>OAVD01000354.1_pt1 | contig 35305 bp, 31 predicted proteins | sample 1476351 | NCBI WGS metagenome assembly OAVD01 (sample SAMEA2580075, study PRJEB22360) | human gut metagenome | biome: human gut; feature: human-associated habitat; material: faeces | place: Denmark | collected 2008/2010 | reverse complement strand
GCTGTGGCTGGCCTACGAGCCGCAGATGGAAGCGTATATCACCCGCGCGCTTGACCCGCGCGAAGCGCCGACCTACGGGGTGCCGGGCGATGAATAACCGCGTGCGTGAGATCCTCGGCGCGCTGCTGGCGTTTGATACCACCAGCCGCGAGTCGAATCTGGCGCTGATTGCCTGGATCGGCGACTTTCTGCGCGCGCGCGGCGTGACGTCGCAGCTGTTTTATGACGACGAAGGGCGCAAGGCAAACCTCTATGCCCGCCTTGGGCCAACCGGCCCCGGCGGGGTGATGCTCTCCGGCCATACCGACGTGGTGCCGGTGGATGGTCAGGCGTGGACGGTGCCGCCGTTCGCCCTTACCGAACGCGACGGGCGCTACTACGGTCGCGGCAGCGCGGATATGAAAGGGTTTATCGCCTGCGTGCTGGCGTCGCTGGAGGCGTTTCTTGCCGCGCCGCTGCGGATGCCGCTGCACCTGGGGTTCTCTTATGATGAGGAGGTTGGCTGCCTGGGCGTGCGCAGTCTGGTGGATTTTCTCCGCGCCTCCGCCGGGAAACCGGCGCTGTGCATTATCGGCGAGCCGACCGACATGCGCCCGGTCTACGGCCATAAAGGCAAGCTCGCGGTGCGCTGCCCCGGGGGGGGGGGTCGGTCACGCGCCCGTCGGGGGGCCCTCCGGGGTGGAAGGGCACGCCTGCCACTCGGCCTACGCCCCGGAAGGAGTTAACGCGATCAGCTACGCGGCCAGGCTGATTTCCCGGCTGGACGCGCTGGGTGAAAGCGTTGCGCAGCGGCAGGATAGCCGGTTTTCGCCGCCCTCGGGCACGCTGCAGGTGGGGACGATTCACGGCGGCGCGGCGCTGAATATCGTTCCGCAATCCTGCTGGTTCGACTTTGAAATTCGCTATTTACCCGGCACGCGCCCGCAGGCCGTGACCGACGCCCTGGGCGATTATGCCCGCGAGCAGCTGCTTCCGGCGATGCGCAAGGTGGCGCAGCGCAGCGATATTCATTTCCAGACGCTGAGCCACTATCCGGGGCTGCTGAGCGACCCGCAGTCAGAGTTCGCCCGCTGGCTGGCGCAGTGGTGCGGCAGCGATGATTTCACCACCGTCGCCTACGGTACCGAAGGCGGCCTGTTTGACGAGGCGGGCGTTGCGACGCTGATCTGTGGGCCGGGCAGCATGGCGCAGGGCCACAAGGCGGACGAATATATCAGTATCCCCCAGACTGAACGCTGTATGGCGATGCTGGAAAACCTTTGCGCCTGGATGCGCGCCGATCCCTCCGATTCTCTTCGCTGATTTATCAACACAGGATGGCGACTATGCAAAACCCGAACTCCCCACTTATTGATCAACAGACCGTCGACCGCTGGCAGGCCGACGGCGTCGTGCTACTTAAAGGCGTGTTCACGCCGTGGATCGAGAGCCTGTCGCGCGGCGTCGCCGCGCTGATGGCGAACCCCAGCGAGTACGGTCACGCGCGAACGGTGATCCCCGAGGACGGCTCGGCGCCGTTTTTTCAGGACTATTGCAACTGGCAACGAATCCCGGAATTTCGCGATTTTGTTTTTCAGTCGCCGGCGGCGGAGATCGCCGCGGCGCTGATGGGGTCGCAGACGGCGAAGTTTTTCCACGAGCACACGCTGGTGAAACAGCCCGGCGGCAGTACGGTAACGCCATGGCACCACGATCAGCCCTATTACTGCGTGGAGGGGCGGCAGAATGTCAGCCTGTGGATCCCGCTCGATCCGGTAGCGGAGGCGATTTCTCTGCGCTGTATTCGCGGTTCCCATCGCTGGGACGATGAGTTCAGCCCAACGCGGTTTAACGGTTCAAAGCTCTATTCCCATTCGCGCTTTAAAGAGCTGCCGGACATTGATGCCCATCAGGAGGATTACGATATCGTCAGCTGGGCGCTGGAGCCGGGCGATGCGGTCGCTTTTCATTTCCGCACGCTGCATGGGGCAAAGGGCAATTCAACCGCCCGCGCGCGGCGGGTATTTTCCGCCCGTTGGGTAGGGGATGATGCGACATTCGCCGACCGCGGCGGCGTGACGTCGCCGCCGTTTCCGGGGCTTAAGCTTCGCAATGGAGAACCGCTTGTCGCCGATGAGTTTCCGCAGGTCTGGCCGCGGTAGCGGCGGCAGGGCGGGCGAAGACCCGCCCATCTTGCGGCGAAAGGTTTTCACTCACTGACTGAGGGGATTGAAGCTCCTTAATTTTTTGCTTTAAGGGCTAAGGGGGGAAATTGATATGACTCGGTTACTCGTGGTTATGATCTCTTAGAAAGACGGTCAGTACGTCCTTGGGTGGGGTGACACCACTTTCTGAAAGTAGCCAACCTACAGCGCCGCGATGATATGTTCCGTGAAACAGCACATGATTGAGCATATCACCCGCCTTCATCTCACCCGGTCCGCCATCGACAAACTGGAATTTAATGGTTTCAGCAAGGTCAACGGGGGACATAGCATTCACGTATTGAATATACCAGTCTGTACATTCAGTCATTGTTCTCAGAAGTTCATCGGCAGAGGGCGTCTCTGGCGTGTTCAGTGCGGTGTAGGAGTGCTTCTGGCCGGTAATGTTAGCGCGGAAGATCATATCAACCACATGTATGTGATTCATTAATCTGAGCGTCAGATGGCGTTTTTCTGCATTCGCAGACGCATCAATTCTTTTAATCGCTTGTAGCGTTTCAATATCTATCCAGCGTTTGTATCTAAACAGCGTAGCTATTTTGTCAGTACCCATGCGTCACCTCTTTTATCTATTTTGTGATTATATCAGTAACATTCAGTACCGCTGGCAGGGCGGTACTGTTGCTTTAGCGTAGGCCGCCGTCAGGTTTATATGCCGTTTATGGCGTCAGCCGATAGTGCGACTGCACCAGTCCCGAAGGGAAGCTGCGGCTTGATAACAGCGTCAAATCGATATCCCTGGTCAGGGATCCGAACAATGGTATTCCCGAACCGAGCAGGACAGGAACGGTCGTGATAACGATATCGGCGACCAGACCTTCGCGCAGGAACGACTGTATTTCCTGCCCGCCATCCAGATAGACGCGATGCGCGTTTTGCGCCGCCAGGTCAGCAAGCACTTCCCCCGGCGTGCGGCTTGAGAGCTGCACTTTGCCCTTCAGCGCCTCGGGAATGGCGGTATCGGTTAGCTGTCGGGAGAGAACCAGCACGGGTCGATCGTAAGGCCATTGGTCAAAAGTCAGCGCTTTCTCATAGCTCCCCCGGCCCATAACGATCCAATCTTTGTCCGCGATGAATGCGGCATAGCCATGATCTTCTGTTGGGTCATCGCGCTGCAACAGCCAGTCGATATCGCCATCCTGTCGGGCGATATAACCATCAAGACTGACCGCGATAAAAACATGTGTGGTGACCATCAAGTGCTCCGTATACAGCTTATATTTATGCCGTTGAGTTTAGGGGGAGGTGTTTTGTCCACATAATATGATTCAAGCTTTTCCAGCCAAAATATTCAACATGCGGCGCAATGGTTCCGCTGCTCCCCACAATAGCTGATCGCCGACCGTCAGGACCGAGTAGATCGGTTCATTGTTTAGCGACATTTTCTTGTAACGACCAATACCCACCTTAAGCGAACCGCTGATACAGGCCGGTGTCAGGGTACTGACACTCTCTTCCTTGTTATTGGGCACATAGTTAACCCAGGGGTGGGAATTCATCACTAATTCGGCAAATTCCTCTTCGTTGACTTCACGCTTGAGCTTAAGGGTTATAGCAGCGCTGTGGCAGCGGATCACGCCGACGCGTATGCATAAGCCGTTTACCGGGATCGTACCGGGAGAAAGGCCTAAAATTTTGTTGGTTTCCGCCTCACCTTTCCATTCTTCACGGCTATTGCCATCGCCTAAATCGCTGTCAATCCAGGGAATGATGCTGCCCATCAAAGGTGCACCGAAGTTCTGGGTCGGCATATCAGCGCTGTTAATCAATTCACTGACCTTATTAACTAACGGAAGCACTGAACCTGAGGATGCCAGCTCATCCGGAGATAAATGGCGGCTTATGTAAGCACTTTGCGCAATGAGTTCCCGTACATACTGTGCACCAGCACCCGATGCGGACTGGTAGGTCATCACACTCATCCATTCGATCAAGTCAGCCTTTATCAACCCAGCCAGCCCCATAAGACTCAGCGTAATGGAACAGTTGCCGCCGACAAAAAGTTTAATACCTTCTTTAATTGCACGATCGATATTGTTGCGGTTGACGGGGTCGAGAATAATGCAGGCTTTCTCATCCATTCGCAGCGCTGAAGCCGCGTCAATCCAGTAGCCTTCCCAGCCATGGTTAAGCAAAGCAGGGTATATTGCTTTGGTATAATCCCCGCCCTGGCAGGTGATGATGATGTCCATTTCGGCCAGCGCACTTACGGAATTAGCATCTTTAAGTGTGTAGCTGACGCCATCAATGACAGGACCGGCGGCTCCTGCACTGGAGGTGCTGAAAAAATGCGCTGATATATTGTCGAAGTCGTTCTCTTCGATCATTCGCTGTAGCAAAACAGAACCGACCATTCCTCGCCAACCAACAATGCCAACCTGCTTCATTTGCTTAACCCTAATTACGTTATGAGAATGTTAATTTTCTTCGAGGCACGTTATATCTCATTCCAAATTAAAGGTCATTACGAACAACATCCGATTCCATCATTATTAAAATCTTTCATCTGGCATCAGCGATTTTTATCTCTTTCACAGCTAAAAAATCATAACCTGTTGACCTGCGGCATTTGTATTTAAAGGCAAGAACAGGCGTAAGACATCCGCTTCTGGCACACAACAGCCAGACTGAACAAAGCCAGGGTTTGCAATGAGCGGGGAGCGGACGCTGGTTTACCGCGCCTTGTCATGGTAAATATCTGGCAGCAAGAGCCGTGCTTCGTTCAGTTAATATAGTGGAATCGATTTTTATTTGAGGTTATAGGGAAAAGCCGCTCTATGATCTTTTCTGTCCCTGATAGTTAATGAATAAGTAATAAATGAAGGTTAGCAAATAATGAAGTCAGTTCAGCCAGCAATGATTGCCGCCGCCGAAACTCGCGGCGGTAGGGGAGTAATGGTGACTGACTCCTGATAAAACAGATTCTCACGCCCCGCCAAACCTGACGGGGAAGGAAATCTCTCCGTTCAGAACGTTCTGAGACGTCAGGAGGCGCGACTATAGTCTATCCAGCTTATGTACAGTACGTTCATTGACGATATTGCCCGTATTCAGCGTCGTTTTTGGCTCAAGTAAAACGACGCAGCACTCTTCAGTTAACGCTTCAGGACAATGCTCGGTTCCTTTCGGCACAATGATAAACTCACCCGCTTCAAGCACGATATCGCCCGTTCTTAACCCCATTCGCAAGCGGCCGCTGATAACAAGAAAAAGCTCGTCCTCATGCTCATGATGATGCCAGTCAAACTTTCCGGCTAACTTAGCCAGTTTGACATACTCGTTATTAATTTCGCCGACAATTTTGGGGCTCCAGCATTCGCTGAACAGAGCAAAACTTTCTTTTAAATTAACTTTATGCACTCATCTTCTCCGTCACATATATAATCCAGATGGATTTATTTGGCATAGTAAAAGAACCGACAATGGTAGCGCGGTGCGCTACCGGAAGGTCGATATTCATTGCTAAAAAAACTCCGGCAGACCAAAGATAAATTGGCCGTAACATGGCCAGCTTTCTGGCGCTAACAACTGCTTCGCATTGCGGAAAATACAGCGTAGGGAAGCCGGTGCTGTTGTTCGAAATAACAATACAGTCAGCCCGCATGCAGAACAATGGGTTTCCCGGTTACGGGCGCAATAATTTATCAATACGAAATCAGTCGGCTGAATTTACTTCATTTTATTTATAAAAGAATTTTCCGCCTGGCTTTCAGGAGAGCGTTTTTGTTTCTTTAAGTGAACACATGCTCGCTCTTCGGCATTTTATCAGAGGGCTCCTGGCCAGATAATCGCGTAGAGGAGTTAACCTGGCTCGAGGTGAGTCATCACCACCGTTGCGCTAATCGCCGTCTCTTTTGAGCTGTATGTGTGCGCAACCTGCGCGGAGAAAGCGTAAAAATCCCCGGGTTCTAATGTGATGACTTCGTACTGACTAAAGCGCAGATGCAGGGTGCCGCTGTGAACCAGAATATGTTCATGCGACCCGTCTGAATGCCCGGGACTGTGGATGGTGACCTGCGGCTCCATTTGCAGCAACCATATCTCGGAGGTATTGCCGGGGCCGATGCGGAATTTCATCATTTGTGAATATTCGCCCGGCGCGGGACGATGCTTATCAAAACAGGGATATATCCTGCTGCCGCCGCTCAGTAAATCGCCAACCGGTAAACGTAATGCAGTGGCGATAGCGTCCAACGTATCGACACGGGGGCTGGAAAATCCTGACTCCAGTTTGGATAATGCCCCCTTTGAAACCCCTGACAATTTAGACAGGTCGTTTAACGAAATCCCCCGTGACTGCCGCAGTCGTCTTATTTTATTGCCGATATTTAATGACAACGCAGCAGGTTTATCGTGTCCTGAATCAGCCATTATTGCGACCCTCCCCGAGTGTGGCTTTCTCATATGAATAAATGCCCGCCCAGTTGTGATCGCGGTAAGGACATGACGATGCTGTCGCCGGCCTGATATAGCATAGCTGCATCAACAGGCAGCAATTTATCACGCGCCCGCAATGCCTGGATACTCTATTTATCCATTCAGATGACCCCCCCTGGGGTTTACAGACTCATGAGGGGCCGCCTGAAAAAAGGGAAATATTGCACATCAAGTAAAAATTTTAGCGCTCAGAATTTGATGGGCTGCTTTGAACGATGAGCCGGTCTTCAATGATTTGTATCAGACTCTCTGACGAGAGTTCCATTGGTCGCGAGTGGTTTCCCGGATAGCGGTGTTTGTCCTGGGATTTGAGTATTGGCGGCATCTTCCACGATAGTTTTACATTCCGGCCATGTAAGCGGCCGGAAGTATCGTTTAAACCCGTTCAGAATACGCTTTCAGCATGGCAAGGAGCGCCCGTCGTGCCGCATCGTCCGCGATATTTTCAGGCAGCGCATCAGCGCGCAGATTGATATAAGCGTCAACCGCCTTTCTGATGGCGATGCTGACGGAGTCACGATCGTGCGTGGCCAGCGTGGAGGTCAGCAGGCCCTCAGGATCGATATTGTGGCATTCAATGCGGCGAACCCCACGCTGCGGTAGATTGGCGCGGCGGTACAGCATCGGTCCCAGCACTTGCTCCCGGAAGAATGACAGCATACCCATCGCTTCGAAAAGTTCGCCCCTTCCCAGTTTAACCACCGCATAATGAAGCCAGATCCAGGCTCGGGACTCAAACCACTCCGGCGTCATGTCAGGCCACTGGGCACGAAATTGTGCCAGATGTCGCTCCAGGGCATGGCGATCGCGAGAAAATAACACTACCGGCTCCTCAACGCGTTGAGTGAGCATGTCCAGGGTGACAAATTTCAGATCGACATGGAGGAGTTCAGGGCCATACAGGCATATCAGCAGGCGAGGCTCTCCGACATGTTCCCCGGTGAACGCATGCAGCAGGTTGCCTGCAGTTCCGGCGAACGCCACACGCTGCGCCATGATTTCATCATAGTAAAGAGGGTCTACTACAACGACAAAATCCAAATCGGAGTATTTATCAAATCCGCCATGAATAAGCGATCCGCCCGCGAGCAGGGAGTGAATCCGGGCGTCAGACTGAACGTTAAGCTTGAGTTGCTCTGCAAAACTTCTGTGTAAATCGGGTAACGTACTAAGCATACTTTTTCCTGTTCACAAAAAATACAAAGCATTACAGAATATCGAGTTCGGTATATTCGGGCCAGATATTTTTGCAGGAAGCGTCGTTTCCTCATTGAGTCTCGTGTCCACTAAGGGTGGATAGCCTGAGCCACGTAGCCCGATCCTCCGCTACGCCCGCCGTCAGGGCTTTCAGGCAGGATGGAAACGCTGGCGGATAGTCCCGCCACCAGTTCAATCCCTTCCGGTATCTTATCTAGCTGAATACGAACGGGGACTCGCTGCGCAAGTCGCACCCAGCTGAAGGTGGGATTGACATCCGGTAGCCCCAGCCCGCCGGTCTCGTCATTGCTATCATCGATCCCCCGGCCGATACTCTCCACGTGCCCGGTGATGAGCGGGTCAAACCCCATCAGCGAAATGTGTGCGGCGCTCCCGACGCGAATATGACGCAGCTTAGTCTCTTCAAAATAGCCCACCACCCAGAAACTGTGCGCATCGACCACGGCGACCTTTGTCTCCCCCGCCGCGGCGTAGTCGCCGGGGCGGAGCCGAAGATGCGTTACGTAGCCGGTAACCGGGGCGCGCACCGTTGCATGGGATAAATTCAGCTGCGCCAGTTCCAGCGCAGCCAGCGCCCCCTGATAATTGGCCGCCGCGACGCGCGCTGCGCTGCCTGTTTGCTGGATATCCTCGCCGGAAATGACCCCTTTGATGAGCGCGCGTCGCCGGGCGGCATCCTGGCGCATCAGCATTTCATGACGTTTTGCTTCGACGTCGGCCTGCGCGCTGAGCACCGCCAGCTTCAGCCAGCGCGGGTCGATGGCATAAAGCACATCGCCGCGGTTAACCCACTGATTATCCCGCACCGCCACGCTGCTCACCGGCCCGGAAACATCCGGCGCAATCTGCACCACATCTGCCCGAACCCGGCCATCGCGCGTCCAGGGCGTCTGCGCATACTGTTTCCAGAAAATAAACGCCACGCAGGCCGCTACCGCTACTGCGATTAACGTCAGCGCGTAACGGCCCAGCAAAGAGAAAAAAGATTTCATGCGAATAACCCCAGTGTGGTCAGGCCCTGCAAAAGCAGGAAAAAGGTCACGATATAGGTTGAAACATCAAGCAGCGGGCGTAAGGGCAAGCGGCGGTAAAGCCTGCTGCAGGAGAAAAGCGGTACGAGTAGCAGCGTACAGACCAGGGCAATGAGCGCGGTCAGCAGCAGTCCGGGGATAAAAACGCCCCCGATATTGATGTCATTTATCATGGGTGGGTTCCTCGTTCTGCGTCCGTAACGCGCAGTGCAGATCGACCAGTCGGTCGATAAACCGGCATGATTGTTCATCCCTCGCGGGCAAGCAGCTGCCCACCATGGCGGCAATGCGCTCGCGTAAGGCTTCGGTCTCCGTTGTGCGGGTAAGACGAGAAAGGACATCGTGGATATCGCTGCCGGCGGGCGTTTCGCAACGGCGCAGGCGCATCACGCAGAGGCCTATGCGCAGAAAGTGCACCAGGCGATCGAGCGCCCGGGCGGAGGACTGCCCGCTACGCGGCAAGCGTGGTAGCAGCAGGGCGGCCCGGTCGATCATCAGATTGGTCCAGTGCGTTTCATCGCCTTTAATTACGCCGCTCACGCTGCGGCGAATATCGCGTTGGCACAGTTTCAGCAGACGCTTTATCGCCGCGTCCGCCTGTACGGTTTGCAGCAGACTCATGCCGATAACCGCAAAGCCGGTCGCGAAAAACAGGGCGATCGCGGTGTTGGCCGCGTCGGCGAAGTCGCCGCTGTAGCGCGCGCCCAGCTCGCACAGTACCGGCAGCGTCAGGGTGATCCCCATGGCCATAAAGGTCGTGGGGGGCCGCGCCTGCAGCGATCCGGCAAGCAGATAGACCGGGGCAAGCACCGCCACCAGCACGGGGAAATCGCTGAGCGGAGGAAGCAGGGCGAAGCTATAGATAAGGCTTATCACTACGCCCCAGACAGAGCCGATAATATATTTCACAATATGCGGGGCCGGCGTGTCGAAACTGCCAAACAGCGTGCAGCAAACCCCGAGAATCGACACCGCCGTGCCGCCATCGGGCCAGGCAGAGTAAATCCATAGCAGACAGCCGCTCAGAATGATGACAAAAGCGCCCAGCGCCGTGCGGGCGGCGCTGAGGGGATCGCGATGGAAAACGTATCCTGTCGCCGCACGATCTTCCGCCTGCGCTGGCGCAGGTCTGGTGTGATGAATGGCCTCCGAAAGCCGCTCACACTGTTGCAGGAGGGTAATCAACTCAGCGATGTAGCGTAAGAAATTTACCCGCAGCGCATCTTCAAAGGTCAGCGCCTGCGCCGCGAGCCGCCGCGCTAACTGCGCGCTGCGCTGTTGCAGCGCTTCTGCGGCGTTTTTGCGTTGGCCGGTATCGTCGCAGGTCAGCCAGACCTGCACGTCATTCAGTAGAGTCTGCATCGCGGCGGGCATCTCGGCGATGGTCTGCAAACGATCGCGTACTTCGCCGTTGACAATCACTAACCGCGCCAGCCTGTCATGGAGCGCTTTCCTGGCCTGGCGGGCCGGAACCGAAAGGGCAAAATCATACGGGATATGGTGGCTGATGCCCTGCAAAAACTGTAGCGCCAGCGCCAGATGCAGCGGCTCAGACTGCGCGTCGGCCTTGCCTGCCAGGGTGTCGGCAATCCGCTGGCGCGCGGCGTGCAGCGTCTGGGCTAATTTGCTGTTGAACAGCCCTGATATCCGGGCAGGTAAAATGTAGCGGTGAATCAGCGCGGCGCAGACGATACCGATCGCGATTTCCTGTACCCGGATGAGGGCGATGTTAAACACCGTGCCGGGATCGGCGACGGCGGGAAAACCAATCAGGCTTGCGGTATAACCGGCCAGCACAAAGGCATAGGCGCGGGGCGTGCGTTCAAGCAGGGATAAATAGAGGCAGAAGGTGATCCAGCCTGCCAGAATCACGCTACAGAGAATTGGCGTATTCACAAACGTCGGCACAATCAATACCGTGGCCCCCGCGCCGGCCACGGTACCGGCCAGGCGATAAAGGCTTCTGCTCAGGGACGCGCCCACCGAGGTTTGCGACACGATGTAGACGGTGATGATGGCCCATGAGGGCCGTTCAAGGCCAATCGCCAGGGCAACGTAATAGGCGAGCATCGCGGCGGCAAAACTCCTGACGGAATAGAGCAGGGCATGGGCGTCGCTCAGCAGCGAGGGAGAGGCTATGCGGCCTGACCAACGGCTTATCGCGTGTAAAAAACGGCTGTGATGGGAAGTTAATGTGCTCATGCCGGGAATTATTCCCGCTTTGCGCGTCTCCTTAAATACTCTATTCTGTCAAAAAATACCTAAATGTTGCCAATGAGATGCCATCCAGACTTGCCCATACCCTGTTTGATCCCGATAGCACGCCGAGCCCTGCCGTCGCGCGGCATATTGATTTCGTTGAATACGCGGCAGAAGTGCCGGTTCATACCCACCGCAAGGGACAACTGATCGTTGCCCTCTATGGGGCGGTGATTTGTCGTGCGGAAAACGATATCTGGATAGTGCCGCCAGACTGCGCGGTGTGGATCCCCGGCGGGATCCCGCACAGCGCCAAAGCGACCTGGAATGCGCATCTCAACTATTTGTTTATTGAACCCGGCGCCGCCGCGCTGCCGGAGAAATGCTGCACGCTGGCGATTTCGCCGCTGATTAAAGCGTTAGTTGACCGCTTAACGAATGCGGACGTCGATTACGCCGCGGAGAGCCATGTCGGCAGGCTGACCAGAGTGACGCTCGATGAGCTGGCCACCATGCCGCAGCAGAAACTGAGCCTGCCGGTTTCGGCGCATCCTAAGATCCGCGCCATGGCGGATGCGCTGGTCAGCCACCCGGAGGATCGCAGCACCTTTAAAGTTTGGGCGAAACGGCTGGCGCTCAGCGAGCGCTCATTAGCGCGCCTGATGCTGCGCGAAACCGGCCTGACCTTCGGGCGATGGCGTCAGCAGCTGCATTTGATTATTGCCCTGCGGGAGCTGGCAAGCGGGGTATCGGTGCAAAACGTGGCGGCTAATCTGGGGTATGAGTCGGTCAACGCGTTTATCACCATGTTCAGAAAAACGATGGGGAGCACGCCCGCGCACTACTTTGCCGGTCGAAGAACGGCAGATCCCTGAGCGGCGCGCAGGCTGGATGCGGAGTGAGGCGCTTAATATCCGCCGCGGCCACACCGCCGCGGCGAGCGCAAAATTTAGTCAGAGAAGGGCGGGGTCGGCTGGCTTAATCCAGTCGTATCCGGGTTGCCGATGCTGCGGCGCCATGCGCCGGGGGCCTGGCCGAACTGACGCTTGAAGCTACGATTGAAGGACTGCTGGGAGTCAAAGCCCAGGGCGATCGCCACGTTCAAAATCGGTTCGTCGCTGTGGGCTAAGCGCTCGACCGATTTTTGTAGCTTTTGTGCGCGAATATACTCGGCGAGAGGATAACCGGTATGCTCCTTAAATAGCCGCTGCAGATGCCATTTCGAATAGCCGGCTCGCCTGGCGACGGTGCCAATATCCAGACGGCTATCAAGATTGTTGTCGATCCAGTCGAGTAAATCGTGAATGAATGCGCCAGTGTTCATCTGATGTACCTCTACGCAGCGTCTAAAAAAGCATCTTTATCTGTTGCATTTAAAGGTGGCCCGTTTTTGCACTAATTGCAAGTTTTATTGTTGCATTTAAATCCATGCCGGAAACGCGCCATTTTTAGGCGCCAGGAATAGCACATAAAGTGCAACAATTATTCTTGCACTAAATTTAGCGCCTTCCTACAATCGCCGCGATAGTGTATTCGCAACTGTTACAGTTTTGTGGCGATGAACGACACAAATGGCCTTAAGCCAGCCCGGACAAAGGAAGTGGCGCGGTGTCTTCCGCTGCGTCTTGCCCGGCGGCTACCAATACCGGAATAAAAATAATGAGCCTGCAAAAATACTGGGGTAACTTTCATCTGACTGTGCCGGGCGTGATGCTGCTCTCGGCGCTCCTCGTTGGATGCGATGAGGGCGTCGCGCAAAACGCCGCGCCGCAGGCGCCCGCCGTCAGCGCCGCTGATGTGGTCGTCAAATCCATTAGTCAGTGGGACAGCTTTAACGGTCGGATTGAAGCGGTGGAAAGCGTCCAGCTGCGACCCCGCGTCTCCGGCTACATTGACAAAGTGAATTACACCGACGGCCAGGAGGTGAAAAAGGGGGAGGTGCTGTTCACTATCGATGACAGAACCTATCGCGCCGCGCTGGAACAGGCGCAGGCGACGCTGGCGCGAGCCAAAACGCAGGCCAGCCTGGCGCGAAGCGAGGCTAACCGTACCGATAAATTAGTCAATACCAACCTGGTCTCCCGCGAAGAGTGGGAGCAGCGCCGCGCCGCGGCCACTCAGGCGCAGGCCGACATTCGCGCCGCGCAGGCGGCAGTCGACGCCGCGCAGCTTAACCTGGACTTCACCAAAGTGACCGCGCCTATCGATGGCCGCGCCAGCCGGGCGTTGATCACCAGCGGTAACCTCGTCACCGCCGGCGACAGCGCCAGCGTGCTCACCACGCTGGTGTCGCAGAAGACGGTTTACGTCTACTTTGACGTGGACGAGTCGACCTACCTCCATTATCAAAATCTCGCCCGCAGCGGGCAGGGCGCGTCCAGCAATCACCTGGCGCTGCCGGTGGAGATTGGCCTGGTTGGCGAAGAGGGCTACCCCCATCAGGGCAAAGTGGATTTTCTGGATAATCAGTTAACGCCGAGCACCGGCACCATCCGGATGCGCGCGCTGCTGGATAACGCGCAGCGTCAGTTCACGCCGGGACTCTTTGCCCGCGTCCGCCTGCCGGGCAGCTCGGAATTCAACGCCACGCTTATCGATGATAAAGCGGTGTTGACCGATCAGGATCGCAAATATGTTTATGTCGTTGATAAAGAGGGTAAAGCGCAGCGCCGTGATATTACGCCGGGCCGTCTGGCCGACGGTTTGCGCATCGTGCAGCAGGGGCTGAAGCCGGGCGACAGAGTCATTGTCGATGGTCTACAGAAAGTGTTTATGCCGGGCATGCCGGTTAACGCGAAAACCGTGGCCATGACCGCCAGCACCGCCCTCAACTGATCCCTTGACCTGAGAATCCAACCCATGGACTTTTCCCGTTTTTTCATCGACAGGCCGATTTTTGCCGCCGTTCTGTCGATTCTGATTTTTATCACCGGATTAATCGCCATCCCGCTGCTGCCGGTGAGCGAATATCCTGACGTCGTACCGCCCAGCGTGCAGGTGCGCGCGGAGTATCCGGGCGCCAACCCGAAAGTGATTGCCGAGACCGTGGCGACGCCGCTGGAAGAGGCGATCAACGGCGTTGAAAATATGATGTACATGAAATCCGTCGCCGGTTCTGACGGCGTACTGGTGACCACCGTAACCTTCCGACCGGGTACCGATCCCGATCAGGCGCAGGTTCAGGTGCAAAACCGGGTATCGCAGGCCGAAGCGCGTCTGCCGGAAGATGTGCGGCGTTTAGGGATCACCACCCAGAAGCAGTCGCCGACGCTGACGCTGGTGGTGCATCTGTTTTCGCCCGGCGGTAAATACGATTCCCTGTATATGCGTAACTACGCCACGCTGAAGGTGAAGGATGAACTGGCGCGCCTGCCCGGCGTCGGCCAAATTCAGATCTTCGGCTCGGGCGAATACGCGATGCGCGTCTGGCTCGATCCCAACAAGGTGGCGGCGCGCGGGTTGACCGCGTCGGATGTGGTCACGGCGATGCAGGAGCAGAACGTCCAGGTTTCCGCCGGGCAGCTTGGCGCCGAGCCGCTGCCGAAAGAGAGCGACTTCCTGATCTCCATTAACGCCCAGGGGCGCCTGCATACCGAAGAAGAGTTTGGCAATATTGTCCTGAAAACAACGCAGGACGGTACGGTCGTCCGCCTGCGCGACGTGGCGCGTATCGAAATGGGCTCCGGCAGCTATGCGCTGCGTTCCCAGCTGAACAATAAAGACGCGGTCGGGATTGGTATCTTCCAGTCGCCGGGGGCGAACGCCATCGATTTGTCTAACGCGGTGCGCGCCAAAATGGACGAGCTGTCGAAGCGTTTCCCGCAGGATATGAAATGGGCGGCGCCTTACGATCCGACGGTATTTGTTCGCGATTCCATTCGCGCGGTAGTGCAAACGCTGCTGGAAGCGGTGGTGCTGGTTGTGTTGGTGGTGATCCTGTTCCTGCAAACCTGGCGCGCGTCGATTATTCCGCTGATCGCGGTGCCGGTTTCGGTTGTGGGTACCTTCAGCATTCTCTACCTGCTGGGCTTCTCGCTGAATACCCTGAGCTTGTTCGGGCTGGTGCTGGCCATCGGCATCGTGGTGGATGATGCCATCGTGGTGGTGGAAAACGTCGAGCGAAATATCGAGGAAGGGCTGGCTCCGCTCGCCGCGGCGCATCAGGCGATGCGTGAAGTGTCCGGCCCGATTATCGCCATTGCGCTGGTGCTGTGCGCGGTGTTTGTGCCGATGGCGTTTCTCTCGGGCGTGACCGGCCAGTTCTACAAGCAGTTTGCGGTGACGATCGCCATCTCCACGGTGATCTCCGCCATCAACTCGCTGACGCTCTCTCCGGCGCTGGCCGCGCTGCTGCTAAAACCACACGGCGCGCCGAAAGACTTCCCGACCCGGCTTATCGACCGTCTTTTCGGCTGGATTTTTCGTCCGTTTAACCGCTTTTTCCACCGCAGCTCGAACGGCTATCAGGGGCTGGTGGGAAAAACGCTCGGACGACGCGGGGCGGTGTTTGTGGTCTATGTGCTGCTGCTCTGCGCGGCGGGCGTCATGTTTAAAGCGGTACCCGGCGGATTTATACCGACGCAGGATAAACTGTATTTAATCGGCGGCGTGAAAATGCCGGAAGGTTCTTCGCTGGCGCGCACCGATGCGGTGATCCGCAAAATGAGCGAAATCGGGATGAATACCGAAGGTGTGGATTACGCGGTCGCGTTTCCGGGGCTTAACGCGCTGCAGTTCACCAATACGCCGAATACCGGAACGGTCTTCTTTGGCCTGAAGCCGTTCGACCAGCGTAAACATTCGGCGGCGGAAATTAACGCTGAGATCAACGCGAAAATCGCGCAAATCCAGCAGGGCTTTGGCTTCTCTATTTTGCCTCCGCCGATTTTAGGGCTCGGCCAGGGTTCCGGCTATTCGCTCTATATTCAGGACCGGGCAGGTCTTGGCTATGGTGCGCTGCAAAGCGCGGTAAACGCGATGTCCGGTACCATTATGCAGACGCCGGGGATGCACTTCCCGATCTCCACCTACCAGGCTAACGTGCCGCAGCTGGATGTCCAGGTCGATCGTGATAAGGCGAAAGCGCAGGGCGTGTCGCTCACCGATCTGTTTGGTACGCTGCAAACCTATCTGGGATCGTCTTACGTCAATGATTTTAACCAGTTCGGGCGGACCTGGCGCGTGATGGCGCAGGCTGACGGCCCGTTCCGCGAAAGCGTGGAGGATATTGCCAATTTGCGCACGCGGAATAATCAGGGCGAAATGGTGCCAATCGGCAGTATGGTGAATATCAGCACCACCTACGGGCCGGACCCGGTGATTCGCTACAATGGCTATCCGGCGGCGGATTTGATTGGCGATGCCGATCCGCGCGTACTTTCTTCCTCGCAGGCGATGACGCAGCTGGAGAAAATGTCCGGCCAGATATTGCCGAACGGGATGAATATCGAATGGACGGATCTGAGCTTCCAGCAGGCCACGCAGGGCAATACGGCGCTGATCGTCTTCCCGGTGGCGGTGCTGCTGGCGTTCCTGGTGCTGGCGGCGCTGTATGAAAGCTGGACGCTGCCGCTGGCGGTAATCCTTATCGTGCCGATGACGATGCTCTCCGCGCTGTTTGGCGTCTGGCTGACCGGGGGCGATAACAACGTGTTCGTACAGGTGGGGCTGGTGGTGCTGATGGGGCTGGCCTGTAAAAACGCGATTCTGATCGTGGAGTTTGCCCGCGAGCTGGAAATTCAGGGGAAAGGGATCATGGAAGCGGCGCTGGAGGCGTGTCGCTTGCGTTTACGTCCGATTGTGATGACCTCTATCGCCTTTATTGCCGGGACCATCCCGCTGATCCTCGGTCACGGCGCGGGCGCGGAAGTGCGCGGCGTTACCGGGATCACGGTGTTCTCCGGGATGCTGGGGGTGACACTGTTTGGTCTGTTCCTGACCCCGGTGTTTTACGTGACGCTGCGTAAATTCGTGACGCGCGGTAAACCAGTCGAGGACGTTTCGCCGGCGTAGGGTGCGGCAGATAACAAAAAACCGCCTTCACTGTGAAGGCGGTTTTTTTGCGCTCAAGGAAAATTAATGGGCTTCTTTATATTTGGCGATAAGTTCAGGCACCGGATCGCACCCGCTGGTATCGGCTTTTTTCACCTCTTCCAGCGCGCTTGCCACGGTGTGGCGTGCCAGTACCTGTAGCGAAGCCTGCTCCGCTTCATCGGCGATAGATTTGAAGTACCAGCACGCGTTCGCGCTGACCACGCAGCGGGCGGGGACGTCAGGGCGCGACGCCCACAGTTTTTTATCTTCGATAACGGAGACGTAGATATCGCGCAGGGTGATCTCTTCCGCCGGGCGGCCGAGATGAATAGAGCCGTTGCGGCCAAGCGTTGAGACAATTATGCCGTCACGCGTGAGAGGAACCATGAGTTTGCGGATAAAGCTCGGGTTCGCTTCCAGGCCGTAGGCCAGAATCGCGCTCGTCGAACGTTCACCCAACTGCTCCGCCATTGCTACGCTGAGAACCATCTGCAAAGCTGTCGGGAAGCGGTAATCTAACATTTTCTTATCCTGGGTAGCGGTGAATCTTGTTCTTTTTGGCACCGCAGAGGTGAGTAAGCAATAAACAACAATATACCAAATACGGTAATTTTTTTGAAGCAATCTGCGCTTTTCCCACCAGGTAAAAAAGCGTAAGTGAGAGCGGGGCCAGCCGACGCTTCACGCCATGGCGTGAGGCACTGATGAAAAAGGTATCAGCATTTAATACCCGCTCGGGCACACAGGACCCCCGGGGTCTTAATGGGAGTTTATCGTTGAAGTTGAATGAGGTGGGTAGCCATCCCCCATCTGAGCGCGGCGCATTTGCCGTCAGTAAAATCGAAAACAGAGTAACTCGCATTGGGGTGCGCATAGCGAGAGAAGTTATCGAGAGCCCCCTCTTTAAGTATCGCCAGCACGCCCTGACTGACATGCCCGTGAGAAACAACACAGACGATCTGATGTGCACTGGTATTTTGCAGGTGTTGTAAGAAATTTATCACGCGTCGAGTAGCCTGGGCTAACGACTCTCCCTCCGGGGGACAATAGGCTGCATCAAGGAAGAGCAACGCATCTGCATCACGCGGATTGTCTCGCCTGAAGTGCTCGAAAGATATCCCTTCAAAGCAACCAAACGACTGTTCCTTAAGAGATTCTTCAACTTTTAACGGGCAGCCAAGACCTTCAGACAGCTTCAGCCCCATGTGCAAGGCGCGCCCAAGCGGGGAGCTGTAAACACATTCTATTGGATATGCCTCTTTCGTCAGCGCTGTCAGTAACGCCGCTGTTTCTTGCATACCGCGGTGGGTTACGAAGCTGTCGCGATGCCCCTGAATAATCCCTCTATGATTCCACTCGGTTTCTGCGTGCCTCACCCATATCACTTTCATCGTATTTGAGATCCGTTATCCAACGATAGTGTCCGCTTCTTGCCATTTGACGCCGGAGTACCCTGATGGAATACCATTTTCCATTGGCCATTCTCTGACATTTCCCAGCATGAGGAACGAAGAGATGCACAGCTGCCATCTTGATGAAAAGTCCTGTAATGTAATATTGCGAAATTATCTCTAACGCTGATAAGTCTGAAATCGCAACTGAGAAGGGGCGGAATATTTTCTTCAGTAGAAAGTGCCTCTATTGTTCCTGCACGATCAACTAGTACACCCGATCGTGTTATTTCTCTAAATTCCTCATGAAGTATCTGCTCAAGCCATTCCCGCTCTTTGCGCTTGTCGCCATGAAGAGAACATTCGAGTACTTTAAGCGTCTCCAGGGGCATAGTGTTTGTCCTCATAACCTTCGGTCATTCACTCTTAGGGCAATAATCGCTGGAAAGCAACACCCGCTCCCGGCTATCACTGATATTTGGCGACCAGATACACCTCTTCGCTGCGTCGCCAGAAATGTAAAGGAATAAACGGGGATATATACTCATACGAGGGCGCGAAGAAGGATCGTACCTGAGCCCGGCGATAAAAAACGAAAAAACGTATTTTTTATCGAATAGATTAAAAGGTTGTGGCGTTAACTCATCATCAACGTACTGATGGAGTCATCATTTATGACTGCAACAACGCAACCGCTAACACAACAGTGCCACGATAGTTTTACCCTGGCACGGCATTGGGTCACCGCAGCCAATGTCATTTTCCTGTTTGCAAGCGCACATATCCGGGAGCCGCTGGAGCGGGGAACGCCCCTGAAAAAAAGCGGCGGGCCGGTCATATTTGCTGCGCGCTTTTCCCTCACTATCTGCTACGGGACAGCATACCGCGTCGTATGCTGCCTTGCCGTTCTTTTCGTTAACCCGGAGTTCACTATGAACACGTTGTCGTTTTTACATTCCGCCATTAATCAACGTCTGCTGCTGCCCGTGGTGTTTGCTCTGCTGACCACGCCGGTTTTGGCCGCAGGTGACAATAGTACCAACAGCAAAACGCCGGACTGCCCCAGCGGACAGGTGTATGACAGCACGAAAAAACAGTGCGTACCTGAAAAAACAAGCCAGCTCAGCGATGAAGATAAAACGCGTTATGCCTATCATCTGGCCAAAAAAGGGGAGTACCAGGCGGCCCTGGACCTGCTCAACACCCTGAAAAATGGCGATACCGCGGAAGCCTGGAATTACCGGGGCTATGCCACGCGTAAGCTGGGCCGTACCGATGAGGGCATCGGCTACTATCAGCGTTCAATCGCGCTCGATCCGACCTATGCCAAAGTACGTGAATACCTTGGTGAAGCATGGCTGGCGAAAGGCCGTCCTGACCTGGCAAAAGAGCAATTGAAAACTATCGCCACGCTGTGCGGCCATAGCTGCGAGGAGTACCGGGATCTTCAGGCAGCGATCGACGGTCATCCTGAGTCCTGAATAAGAGTATGAGGATAAAAAAATTACGACCAGCGGCGTCCGTCAGCATCTTGCTGCACATCTGACACGCCTGTGGCGCTATGGGCTGGTTCTGGTTGTCGAAGAGCTGGTTCAGTCTGCCTGTGTCCGCGCGCTTGAAAAAAGCGCGCGGTTCACCCCGAGGAGGCGGCCGACACGTTGCCCGTCCCGATTGGTTACCCTATCTATAAGCGTATCCTGGTTTTATCTCCAATTGACCGGCCCCGGGCAATAGCCGCTGTCAATGTTCCCTGGCCAATTCGTGGCATACGATACCGAGCTGTTCTACGGCATGCAAAAGCGCGGGGGTGGGTTCATTCGCACCGTTCAGGCGCAGGTAGTTTTGCAGTTCCGCCGCGCCCGGGGAAAACAGCGGCCCCGGACTGACGCCAATGCCCAGGGCGAGTGCGCGACGATGTACCTCCAGCGCATCTATCCTGGAGGGGAGTTGTACCCAAATCAAAAAGCCGGCTTCCGGAGCCGCGACGCGCGTGCCCGGTGGGAAGCAGGCTTCAACTCGGGTGATGATAGCGCGCATACCTTCCGCAATCCGCAGCTTCAGATGCCGCAGGTGCCTGTCGTAATCGCCGCTGGCGAGGATCTCGTTTGCCGCGGCTTCAATCAGCGGCGCGCCTGCCCATTCTCCGGCCATGCGGGCCTGCAATACCGCGGAGTGATAGCGTCCGGCAGCAATCCAGCCAATTCGCCAGCCCGGCGCCAGGGTTTTCGACAGCGAACTGCAATAAATCACATTTCCGTCCCTGTCGAAGGCTTTACACGCGGGCGGACGCTGGGCGCCACCGGCCAGATCGCCATACACATCGTCCTCAATGAGCGGGATGCCCTTACCGGCGAGCAGCGCCACCAGCGCCTGTTTGCGCGCCACGGGCATGCTGGCACCCAGCGGATTTTGCACTGTGGGTGAGGCAAGCACGGCCGCAGGGCGGTGGCGCTGGATAGCCTCTTCAAGGGGCGCCAACAATAAGCCTTCAATCGGGTCTGTGGGGATCTGTAACGCTTTCAGACCCAGATCTTCCAGCAGGAGAAGCGTGCCGAAGTAGGCGGGCTGCTCAATCGCGACAGCATCGCCCGGCTGGCATACCGCGCGAAGCGCCAAACGTAGCGCCTGGGTTGCGCCTGCCGTAATGATAAGGTCATCTGCGCCAAAAAGAGCGCCCCACTGCGCAGCGCGTGCGGCAATCTTTCTGCGCAGGTCCGCTCTTCCCGGGGGCAGGCTGTAGCTCTGCCCGCGCGCATCAAGCCGACGACCGGCGGTGTGCAGCGCCCGCTGTAGTGCATCCACGGGAAGCCAGGCGGGATCGGGTAGCGCGGCGCCAAGCGGCACCAGACGCGCTTCGGCGCTACCGAACAGCGACCGGGCAATGGCGGACATAGTTACCGGCACCGGCCCGGGCAAAGAGGCAGCGCGCTGTTCGTTTCCGGAGGCGGCTGGCTGGCGGACAAAATAGCCTGAACGCGGTCGCGCGATAATCAGACCCTCCGCCTCAAGATAACGCAGTGCTTCCAGGGCCGTGGGGAGGCTGACCTGTTCGCGTTCGGCCAGTTTACGCGCGGAGATAATGCGATCTCCTGCCCGTAAAGCGCCTGAAGTAAGCGTCAGCCGCAGCATATCGGCTATACGGCGGTAGCGGGGCGTCGGCGGGGATATTTCGGACATCGTCATCTGTATAGTCTGCTTTTTGATAAATCTGACTATACAGGCGAAGCGGGGCGCCATCTATAGTGTGTTCCACACCAACCAGCCGGGGAAATCATATGCACAGCGACAGTTTTGACCTTTCACTTTACTTCCGCCGCATAGGCTATAGCGGGCCTGCGGCAGCGGATACCGCAACGCTACACGCGCTCATGCGTCACCAGCTCTTTGCCATCCCCTTCGAAAATCTGGACGTACAGGCAGGTAAAATCGTGTCGATGGAGCCCGATGATATTGCCAACAAGCTCTTACGGCAGAGACGGGGCGGCTACTGCTATGAACTCAACGGGCTGTTTAGCATGGCGCTGGAAGCGCTGGGCATTGCCTGGCGGTTTGTCGCGGCGCGGCCCATGTTCTATCCCGCGCGCCGGCCTAAAACCCATATGGCGGTCGTCGCGGAAGTCGAGGGCCGTCAGTGGCTTTGCGACCTTGGCTTTGGGAGCTACGGTATTCGCGCGCCGCTGGCCCTGGATGAACTTGATACGGACATTATCCAGGATTTCGATACGTTCCGGCTTAGCCGCGATGCGCACGGCGACTATCTGCTGCAGGCAAAAGTTGAGGGAAGCTGGGCCAATCAATATGGTTTTGACCTGTCACCTCAGGAATGGATTGATTTTGCTCCGGCCAATTTCCTTAACTCCACGCACCCCGACGCGGTCTTTGTACAAAAGCTGCTGGTTATACAGCATCAGTCCGAGGGGCGCTTTATTCTGCTGGGCAATACGCTCAAGAGCATTACCGCGGATCGGGTAGAAAAGCAGCGGCTGGAAGACGATGAAATTGCGCATGTACTTGAGCAGCGCTTTGCGTTGTCTGCCCGCTAATTAATCAAAGGGGCCAATGAGTCCGGGGCGGAACGGGCACGAAGCAGGGATGCCGGGGGAGCCATCGCGATCGCCATGAGGTGGGAGTGACCGCTTCCCCGTGCCCCTCTCAATCTGTTCATCTGCTGCGACATCAGCAGCGGGTGATTATTTACGTTGCCGGCGGGTATATGAAATAGCAGATAATGCAAATAAAAAACTAACGCCACTTTTAATAAACAAGGCTATTCAGTTAATTACCACTACAAAAATAAGATAATTCTATCTGAGCTGGCCAATCTGTATCCGTAGTACATATTTCCGCCACACAACCCCCTGCGCCTGGAAATTCATTGCTAACAAGTAGTTACAGCTGCGCGGCAATATTTTTGGCGATAAAAAATGGTTAAAATAAAATCATCTACTAAAATCAAATTGTTGATTAAATTCATACAATGCTCGTTCGTATTAATTTAGATAATTGGCTTTGTGTCGAATGCCCAAAATTTAAGCAGCGGGTGATAGCTGCTGACGATAATTATCCCGCTCGATATTGCCCTGGGTCTGGCAGGTAAATTCCTGCTCTGGACGTTTGTGTAAAACGACACCGGGCTAATTGAGTTATTTCAAAGGACAACGTAAATGACGAATATCTACGACTCTACCAATATAAGCAGTCAGGAAGCAGCCAGGCACTTGCCTGCGGCTGCTGTAAACAGCGCGAGCGCGGTTTCATGGGGGGCGATATTTGCAGGCGCCGCCGCTGCCGCCTCGCTGGCGCTTATGCTGCTCATGCTTGGCGCCGGATTAGGCCTCACTTCAATCTCTCCCTGGGAAAACCAAGGTCTTGCGGCGGGTACCGTCGGTATTGCCGCCATCGCCTGGCTGACGTTTACCCAAATTGTGGCGTCAGGAATGGGGGGATATCTGGCCGGACGGCTTCGGACTAAATGGGTTGATACGCATACCAATGAAATCTATTTCCGCGATACGGCGCATGGCTTTCTGACATGGGCGGTGGCGCTGCTGGTATCAGCCGTTCTTTTAACCACCACCATCAGTTCACTCATCGGCGGCAGCGCAAAAGTCATTGGTTCCGTTGCCGGGGGCGCGACGGCAACCGCCGTGAATAACGCGGGGGAGGGATCATCGATGTTATCGAAGTCATCGATGGAATATTTTACCCGCTCGCTGTTCAGGGCTAGCGGCTCCACTCCGGCAGGTAACAGCAACGCATCAGGCAATGATGTTATGGCCATGAATCAGCCGGTGCCGCCAAAGGCGGAGTCACCCGCTCAATTAGCCGAGGTGACGGGCATTTTTGCTAACAGTATTTATTCTGGCGCGCTTCCCAAGGATGATCTGACCTATGTGGCGCAGCTGGTTTCTCAGAATACCGGCATCAGTCAGCAAGAGGCCGAGCAGCGGGTGCAGGCGGTTTATGATAAAGCCCAGGCTAATTTGAAAGAGGCAAAAGATAAAGCGCAGCAGGCCGCAGACGCCGCCAGAAAAACCACCAGCTACGTCACTCTGTGGTCATTTATTTCTCTGTTAATTGGCGCTTTTGTTGCCAGTCTTTGTGCCACCTATGGCGGCCGTCAGCGTGATTTATAACGTCTAATACTCATTATACGGGAGGAACCTATGCGTTCAATATTGCTTTTCTTTCTGGGTGTGCCAATCCCTATCATTATTTTAATCGCGCTATTTGTGCACTGACTATTTTCCGGCCCAGCAGGAATAGTGGTTAAGAAAATACTGACCCTCGCACATTACCGCTAAAGCATAAATGCCCTTCGAGGGCATTTATGCTTTTTATCAGGCGCTCAGAGGAGCCTGCTGCGCGTCACCAGGGAAGCTCTCCGCGACAGGGTGATGTCAACTATCAATAACACCCGCAGTGAATTAACGCTCACGCCTTGCCATCATCAGCGCCAGGTCAACGAGGCGGTTAGAGAAGCCCCATTCATTGTCGTACCACGCCAGAATTTTAACCATATTGCCGCCAATCACCAGCGTTGACAGACCGTCGATAATCGACGAGCGCGGGTCACCCTGGTAGTCGCTGGAGACGAGCGGTTCATCGCTATAGCCGAGGATCCCTTTTAGCGGCCCCGCCGCGGCGGCTTCACGAAAGGCATTGTTCACCTCTTCGGCCGTCACCTCTCGCGCCAGCGTCACGGTCAGGTCGACAATAGACACCACCGGTACCGGGACGCGCAGCGAGTATCCCGTTAAGCGGCCATCCAGCTCAGGAATAACTTTGCCCAGCGCCTTCGCTGCGCCGCTGGAGTAAGGCACTATCGATAGCGCGGCGGCGCGAGCGCCGCGCAGATCTTTTTCCGGCTGATCGTGCAGGGCCTGGCTGTTGGTGTAGGCGTGGGTGGTGTTCATCAAACCGTGCTTAATACCGAAATGCTGGTGCAGAACCTGCGCGGCAGGCGCCAGACCGTTGGTGGTGCAGCTACCGTTGCTGACCACGTAGTGTTTATCCGGGGAGTAAAGGCCATCGTTAACGCCCATCACGATGGTTAAATCATCGTTTTTGCCGGGGGCGGAGATAATCACGCGCTTTGCGCCACCGCTGTGGATATGCACCGCCGCCTTGTCGCGATCGGTGAAGAATCCGGTGGCTTCAATGACGATATCGACTTCACGCTGATGCCACGGGATATTGGCCGGGTCGCGTTCGCTGAATACGGTTATGGGTTTACCGTCAACCACAAGCTGCCCTTCACCGGCGGTGACGTCGACGTCGAGCTTACCGAGCAGCGAGTCGTATTTCAGCAGATGCGCCAGCGTTTTGCTGTCCGTCAAATCGTTGATCGCCACAATCTGAATATCCGGATGACCCAGTGCAGCGCGTAGTACGTTGCGTCCGATACGGCCAAAACCGTTAATACCGACCTTTACCATGATTAACTCCTTATCCATTGTCTCTGGCGTCAGAGTAGGCCGGGCAGGCTTTGGCGTAAATGACAAAAAAGGATCATTTTACGCCATTTTGCGACAGTGAAATCGCTGGCGATATTCCCCGGGTGTGAGGTGAAGCTGTTTTTCAAACAGCCGTCGCAGGTTAATGCTGCTGCCAAATCCCGTTTGTTCGGCGATACGATCCAGCGTCTCGTTAGTTTGCTCCAGACGCTGCCGCGCGGCGGCCAGACGGGCTTCGGCGACGTAGCGCGCCGGCGAAGCACCGGTTTCCCGGGTAAATACGCGGGTGAAATTCCTTGGACTCATGGCGACCCTTTCCGCCAGTTTATCCACGCTGAGATCGGCGGTGAGGTTTGCGAGCAACCACGTCAGCAGATCGTTAATAGGGCCCAGGGTGCTGGTCTGCTGAAGGTTGTAGCGGCTAAACTGCAGCTGGCCGCCGGGGCGACGCAGGTACATGACGAAATCCTGGGCAATATCGCGCGCCAGGCTGAAGCCGTAGTCCTCTTCAACCAGCGCCAGGGTGAGATCGAAGCCGGAACTGACCCCGCCAGAGGTCCATATGTGTTCGTCCTGAATATAGAGCGGACCGCCTTCGACGCGTACCTGAGGAAATTCCGCCTGCAGGGTATCCAGTAGCTTCCAGTGGGTAGTGGCTCGCCTGCCGTCCAGCAGCCCGGTTTGCGCCAGCAGCAGGGCTCCGCCGCAAATGGAAGCAATGCGGCGGGCATGGGGAGCCGCAAGGCGCAGCCAGTCAACCACCGCAACCCCTTCCTGCGGGTTTTGACCTCTGCCGGTAATCATGATGGTATCGAGCGGCTCGCGAGGGTCTATCTCATGCAGGCGATGATCGGCCAGCAGATTTAAACCGGACTGACCATGGATCACCTGATGCGGCTGGGTGGTCGCTAGCTGGACCTGGTAGCAAAGCCCCCCGGCGCCTTCCGGGTGCAGACGGTTGGCCTGCATCAGAATGTCGGCAATACCGGCGGATTCAAACAGCATGCCGCCATCCGGGACAATAATAAGTATCTTCTTCATGTCCTGAAAAGTAATCTTTTTACAGAATAAGTCAACAGAACAGACGGGGGAGGGGGAGTTTCTGCCACCGCAGCGACGCTCTCGTCTCGCTCGCTGATGGTGTGACGTCGACGGGATGGGGTTGCCTGCTGAGGTAGGTCTCGCACAAACTGGACTGGAAAAATAGTACCGAATGTCTGCTATGAGCTAATAGCAGACATAACATCCCCGGGATAGTTTGGGAAAGGATACTCTTCCAGCATCAGTTTCGGTTCATGCTTTTTGGGACAGGATACTTTATGCTGGTTACTCTCATTTATAGGATACGACCATGATAACTGTAGAGAAATCCGATCCATTTTCTTCAGAATCCCATCGCTTAATCGAAATGCTATCAGCTGAACTTGCCGCTATTACGGGGGATAGTGGCAAAAGCAATTTCACCGTTGAAGCAATGAATGATGACAAAGCCTTGTGGGTATTGGCAAAGAATACTCATGGCGAAGCAATAGGATGCGGCGCTATTCGGCCGATAACGCAAAATATAGCCGAGCTTAAAAGAATGTTTTCAGACCGAAGCGTGCCAGGAGTTGGGGGAGCTTTACTCACTTTTCTGGAAACATCTGCAAAAGATATGGGTTATAGCGAACTCAGACTGGAAACCCGACACATCAACCATCGGGCAGTAAATTTCTACGAGAAAAATGGATATATTCGTATTGAAAATTACGGCCCCTATGTCGGTAGGACAGAAGCCGTGTGTTTCTCAAAAGCATTGCGCTGATTGTATTAATTGGACCTGCTTTCCGCTCCAGGCACAACGCTGTCTACCAAACTCCACCAATGCCCGTTTAGCTATAGCGTTAAGGCTGTGAGAATAAAGACAGATAACGATAATGCGCAGGATCGTGTGTTGCGCTCATGCAGAACCATGGTCATCGCGGTTTCTGCATCGAAACGGAGCAGCCGGCATGATCGAGGAGGGGACTCCTCCGGAGAAAACGTGCGGAGTATACAGGCACCTTAAAGGGAGCATTTTTCCATGGCGATTCACTGTGCCTGTCTCTGGCCGATATATTCCTCTAATCCCTTTGCCAGGACATCGAAAACCAATTTGCAGCACAGACTATTGCGCAGGTCTTCGTGCATGACGATCCAGGTATCAAGATAGAAAGAAAAGAAATTCGGCAGTAACCTCTGCAGTGGAACAGAGCCATTGGCCAACTGCACCTGGCATATGCCAATGCCGGCCCCGGCGCGAATAAGATTCAGCTGAGCCACGTCGCTGTCGGTGCGCATGGAAAATGCATTCCGGCTTAGCTGAGGGAATTTTTCCAGGGCCTTACGGATGAAAGGCGTATCCTGATCAAAGCCAATCAGCGCATGTTTCAGCAGATCTTCGCTATTTTCAGGCGTGCCATGTCGTGCAAGATAGGACGTCGATGCGTGGAGACCGAGTTCAATGCAGCCAACGCGACGCGCAATAAGCTGTTCCTGTACTGGCGTCGTCATGCGTACAGCAATATCGGCTTCCCTGTGCAGTAAATCCTGAACCCGGTTCGACAGAACTAATTCAATCGTTATTTGTGGGTGAGACTCCCTGAGCCTGGCAATAAGCGGCGGCAGAACTTCAACGCCGATAACGTCACTCGCGGAGACGCGGACGACGCCATGAATGGACGCGTTGTTATGACTGAAGTTGGAGGCTGTGCGCGCTAGCGTATTCGCGGTGCTCTCCATCGCTTCGGCATGCACCCTCAGCGCCAGCGCCGTTTCAGTCGCCAGCAAGCCCGTCTGCGACCGCGTGAACAACACCTGGCCCAGAGCGGACTCGAGCGCAGCGATATGCCGTCCCGCCGTAGGCTGCGTAATCGAAAGCCTGCGTGATGCGCCGGAAAGCGAGCCTTCCCTGAGCACAGCCAGAAATGTTCGGTACCACTCCCATGGGATAGATGTATTCATACAAATTTGTATAGCTGCCCTATAAAGATATGCAATTCAATTTAGCTCTGCCTGTACGTACGCTGTCAAGGTCAAATCAGCAAAGAGGCAGACAATATGGAAACCCGAGGCAAGGTCCTGATACTTGGCGCAACCGGCGGAATCGGTGGTGAAACGGCGCGCCGGCTCATTCAGAACAAATGGGACGTTCGTGCACTAAAACGAGGACTTCATGGCAGTGAACGACGTGGTGACATCCAGTGGGTAGGGGGCGACGCTCTCGACCCGGAGCAGGTCGCCGCTGCGGCAGCAGACTGTAGCGCGATCGTTCACGCCGTCAATCCGCCCGGCTACAGAAACTGGAAGCATCTGGTGCTGCCTATGCTGCGCAACACGATTGGCGCAGCAGAAAGAACCGGCGCCTTGATCGTGCTTCCCGGGACTGTTTACAACTATGGTCCTGACGCTTTTCCGCTATTACGGGAAGACGCTCAGCAGACGCCGGTCACCAGGAAGGGAGCTATCAGGGTACAAATGGAGAAAGAACTGTCGGCCTATTCGCAGCGTGGCGGACGGGTATTGATCGTCCGCGCGGGGGATTTTTTTGGTCCGCGCGCCGGTAATAACTGGTTTTCTCAAGGTCTGATTAAGCCCGGCAAGCTGCCTGGCGTCATTACCAATCCAGCTTCGTTTGCAACCGGTCACCAGTGGGCTTACTTACCTGATGTCGCGGAAACCATAGCTGCGCTGCTGGCACGACGCGAGGAGCTTGAGCCCTTTGCACGTTTTCATATGCAAGGTCACTGGGATGCCGACGGCAGCGAAATGGTCAGCGCGATTCAGCGCACTGCGGCACGCTATGGCGGCATGGCCAAAATACAATCATTTCCGTGATGGTTGATGTACCTGGCAGCACCTTTCAACGCAACCTTACGCGAACTTCTGGAGATGCGGTACCTGTGGCGCCAGCCGGTTCGCCTGGACAATACGAAACTGGTGAATTTTTTAGGTGCCGAGCCTCACACCCCTCTTGATGAAGCTGTCCATGCGACATTACAGGGCCTGGGCTGCATTGATCGTACCGAGATGCCTCGTATAACAAGGTAGCGGTACTGCCAGCCACTCATCGGCTGGCACACCATGCAGGACGTGTGGCATAACGCTAAAGGCGCTGGCAGACCAGCCCTTTATTCTGGCGACAGGCGGATGCGCCGTTAATGGCAAAAGCCTGATGGAAAAGGCGGGTCTGCAACTTGTTGATATACGCGTGACGGTACGCGACTGGATTAGCGCCTGTAAGCTGGTCGCGGAAGGGATGGGCGTCGCCATTGTGCCTGAATCAGCCCTGCCAGAGGCGTTGCGCAATCTGTGCGTGGTGCCAGTGACGCCTGCCATACACCGTGAGTTTCGGCTGGTCTGTTCGTCATCCGGAACGTCTTCCGGCGCAACGCAGGCGCTACTTAACGCGCTACGTAAACGAGGATGAGCGGGCATGCGGCGAACCGGATCGTCAGCGATAAGCGACAAACCGGCTTATTGTTTATATCGGCGCAGGCTGGAGGCGGGATGCCGAAGGAGGGCTGATTCGGGGCGTATTGGGCGGCGCACCAGCTCTCCCCCACAGTTCGGGCACCGGCCTTGCAGCTGCTGAGTCACGCAGTCAACGCAAAAGGTGCATTCGAATGAACAGATGTACGCGCTTGTTGATTCTGGCGGCAGATCGTTATCACAGCATTCACAATTAGGGCGAAGTTCAAGCATGGTGATCTCCTGCTATTAAATAAAGGGGCGTCATGAGCGCGCGAGGGGCATCTGCCTGTCCCGTATTCGAACCGCTGCGCTTAATCTGCACGAGATGAGCATGATCGACAGGTCGAAAAAAAGCAAGAGATTGAGTGGCTTATCAGTACCAACCGCTTCTGGCGCTGGTGGTTGGGGGAAAAGACCGCTGAGCCTGTGCAGCGCGAGAAGAGGACGTTAATAGAGGAATAAAAACATCGCCAGATTTGCCCGTGGCGGCTACAGTTAAAATTATTTAACTGGTATGACCACATGGGCGGATATCTTTTATGAACCTGATAACAATCCCTGTAAAGCAGGGGGATGTTCTGGCTGCCACAGTATGGGAGAGAAGCGATGCTAAAGCGCTGGTGATTCTCCATCCTGCCACCGCGGTATCACAGGCGTTTTACAAGGACTTCGCTGAGTATCTTTACGCAATGGGATTCAATGTTCTGACCTACGACTATCGGGGGATAGGTCATTCCAGGTCAGGCACGCTGCAACACTGTCATGTCTCAATGTCTGACTGGATCGAGCAGGATGTCGGCTGCGTCACCGCGTGGGCAAAGCTGCGTTTCCCCAATCTTCTGCTGATGGCGGTAGGGCACAGCGTTGGCGGGCACGCTATTCTGCTTTCGACGGCCACCCGGTCGCTGCATGCGGCGGTTCTTGTTGCTTCGCACGCTGGCGTCACCCGCACAATTAAACAAACGCAGGAAAAGCTCAGAGTCTGGTTTTTATTACGTATTCTGGCGCCGGTTCTGTGTCGTACCTTTGGCTATATGCCTGCCAGACGCCTCGGGCTGGGGGAAGATTTACCCGCGCCCGTCATGCTGCAATGGGGGCGCTGGAGTGCCATGCCCGACTATTTTTATGACGATCGCGCCTGGGATGCGCGCCGACGGGCAAGCGAAGTCACGTTACCCCTTCTGGTACTCGGTTTTGATGACGATCCCTGGGCTAATTCTGCAGCGATTACGCGCCTGTTGGCGCCGGTGGAAAACGCAAAAATTGAACGCCGCGAGATACGGCACGCGGATTATGGTATTCCGGCCGTCGGCCACATGGGCTTTTTCCGTACCCGATGTGCGGAAAAAATATGGCCTGAAGTCGGTCGCTGGCTGGAGAGACAGTGTCAACCCCAGGGATAATGTCTTCTGTCTTCCCGGCTATTTTTCTCATAGTCGAAGAGATTAACAGGACATGGTATGCCGTAACCGTCGGTGCTCAGGTTTCAAAGCGGCAACAGGCGCATCCGGGGAAATAGTTCATCGCGACTCAGAGAAATATCATGTCTGTTCAAAAAAGGGCAAAGAGGATGCACTAAGATGCTGGCTTATATAACTATAGGTACAAATGACTTTCAGCGCTCCGTGGACTTTTATGAGGCTATTTTTAAAGTTCTTGGCTACTCACGACTGCCAGCCTGGACAGAAAGCTGGGCAATGTGGGGAGATGAAAATAATCCACATGAGGTGTTCAACTTCTGTATTTGTCCTCCTTTTGACCAGCATCCCGCAACGGCGGGAAACGGGACAATGTTCGCATTCCGTGCAGACAGCGCTGACCTTGTCAGGCGGTTTCATGCAGCAGGCCTCCTTGCGGGAGGGGAGAATGAAGGCGAGCCAGGTACACGAACCGCATACGGCCCCGACTTTTATGTTGCCTATCTGCGCGATCCTGACGGACATAAGCTGGCATGCGTTTGTCAGCATTATTCTCCTGAAGCCGATAAGTTCGTAGATGAACAATAGTGACTTCACTTAACACATTTAACGGTTTGAGCATTGATAAAGCCTGGCGATGAAATGCGGCGTTTGCGGCGAACTCGCTCAATATCGTTTACGGCTGCCACCGTTTGCTCCCGGCCCTTAGCCGTCCGGGCTAATTAACCCCCGCATTAAAGCTGCCGGGCTGATTATGGTGCAGGAGAGCGGAGCGACAGGGCATTTTCCTGAATAAGCTGAGAACGGCGATAGCCCCAGACCCTGGTTGTATCGCCGTTTAGCGTCTAAGCCACCTTACTCCTTCTTCTCGCCCAGCGTCGGCGTCTCGTCAAAGAAGTTCCACGGTTTCAGCAGCGCGTGCGCCCACTCGGTCGGCATAATCGGCCACTCCTCGGCGCGGGCCACGTGGGTGGTGCCGGTGGTGATCCACACCACGTCATCATGGTTGTCCAGCGACTCGTCATCTTTCGCGTACTGGCCGAGGCCGGTGTCGTGAATCGAACGGTTAGGGTACTTGCCTTCCGGGAAGCGCTCGGTGGGATGATAGCGGGTGACCCACAGCTGCTTATCCATAAAGCTCAGACGATGATAAATCCACTCATCAGGCGCGAATTTTGCCCCGGTGGCGACCGGATGCGTGCCGCCCGCGTAGGGGATAATCTGATACGACACCGGGTTGCCCATCCGGTTTTCTTTCGTGGTATTGCTCAGCAGACGGATGGTGCCCGGGTCAAATTTCTGCGCCGCTTTCTGCTCGCTATCAATCGTGTACTGATTGATCTGCATGGTGCTGGTACGCGGACCGCCGGCGGTATTCGGCTTCACTTCCGGGTCCATGGCCACCAGCGTGTTGTTCTCGCCGTCAACGTCAAGATCGAGGCGGAAGTTATAAATATGCTGGTGGGTGGTGCCGACAATATTATGGTCAATCAGCGTGCCGTAGCGGGTGTCCTCTTTGGCGCTCGGATCGTGCATGGTCTTCGCCTGCACGCCTTTCACCGCTTCGATGCCGGTCGCCCCGGCATCAATGCCGATGGTGCCGTTTTCGTGGAATACCCAGTCAAAAATATAGTCGTAGTTGCCGACGGTGCTGATCCAGCGCACCACCAGCTCGCGGCGCTCGGTACTGACGTTCGGCTTGCCCATCTCCTGATGCTTATACTCCGGCCCGGCGTAGCGTTCGAAGATGGCGATTGCGCGCGGGATGGTCGTGGGCGTGCCGGTATAGTCGGCAATGGTTTCATCCAGCAGGACCGCGTTGGACGGCGCGTCCTTGCCGCGCACGATAGGCGAGGTCAGGGTGCCCATGCCGTAGTCGCCGGAGTCCAGATAGGCTTTAAAATACCAGCCCACGTCCGGGTCGCCGTAGGGCACGATCATCCCGCCCAGCGAACCTTCATACATCACCTGACGTTTCTTGCCGTTATCGTTATATGTCACGGTGGAGAGAATCGGCCCAACGCGGGAGTTCATGCGCAGGTGGAAATCCCAGTTTTGCCAGTGGATCATATCGCCGGTAATGGTGTAGTTTTTGCCCTCTGGCTCAATGATATCCAGCGGTTTAATCTTTGGCGCAACGCGGTCGCGACCATCATAGGGGCGGGCCGCCATCGGCACCGGGATCGTCGGCCCCTCTTCGATTTTGATGATCTTCTTCTGCTCAAGGTCGACCACCGCTACCAGGTTTTCAATCGGGTGCGCCCAGTAGTTACCGTCGCCAACGTCAAGGTAGCTGACCACTTTCAGCAGCCGCGCGTCCTGCTTGAGGCCATCTTTGCCGTCGAAGTAGCCGACGGTTAGCGGGGTGGTAATCACCTTGCTCGGGTCGTCGATGCCGTGTTTTTTTAACACTTCGGCAAATTCGCTGCTGGCGTTGATGATGTTCTGCACGCTGGCGAAATCATCCAGCAGCACCATGCCGTGGGCGTCTTTAATCGGCGTCCATGAAAGCACCTTTTTATTCTGTAAATCCACCACCGCCTCAATAACGTGCTTGCCGTCGAGCATGATCACGTCGGCAGCGCGCGGGGCGTTGACCGGCGTACCGTTGAGGGCAAAATCCCACACCGCTTTTTTATCCGGCTCGCGCAGGGAGATCTCGGTGAATCGGGTATTGGGTTTGAAATCCGCCGCGGCTTTAACGATAGCGACCGCTGCGCTGATTTCCGCCGCTGACAGCGAGTTCAGCGGATGCGGGCGTTTTTCCACCTGGAAGGTCTGGTCAAGACCGGACTGAAACACGTCGTTGATAAAGGTGTCAGAAACCCACGCTTTGCCGTCTTTCATCACTACCGGCACCTGCAGCTCCAGGGTTTTACCATTGACGATGGCCGTTTTCGCCCCCGGTTTTACCTTTACGTAAGCGCCGTCTTTAATCAGGGTAAACATTTGCGCGTAGTCATCCCACTGAACGTCCGCGCCAAAATCCTGCAGGGTTTTGTCCATCGGGACCATATGGGCTTCGCCGCCGTGGGCGAACGCCGGGCTTTGCCAGGCGCAAAACAGAGCGACAGCCAACGCCAGAGCCGTTTTGCGGGGAGAAAGAATCGCCATTGAGACCTCACCTTATTGTTGTGTTGTGCAGTGCCGCTGCGAATGTCGGCTTGTGTATCGTTAACCTAACAGCGGTCAGCGCCGGGGCGTTTGCCTGCTTTTGCCAGGTTGTTTGTCAGTTTTGCCAGTTACAAAAAATGCCTCCGCAGAGGCATGAAGATGGCGATAAAGATGGGCGAATTTCTAATATTTACTCCGCAAAATCCCCCTGCTGGCGGGCCACCAGGGTCAGGATGGAGTAGAGCGCGACCGCCTGCTGGTGCTGGTTAAAAATCTCTACCGCCCACTCGACGACGCCGGTCGCTTTCTCCTCCGCGCTGCGCTGGCGTTTCACCGTTTTGCGTTTGCAGGTCAGGCGTACCTGGATGGTATCCCCCGGCTTCACCGGCTCGATAAAGCGCAGATTTTCCATTCCGTAGTTGGCGATCACCGGGCCGACCCCGGCGTCAACAAATAGCCCGGCAGCGGCGGAAATCAGGAAATAGCCGTGCACCACGCGCTCGCCGAAAATCGACTCCGCGGCGGCAATCTTATCCATATGAGCGTAAAAGTGATCGCCGCTCAGACAGGCGAAGTTGACGATATCCGCCTCGGTCAGGGTGCGGCGCGGCGTCAGCAGGCTGTCGCCCGGCTGGATCTCCTCGAAATATTTACGGAAAGGGTGAATGCGGTCTTCCACTACCTGCGCGCCGCGCACCCACTGCTGGCCAATGGCGGCGAGCATCGTCGGGCTGCCCTGAACCGCGGTGCGCTGCATATAGTGCTTCACCGCCCGCAGGCCGCCCAGCTCTTCGCAGCCGCCGGCGCGCCGCG
>OAVD01000319.1_pt1 | contig 39316 bp, 29 predicted proteins | sample 1476351 | NCBI WGS metagenome assembly OAVD01 (sample SAMEA2580075, study PRJEB22360) | human gut metagenome | biome: human gut; feature: human-associated habitat; material: faeces | place: Denmark | collected 2008/2010 | reverse complement strand
GTTTCCAAAGCGGAATAGAAAATTTCGAAGGCAGTATTTTTCTTGCCATCATACATCAAATGGTTAACGAATCTCGTAACCTTTACATCACCGAAAACAGGATCCGGAAGGATCTGTCTTTTCTTTGGTTTTGCTTTTCTCATTTTGTTTTCAAAAATTTGTTCTTGTCGTTGGTTGCCTTTAATTTGTCTTCAACGGTTCCGCTGAACCATTTACTCAACCTTATAGCCTATCCAAATAACTCAAACCTGTTTTAATACTTAAATTTAAATCTCAGTTTGAAGGCATGTAATTAATTACTTCTTCTTACCTTTTGCGGCAGCTGCTGCTTGACCCGGTTTCGGACGCTTAGCTCCATATTTGGAACGTCTTTGCGTACGGCCGTTAACACCCGCTGTATCCAACGTACCACGTACGATGTGATAACGCACACCCGGAAGGTCCTTTACACGACCACCACGTACCAATACGATAGAGTGCTCTTGCAAGTTGTGTCCTTCTCCCGGAATATAGGAGTTAACTTCCTTACCATTTGTCAAACGTACTCTCGCTACTTTACGCATTGCAGAGTTAGGTTTCTTCGGAGTCGTAGTGTAAACACGTACGCAAACGCCACGTCTTTGAGGACAAGCGTCCAATGCGGGTGATTTACCCTTCTCCACCAAAGTTTCCCTTCCTTTTCTAACTAATTGCTGAATTGTAGGCATTTCTTTCTTTTTTTAAACTTTGAATGTGTTATTATTATTTATCTAATCTTTTCCTATTTCGAGCCGCAAAGTTACGCATTATTTTCGGACAATCAATAAGTTGTGCCTGTTTTTTTCGTATACTCCGCACTAAAAACGGTGCAAAGGTACATATTTGTTCCCGTTTGGCAAGGTAGGCTCTTGTTGTATTTATTAATATTTAACATTTACTATCTCTATTTACCTCACTGGCACGTAAAGCGACTGGTGGCGGGTGCCGATATCACGCAATTTACCCGCCTCGACGAATTGATGCAGACGGCGGCTGGCCGTACTACTCGTCAGTCCGCAAAGCCGCTGGAAAGCAACACGGGTCATATATTCATGCTCGGCAAAATAGCTTGCGAGCAATTGGTCGATACGATCAGGCTCCAATTGGCGGGAATGGGATTTGTACTTGGCTCGTTCCAGCGTCATCGTCTTCAAGCTATCTTTCAGCTCTACCTCGGGACGGAAAGCCACGGACTTGAAACGGATGGACTCCGCACGTATCTCGTGCGTGGATTGTACGGCAGGGCATTGCAACGTGACTTGCAAATACCCCAACCCATCGATATGTACACGTTTTCCTTCACGCAAATATTCCGCTGTCACCTCGCTTAAAGAGATAAGCACGGCAGCTACGTCTGCCGGCGTGACGGTACATCGACCATGGATACGTTTGGCCAGATCATCCGTATCGATCGTGCCAGATGATACGATACGTGCGTGAAAACGAGGACGCTTCATGCTATCCTTCGATACCGGAGTCTTGTAAAAGTCATATTTTGCTGCCATATATCAAGTATGAGATTAAAAGGTTATTCATAGGAACATCGTATGCTATTAGTCATTTCACAAGGGTGATATGATCTTTTCACCTATGTGAAACGATCGTTTCATGATTGTGATACGTTCTTTTCACATAGGTGAAAAGATTATAGGCACTTAACAAAGGTATTACATTCATACCACCTAAACAAGAGTTCTTCCTAGTATTTTGGACAGATTACTTTTATTTCAAATGATAATATAAATATTTGGAAAACTTCAAGTTAACAACATATATTCGCAGAAGAAAACGGTAAAAATAACCTCTAAAACATAGTATCATGAAAACTGTATTGGATTTTTTAGGCCAGCTATGGCTTCGCTTCTTAAAACCGAACGGGCCAATCACCATACCACACCAAACCGAAGGTAAAGCCAAACGATTTAGCGACAATAACTCAATCCTTCAAAAGAGTCTGGAGACTTTCCTCCAAGAAATCATCGAGTTCCGTTTCAACTTGTTGAGCGAGGAGACTGAATATCGATACAAACGATCAGAAGCGGATCGCTTCTATCCGGTGACGCAACGTGACCTAAATAGCATTTGCATGGAGGCAAGACGGACGGGGATCGATTGCTGGGATCGGGATGTGAATCGTTTCGTATATTTAAAAGAAGTAAAAGAGTATCATCCTTTCCGGCAATATATGGAGCGGTTACCCGAATGGGACGGGAAAGACCGGGTAAGCGATCTGGCACGACGGGTCTCCTCAGAACCGTTATGGGTGGAGGGGTTTCATCGCTGGATGCTCGCCTTGGCCTCGCAATGGATGCGTTCGGACTCATCAACCTCGATGAGTTCGACCGGTTGCCCGACCGTAAAATGGCTTTGCTGAAAAATTGGATGCAGATGGCCGGGATGAACGTACGTAAGGCACACGCCAAGCATTTCCACCCCCTACCCCGCCTAGCCTCATTTATTGGCACTACGAACCAGAAGAACCTATTAAGCGACCCCACGGGAAGCCGCCGTTTCCTATGCGTGGAGGTGCAAGGCAAGATTAATTGCGAAAGTATCGAGCATGATCAAATCTACGCCCAGCTTAAAAACGAGTTACAAAAAGGAGAGCGCCATTGGTTCACCTCCGGAGAGGAGGAGGCGATCATGCGATCGAATGAGGCTTTCTATAAACGTCCGATCGAGGAAGATGTGTTCCACGCCTGCTTCCGGGCCGCATGTTCGGGAGACCTAAATGTACATCCACTATCAGCTGCCTCCATTTTCCAGATATTAAAGGAAAAGAACCCAGCAGCCATGCGCGGTAGCACGGCAAGCAATTTCGGAAAGGTACTGACCGCCCTCCATATAGAGCGTAAACACACCCGCTATGGCAATCTTTATCAAGTAGTGCCGCTCACCCTTCACACGTTTCACAGGATTTAGCTGTAGCACAAGCAAATGCGGCCAGTGAAACGTATGTCATCGAAATCATCCCTAGCACTTAAATCTTCTCTCCAGCTCCTCATCTGTCAGCATGGAGATAATCGTCTTTCCATCCGGGGTCAGGTTCGAGTCCGGACAAGAAAATAGGGAGGCGATCAGATGATCCATCTCTTCCGAGGATAAGGATTTGCCGGGACGGATAGCGGCGGCTTTCGCTAAAGACAAGGCGATGGCTTCGCAGATCTTCTCATGCACCTCGCATCCGGTCTCGATCGCCCGGTCCACGATATCCTTTACCAAATTTACCGGATCAAGGTTTTCTATGCCGGCGGGCAGGCCATTGATCGCGTAATTGTCATTTCCCAGATTGCTCAGATCAAAGCCGACGAAGCGCAAATCCTCCAATAAGGAAGGCAGTACAGCCGCCTCGGCAGCGGTAAACTCTACGATCTCCGGGAATAAGACTTGTTGGGATACACCTTGTTGCTGACGGATATTCGACAGGTATTGGTCAAACAAGATACGCACATGCGCACGATGCTGGTCAATAATCGCCAGACCCGATTTCAAGGATGTCACGATATATCGCCCTTTATATTGATAGCAAGGATTGCTTACCTCCGCAAACAGGTTTTCCGGGTTCGAAGCCTCGGCCGGCAATTCCTCGATTGGGGCATCCTCGAAACTCTCGGACTCCAGTTGGGCAGCCACTCGATCGTTCTCAAACCCTTGATATAATTTAGACCAATCGAATTCCGGTTTTTTATAGGAAGTAGTGTCAAACGGATTATAACTGGAATCCACTTGCACTTTCGGGGCCTTATAAGTACTAGGCTCACTTTTCTTGACCGGGTTGTAAACAGGAATATCGATCGCATCCTCCACATCGAAATCAATCGTAGGGATAGCGCTCGATTTAGCCAACGCCTCCCGGGTAGCGGCCATCAAGATCTGCCAGATCGGTTGCTCGTTCTCAAACTTAATCTCCGTCTTTGTCGGATGGATATTGACATCGATCGAGGAGGGATCCAACGTGAAATAAACGAAATAATTCGGCATATCCCCGGCTGGAATCAATTGCTCATAAGCCTGCATGATCGCCTTATGGAAATAAGGATGCTTCATATAACGGCCATTCACAAAAAAGAACTGCAATGCCCCCCGCTTCTTCGCCGAGTCCGGACGCCCCACGAAACCGGAAATAGTCACCATGGAACTTTGGGCATCCAGAGAGAGCAACTTCTGGTTTAAACTCTTACCATATATATTAATGATGCGCTGACGTAACCCCGACTCGGGCAGATTGAATATCTCCGCGTCATTATGATAAAGAGACATACCCACCTGCGGATTCACCAAGGCGATTCGCTCGAACTCATTGATGATATTCCGGAATTCCGTCTCATTCGACTTCAAGAATTTCCGGCGGGCGGGAACATTAAAGAAAAGATTCTTTACCGAGAAGATACTTCCCTCGTTACAAGCCTCCGGCTCGATACTCTCCAAATTGGAACCCGCGATGGATAGGCAAGTGCCAAGCTCGGTCCCTCTAGCCCGGGTACGCAACTCTATATGGGCGACAGCGGCGATAGAGGCCAATGCCTCACCTCGGAAACCCATCGTATGCAAAGAGAATAAATCCTCGGCCGTAGAAATCTTAGAAGTAGCGTGCCGCTCAAAAGCCATGCGAGCATCCGTCTCAGACATACCTTTCCCGTCATCGATCACCTGTATCAATGTCTTACCCGCATCCTTAATGTTCACTTGGATATTGGAAGCGCCAGCGTCCACCGCATTCTCGACCAACTCTTTAACGACAGAGGCCGGACGTTGAATCACCTCTCCCGCCGCGATTTGATTGGCGATATGGTCCGGAAGTAAATGAATGATATCGCTCATTACCAGAACAAATACCAAAAGAAAGCAGCCAAGACCGCCAAGGCCACCGCCAGTTTCACATTCTTATACCTACGAGCCCGGGAATCCTCGCCTCGCCCCACGCTTTTCTTCAGATGCGAGGTACCTTCAATGAAAGTTCCCTTGATATGCGGCTTATATTCCTCCAACGGCTCCTCTACACCCATTTCACGTTTGACCTTGCTTATACGTTCCTCCAAGGCTTCCTTATGGGGGTCCCAATAAATAGGCTTATGATCAAATTGACGCGGCTTGCGCATGTTATAAAACGAGAAAAGTGCCATAGCTTTACCTATTAATTATGAATACGACGCTAATGTACGAATTTATTGCTTCTTTTCGGAGCATCTTGAGCTTTTCTTTTCACGACCTGATAAATATCATCCTTATCTTTCGGACGGATATAATCAAACCAATAAAAGTCTTTCAAGTATTTCTGGTCGGGCTTCAAATCAGGAATAGGGGTCATCGTACCTGTTGGAGTCGGCCAGATCTTCAGTTTATCCAACTTATTGTCTTTTAGCCAGATCGTAAGGAAACCGCTCTTGGTCTCGTTCATGCCGACCATCGAACCGTCCTTCTCCAATGGGAAGAAAATCGATTCGGCGTTACCCGACACATCGATCTGATTCACGACCTGTCCCTCGAAATAAGCCTTCAAGTCATTTCCCTTTAATTGATTGAACGCGGTAGAATCGATTTGCTGTATCGCGAAAGCGAATTGCTTCACGTGAGCGAAATCAATCGAGCTATCATTCATAAATATCAAGATCGTATCCCCATAGATCTGATACTGTTCATTCCAAACGATAGGGTCCGTATACATATATAATATAGAGTCTCTTGTATTAAACTGCATCGAATCGCAAACACCTTGCATATCCGTCCGATAGAAACGGACGCCATAATAAGCTTTTACTTCCCGGTAAAGGGAGTCCACCGTAGTCATCTTCAAGGTATCACCATGCAGAAACAATGTATCCCCTTGGCTGAATTCCAAGAAACGGGCGCTATCCGTAGCGAAAGCATACTCGGTCTTCTCGTTGTAAAAGCCGTATTGACCTTCCAGCATGACATGCTGCGCCGTGTCTTGCAGGCTCATATTACCGAACGCCTCCCCAAAGCCCAGTTCCCGGTTGTAGGCGATAGAATCACCCGTCAAGATACGGTCGCCGGAAACCACCTGAGAACGATCCAATAGCAAAGAGGTATTATTCACGGTATCGTACCAACCTCTGGAAGAATAGATCGTGCCGCTATCCGACACGATAACAGAGGGCCCGAGGATCGTGGCGATCTTCGAGTCCGTATTATAATGCAAGGTATCGGAATACAACGTGAATTGCTCATTCTCCAGACGGACGCTATCATTGAAGACAGCCAATTTCGTACCAGGCGAATATTGCCCGTAAAAAGAAGAGAGCTGATTCAAGGAATCGACGATCAGACCTCCGTCGAAATAATATCCGATATCCGGGATTCGCTCATAGTTCAAGCTATCTGTAAACAAGGTAACCTGCCCATTCTCCATGCGGACATTCTCCCGCAAATAAGCGATCTGGGTATTTCCATCGTAAAACAGGTAATTTCCATACACGAACAAGGTATCCCCTTGTTCCATCCGGACATTACTAAACGCCTCCAAGGAATTGGTCTGCTCGAAGAAATACGCGCTATCACAATACATATACGAACTATCATGGCGAAAACAAACATCACCATTCAGTACTTGAGCCTCGGCGTTCCTCTCCTTATCGAACGAAAGCGTATTCGCATGCTCCAAAAAGACCTTCGTCTTCTTGGGAGCGACACTATCTTTGGCGGCTACCACCGTGCTATCTTCCGTTTGCGCGAATACGCCAACCGATAAAGCACACGATAAGAGCGCTAGAAATAACCTGTTAATTAGTCTCATTCCTTAATCCAACCCGGATATTTGAAATCACAATTCCTCCAACCGTCACTAATACGCACGTAGGTTGATTTTTGTTTCTTCGTGATCCAGTCGTTCAATAATTCCTCACGTTTCTTAGCCTCTACGATCGCTTTCAAAGCTTGGAAGTCATCGGCCAAATTCGCCTTATGTCCTTCCGTCCGAGCTTTCAGCTTAACAATAGCTACTACCTCTTTCTGCTTGTTCGTCAACATGGTAAAAGGCTTGGAGATCTCTCCGACTTTCATGTCATATACCACCTTACCGATTTCCTGTGGAAGTTCTTGCATCTCGAACTTAGGGGTTCCCATATTGCTGCTCTCGTAATCTTGGTTTACCATCAAACCTTTATTATTACGTGTATCCTTGTCGTAAGAGACGAATGTGGCGGCTTCCTCGAACGTAAATTTATTCGCTTGCAAATCATTGTACAATGAATCCAGACGAGTGGTAGCATCCGCCAACTCCTTATCGGAAACCTTCGGTTTCAATAAGATATGGCGGCAGTTGATACGGTCTCCACGCTTCTCGATCAATTGGATGATATGGTAACCATACTCCGTCTGTACGATCTGGGAGACACGTTTCGGGTCTTTCAAGTTGAACGCGACGTTCGCGAACTCCGGCAACAGCTGTGTCTTGCTCATGAAACCCAGCTCACCACCTCGAGACGCCGAACCCGGATCTTCCGAGTACAAACGAGCCAACGTAGAGAATTCCATCTTACCGGAATTGACCTGCTCCGTGAAATCACGTAAGCGGGCCTTGATAGCGTCTGTTTCCTCAAACGGAATCTTCGGTTCCAAGGTAACGATTTGCACCTCCACCGTCGTAGGGATATTCGGCAAGCTATCCTGAGACAACTGGCTGAAATATTTACGCACCTCGGAAGGTGTCAGCTTGATCTCGCCGATCAATTGCTGCTGCATCTGTTGCACGACCTGCTGCTCCCGCATCGCCTCTTTCCGCTCGTCCTTGATCTGGGAAAATTTCTTACCGAAATACTCCTCCAATTTCTCGCGAGACCCGATTTGGTTCACAGCCATGTTCATCCATTGATCCACGCTCTGGATCACTTGGTTCTCGTTCACGGTAATACTATCGATCTTTGCTTGATTCAGATATAGTTTCTGTATCGCCATCTGCTCCGGGATCACGCAATACGGGTCGCCATCCAAACGGACCCCCTCGTTTTGATTATACAAACGCTGCGTCTCAATATCCGAACGTAAAATAGCGTCATCTCCTACCACCCACACAATTTCATCGATCACATTGTCTTGCGCCATTACAAGGCAAGAACAACAGGCAAGAAAGAATACACTTAAAATCTTTTTCATCATGTCTACCCATTTATAAAATTAGAGATCACGGCTCGGAATGGAATTCCACGTCACCGCTCCGGATCGCATCGTTATATAACTCGTCTTCAAATTTTTTCAAGAATTCAACTTTTCGTTGGTTGACCAGCATTTCCGTGACGTGCGGACTGGCATAATCATATGGCTCCACACTGCCGGAAGGTAAATATTCCTTGATATTCAACAGATAACAATAACTGCTATCCGCCACCTCAACATACTTATTCGCCTTCAGAAACGCATTCGGATTCGACACATGGATCGGTATATTATCCATTACCTCATCGAAATCAACCCATTTGTCGTAAAAGTACTCATAAATCGTGGCATTTTGCACACTATACTTCTCAATTTTTTCTAAAGAGGCCACATCTGTGGATTTGTACCACTTTTTGACGTCGGTAAGTCCCGGGGCATCAACCGGGATTTTCAAGAATAATCCCTTGATCAAGCCTTTATCCAAGATAAACTTTTTCTGGTTTTCCTCGTAATAGTTTAATTTATCACTTTCCCGGATATCAGTTTTCAGCTTCTCCTCCACCAATCGTTCCTGATAACGGTAACGAACCAAGGAACGCCTGTACTCCTCTACCAATTTATCGACCTCCTCTTTCTCATCCCCCAAGTTACGCAAAGCCACATCGTACACCAATACATCCTTTACCCATTTCTTGGTAAAGCCCTCGGCCAGCAACAGACTATCTGCGGAGGAAATCCCCCGGGGTATTAGCTTATTCACCTCCGAACGATTTAGGGTACGTCCTTTCACGCTAACCAAGACATCCGTAGTATCAACTGGCTGAGAACCTTTACAGGCACCCAACAACACAACGAACGTTAGGAACATGAAGACTATCCTCATATCTATCTTTATTTTATTTCTTTAGTTTCTTCAATAATTTCCAGTTGACAGTCACCGGATATTTTTTATTCAAATCCGCAATCCACTTCGCTTCCAACACCTTCTGCTGGGCGGAGGGTTTGCTCCAGATCTCTCGGTTGCTGACCTCAAACAACAGAATCCCATCCCGGTACTCCTGCATCAAATGAGGGATCTCCGGATGTTTTGTCTCCAGATTCTTACGCTCGGCGGTCGTTACGATATCGCGGATAAACAAATCATAAATCTCTTGCATAAAATCACCCGCATACGTTTTTGTCGAGAACGGACAACGTTGGATATAATAAGCGAACTCCGCTTGCGGGAAATCCTTTCCATCCAATTGCATAAGCGTCTTGTTCATATCCTTCGCTTTCTCATAAAACGCCTCGTCCGTGGGGAAACAATCATTACATAACGCTTGCAGCTCCGCATAGGCTTCCGGATAGAAAACGTATCCGTATTCTTTCTTCATACGATCGTCGAAAGCTTTATATAACTCGAAGTTACGTTCACCCTGCCCCATACGTCTCGACAAGGCTTTTTCCTCTTCCTCAAACGAAGGGCGTCCTTTCTTATCGATCAACTTAATGATATGGTAACCAAAACGAGTTTCCACCACCCCGGATAAATCACCCGGCTTGCTCAACGCAAAAGCGGCTTGCTCAAAAGGCTGGACCATCTCGCCGATCCCGAACCAAGGTAATACCCCCCCTTTTTTAGCGGAAGCCGCATCCCCCGAATACTCTTTCGCCAACTCACCGAAATCCGCACCCTCTTGTACTTGCTTATAGATAGCTTGCGCTTTTGCCAGAAAAGCCGATGAGTCCTGAATAGCGGAATCTTTCGGGAAGGCGATCAAGATATGAGCGACATGTACCCGCCCCGGATTGGGTTTACGACTATGGACTTTTATCAAATGAAATCCTAATTTCGTGCGAACCGGTTCAGACACCACGCCAATCGGCAAGGAATAGGCGGCATCCTCAAACACTTTTAGGGATTGCATCGGGAGCAAGCAACGTACATATTCGCAAGCGACATGCTCCTTATCCTTCTCGGCCAAAGCTTTTCCGACTGTTTCCATATCCTCTCCTTTCTGGAGACGTTCGTATACTCGCATGGCTTCTTGATATACAGCTACCGTATCTTTGGAGACCGTCTTCTCCGGCAAACGGAATAAGATGTGGGTCAACTCTACCGAGTGATCTCCCCGGTCATATACCGCACGAGCAGCCGCTTTCTCACCCTCCTTATCCGACATATAGCTATCGATCAACTGAGCCCGGTATCCATCTAGCTCACTTTTGAATGAGGATGTCTGGTCGATCCCTAAAGATTCCGCCTCCGCTACTTTTAGCTTAAAATTTTTAAATAGCTCGACATAGCTTTTGACGGACTTTGTATTCGATAAATCTACCTCTCCATTCTTCTCCGCGATAAAAATAAATTCAGATAAAGGCACTTGTTTTCCAGCGACCGTCATAACGACCGAATCGGATGCGATTTGAGCGTTAACTGTCACACAAGCGAATACCCCTAATGAAATAAGTAACTTTTTCATCAAAAATTCTTTTACCATAGCACGAATATACATTACAAAAATAACACTAATCTAACGGAGAGCCGACAAGAAAAGTATGCTATCCCATTAAATTAGTGTTTTTTATAAAACGTAAAACTTGTATTACTATTCACCGCGGCTATAATTCGGAGCCTCTTGCGTGATCGCTACGTCATGCGGATGGCTCTCTTGCACACCTGCGTTGGTGATTCGAGTAAAACGAGCTTTATGCAACTCCTCGATATTATGAGCCCCGCAATAACCCATTCCCGCACGTAAACCACCCACCATTTGGTAAATGACCTCATACAAAGAACCCTTAAACGGAACACGGGCAGCGATTCCCTCCGGAACCAGCTTCTTCACGTCATCCTCCACATCTTGGAAATACCGATCCTTGGACCCCTTTTGCATAGCTTCCAACGACCCCATTCCACGGTAAGACTTAAACTTTCGACCATTGAAGATAATCGTATCGCCCGGCGACTCCTCTACACCCGCCAACAGAGATCCCATCATCACGGAAGATCCACCAGCGGCGATCGCCTTCACGATATCACCGGAGTAACGCAAGCCACCGTCGGCGATCAAAGGCACACCAGTTCCTTCCAACGCCTTCGCCACATCGTAAATAGCCGACAACTGGGGAACACCCACACCAGCGATCACACGAGTTGTACAAATCGAACCCGGACCGATACCTACCTTCACGGCGTCCGCCCCGGCTTCCACTAAATATTTAGCAGCCTCGCCCGTAGCGATATTACCGACCACACAATCAATATGCGGATATTGCGCCTTAATCTGTTTCAAGACATCCACCACACCTTTTGAGTGACCATGTGCCGTGTCGATCACCAAAGCATCCACCCCGGCATCCACCAAAGCGGCTACACGCTCGAAGGTATTGAACGTAACGCCTACACCGGCAGCTACACGCAAACGACCTTTCGAATCCTTGCAAGCCTTCGGTTTATCTTTCGCTTTCGTTATATCTTTATAGGTAATCAAGCCGATCAACTTATTATGGCTATCGACCACCGGTAACTTCTCGATCTTATGTTCCTGAAGGATCTGAGCGGCGGCCTCCATATCCGTAGATTGTCCGGTTACGACCAAATTCTCTTTCGTCATCACCTCATCGATAGAGCGGTTCATATCCTTTTCGAAACGCAAGTCACGGTTCGTCACGATACCAACCAAATACCCGCCTTCATCCACCACGGGAATACCGCCAATCTTATATTCAGCCATCATTGCCAAGGCATCCGCCACACGTTTGCCCTTCGTGATAGTCACCGGATCATAGATCATTCCATTCTCCGCACGTTTAACGGTCTGGACCTGCTTTGCCTGCTCGGCGATCGTCATGTTTTTATGAATCACACCAATACCTCCCTCACGGGCGATAGCGATAGCCAACTTGGCCTCGGTAACCGTATCCATAGCGGCCGACACCATCGGTATATTCAATGTGATATTACGTGAAAACTTTGTCGTGAGATCGACATTACGAGGAAGAACTTCCGAATAAGCTGGGATTAACAATACATCGTCAAACGTTAACCCATCCATAACTACCCTGTCTGCAATAAATGACATAGAACTTATGCTTTAAAAATTATTGCGCGCAAATATACGACTTTTCACGCAATAAATCGATACGGGAGAAATTAAAAATTCGATTCAGAAGAAAATAAACTTTCATCCGAACGAAAACAAAATTCCTTCCGAAGGAAAAATAAATCTCTTTCGGAAGGAACAATAAGCTTCTTTATTTGTTTTTTCTTTAGAGTGGAACCGGGCCACCCTTCCATTAGTTTGCCATTTCAGACAAGAACTTGATACGGACCAAGCGAATCTCCTCTTCCGTATAGTCACCGCCTAATTCCTCGATGGCGTCTTCCAGACCGTCGGTCTCCGAGTCCTTGAAATACTCGTAAATATCCTCGATATGATCCTCATCCATCACATCATTCAAGAAATAATCGATATTGATACGTGTACCGGAATATACGATCGCCTCGATCTCATCCAAAAGCTCGGTGAACTCAAGTCCGTTAGTCAACGCGATCTCGTCCAGCGCCACCTTACGGTCGATCCGCTGAATGATTGAGACCTTCAACTTGGACTTATTAGCGACCGTACGTACGCGCAAATCCTCCGGACGCTCAATCTCGTTCTCCTCTACATGTTTCTTGATCAACTCAATGAACTCCTTGCCATAACGTTTCGCCTTACCAGCGCCCACTCCCGGGATATTCTGCAACTCGTCCAACGTGATCGGATAAGTAGTAGCCATAGCCTCCAAAGAGGGATCTTGGAAAATCACGAAAGGCGGAACTTCCAACCGCTTGGATAATTTCTTACGCAAATCCTTCATCATGGAATAAAGAACCGGGTCTACCGCACAAGAGGCTCCCCCACGAACCGGAACTTCCTCTTCCTCTTCCTCGAATTCATTGTCCTCGGTAATCTTGAACGATACCGGCTTCTTCATGAACTCCTTACCTTTTTCCGTGATTTTCAGCAAACCATAATTCTCAATATCCTTCGCTAAATAGCCAGCGATTAAAGCCTGGCGAATAACGGCGTTCCAAGTTTTATCATCCTCGTCCTGTCCGGAACCGAAGACCTCTAATTCATTGTGCTTGTAATTTTGGATTTCGGAGGTTTCGTTACCTACCAAAATATTTACGATATAATCTGCCTTAAACTTTTCTTTCAACGTACTGATAACCTCCAGTACCGCACTTAACAATTCCTTCGCTTCCACCTGCTTCTTTGGGTTCAAACAATTATCACAATTACCACAATTATCTTCCAGGTATTCCTCACCGAAATAATGCAATAGCACTTTTCTCCGGCAGACGGAAGTCTCGGCATAGGCCGCAGTCTCTAAAAGCAACTGTTTGCCGATTTCCTGTTCGGCCACGGGCTTTCCTTGCATGAATTTCTCCAATTTTTGCAAGTCCTTATAAGCATAGAAAGCGATACATTGGCCTTCTCCGCCATCCCTACCGGCACGACCGGTTTCCTGGTAATAACCTTCTAGGCTCTTCGGGATATCGTAATGAATCACATAACGGACATCCGGCTTGTCGATACCCATACCGAAAGCGATCGTAGCCACGATCACATCCGCCTGTTCCATCAGGAAGGCATCCTGATTGGCGGAACGTACTTGCGAATCCATTCCCGCATGGTAAGGCAACGCCTTTATCCCGTTGGCTTTCAAGATGTCGGCAAATTCCTCCACCTTTTTACGGCTCAAACAATATACGATACCCGATTTACCCTCGTTGGCTTTAATATACTTAATGATCTCGCGGTCTATATTCGTTCCTTTCGGACGAACCTCATAATACAAATTAGAGCGGTTGAAGGATGATTTAAAGACTGTAGCGTCTATCATACCCAGATTCTTCTGGATATCGTGCTGCACCTTAGGTGTGGCGGTAGCGGTCAGAGCGATTAACGGACGTTTACCGATCTCATTGATAATCGGACGGATTCTTCGATATTCCGGACGGAAATCATGTCCCCATTCCGAGATACAATGCGCCTCGTCCACCGCATAGAAAGAGATCTTTACCTGACGCAGAAAATCCACGTTCTCTTCCTTGGTCAAGGACTCTGGTGCTACATACAGCAACTTGGTACGTCCTGATAATATATCCGATTTCACCTGGTCGATAGCCGACTTATTCAAAGAGGAATTGATAAAATGGGCGACCCCATCTTCCTCACTGAAATTCCGCATCGCGTCCACCTGATTCTTCATCAAAGCGATCAACGGAGATATCACGATCGCGGTTCCTTCCATTAGTATGGATGGTAATTGATAACAAAGGGATTTACCTCCCCCCGTCGGCATTAATACAAAAGTATCCTTCCCGGCCAGCACGTTCTCAATAATAGCCTTCTGGTTCCCCTTAAAGGTACCGAAGCCAAAGTGCCGATTTAGCTCTTCTGTTAAATGATCCTTCTTTGCCATACTTCGTATTATTTATAGTAAACCGCCTACGTTTACGCGACCTGTAAACGGTTCACGTCCGATTTTTCAAATTTCTCTTTCGCATACTCCAACGTTACATGGAGTTCCTTTACTTTTTGAGATGGCATACTGTACATAGCGTCCATCATCACGGCTTCTACGATTGAACGTAACCCACGGGCACCCAGCTTAAACTCAAGCGCCTTATCCACGATAAACTCATAGACTTTCTCATCGAACGTCAGCTTAATGCCATCCATCTCGAACAATTTGACATATTGCTTGATAATGGAGTTCTTCGGCTCGGTCAAGATGTTACGAAGCGTATCACGATCCAGCGGATTCAGATACGTGAGGATAGGTAAACGACCGATAATCTCCGGGATCAAGCCAAACGACTTCAAATCAGTCGGGGTGATGTATTTCAGTAAATTATTCCGGTCTACGGTAGCCGTACCCAAACTAGCCGAATAACCGACCACACGGGTATTTAAGCGTTGAGCAATCTTCTTTTCGATTCCATCGAAAGCACCACCGCAAACGAACAGGATATTCTTCGTATCCACCGCAATCATCTTTTGCTCCGGATGCTTACGTCCCCCCTGAGGAGGCACATTCACGATCGATCCTTCTAGAAGTTTCAGCAAACCTTGCTGTACACCCTCACCGCTGACATCCCGAGTGATAGACGGATTATCGCTCTTACGTGCGATCTTATCGATCTCATCGATGAAGACAATACCCCGTTGGGCCGCCTCCACATCATAATCCGCCGCTTGCAATAGCCGGGTCAAGATACTCTCGATATCCTCCCCCACGTAACCTGCCTCGGTAAGTACCGTAGCGTCCACGATAGCGAACGGGACATGCAATAACTTAGCGATCGTACGGGCTAACAAAGTCTTGCCCGTACCGGTAGCGCCCACCATGATAATATTAGATTTCTCTATCTCCACATCGTCGGCGGTAACCTTTTGAAGTAAACGCTTGTAATGGTTGTATACCGATACCGACAGATAACGCTTCGCATCATCCTGCCCGATCACGTACTGATCCAAGAAAGTCTTGATATCTTCCGGTTTAGGCAGATCTTTCTGCTTCAAACCAAAAGAAGTTTTCTTACCTCCTGTCTGCTCCTTTACGATCTCATACGCCTGCCGGGCACAATCATCGCAAATACAACCAGAGATCCCATTGATAAGCAAATTAACATCACGGCTACTCCTGCCGCAAAACGTACATGTATCGCCTGTTGTTTTGGCCATAGTTTCTTATTGTTGTTTTTGTTATTTACGTGTTAAAACATCGTCGATCATGCCATACTTTTTCGCTTCCTCCGCGGTCATCCAGAAATCACGGTCGCCATCGCGCTCGATCTCCTCATAGGGTCTACCCGAATGATCCGAGATTATGGTGTACAGTTCTTTCTTAACCTTCAAGATCTCGCGAGCGGTAATCTCGATGTCTGAAGCCTGTCCTTGTACGCCGCCAAGCGGTTGATGGATCATTACACGGGAGTGCTTCAAGCCGAAACGTTTTCCCTTGGTTCCCGCCACCAATAAGACAGACGCCATAGAGGCGGCCATACCCGTACAAATCGTAGATACGTCGCTGGAGATAAACTGCATCGTGTCGTAAATGCCGTAGCCCGCATATACAGAGCCACCCGGCGAATTGATATAAATAGAGATATCCTTTCCGGGATCACTGGAATCCAGATACAACAACTGCGCTTGAATCACGTTAGCGGTATAATCATCCACTTGCGTGCCCAAGAAAATAATACGGTCCATCATCAACCGAGAGAAGACATCCATTTGAGCGACATTCAGCTGTCGTTCCTCTATAATTGTCGGGGAGATATAGCTACTGGAGATGTTCATATAACTATCCAGAGCCGTACCACTCATACCTAAATGCTTTGTAGCATACTTTCTAAAATCTTCCATATTTTCTCCTATCTTTTATTTACCGAGAAGACGTAAAAAGGGATTTCCCTCTGTGACTTAACGGAAAAACAAAGTTATAAATAAATTTCTGAAAGAAACAATTTATTTCGCTATCCGCTAAGATATTTTTAGAGAGAAATCCCTTTTTTGATATAAAACAACCTCCTAAGAGGCCGAGTAAAGATCTTTTTATTCAAAAAGTTTGTTGAACTCGTCAGCGGTTACCTCCTTAACATCAAGTTCCACTTGCTCTTTCAACCAAGCAGCCAATTTCTCCTCAACCGCACGGTCGATGATGTTCTGAAGTGTTTGCTTATTTTTCAACATGTCTTTAGCGTAGTTGTCAAGTACATCCTCAGGTACAGACAACATGCCGTATTGAGCGAACTGAGCCTTAGCCACACGTTTAGCGAAGTTCTCGATGTCAGCGTCCTCAACCTTCAAGCCGTTCTTCTTAACCAAGTTCTCCTTGATCAACTGATATTTCAAATCCTGAAGGATCTGAGGGAAGTCCTCGTCGATCTTCTCTTTCGTATTCTTCTCGTTAGCGGCAAGCAACCAGCGTTTCAATAAATCGTCAGCGAAATTCAACTCGCCAGCTCTCTCAACCAACATATCACGAGTGTCCGTCAAGAACTTAAAGTCACTCTGAGGAGCGAATTGCTCAGCCAAAGCTTCCTTGATCTTGTTCTTGAACTCTTCCTCGCTAGTAACCACGTTCTCGCCAAATACCTTGTCGAACAACTCTTGGTTCATCTCAGCGTCTTTATGACGGGTGATCTCCTTGATCTCGAAGCTGAAGTCGCCTGTAGTCTCAGCCACTTTCTCCTTATCGATCTTCAAGAAAGAAGCGATCTCTGCCTCAGCACCCTCGTAAGCCTTATTCGGGTTGAATACCACTACGGCATTTACTTTAGCACCGATAAACTTAGCTTTTTCTTCCTCATCCTTGATATACATAGGCATCAAGACAGCGTCCTCCACAACGATACCACCTTCTTTCGGGGCACCATTCTCAAGCTCGGCTACCGTACCTTTTACCATATCTTTTTCCTCAACCTCGTCTACCTTGTCGTAAGAACCGAAGTTTGAGCGATAAGCGTTTACTTGGTTATTTAGCATTTCTTCATCGATAGCGACTTGATAGAACGGAAGTTTATCGTTCTTGCTCAACTCGATATTGATCTCCGGAGCCAAAGCCACGTCAAAACAGAATTCGAAATCCTCTTCCTTATCGAAATCCAACGGCTTTTGCTCTGTCTCGTTAGGCATCGGCTCGCCTAAGATATGCAAATCGTTCTCACGGATATACTTGAACAGATTCTCAGAAACTAATTTGTTTATCTCCTCTACCAGCACGTGCTTTCCGTACATTTTTTTAACCATGCCCATAGGAACCATGCCCTTACGGAAACCCGGTACATTGGCTTTCTGACGAAGGCTACGCAGGCTCTTGTCTACCTGATCAGCATAGTCAGCTTTCACTATTTCTAATTTCACGATACCGCTTACGGCATCATTGTTTTTAAGCGAAACGTTCATTCTGAATGATTTATTTAATTAATAGTCGTATCGAATTTTAGGTCGCAAAATTAGACTTATTCTTTTAATCGTGCAAATTTTGATCTGTTTTTATTCTTTTGTTTATATTTGGCGGCAATTATTTACCCTTTGAATGAATCATTATGAGAATAAAAGGAATATATGCTACCCGTCCGGCGGTAATCCAACTTTTGATCCTCCTGCTATTCTTATTGGCTGGAGCCGTTTTATCATCTATTATATCCACGGGCTTATTACTCGCGACCCACGGTTTACAGGCTGATATAACCCAAGACGCTAATTTAATGAGGCTCATTCAGTTCATCTCGGCGATCTGTACCTTTTTGCTACCATCTATCGCCATGGCTTGGACATGTAGTGACAATCCCCGCCATTATCTATCAGTCAAGAAAATCACAGACGGCAGGATCTGGATTCTCACCTTAGTTTGCATGTTCTTATTTTCTCCGGTTATCAATTTGCTAGGATTGCTCAACAAGCAGATGGAGTTACCCGCGTTTATGGCTCCTATCGAGGAATGGATGCGGGCGCAAGAAACCTTCGCCGAACAACTGACGACGATCCTGTTATCCAGCGATAGCGTTTGGGTAATCCTGGCCAACCTTATCGTTATCGCCGTTACGGCCGGGATAACCGAGGAGTTCCTGTTCAGAGGGGCCTTGCAACGAGTGATCGGGAAATGGACCTCCAACCCTCATACGATCATATGGGTCGCCGCCATACTATTTAGCGCCTTCCATTTACAATTTTACGGATTCTTGCCCCGGATGATACTCGGAGCCTATTTCGGCTATCTACTCTATTGGAGCAAAAGCATCTGGATACCGGTGTTCGCCCACTTTGTCAATAATGCTTTCGCCGTAATAGGGATGTCGGACAGTCGTCTCAAGGATAACGAGTTTATCACAGGCAATATTCCCGCCGAGCATCTTTTGGACTTTTGTCTTATCGCCGCCTTATCTTTCCTGCTGTTCATACTGGTAAACAGGCGATTGAGACGGCTGCTATAAGTCTTTCTTACGCAGCACGAAGTCTTTTCCCAAATATTTCTCGCGCACGATCTCGTTCTCGGCTAGTTGTTCGGCGGTTCCTTGGAAAAGGACTTTTCCCTCAAACAGAAGATAGGCCCGGTCACAAATACTCAATGTCTCGTACACATTGTGGTCGGTAATCAAGATTCCGATATTCTTATGTTTCAAGCGAGCCACGATTGTCTGGATATCTTGTACGGCGATCGGGTCTACACCGGCGAAAGGCTCATCCAACATAATGAACTTCGGATCGATAGCCAGACAGCGGGCAATCTCCGCACGACGCCGCTCTCCACCCGAAAGCTGGTCTCCCAAGTTTTTACGAACCTTATTCAAACCGAACTCTGAAATCAAGCTTTCCAGTTTCTCTTTTTGGTACTCAACGCTACGTCCCGTCATCTCCAAGACCGAGCGGATATTATCTTCCACCGTCATTTTCCGGAAAATCGAAGCCTCTTGCGCCAGATAGCCAATGCCGTTGCGAGCCCGCTTATAGACCGGGAATTTCGTAATCTCCATGTCATTCAAGAAGATCTTACCCTCGTTAGGAGTGACCAAACCTACTGTCATATAAAAGGTGGTCGTCTTTCCCGCTCCGTTCGGACCAAGCAAACCAACGATCTCCCCTTGTTTCACGTTAATCGATACATGATTCACGACCGTACGAGTCCTATATTTCTTTACCAAGTCCTCCGTACGGAGCACCATTCGTTGTTCGTCTGACATAAGCTACTTAAAAATTTAACGCGAATGTACGTGATAATCCGCAGATCTACATCACATACATTCGCAAAAAAGCGATAAGAGAATTTAATAACTCCACTCAGATTGCCACTCGATCACGGGTTGCTCCCCCTCGAATCGGATAGGAAGCCAGATATAACGTCCGTCTATAGCGTTCTCCGGAGTCCAACGATCTCCCATATAAATAAAGCGATCCGCATGGCCGGGTACAGGCAATACGTACGTGCTCTGAGAATAAAACGACACCTCCGAGTTCTCTCCCCTAAACGGATTTTCCAATTCCTTCCAAGGTCCCCAAATCGAGGAAGCGACCGCCGATCGTCCCGCATTCGGAGCCCAGCCCGTACAGCCGGACATAATCAAATAATATTTCCCCTTCTGTTTGAACAAGGCTGGAGCTTCCATGAAACGCCCCGGGAAGAAACGGGCGTACTTACCGGAATAACTCGTATAATCATCGGTCAGCTGCGATATATGCAAGGTACTATTCTCTTCCGAGGAATAAATATGATAAGCGATGCCATCGTCATCCACGAAAAGGTTCATATCCCTAGCCATTTGTCCGGAGATCTGGTCACGCCCCAATAAATTCAAGCTATCCGGATGGGCTGGTAACTCTCCACCGCTAAAACGTAGATCTGCGGAAAGCGTACAAGGTTGCTTATGTAGTTCCTGTACATTAACCGGCCAAAAACCGGCATTCGGACGGAAAGCGTTTACGAACGAGTAAGGCCCCGCCACGTTTTTACTGACAGCCACTCCACTCAATGCTCCCGAATAGCCAGCACCTCTCGGCTCTAAATGAAACCACATTACATATTGATCATTCTTTTTATTATAAATCACTTTCGGACGCTCCAACACGCATCCCTTAGCAATATGGCTCGTCGTATCATCCGGCACGACCGATAAGGCGATTCCCTCGTCTTTCCAATTATATAAATCTTTCGACGAATAGCAATGAACGCCTACTTGAGCCAGATTTCCAGCCGAGCCCTCCGTTTTATGCTCACCAAACCAATAATAAGTATCTCCGACCCGTAGAATTCCGCCACCATGAGCGTTTATATGTACCCCTTTATCATCCGGCCAAACTTCCCCCGGCTTAAAAGAAAGATCCTTCCGCTGGCAAGCCACACATAAACACAGCAAGCCGATCACTCCTAAAAGAATTCGCTTCATAAAAGTATTTTTTAGTATTTAAGAAAGCAAATATAGTTAAAAAAGAGGGATGTGGCAAACTTTAATACCATAGGATTTACAAATAAAACCAATCTTGTTTCTAAGATGTTATATGGTTATTAGTGGATTTTACGCTATCTTTGCAAATTGAAATCAGAAATTTATCAAGATAAAAATGAATAAAGCATTACACAGAATGGGTGAGTATACCCTACTGATGATGAAGAGTATAACACTTCCAGACCGGTGGAGTATGTTCTTTAAGCAATTGATCAAAGAGATATACAAGCTAGGCGTGGATTCTCTTTGGATTGTCATAATCATCTCGGTCTTTATCGGTACGGTTATCGCCATCCAGATCTCCTTGAATATCAGTTCCCCCTTGATTCCTAAGTTTACGATCGGCTATACCACCCGTGAGATTATCTTGCTGGAATTCTCTTCCTCTATCATGGCACTAATCCTAGCGGGTAAAGTAGGCAGTAATATCGCCTCCGAGATCGGAACCATGCGAGTCACCGAGCAGATAGACGCCATGGAAATCATGGGTGTTAATTCCGCCAATTTCCTGATCCTTCCGAAAATGCTCGGTTTGATGATCTTTATTCCGGTATTGGTTATCTTCAGTATGTTCACCGGTATCATGGGCGGCATATTCGCCAGTTACTCAACGAGTACGGGAATGACTCCTTCCTCGTTCGAGTACGGTTTGCAATTCTACTTCAACGAGTTTTACATTTGGTATTCTATTATCAAATCCGTAGTATATGCGTTCATCATCTCATCCATCGCCGCCTATTTTGGCTATAACGTAAAGGGAGGCGCCCTAGAGGTAGGTAAGGCAAGTACGAATGCCGTGGTCATGAGCAGTATCATGATTTTACTTGCCGACGTAATATTAACCCATTTAATGCTTACTTAAAAATGATCGAAGTTAAGAATATAACGAAGTCTTTCGATGGACGTGTCGTCTTGAAAGATATAAGTACGACGTTCGAGGATGGTAAGACGAATCTGATCATCGGACGAAGCGGTTCGGGTAAAACGGTAATGATCAAGAATATCATCGGGTTAATGAAACCTGATACCGGACAGATATTATACGACGGCAGAGACTTGATCACGATGAACAAGCATGAGTTAAATATGCTGCGTCGGGAAATGGGTATGTTGTTCCAAGGTTCCGCTTTATTCGACAGCATGACGGTAATGGAAAACGTAATGTTTCCTTTAGATATGTTCTCTAAAGACTCAACGAAAGAGCGCAGGAAACGTGCGGAATTCTGTTTGGAACGTGTAAACCTGTCCGAGGCCGGACATCTATATCCTTCCGAGATCAGTGGAGGTATGATGAAACGTGCCGCCATCGCAAGAGCGATCTCCCTAAATCCTAAATACCTGTTCTGCGATGAGCCGAACTCCGGACTAGACCCCAAGACTTCTCTATTGATCGATGATTTGATTCACGACATTACGGTGGAGTACAATATGACGACCGTTATCAATACCCACGACATGAACTCCGTGATGAATATTGGTGATAATATCATCTTTATTAAGGAAGGCGTGAAGGAATGGCAAGGAACAAAAGAGCAGGTAATCACCTCTAATAACCAAGCGTTGAACGATTTCATCTTTGCGTCCGACCTGTTCAGGAAAGTAAAAGAAGTAGAAATGCTCCAAGAGGAAGGGTAAGTTAACATACTTGGCAAAGTATCTTAACTTCATCGGCTAAGTATCTTAACTTAAATGGCAAAGTATCTTAACATACTTCGCCATTTAAGCCAGCTTACCTTTTCCACTTATTTTTTATAGACCAAACACGTCCTTGATCTTATCTGCATAATCCAATTTCTCCCATGTGAATAACTCCACATCACAAGTAACCGGCTTCTGCAAATAACGGGAAGAGAATGTCTTCGTCACCGTCTGGGGTTTGCGTCCCATATGACCATAAGAAGCGGTCTCGAAATAAATCGGGTTACGCAATTTCAAACGCTCCTCGATCGCTTTCGGACGCATATCGAAGATATCCCAGATCTTAGCGGCGATCTCTCCGTCTGTCATATTCACCTTCGCACGGCCAAAAGTATTCACGAAAATATTCATCGGTTTAGCCACACCGATCGCATAAGACACCTGTACCAGCATCTCATCCGCCACACCGGCGGCAACCATATTCTTAGCGATATGACGAGCGGCATAAGCAGCCGAACGGTCTACCTTAGAAGGGTCCTTTCCAGAGAAAGCACCACCGCCATGAGCACCTTTGCCACCGTATGTATCCACGATGATCTTACGGCCGGTCAAACCGGTATCACCGTGAGGACCACCGATCACGAACTTACCGGTCGGGTTCACATGATAAATGATATTATCATTAAACAAAGCCTGTACATGAGCCGGATATTGAGCCTTCACACGAGGTATCAATATCTTCTTCACGTCTAAGGCAATCCTCTTTTGCATAGCCTCATCCGCTTCCTTCTGTGAAATACCTTTCGGACCGATAAACTCATCATGCTGCGTGGATACCACAATCGTATCGATACGCAATGGCTTACCGTTATCATCGTATTCAATCGTAACCTGACTCTTAGCGTCCGGACGTAAATAAGGCATCAAATCCGGTTCTTCCTTACGGATCTTCGCCAATTCCCATAATAAACTATGAGATAAGTCCAACGCCAAAGGCATGTAATTCTCAGTCTCATTAGTAGCATAACCGAACATCATACCTTGGTCGCCGGCACCCTGTTCATAGGGATCCGCACGCTCTACGCCACGGTTGATGTCGCCACTCTGCTCATGGATAGAAGAGAACACACCACATGACTTCGCTTCAAACTGGTACTCGCTTTTCGTGTAACCAATCTTCTCGATCACGCCACGTGCCACTTCCTGCACATCCACATACGCACTTGATTTAACTTCTCCAGCCAAGACAACCTGTCCGGTTGTAACAAGGGTTTCGCAAGCAACTTTCGAATTCTTGTCATACGCCAAGAACTCATCCAGCAAAGCATCCGATATTTGATCGGCTACTTTATCGGGGTGCCCTTCAGACACCGATTCGGAGGTGAATAAATAACTCATCGTTTTAAATTGAAAATTGAGAATTGAAAATTGAGAATTAGGGGATAAACCACAGGTCGCAATTGACAATGCTCGTTAGTTATTAATCTATGACTGAATTGAACTTGGAAGGATTTTTCTGCCGGACGGCAACGAAAAGGATATGTTTTTAGCATTTTTTCCCGTGGTTGCAAGCAATACAAATCTATCCACGTCAATTCATTCGCAAAGATACGCAATAATTGAGAATTGAAAGTTGAAAATTGAAAATTATTTCTTCTTTTTGGAATTACGTAAGGCTTTTTTATATTTAAAACCGGCCTTCCATTTCGCTGAATCAGAGCCATGTGTCCCTTTCAAGAAATCAGAGAACTTGATTTTCTTACCATTCGAATCTTCCGCTTCGCCTTTCGCTTTCTTGAAGACGATCCCTTGCGTCATCGCTTTATTAATTTCTTTATTCATAACTCAAATCTCGTAGTTCATAATTAAAACTTATAATTCGGATAAAAGTTCACGCATCGTCTTGCCAAACACAGGATGTTTCACCGACGGAGCTACTTCTGCCAACGGTTCCATTACAAACGACCGTTTGTGCATCAGAGGGTGCGGTAGCGTCAGCCGCTCCGTATGCAGGATTTGCTCATCCACCATTAACAGATCGATATCGATGATACGGTCATGATACGCACCGTCACTTTTTTCGATACGTCCCATCTCGATCTCGATCAAACGGGTAGCGTCTAATAATTCCATAGGGGAAAGTTCCGTCGTCATAACGATCACGGCGTTCAAGAAAGTGTTGTCCGATTCAAATCCCCAAGGCTCCGTCTCATACATATCAGAAAGGGCAAGAACATCTCCCACCCTTTCAGCCAACAGCGCCGCCGCTGTCACCAAATTTCCTCGTTTATTACCTACGTTCGTACCTAATCCAAGGTAAGCTGTCGCCATAGAAACCGGATTAAAGGATTAGCATAGCGTCGCCGTAAGCACCGAAACGATATTTCTCTTTCAAAGCGATATCGTAAGCGTCCATGATCAACTCATAACCACCGAAAGAAGCTGTCATCATCAATAATGTAGACAACGGCATGTGGAAATTTGTCACCATGCTGGTAGCCACGCTGAAATCATACGGAGGGAAGATAAACTTATTCGTCCAGCCCTCGAACTCTTTCAGATGACCATCCGTACTTACGGCCGTCTCGATCGCACGCATCACGGAAGTTCCGACCGCACAAACCTTGTGCCCCTCATCCTTTCCCTTGTTCACGATATCCACTACATCGGCATTTACGACCATTTGTTCAGAATCCATCTTATGCTTTGTCAAATCTTCCACGTCGATCTCACGGAAATTACCCAAGCCCGAATGCAATGTCAAGAAAGCGAACTGGCAATCCTTGATCTCCAAACGTTTCATCAACTCACGGCTAAAATGCAATCCCGCGGCAGGAGCCACAACCGCACCTTCTTCCGCAGCGAAAATATTCTGATAACGATCCTCGTCTTCCGGTTCCACCTCACGTTCGATATACTTAGGCAGCGGAGTCTCGCCCAAGGCATACAAAGCCTTCTTAAACTCGTCGTGGTTCCCGTCATATAAGAAACGGAGCGTACGACCACGCGAAGTCGTATTATCAATTACCTCCGCGACCATGGAATCATCCTCGCCAAAGTATAACTTATTACCGATACGGATCTTACGAGCCGGATCCACCAATACGTCCCACAAACGTAAGTCCTCGTTCAGCTCGCGCAACAAGAACACCTCGATACGCGCCCCTGTTTTCTCCTTGTTACCGTACAAGCGAGCGGGGAACACTTTCGTGTTATTAAAGATAAACACGTCACCTTTTCCATAATAGTCTAGAATATCCTTGAATTCGCGATGCTCGATCTCACCCGTATCACGATGAACGACCATCAACCTCGACTCATCTCTGTTCTTCGCCGGATGTAAAGCGATTAATTCCGACGGTAAGTTAAATTTGAATTTCGAAAGCTTCATAATGCACTCTATTTATTTTTCTTCTTCTATTTTTACCACATTCTTCTCTAAGAAATCATCGATCTCCTCCGGAGACATACACATATCCAAGGTTACCTCTCCGATGCGAGTCCGTTCCAAGCCAATCAAATGAGCGCCGGAATCCAAGGCCTTCCCGATATCACGAGCCAACGCACGAATATAGGTACCTTTGCTACATACCACCCGTATCTTTATAACAGGCAAATCGCACTCCAGCAACTCCAGTTCGTCTATAACCAATGTCTTGGATTTTAGTTCAACCTCCTCTCCTTTCCGGGCTAGCTCATAAGCACGTTTACCTTCGATTTTGCAAGCGGAGAACACCGGGGGAATCTGTTGGATCGTACCCACGAATGTCTTTAAAACCTCCTCCACGAGCTCACGGGTTATGTGTTCCGTGGGATACACGGCGTCTATCTCTTTCTCCAAATCGAAAGACGGGGTAGTCTCTCCCAACTTCAACGTAGCGATATATTCCTTCGTCTGATATTGAAACTCATCGATCCGCTTCGTAGCCCTTCCGGTACAAACGATCATCACACCTGTAGCCAAGGGATCCAGTGTCCCCGCATGTCCAACTTTAATCTTCTTTACCTTCAGTTTCCGACTTAGCTTATAGCGAAATTTATTAACTAGGTCAAAAGAAGTCCACGTTAGCGGTTTATTAAAATATAAAATCTCTCCAGCTATAAAATCCATTCTTTATTTCAGTAATGTACAAGCAATTGTCACCAATCCCGCGATCGCGCAATAGATAGCGAAATAAATCAGTTTCCCCTTTTTCACGATGTTGATCATCCATTTACAGGCCACACAACCGGAAACAAAAGCGGCCACGAAACCTACCGCTAATGATAACGCAGGAATGCTCCCGGCCACATCTTCACCTTTCACCATCTTCATCACATCCAACAAAGCCTCTCCCAAGATCGGAGGTATTACCATCAAGAAAGAGAACTGGGCTAGTTTCGCCTTATTATTTCCCAATAACAAACCGGTAGCGATCGTTGATCCGGAACGTGACAAACCCGGCATCACGGCGCAAGCCTGAGCCAGACCGATAATAAAAGCGTCTTTCATCGAGATCGACTCTTTCTGGCGTGGTTTGGCATAATACGAAAATGCCAGCAAAGCAGCCGTCAATAGCAGCATACAACCAACGACCAATAAACCCGATCCAAAGATTTGTTCTACCGTATCTTTAAAGAATACCCCAACGATCCCGATCGGAATCATGGAAATCAAGATATTGATCACATACTTCGTCTCCGCGTTCATCTGAAATTTAAACAAACCACGGAATATCCAATCGATTTCCTTCCATAAAACCACTAACGTACTAAATACGGTCGCCACATGTACGACGATCGTAAACGCAAGATTCTCCTCTCCCTCTATACCAAACAAAGCTGAGCCAATCGCTAAATGACCGCTACTGCTCACCGGCAGATATTCGGTCAATCCCTGTACGATACCCAGTATCAAGGCCTCAAACCAACTCATTCTGTTACTTCTTTATCTTTGCTATTCTTCAAGATTCCAAAAATCATCATCACGAAACCGATAACCGTAACCACCGGAGCTACCACGATACGGCGGGCGCTGAATATATCGGGATTGAACGTATTATCCCCGGAACCTCCACCACTCATCAATATGAAACCAAGCACGATGCAGGCAACCGCTACCGCAATCAGTATAAAATTCTCTTTTCCGAAAGCAAAATCTCTTTTAGCCATCTTTCTCAACTCTTTATTATTCGTACATTAAATATAATACAACTTATCGACCCCCATCCGCAAATATTTATTCACGGCAAAAATGGTCGCGATCACGGACAAGACAATACCTAAAGCAAACACTGCCACATAAACCAATAATAATGTTTGCATATCCAATATCTGGATAAAACCTTTCAATTCATTTTGCAAGTAATATAACGCTCCGGTTAGCATCAATATTGCCAAGATAGAGGCGAAAATGCCACTTACTATGTTATATTTCACAAAAGGCCTACGTATAAAGCCGGAAGTAGCCCCCACTAGCTTCATCGTATGAATTAAGAATCGTTTGGAATAAATCAACAGGCGGATCGTATTACTGATCAACACGAACGAGATAATCATCAGTACCGCAGCCAAGGTTAGCAGGATCAAGCCCAACCGCTTCATATTATTATGGACCATCTCCATCATATCCTTTCGGTAAAGCAGCTCCGAGACCGACGTATAGTTTCTAATCTTCTTCTCTATCACTTGGAGGCTATCGGGGTTGGCGTACTCCGAATGCAGTTTCACCTCAATCGAGGCCTGTAAAGGGTTAAAGCCTAAGAAGATTTCCGGATTCTCGCCCAGTTCTTCCTCCAACTCTTTTGCGGCTTGCTCTTTCGATATATACTCGGTTGATTTTATAAAAGGAAGAGCATCCAAGCTCTTCTGCATTTTCTTTATCTCAGTTTCTTTTTGGTTATCTTTCAGCACGATGGAGAAAGATAAGTTCTCTTTCACATAAACGGAGAGTTTATTACCCAACATCCCTATCAATAGAATGAGTCCTAGCAAGAATAGTACCAAGGAGATACTAATAACAGACGTAAGCCGGGAGTTAAAGAAAGAAACAGAACTAACTTTTTTATTTTCAGCCATCAGACTCTCACTTATTAACGTTAAATAAATTAAGGAGATGCGTACAGAGAACACACCTCCCAATTTTCTTGCAAAAGAACGAATAAAATAAGTAAGCCGAAAGGGTTTTAGAATATTTAACCTCTACAACTCTAACAAAGGCTATTCGTACATATACAATATATAGATTATTTCTGATTGAATACCAAGTCCAACCCTTGACTTCTATAGAATCCGAAACGGGTATCACTTGAAATAAGCGGTAGATGTTCCGTTATGGCATGCGCAATAATTACGTGGTCTGAGGGATCTTTGTGTCCCTGCGCCTCATTGATCTCTATATGCGCATACGTTTGCATATGTTCTTTTTTCAATGGCAATATTTTCACATGTTTCCGGTTCTTGGATAATAGCTGCGACATCTTTACTTAAGCATTCCACATCCGTAGATAAATAAACGAAAATATTGGTATCTATAAGATATCTCATGCCTTACAATAAGAATTGAGGATCATTTACAATCAAAGATCCTTTAAGCCTCATTGCTGCTTCCCATGTCTTACTTACCTTTCTTTTTCCAGTCTTCGCCACAGTTGTTTTAGTTTTGGCATTTTCTTCCTTTTTCTTTTCTTCATTTTTTTCCATAAGGCTTTCTGTTTTAATTTTCTATGATACAAAGATAACGTTTTATTTAATTATATCAGAACAAAAACAGATAAAGTAAAGCTTATAGGATAAAAAAGAAGACCGCCGGAACTGAGTATTCCTAGCGGCCTTCCCCAACATTAAAGACTCAAGGGTTAGTTTCTTAAAATAAGGTTGTTAGCGAACGTTTACTTTCACTGTTATACGCTTGCCATTCTCGTTGATCTCTATCAGATAGATTCCTGTCGATACCGGGATGCGGGTAGTTCCGATAATTGAGTCGCCATACAGGCTAACTCCAGTCACCGCTATGATACGGATCGAGATTGGACGGGCCGGATGAACGGTTATCGCACCTCGCTCGCAATAGATTTGATGATCGTTGATGATTTGCTCGATACCTACCGTGCCGGAGACAGTTACCACACAAGACGCCGTCTTGTTGCCGTCATCGGTAGCCACGGTAATCTTGCAGGTACCGATCTTCAGCGCGGTAACGACACCATCCGCGTCAACAGTAGCCACCGTCTCGTCGCTGCTGCTCCAAGAGACAGTTTTCATCGTAGCGTTATTAGGGGTAACTTTCGCTTGCAAGGCAAAAGATTCACCTACGGCCAATGCCTTGGACGTGATATTCAAAGAAACTCCCGTAACAGCCACATCTGTTCCCGGAGGTGTAGAAACCGGCTTGAACTCTGCCATAATAGCCAAGGACTTATCGACTTCAATCTCTACAGGCGAAGTCGTATACTTCTCTTCGCCTATTTGAATAACGGCCAATTCATAATCCGGATTGGCTTCCGCCTCAATGATTAGCTTAGTCGCTTTCGCCACAGCGGTTCCACTCGTTATCTCGGTCTTCTCACCCTCACCCTTCAACATATAGACTTTCAAAGAACCATTTTCCGGTTGAGCGAACGTGACAACTAACGCATCCGAACTTTTCACCGTAACCTCCGCTTCCGTAGTCGCATCCTCATAATTCGGATCATACGACGTGAAGATCACTTCCTTTTTCTGGCTATTGCCGGGTTTCAATATAGCTGACGCATCAGCCCATTCAAATTTACCGGATATGGTAGTCCCATCGGCACCTTTCGCAACACCACCGGATAATAGGGATTCCGACAAGGACTGACCTTCCGTGATCGTAGATGCGGTAGGAGCCACTACCTTTACGACCTTCGCTTTCTTTATCACTAATTTCTTGGTTGCCTCGAAAGATCGCCAGTTCTCATCCCCGGTACGTGTTACAGTCACAAGATAAGTACCTGCGTTCAATGGGGTAGCAACCGATCCATCCGTATTTGAATATTTAATATTTACATCTGTCGGATAACTACCGCTCAAAATGTCTTTCAATTCCACAAGCCTTACGGAACCATTATAAACAAACTCCAAATCTGAAGGATTCGCCGTTATTTTAGGTTTATCCACAAAATTCGGGGTGTATGTCGCATCAGCCGCCAAAGTAACCGTTATCTCTGGTTTCTTTCTATCGGCGCTTGAGACATTATCACTCCAAGAATCAAAACGCTGATTCTCGCTAGGAGCTACCGCTCGCAACTTTAAAACCGTATTCTCCGGAATTTTAGAATAATCGCTAATAACCAAGCCTCCATTCGTAACCTCCGTATTTGAGGTACTTAAAGAAAACTTGTTTACTTCACCAACCGGCATTGAATAATCTACCGATTCATAATTACTCTTGTCAAGTGGGGTAAAGCGCAGAATATTTACCTGATCCTTTGTCGGGATTCCGGTCACATTCGCACGAAGCGCCGATTTTTGTGTAGAAGGATTCCATTCCACATCCTCGAAGTCTTGAGTAAGTTTAGCATCAACCTTTTCATAATTATCCCCTCCTATAGTCGGTACTTCCAGCAATGCCATACCAGCCTTCTTGATAATCAGCTCGGCAGTTACATCCACGGCTTTAAATAAATCATCCTCGCCACGGGTAATCCGAACTTTATAAGTTCCGGCCGATTTAGGATTCTCTGTCATTTCTACCCCACTCCGGGAATATGCGACCTTAAAGTCCAAACCGGAATAGCCCGTAATTTTAACCTCGAAATTCCGGTATTGCTTATTATAGACTACCGTTTGCGTCGTCTTATCAATCAGCGAGGCCAAATCTTTCTTCTCCACATAATTAGCGGTAACAACCATAGGGCCGGAAACGGTGAATACATCTCCATCCTTGATCTCGGAAGAGTTCACCATCATATTCATAAAACGATATCCCGTTTCCGTCTCAACAGAAGCGGTCAATTGAGTCATATAAGGAACCTTAGAACCGGAAGCCACCTCTTTACCGGCCTTATCTTTCAATACGACTTTACCCGCATTAGGGATATTCAACGCCGAGGTTATTTGATATTTCACCAATTGGAAACTTGCGCTCACCGTAACATCTCCGGTCCCAACCATAAATGAGCCATCAGCCTCATTATAATTCGCGCCTTCCACTCTCACGGATGCCAGCTCATAGCCATAATCCGCATTTCCTATCACCTTCACTTTCACACCTTCAGAGATAGCCTCACCGGGAGTAACAGGCGCCTTCGTATCCACCTCGATCAGATTAACGCTACCATTCTTCAACTCCCCAACCTTGACCAAATGTTTATCCGGTTCTTTTTGCAGGAAATCGGCCGATATATCAGCGGCTTGTGTCAAAGTATAAGAACCGTTATTCACCAAAGCCCCATTCACTTTCACGGACTGAACCATATAGCCCGCATCCGGAGTAGCCGTGATAGTCAATAAGGTCCCCTGTAAAAATTCAGCACCATTCTTCACCTCCACGCCATTCGCGAAGACCTTCAAGGAACCATTCATCGGATCCGTAAACGTCACGCCATAAAGGACTGGATCAAAACGGGCTACGATATCCAAGTTCGCATTTGCTTGCAACTCCCGTGTAGCCGAAGTATTCCCATCACTCCAACCGGCAAACCGGTAATTCTTATCTGCGACGGCTGTCGCTTTCAAAACCGAGCCTCTCGCGTATTTATCATTTGCGGTACGCCCCTCCAAGATGACAGTACCGAAATTACCGGCGGTAACATTCATAGAATAAACAGGAATTACGTTCAAGGTTATAAACGTATCTTTAGCCGCATAGTGAACAGGATCATTCGGTTCGAATATCAAGTCGTACTTTTTCTTATCCGGAGAAGCGATCTCGTTCGGAGCTTTCCAGATAAATGATCCGGAAGAAGTACCATCGATCAAGGTACACGCCGATAAAGCCTGTCCTTCCTCAATACGGCCCGGAGTAGGTAACACCAAACTCCCCACCTCTTTCTTACTCTCCACCACTAACGTAACCGTATCAGAGAGGCTACGGTATGTCAAGTCCTCCGCACGGCTCAAACGGGCCTTATAAGAACCCACGGCCAGCGTGGAAGGCAATGCCGTAACCCAAGCCGTACCGCTCAATTGATATTCGATCTTGATATCCTCTACAGCACTTGTTACCGTGACCGGCTTGATGGAGCCGACCGTCTGGACAAGGTTGTTAGCCACGAACCTCACCGTATCCTTGGAGACGAACGCAAAGGTATAGCTATCGCCACTCATCAGATTAGGAGTCGTGTACGTGTAAGAGGTATTTCCATTGGCATACGTTCCCTTGATCTTCGAGATATCCACGTCCGAAGAGCCTTGCTTAATAGCCCCTAGCCTATAGTTGGCATTCGATACGATCGAGAAAATGACGGGCTTACCGTAAGCGATCTCACCACCGCTCATGATGTCCTTGTTGTCCATCTTGGCGGTAACCGTACCCTGTCCACCATCGACAGCGTAAGCCAAGGTATTGGCATTACGGATCGTAAACGTTTTAGAGGAATCTTCTAATGCGGCATACTCCATGGTCTCCGGACTAAATAAGACGATCTTATAAGCTCCGACTATCTGCGGTAACGTGGAAGTCTCCGAACCATCGGCCGCACGATATCGAACCACTTGTCCCGCTATTTCCGGCGTAAACTTAATAACCGGCAAATTCTTCCCGGCCACGATCTCGTCTTTTGTCGCCGAAGAACCTGTTACACTCACGGAAATCGTTTTCTTCGCGGCGAAACCTACCGACAAGGTCGTAGAGGCGGTTAACGAGGCGGTCGTATAGGTATAAGAGATGGTGTTATCCTTATTAAGCGCACCTTTTGGCAAGGCTGATACCGCGGTTCCATTCACAACAATCTTATTCAATAGAAATCCGGGGTTAGCGATAATTGTAAATACGGCAGGTTGCCCGTTAATGATCTCGCTACCGCTTGCCATGTCCGTAGAGCCCATCTTGGCGGTAACCGTACCTTGTCCGGCCGTTTCCACGTTATAATTTAATACATTCGCTTTAGATACCGTGAACTTCATGTTCTCATCCTTCAAGGCGGCATATTCCGCGGTCTCGGGACTGGTCGCGACGATCGTGTAAACACCATCCGCCGCAGGAAGTTTATCGGATAAAGCTCCGGAAGCGTTCTTATATTGAACCTTCTGCCCCGCTATCGTATTGGGGGTAAATGTAATAACCGGAAGATTCTTACCAGCCAAAACCTCATCCTTCGTGGCAGATAATGGATTGGCTGTTACAGATACGGTTTTCTTCGCGGCAAATCGCACGTCAATAACCGTAGAAGCGGTCAACGCCGATGTCGTATAATCTGCGTAGGAAGTCTCATTCGTAAAAGAATTAAAAGTTCCTTTCGGCAAAGTCACCTCATTATTATCTACGGTAAGTCTGCTCAACACATAACCGGGCTTGGAGGTAATCTTCAATACGGCTGGCTTATTATAAACGATCTCATCACCACTGGCGATAATGGAGCCATCCATAGAAGCGGTTACAGATCCTTGCGCCTCCTCAAACGAGTAAGAAAGCGTATGGGGCGGTTGTACCTTGAATAGAATCTCCTTGTTTATGGCGGCTTGCGTATCAGTCTCCGACTTGGTTACGACAACATAATAAAGTCCAGCCTTTTCGGGTAACTCATCCGTCAAAGCAGCAGAGCCATCCTCCCTGTATTGTACTTTATACCCCGTAATAACCGGGTCAAAAGTAACCTTGGGCAAATTCACCTTCGCCCTTATCTCATCCAAGGTGGCATACTCAGGAGAGATCGTGACTGTCACCTGCTCTTTTGCCTTGAACACCGCCTTGATTTCCGTACTACCGGTTAAAGCGGTGGAAGTATAGGAATAGGTGGTCGTATTATCATTTTGAAAAGTACCGCTCGGCAACGTGCCAATAGTAGCCGTATTCATCGTTATATCCGACAGGACATATCCGGGCTTCGCCGTGATCGTGAAAACGGGTTTACTATTATATGCCACCTTGGAACCTGTGGCTACCGTACTGGTTATGGTTCCTTGATCCGTATTCGCCGAGCTATAATTCAACGTCACCTTGAACGTCGGAAGATCCGGGGCGGAACGTAAATCTGAATCTTGCGCATGTACCTGTGCCATCGCGATGACAGCAAGGAATATCGCTAATATACTCTTTTTCATGTTTATCTTTGTTTTAATCGTTATTTAACCCTTACTAATTGACCGTTCACGGCATAGATGCCCGAAGAAACCATGATCCGCTGTCCGTCCGTAACCTCGCCACGATAAGCGACCTTGCCATTCATTCCGATGATTACCACGTCCATAGGCTCCGGCGTGTGGATCACGATAGCGCCACGATCGGTAGTCACGTAATAACCATCTACCGGCTCGATCGTCTGGTTACCCGTAACCACGCCATCGCCAATACGTAAAGAGCGAAGCGTACTCAATGTCTTGGCGTCTGTCAAGACAAAGCTTTGGAAAGGCTTGATCTCCGGATTTGCCTCTTGCTCGAAAGAGGTTCCATCCGTTGTCAATATATAAGCAGATTGTTTCAAGGTAATCGTAAATGTATTCGGATTCGAGCACATCAAGAAAGTACCTGTTTCAGTTGGAGCGGCAGGTTCTTCCAAAGTCTTGAATTCAAAAGCTCCTTCAGAAGAGATCGTATAGGTATCGCCATTAGCCGCCCAAAGACCAGCCATGCCAAAAGCACTCTCATCCACTACGAACTCCGGAGTCTTGTTATCCTTCAGCCTAGCGAACCAGATACCATTATCAACATTTTGAGTACTTGGAGCCGAGATCTCCTCCTCCGTAGAGTTCTTGATCACGGCAGAGGTAAATGGCATTCCAAACGCCTTCCATCCCGTAGCAGACAAAAGTGGAGCGAAACGAAGAGACCGAGCCGTCAACTTCCCTTCCGTAGCGGTAAATACCACTTGTGCATCCTCTTCCATCATCACTGTATCTAAAGCCATAGGCACTGAGACAGTCAGTGTCGCTCCATTTAGAATATTCACCTGTCGATCTTGAAAAGATGTGGCCCACGTAGTATCACTTTTTATGTCAATGGCTACTACACATTCTTTTATAGAAAATGACTGCGCACCTTGATTCAACCAATAAACCCTTTTAAATGGGTTAGCAATAGCATATGCTTTAGCTGTATTTTCCTCTATCACTAAACGACCATCCTTGCAATTAAAAATAACACCATCCGGGATCGTATAAGGCTCCCATGTATTCACATCCGGAAAGAAATTAGGCTTTGCCGCATTTAAAGAATTAAGCGTTTCTGCCATAGTCGTGTCAGGAATCAGTATTATATCTCCCGCATAGGCAATGCCTTCATGGTAATATGTACTCCCATACAATTCTCCAAAATCGATTGCTGTTACTATAGAGACCGCTGCATTCCTAAATGAACCATCCGGTTTATTAATGATTACACAAGGTTTCCCGTTCTGGTCTTGCAATTGCACATCAGTGCCTTCCAGCATGATTACATTATTATATTTATCAGGATTCATACCATAACCCACTATAGTTGGATTCTTTATGTTATCAGTAGTTGAGACAATTGTTTTTCCTTTCAGTATAATCTTATTATCACAAGGAATAGGAGTAAAACTACCATTTATTTTAATCGGAGTCATTGCCATTGTCTCTTGTTCAGCAAACTTATTCCCGATATAAGAATCCTCAATCACAATCTCGTTATTGGAAGCTCCCACTGTAGAATTATTTGTTGATATCGCTATAGCCGCAAAGCTATCGGAAACACCCTTATTTTTTGTCTTACCTGTTAAGATACTCCCTCCCGAAACATGGACGTTCATATCTGAGGTCTCATACAAATAGAGAGCACCATATCCTACGATGTTCGATTTATTCTTTATTGTCAATTTTTGATCGCCGGCGTTATTAGCATAAATACAATAATGGTTATTTAGCAAGATTGTCGTACTATCTACCGTCACTGGCGTTTTTTTATGGTGAATATATACACCAAATTGATTCGAACCGTTCACCTGTCCCTCAATCTTTGTATTAACAAGAGAGACATCCGTCAGTTCTCCATCAATAAGAACTCCAGATTGTGCGTTAGCCGCCAAATTTATTGTAGTATTTTCAACACGTACAGTCCCCTTTGCCGTTGCTCCCAGAAGAATCGCATTTTGTAATGCTTCCGCAGGATTTGGGTTCTTACGATCACCATAGCCTTGTGTATTATTATTCATAATACAATTATCTATCAACAAATCCGCATTACCGGTTACCTCTATAATTGGAGTACATTTTCCAGAGGTAACTTTCGTTGGCGTATAATCGATACTCAATCCTTTTATTTTAACATCGGTAGCAGTATTATTGGCAGAGCCATTAACCAAGATCGCACCTTTTATAATAGTCTTGTCCTGCCCAGCTCCTTGAATTGTGATAGATTTATCTAATGGTAGAGTCATTGGTAAAGTATATTCTCCTTCCGGGAAAACGATACGATTTTGATCTGTCAAATCTACCTCAGAAAGTAGACCAGACATATCGCAAGCCGCATTACGTAATGAACCATCTTGGTTGAATACAGTAATCGCTGATTTCTCATCCGCGATCTGGTACTTAACCGTATTGTCGCAATTAAAAGTATTCGTTTTATAATCCTGTATCAAAACCCCTACATTATTTTTATTCACTTTCAGTACAGAGCCCTCACCAATATTAAATGTATTACCCGTACTACGAACAGAAATAGGATATTGCAGAGCTGTACTTTCCATAAAAGCAAACAAATTAGCATTTTTTATATCAAAGGAATTGTTAATCGCATTGTCTTCTTCATCTTTATTTAATACAATCGTAGCAAAATCATTTGATCCTTTAAGTTGATAGTTATGAGACTCCAATGTTGAATTAGCTATCTTAAACTTATTATTAGATGACCAAATATTGAGTGCCGCCCATGAATCTATTTTTGAATCTACAATTGAAATCGAAAGATTATCATTTAGCGCTGTTACATTTATTGCATAATAAAATCCTTTGATAGTACTATTATTTTTCATTTCTATGGACGATCCATTCATATTTGAGAAACTTATTCCTCTACTATAAGTACCATTCTTCGGATATACCGCAGAAAGAATATGAGAATTATCCAATACAATAGTATTTTTCACCTTAGTCGTATTTCCAAACGAAGAGAACCCTCGATTGTAAGCCCCTTCTAAATAAATACAAGAATTCGTAAGAGATACATTCACATTATCACAAATACTATTAGAATCATAGCTTTTTCCCAGATTAACAATGCCCATAGAACTTTTACCCCAACCATCACCACTACCTGCTGTTAGTTGATGAAGATGGACCCCAGACAAATTCAAATTCACATTCTTAGACATCACATTAATAAGGCCTTGGCTTAATGTTGTAGCTTTTGTAATCTGTAAATTCCGCAAATTGACATTGATTACGCTCTCTTCCTCATCCCGTTGAATATCTAGCTGCCCTTCTATAATACAATTTGTCGAATCACTGCCAATAATTGTAATAGACTTTGGAATAACAATAGGTGAAACTTGGGGATAAATTCCCTCTGCCACACGAATGGTAGCCCCATCTGCGGCTTTTTCAATCGCTTTCGCAATTGTAGCCAAAGGAGCTTCCACACCACCTCCGTTACCATCAGAACCCGAAGTGCTGACATACAAATCCGTCTGTCCCCACCCCACACTCGTTGCCACCATAAACACGGCGAACAAGAAAAGTAGTCTTCTTTTCATACGATTAATTTTTATAAGTTATTAATATTCAATTATTTAAAACATTTACCCTATATTCATAAACTCTGTAGCTTCCAGCACATCAGTCTTCTCATAATCATCATTTACAAGCAGTTATGCGAAATCATCGGTTATAAAACGACTAGTCTAAACGATCATTTTATTCTGGCGTTTTATTGAATTCAACGCATAAGCGTCCATATTTACGTTTATGCGTTGATAATCAATTTTTAAAAGTTTCTCTGGATTTTGTTTTATTCAAAAATATAGCCTATCTTTAACGCCTAGAATAAACGATCGTTTAGACTAGGCGTTTTTATCTATTACAGAATACTTATAGATCAAATATTTTTACGTAAACAAAATTTTCTACCATAAAAACTTTATATCATCACAAGCTATAAGATTCTCTTCTTAAAGCATGTGGAATAGCATAACTAACCAAATATCAGACTGCAACTATACATAATTGAGATAAAAGGAATTCTACAATATTGATTTTATGAAAACATCTACAATATCTACCACTACGCCATGTATGCTTTATAAATCAAAGCATTACATATAGGTTGTAGATAGCCTGACATCTACAATTATCATTCAGCATCTACCACTTATACTTGACATTGATACTTTTTCTTTGCATTGGATAAGAAAACGTGTTATTTTTGAAAGACATTTTGTCTTATGCTGATATAGGTAGACACATTCAATAACAATAAAATGTGTAATTATTATGCGCAAA
>OAVD01000289.1_pt1 | contig 43359 bp, 38 predicted proteins | sample 1476351 | NCBI WGS metagenome assembly OAVD01 (sample SAMEA2580075, study PRJEB22360) | human gut metagenome | biome: human gut; feature: human-associated habitat; material: faeces | place: Denmark | collected 2008/2010 | reverse complement strand
TTACTCCATTTTAATATCTAATCATTTGATTATTAGTTGTTTATTGTCTTGAATGTATTTATAAGATCACCTGTTGGTGTTGTTTGTTTTGGTAAACGACACCCGGCAGGTGTGTTTCCTAATCTCTAATAGCTGCACTCTGTGTCAGTGCGTCCCTTATTCTTCGAACATTCCGTTTGGCATAACCGAACGAGAATGGCGAAGTACGCTTGTTCAGGTCATTCACACTGTTGACCCATACCTGCCCTTTGTCGAACACGATGAAAATCTGCTCTCCCCATGTCAGATGCCAGATGGCGGGATTGGTATGCGCCACGATGCAGTCCTCACCGTAATGATCAACATCCCAGTCATAAGTTGCCGCCAGATTATATATCCTGTCGTAAATCGCCTGCTCGTCCAGCGTGGTCGGTATGCTTTGGAAATCCAGCTTGCGCCGCTGGTGGCGATATGACAGATAAGCAAGCGGCACAAACGCAATGCCGAGCCAGAAAAAGACAGACATGAACAGACTGTCTGTATAGATCGCAACTCCCGTTGTGGCAAGAAACAGCACGGAAAAAAGCAATAGCGTGTGCGATACGCCATAATGGGTATACGCCCAGCTTACAGTCAGAGGCAGAGCCTTCTTTTCCAACACGAATTCGGCAAGAAGGGCATCCTTATCCTCTCGGTAGCGACGTTTGCAAGCAAGCCACCATGCCAACTCGAACAATGCGCCTGCAACCGCGATGGCAATAAGGAAGTCCGCACCGGCGAGTTTGCCTTTTTTCGGTTTGACGGAATATGGTTTGCCACCAAAGGTCAGCTCCTCGCAGGACACCTCATAACTGTCATCGTTAAAGAAATACTCGTAAACGTATTCTTCCTTGCCGTTGGAAATTGAAAAGGACTTGCGGGTAGGTCGGAATATTTTCCCGTTGATGGACAGCAGTGGCGGGTTCTGGTCGGGACAGGCATTGCAGGTCAGCGTGGCACAGTATTTTGCGTAACCGCCAGCCATCCGCCCCACCTTCAAACTGCATTTCAGTTTGTTCATATCCACTACGGCAGGATGTACGGTTACACGGCATTCCGGGGTGGTATATGTCCGGTTGCCTACCTTTACGGATGCGGAAGGGAGTTCGACCTCTCCGCTCTGTCTGAACTGCACAATATAACTGAATCCGCTTTCACGGCTCTTTCTTCCCACTCCGTTTATAATGGCGTAGCTGCTGCCTTCATGTGACTTCGGACCTTCTATCACTTCAATGCTGCTGTTGAATACCGGAGGAGAAACCGAATCGAATTGTGCATTGACCAGCGCATACGTCAGTTCCACCACTTGTCCCGCACGGATCTCCCGTATTGTGTCTGCCTTTATGTGGAAATACACGGAGTCTGCGGTAGTCGAGGCGTACACCCGAACTACCGACAACAATGCGGATATCAATATACAGTAGATTTGCATGCTACTGACTGGCGGTCTTGTTATGTTGCCTTTATTTTTCATTTCCGGTTCTGCAATTTAACAGTTGCACATTATGTGTTATCCAATGAATCAAGCGGATTCGGTATGCTCGACTTGTGGGCACTTGTAACATGAAGGTAGATGCTCGTAGTCTTGATGTCGTTGTGTCCCAACAACTCCTGTATGGTTCTCAGGTCCGTTCCCTGCTCCAGCAGGTGAGTGGCAAAGGAGTGGCGGAGCATGTGTACGTGTACCCGGTGCTTGATGCCGGCACGATCGGCGGCTTCCTTCAACACTTTCACCAATGCACTTGCCGAATATTGCTCTCCGGGTGTTTCGCCCTCGAACAGCCATTTTTGCGGGCGATATTCCTTGAAATATTCCCGAAGTTCGCACAATACCTTCTCCGACAGCAGCGAGTAGCGGCATTTTTTGCCCTTGCCCATAATGCGAATCAGCATACGTTCGCTCATAATATCCTGCGGAGTGAGGTTAAGCAACTCGCTCCTTCTCAATCCTGCGGAATAAATCAACGAAATCATACAGCGATGCTTGCGGTTTGCAAGGCATGAAAGAATGCGCCGCACCTCGTTGCGGCTCAACACTTCGGGAAGGCTCTTGTACTCTTTGGCACGGGTGATACCGCCGTAGTATTGCCGTTTGCCGCCACGCACCTGCTCGTAGTAGAACTTGATGGCGTTGATGCGCATATTCTGTTGCGACACCGAGATTTTCTTCTCGTTCACAAGGTAGAGTATGTAGCGGTTGATGTCGGCAACCTTCAGACGGTCGATGTTCAGTCCCTTGTGATATTCCATGAAGTCACTGAAATAGGCACGGTATGTTTTAACGGTCGAGGGGCTGTAACGCTTTTGTTCCAGCAGTTCGAGGTAGCCTTTCGGCAGTGTGTATTCACGCTTAGGTTTGGGATGCCGCACGTAAACCCGGCTGTAGTCAATATAGGCGTGCGGAGAATAGCGGTCATAGAAGGCGGGAAGGCGGAAAACGGTGGCTGGAATGTAGCCGGAGCCGTCAACGACCGCAGCCACGTCGGTGTCCTGTGCCAGCAGCAGGGTTATGGCTTGGCTGTCCGCGTAGTCCACCCGGATGCACTCCTCACCGCCACGCCTGTCTTTGTGAAGAACGATGTTGCCACGTTGTTTCCGTACCTTGTCCATAATGCCGACAATTGTTTTATGAGCTCAAAATTACTGAAATAATTCTGAAAAACAAACCAATCGGTTTGTTTTTAACACATAAAAAAGCGGTTAATAATACAAAACCGCTCATTTTCATCAATAAATCAGGCTTTTAGCAGTGAATAAACAAAGTGAAGTTCTCTCGCAAGACGCTTAATGTCAAGCCCTTTCAAAAACGATTGCTCGAACGACAATCCGAAGAATACCTGCCGGAACAGCATGGCAGTGTCCTCGATGTCCACATCCTGCCGTATCTCCCCTGTGTCCTTTGCCGACTGTATGGCGGCTCTCCAAAACTCGTAGTCCTGCCGGAACATGCCTGCTATCTTTTCCTCCACATCCGGATAATAAAGCCGTACCTGCATCATAAGATGGTAATAATAGAAATTGAAGCTACATCCTGCCGGATTGTTGCCGTCATCAAGAAGTGATATGAGTTTCCGCATGGTCTGTTCCACACCTTTTATATATTGTTCGATAAATTCCGACAGGGTGGCAGCCTTGAACCGGAACTTGTTTGCCACCGACTGCATCCCAAACACGTATTTATCTATAACCGCCACGAAAAGGTCCAGCTTTATCGGATAATAATACACAAGCCCGGCTTTCGTCAGCCCGCAGGCTTTTCCGATCTCTACCTGACTTGCCTTCTCATAATTCATCTTGGCGAAAACGCGCAGGGCGTTTTCAAGCACTTCTTCACGGTTGGTTATCATGATAAAATTAAATTGATTGATATTTATCTTCCAAAGATAGGACATTATCTTGAAATACAGGTAAGAAACGCTGAAGAATCTTCCATATTCAGATAGATAGACCGACCGCGTCTGCATAACAGTGCGGTCGGTCTGTAATGGCATGGGTCATATCTTTATCCCTTTCGGGCGGTTTTCATTCTTTAACTGAAAACCCGGACGTCCGATGATGACACGGTCGGCAATGAAGTTGCCTGACGGACTTCGCTCATTCGCCGGACTGCGTATCTGCGAGGATTCCCCGGTGTGCTGTGGCGGCACGTTCCGTACACCTTCCGAAACCGTCTTGACCTCCTGCCCGTCGTTCTCCTTTTCGGCGACTTCCGGCGCGGGCGGTGCAAGTTCCAGCTGGATCTTGCGGTCAAGCGCAGCAAGTTCGGACTTCAGCTGTTTCAGCTCGTCCTCCTTCTTCCACACCTTGCCCGCTATCTCCTGCAACTGCGGAATCTCCTTTTCCAGCACCTCGTTCTTCGCCTTATACTGGTCGATTGTGGAAGGTATCTTCTCCAGCGCGTTCAGGAAATTGCGTGCGGCGGCTACCGGATCAGCCATCGCCAGATGCCCGTTGTTGTAGGTGTACTTGTAGTTTCCCTCCACCACGAAGCGGTTGTCGGTAAATTCCAGCCCCTCTTTGAGCATCCTTTCGCTGACCACCTTTATCGGAAAACCGTAAAGTTCTCCGACTGGCTTATACAATCCGCCCGTAGTGGCGTTCTTGGCTATCTCCTGCAAACGCTTTCCGATAACCTTTTCATCGTCGGAATCCACGCCGTCCAGCTTGACAGCATTCAGGCGGCTACCCTCCTTATCTGTCTGCACAACGGAAAGAAAACGGTTCCAGTCTTCCGTCATGGCTTCGATGACCGCTGTATTGTTACGCAGTTCTCCTGTTTTGGATTCCAGCTTGAATTCCGAATCGCGTTTGCCCTTGTTGAACGACTTGCGTTCCCCTTCGAGCGAGGCGATGCGCTTCTCTAATTTCGCCTTGTCCAAAAGGTCGGTATTGCCGGATAGTAACGCCATGTACTCCGAGAAGTTCATGCCCGATTTCTCGTCCATAGCCCCCTCGTCGATGGTACGTGCGCCCATCGCTCCGCTTTTGAGCTGCGAGATGAACGTCTGCTTGCAGTGCAGCAGGTTGAACTTGTAGCTGTCCAGCGACTTCTCCACGGCATAGATGATAACATCCACGTTGTTCCCGGCAAAGTGTTTGGCAATCTCGTTGCCTGCCCTAACTCCCCGTCCGTCACGCTGTTGCAGGTCGGACGGACGCCACGGTGTATCGAGGTGATGGATTGCAACACACCTTTTCTGCGCGTTCACACCCGTTCCGAGCATGCTTGTGGAGCCGAACAGCACGCGCACAGTCCCGGCGTTCATGGCGTCTATCACCGCCTTGCGCGCCTTGTCGGTCTTGCACTCCTGAATGAAGCGCACCTCGCTTGCCGGTATGCCGTAGTCCTCCGTCAGCTTCCGCTTTATCTCGCTGTACACGTTCCACCCGTCGCCCGGCTGGTACGTGCCCAGATCCGAGAAGACGAACTGCGTTCCCTTGTGCGCGTCGTATTTATGGTAATACTCCGCTATCATCTTGGCGCAGTGGCTCGCCTTGTTGTCGGGGTGGTCCTCGTAATTTGGGTCTATCATGCGCATGTCAAGTGCCATCTTACGCGCGTAGTCGGTGGCGATAAGCATCTTTGCCTTCTCCTCCGTTTCAGACAGCGGCGGTCTGCCCAGCAGCGTGGCATCGCCCGTCTTCGCAAATTCCATCAGTTGTTTGATGAAATATTCTTGGTCGGGCGTAGGCGGTATGTTGTGCAGTATCTCGTTCTTGTGCGGACGGTCCACACCCACGTCCTCCGCCGTGCGGTAGTCGGTTATCTCGTTGTAGAAGGCGGCAAGTTCCGGTACTTTGATAAAATAGCGGAAACGCTCTTTCTGCACCACGTTGTTCGTCACGTTGAACTCGAAGTCGGTCGTCTTCTTTGCAAAAATCGCCGCCCATGCGTCGAAGCACCTAATATCCTGCCGTTCCAATTCCTTCGGACGCAGGTACTTGAAGAGCAGGTACAATTCCGTCAGGCTGTTGGAAATGGTTGTGCCGGAAAGAAATGTCGCCCCCAAGTCCTTGCCCGTGCGCTCCTGTATGGTGCGTATGGCAAAGAGCATATTCAGGGCTTTCTGGCTTCCTTCCGAGTTTCCCAACCCCGCCACACGGTCGTGCCGGGTATTGAAAGTCAAGTTCTTGAATTGATGGCTCTCGTCAATGAAGATATGGTCGATGCCCATCTGCTTGAAGTCCACTACGTCATCTGTACGCGATTGGATGGCGTGTTCCACCTTCTCCAGTTTCGCCACAAGGTTGTGCTTGCGCTTCTCCAGTCCTTTCAGCATCGCCCGCGACACGTTCTTGCCCTGCTGCCGCAGGACTTCGAGGTTTTCCTCCACCGTGTCAAGCTCCGCTTGCAGGATGCGCTGCTGCAACTCCGGCGACTGCGGAATCTTGCCGAACTGGTCGTGCGACATGATGACGCAATCGTAGTCGTTGTTCTTGATGTTGTTGAAGAAGCGCACGCGGTTGGCGGTCGAGAAGTCCTTTTCCGAAGCGTAGAGAATCCGCGCGTTCGGATATGCCGCCTGATAGGTGGCGGCAATCTCCGCGACATTGGCTTTCAGCCCGATAATCATAGGCTTGTGCGCCAGATTCAGACGCTTCATTTCATGCGCTGCAATGCACATTATCAGCGTTTTACCGGTTCCCACCTCGTGGTCACAGATCCCCCCGCCATTCTGTTTGAGCATCCAGACGCAATCCTTCTGCGACGGGTAAACACTTTGAATACCACGGCTTGCCAGCCCTTTCAGGTTGAGGTCGGGGAACGTCTGGTGCGAGCCGTCGTACTTCGGGCGTACGAAACAGTTGAACTTGCGGTTATACATCGTCGTGAGCCGTTCCTTGAACTGCGGCGACTGCTCTTCCAGCCATTCCGAGAACCCGTTGCGGATTTCGTCGATCTTGGCGTTGGCGAGCTGTATGCCCTCGCTGTCGCGCACCTTGATGTCATTGCCATGCTCATCCTTGCCGATGGACTTCATCATGTCGGGACAGGTATTGTGCAGGGCGTGTTTCAACAGGTGCATACCGTCATAGTTCCGGTAATAGCCCTTCACTAAAAACTCGTCCGTGATTTTCATGGTGCGGTAGCCGCACGCCACCGAAAACTCGTCCATGCTTGCGGAGTAGGCGATTTTCACGTCCGTGTCGAAAAGGTGGCTCATGTAGGCGGCATACACGCCCGTCGGAATCCAGCGTTCCCCGAAGTTGAAGTCGAGGTCCTCAAAGGCGATGCGCTGGGGCTCGGCTTCTTTCAGAGCCTCCAACGCCTGCTTCACTTCCGGAATACGCCCGTTTTCGGAGTTGTCGCCCATCCATGCCTCGATACGTTCCGCCTTCTCTATCACGTTTCCGGCAATGAACCTGTCCTTTATCTCGTAACCGGTTACAAGCGGGTTGTAGAAGATACGTCCTTTGAGGGCATTGAGCAGCTCCTCTTCCGTACTGTCGGTTATCTCCCGCATATAGCCGAGATTGACCGTGCCGAACTTGTTGAGCGATGCGGAGAGTGCCTCTTCGGGAGAGCTTACGTTGGCATAGCTCTCCACCGAGAAGGAAACGGGACGGTCGAAGATGTCCGCCTTGACGAACCTGCCGTCCTCCGCACGTTCCAGCGAAAGGATGTCGCGCCCTCCGGCATCCATCATCACTAACTTCACGTTCTGTCTGGCGTTGAGGTTGCCGTAGCGCATGACAAACTCGTCGTAGCAGGTGTTCAGGTGTTCACGCCACACGGGATTTGCCTCGCGCCTGTTCGTTTCATAGCGGTACAGCCGCTCGTATGCGTCACGGAGCGACACATACAGCAACGCCTTCTCCTTCTGGAAGCCCGTCAGCCCGAGCGGATGGAATGTCGCGCCGTAGGGCGTGATGTCCTTCAGATAACCGATGTCACGCGCCCTGCTTGCCACCAGCGAGCCTTCACGCAGGTGCATTTCCGGCGTGCGGTGGTAGGGGCGCGGCGTAAGGTCGGGGGCTTCCTCCTTCGGCTTTTCCGGTTCAAATTCAGGAAAAAGTGAAATGGTTGCCTGCTCACTTGGGCTATTGTCCGTAACGGGAACGGGAGTTGCCTCCGGCTGTGCTTCGGGTTGTTGTGCCGTTTCCTTCTCCGGTTTGTTATCAAACGAAGGCACAAAGGCAGGATTCAGCGTGTCCTTGACACCCGACTTTTTCAGTTGTTCCTGTCTGTGCCGTTCCGCTTCAAGACGTAGAGCCTTGCGCCGCTCCGGCGTCAGGCTCATCATCGTTTCATAGAAGCCGTTGATGGGCGGATTGGTGTCCCAGTCCAGCGTGGCGTAAATATCGTCAGGGTCGCTTTGTTTGACGATATTATCCGGCTTTGCCTCCTTGCTTCCGGTTGCAGGCTTGACGGTTTCAACGGGAGGCGCGGCGGTAACCTGCGGTTTCGGTTTGGGGACGGCGCGTTTTGCCGTGCTTTCCTTTTTCGACGCCTTTTTCTTCTTGGGGGATTCCGGCTTGCGGGCTTCCTCCGTCATTCCCCAAAGGTCGAGCAGGGAGAGCTGCACGCCCGCCTGATAATTCGGTTTGCGGGGCTCTATCTCTGGCTTTTCCTCTATCGGTTGCGGTTTTTCGGTTCGGGCTTCTTCCGTCCGTGCCGTAATTGTCGCTTCCGGCTTCATGGCAGGCTGTTCCGGCTTGGTTTCAACGGCAACCGCTTTTCGCTCCCCCGCTTGCCCGATTGCGCCCGAATACAGGCGCATGGCAAGCCTCATGTGGCAGTCCTCGTCAAGCATACGGCGCAGGTCCTCCGCGATGCCTGCTGTCTTGCCCTCGTGCGTATAGACCATAGCGGGCTTGCCGTAAGGGTCGGTGTCGAGTTTTGCGGTCGTATGCACGATACGTTCGGGATGGCTGATGAAATAGGCGTTGTCCGTCAGGTTTGTCTTCGTGTCCGTCTGTATCACGGTCATCAGCCGTTCGTCCTGCGACAGTTCCGTCTTGCGCAGGTTCTTTTGCAGTACGATAAGGTCGCTGCCCACCTCTGTCCCCGCATTGTCCGAAAACAGGTTGTTGGGCAGGCGTATCGCCGATACCAGATTCGCCTGACGGAACAGCTCGTCGCGCACGGAGGTCTTGGAGCTGTTCAATACCCCCTGCGAGGTGATGAACGCCACGATGCCGCCGTCGCGCACTGTGTCCAGCCCTTTCAGGAAAAAATAGTTGTGGATGGCTTTTTGCGCCGAACGCCTGCCGAAAGATTCGCTCCTTTGAAACCCGGCGTCGAACACGGCTATGTCACCGAACGGGATGTTGGACACCGCCAAGTCGAAATAGTTGTTGAACGGCTTTTCGATTTTCTCAAAACCGTCTATGCGCATCTTTTTGTCGGGGTGGAGCTGCCGCAGGATAGTACCCGTGAGGAGGTCTTTCTCAAACGCCATCACGTCCGCATCGGGACTGTGCCGCAGCACGGCGTCCACGAATACGCCGACACCCGCCGACGGCTCAAGCATACGGGCAGGACGGACACCGTAATCCGCCAGCACATCGGCTATGGTGTCGGTTATCTCTTTCGGGGTGTAGAAGGCTGTCAGCACGGACGCTTTCAGCGAGTCCACATACCGCTTGTACTGCGTATCGTCCTTGCTGTTCCCGCGTACCAGCCTGTGCAGTTCCGCAGTAGGGGCAAACAGTTCGAGGTCGGATTTCGCCCAGTGGACGGCGTCCGTCAGTTCCCTTGCCGGGTTCAGGATACATTTCAGCCCGCCGAAACCGCAATACTTTTGAAGTAACGCACGTTCTTCGGGGGTTGCCGCTCTCCGTTCCCTGTCAAGGATGAATGCCGTCCGTATCGCCTCGATATTGTCCCGCAGCCGTTGTTTGCGGTTAAACGCCATACTCGTCGATATAAAGGACGACGGCTCCCGTCAGCTCCGTGTAGAGCAGGTCATGTTCGGGCGACAGGGCGAAGTTGTCGTCCGCAAGGTCATAAATGGAGAATACGTTTCCGACAAGCGGAAGCAGTTTCCGGGTAAAGGATTCACGCTCCGCTTCCGGCACATCGTCGGCAAACTCGTTTTCCACGACTTCGCGCAGGATGGCGTACTTGGAGTAGCGAAGCCCCTCCAGCAGCGTGCGCATCGCCAGTTCCTGCGCACCGGCAGCAGGATAGCCTTCGAGCATTGCCCGTTCATACGTTCCGGCGGCACGGTCGGCGCGTTCACGGATGAAGGCTTCGTCGGTTGCCTGTTCAAACCTGTTTGTTCTGAGATAGTCCAGCAGGTACAGACCGTAGTAGGAAAAGTCGGTCTGACCCTCGTTTTTCTTCTTGTTGTTCATTACTTTGGAATTTAGTGGATTGATAATGACATGGATAATCGTCTGAAAAGGAGAAAGAAAAGGCACTCGGTATCCCTCCGAGTGCCACCACTAAATCCAAAGTATGAGTGTAATCCGGTATCGAAGAACAATTCATTACTCTGAACCAGTGGCAAAGTTACTCATTATTTTCTTCTTCTCGTAGAGGTTGCCTTATTTTTCCTTTCGGGGAACACGAAAGTCGTGTTGTAGTCCCCGTCAAAGGCGACTATGGCATCGAAGCTCTTTCCCTGCTTGCTTTTGAAACCTTTGAGCAGCTTCGTGTGCCCGTCGGTGAGCAGGTCTTTGATCTCGTCATCGGTGAGGGTGCGGTTCGCCTTCAGGCGGAACACGGGCAGCCCGCACTCCGCGTTGTCGCAGCGGACAACCTTGCCGTAGAACTGCATCGTGCCGGTTCCGCACTTGGGACACTTGCAGCCGGAATCCCTGCGGGCGAACAGCTTGTCGCACGAGAGCAGTTCGGAAGTGATTTCACGTGTGTAAGCCTCTATCTCCTTGCGGAAAGTGTCGGCAGGCAGCTCCCCGCACTCGATGCGTGCCAGATTCTTCTCCCATTCGCCCGTCATGGCGACGTCGGCGATGCGCATCGTCTTCACGACAGAGTAAAGGGCAAGCCCTTTTTCAGTCGGCACAAGCGACTTCTTGCAGCGTTCCATGTAGCCGCGCTTGAAGAGCGTTTCGATGATGGCAGCGCGGGTGGCGGGCGTGCCGATGCCGCAGTCCTTCAAAGCCTGACGCAGCGCGTCGTCCTCTATCTCCTTGCCTGCCGTTTCCATAGCGGACAGCAGGGTGGCTTCGGTATGCAGCGGCTTGGGCTTGGTCTTGCCCTCCGAGATGGAGCAGCCTTTCAGCGGCAGCGTGTCGCCTTCCCGCCAGCCGGGGATAGCGGTTTCCTCCTTGTCTTCCACGCCATAGACGGCACGCCACCCGGCTTGCCTGATGATGCAGCCTTTTGCCACGAACTCCACTCCGGCACATTCCGCCGTGACGGTGGCGGTGTCCTTGACGCATTTTTCGGAGAAAGCCTCGATCATGCGCCCGGCAATCATATGATAGACGGTATTGTCTTCTTTGGAGAGGAACAGCGGCTTCTCGCCCGTGACGAGCAGGGCATGGTGGTCCGTCACCTTGCCGCCGTCCACGCTGCGGCGTGTCGGCACTGCCTTCGGATTGACTTTTTCTTTCCATTCGGGCAGGCTGCCGATGAAGGCGAGCAGCTTGGGGATTTCGGCGAACACGTCTTCGGGGATGTAGCGGCTGCCGGTTCTCGGATAGGTGACAAGTTTCTTTTCATAGAGCTTCTGCGCGATTTCAAGCGTATGTTCGGCGGTGAAGCCGTGCTTGGCGTTCGCTTCCTTCTGGAGCGTGGTCAGGTCATAGAGAAGTGGTGTTTCCTCCGTCTTCTCCTTGCGCTCGGCTTTCGTGACGGTGGCTGTGCCTGCTTCCTTTACCTTATTATATAGCGTTGTGGCAGGTTCTTTCTCTTTCCATTTCTCGGAAGAGGAGAACTTCACCACTCCTTCGTCGCAACCGTCTGTTGCGATATGGAGCTGCCAGAAGGCTTCGGGCGTGAAGCTGCGGTTCTCCCAATAGCGTGCGCACACCATCGCCAGCGTGGGTGTCTGCACCCGCCCGACGGAATATGTGCCGTGTCCGGCGGCGATGGAGAGTGCCTGCGTGCCGTTGATGCCCACGAGCCAGTCGGATTCGCTCCGCGCTTTGGCGGCAAGGTAGAGGTTGTCGTATTTGTCGCCCGCTTCGAGGTTGCGCAGTCCCTCGCGGATAGCCTTGTCGGTGAGCGAGCTTATCCAGAGGCGCACGAAAGGCGTGGTGCATCCGGTGTAATGGTAGAGGTAGCGGAAGATAAGCTCCCCTTCGCGTCCGGCATCGGTCGCCACGATGATCTGTTCGCTTTCCTTGAATAGCCGGGTGACGGTCTTGATCTGCGACACCACGCCGCTGTCGGGCTTGTAGCCCTTGTCCGTCTTTACCTGACGGGGGACGAGCGTGAAGGTGTCGGGGATGACGGGCAGGTTGTCGCGGACGAAGCCGCGTATGCCGTAGCCGTCGGGCATGGCAAGCTGGACGAGGTGTCCGAACGCCCATGTCACGGCGTAGCCGCCTCCCTCGAAATATCCTTCCTCTCTCTTTGTCGCGCCCACGATGCGGGCGATCTCACGTGCTACGGATGGCTTTTCTGCAATGATTGTCTTCATATTTTTCTGTCGTTTTGAATTTTACAAATGTTACTTCGGATTTAGTGGCGGACACCGGATTACATCTTCATGCCCTTATTATTTCTTTTCTGCTGCTGTTGCTGCGCGGTGTCCTTCGGGGCGGTCTGTCCTTTCTGCAACGGCTCTTTCAGATTCTTGGTCGCCTCGTTGGTCTTGCCCTCGCTGTTCACCGCCACCTGCGTGCGGCTCTCGTTGGAGGGTGCGACCTTCTGCGCGTTGTCGGGGTCGGTGTCGTAGCGGTACGGGCGTCCCTTCTCCGGGTTGAACCTGATGTACATCGTGGCGTGGAAGCCCTGCTTGTCGGTCACGTTCTCCAGTTTCACGGCTTTGCCCGCCACGTAGTCGGCTTTCTGCTGCTCGGTGAACTCAACGCCGCTCCATTTGCTGATGGGGCGGATGCTGCCGTCGGCGTTCGTCCACGAGTTGCGGCGTTGCCCGTTCTGTATGGCTGCGGCGTTCTCCGCGTCCTGTGCCTGTCCCTGTATGGGATTGTTCTTGGCTTCCTGTGCCTGTGCGGCACGGGGTGACCTGCCGGTTCCCGGCACGAACTCCACGCCGCGCTGCTCCACGTTCACTTGCAGGGTGGTGACGAACTTCCTGCCGTCCTTGCGTTCGATAAGTTTGTCGCGCACGGGCAGCCCGGCGCGGAGCATGTCCTGCTCCTGCTTGGTGATTTCCGTCTTGCCGATGCGCTCCGGTATGCGCACCTTGTTTGCCGGAATGTCGGTAATCTCGTTCGTCTTGCGGTCGATGCTGATGAACGAGGGGATGATCTCGCCCGTTTCCCTGTCCACGATGTCCACGACCCTGCCGAGGTTGCCCGTTTCGCGCAGGTTCTTACGGTCTTCGTCCGAGAACTTGTGTTCCTTGTACTCGTCGAGTTTCTGCTCCTTGCGGATGAAGTGCGGCACAAGGCTGACATTGCCGTCGCTGTCTTTCTTGAAGGAGAGGCGCGCGTCCAGCTCGAAAGCCTCGCCGCCGAAATTGGGCGACACTCTCACCAAATCGGATTTGCCGTAGTTGAGCATCTTGGTCAGGTCGCCGGACTTCTCAAGGTCATCGCGTTTCACGCCCCATTTCTCTTCCAGCTCCTGCCAGTTGATCTTGCTCTCGTCGATGGGCTGGTAGCCCCGGTTGCCCTGCGTCTGCTGCGGGCTTTCCTGATTCTGTTCATTTTTCTGTTCCATCTCTTCCTGTTTTTTAGGTTCTTCCTGTTTCTGTTCAGGCTTTTCAGCCGCCTGTTCCTCCTGCACTTTCTTCTCGTAGCCGGAGGTGTCCACCTTGTGGGGCGCAAGCATCTCCTTGTTGCCGTCGGGGTCTTTCAGCAAGTCCTTGATAACCTCCAGCAGTTTGTCGGCTTGGTCTGCCGCGACACGGTAGAAACCGAAGCGGCTGGGTTCCTTACACTGCCGGAAGAAGTTCTTGAAGAAGTTGTCCAGCACGTCGCCGTGGCGGTCGAATTGCAGGAAACTTTGCGCGTTCTCCGCTTTCGCGGGGGTGCGCTTGGGGGAGCCGTCGGCGTTCAGCCCGGCTACCACGCTGATTTCGCCCGTCTTCTCGTCACGGACAATCAGCACGTCCTTTTCGTCTTTTTTCTTTGCCATCTGAAAAATGTTTTAATGGTTATTTTTGAAAGAAATTATGGATACGAGCCTTGTAGAAGGCTATATCTTCTTTTTTGAAGTCCTTTACGTGTCCGGAAAGGAACGTCAGCACGTCCTCCTCGCTGTAATAGGTCTTTTTGCCGAGCGTCTTGTACGGCAACGCGCCGGTGCTGCGGTAGCGTTGCAGGGTGCGCTTGCTGATCTGGAGCAGCATGCAGAGGTCCTGGTTGTCGAACATCCTGATACGGTCCATCGGGTCCGGGGCTTTGCCGGACGGCTGCAAGGAAAGCAGCAGTTCGTCCTGACGGTCGAGCCGTTCCGTCAGTTTCCGCATCCAGTCCTCGAAATTGTTTCGGGTAAGCAGTTCCATACGTCACGTCCTCCTTCCTCTGGGTTTGCCGCCGCCCGTGCGCAGCGTGTGGTTGCGTTTCAGTTCCGTCGGTGTCGCCGCGTCCTCCACCACGGTGCAGTCCGCAAGCAGGCGGTCGATTTCAGACTGCCGGTAGCGGCACTTGCCGCGCAGCACCACATAGCCGATGCGCTGTTCGCTGCGCATGCGCTGGAGGGTGCGGCAACTCACGTTCAGCAGGTGCGCCGCCTCGCGGGTGGTGAGCAGCCTGTCGGGGGATTCTCCCTTGCTTTCGCCCGAAACGGCACGCACGTGTGCCGCTATTTCGGCTATCTGTTCCGTCAATGCGGTGAAGGCGGAACTTTCCATCGTTATCACTTTCATATTCAGTCCTTTCTTTTGGTTTCTGTGGCAAAATTCGGCAATAAACCAAAGGGGCTTTAACAGCTCACTACGTGTCTCACGTAAGATTTTTATGGGAAATGGCTCCGTAACCCGGACAGACAGCGCAACAAGCTGCCTTTTAGCGGGAAACGGCTCGTGTTCACGGCTGTGACGTTACCTTTGTGGCAAACTCTGAAATGTTTTGCTTATGGAAATAGTATCTATCGAGAAAAGGACCTTCGAGATGATGTTGGCGTCCTTCAATGCCCTCTCGGAGAAGGTTGCCGCCTTGAAGCGCAAGAGCGACGGAGGGCGGCTGGAAAGGTGGCTCACGGGCGAGGAGGTCTGCGGGCAGTTGAGGATCAGCCCGCGCACGTTGCAGACGTTGCGCGACAGGCGGCTTATCGGCTACTCGCAGATTAACCGCAGGTTCTATTACAAGCCGGAGGAGGTCAAAAGGCTCATTCCGCTTATCGACACGCTCTATCCCGGCGCAAGATGATTTGATTTTTATTATTCACAACCCACTGAATCCGAAGTTATGATGAACGAGAACAACGATGTTTTTACACTGGAGGACGAGCCGCTTGCCATCGTGGTGCAGAATATGCGCAAAGGCTCGAAATGGCTCTCCGCCTTTCTGGAAAGTTACCGCCCGCCGTTGGACGGGGAGCGTTACCTGACGGACAGGGAGGTGGCGGAACTGCTCCGTGTCAGCCGCCGCACCTTGCAGGAGTACCGAAACAACAGGGTGCTGCCCTTTATCCTTTTAGGCGGGAAGGTGCTTTACCCTGAATCGGGGCTGCGGGAACTGTTGGAAGCGAATTACCGCAAGCCGCTGGAATAAGGCGACTGCATGAAAAAAGGAAACGGACAGCCCCGATGGAGTTGTCCGTTTCCTTTTTTCGTCTATCTATATGTTCAGCAGTATCCGGCTTTTCCGTTCTGTATGAACATCACGTATGCCTGCCGCTTCTCCTTCGAGAGTGCCTTGCCCACCAGCCACGTGCGGAACACGTGTGTGCAGTAAGTGTTCAGCCGGAAGGCGACGGGGATGATGATTTCAAGCGAGTAAACATCCCCGTAAAGACCGTTTTCGAGCTGTATGTAGCGGCATACCTCGTAATCGCTCAGCACGTCCGTCTTTAGAACGGCCCTGATGGCGGCGTTCACTGCCGGGACGCCCGTATGGAACAGCCCGGCGATTTCTCCGGCGGTCATCCATATCTCGTTACCGGTTACGCGGACCGCCTTGTCCTCTATGATGATTATGTCACGTTTCATGGCTTTTCTTTTTTAGATGGTGCAACCTGCAAATTCCTCAATCGTGTTCAATCTCGCGGCAAGGTTCTCCATGTCTTGGTTGAGCTTCTCTTTGGTTATTTTCGCGTATATCTGCGTTGTCTTTATGCTCTTGTGCCCTAACATGGAACTTACCGTTTCAATGGGCACGCCGTTGGATAGGAACACCGTCGTGGCTGCCGTGTGGCGGCTCTGATGCCACGTGATATGCTTGGTGATGCCGCAACGCTTGGCGACGGCACGGATACCGGCAAGGCACGTGTTATAATGCGGAACGGGAAATATCCTGCCGTCCCCGCACAGTCCCCGGTATTTGCCGATTATGCGGTTGGCGATGTCGAGCAGGCGGATGTTGGACACCACGCCCGTTTTCTGGCGGTTGATGTTTATCCACTCGTGTTCGTCGAAGTAGGTGCGGATATTCTCTTCCGTAAGGTTGCGCATATCCGCGAACGACAGCCCCGTGAAGGCGCAGAACAGGTAGAGGTCGCGGTACAATTCCTGTTTGGCGTTTTTCAGTTTCCCCTCCATCAGCAGGCGGATCTCATCTTTGGTCAGGAAACTGCGTGTTGTTTCCTCCTTCTTGATTTCATACTCGCGGAACGGGTCGCGCGTCAGCCACTCGTTGTTGATGGCGATGAATACCATCGTCCGTAACGGGCAGACGTACAGCCACACGGTATTGGTGCAGCAGTGCTTGTCCGTGCGCAGGAACATCTCGAAGTCGGAGATGAAAGCCGGGGTAAGCTCTTTTAGGGCGATGTCCTTCACATGGTAGCGGATGTCGAGGAACTCTTGCATGTGCTTGTAAACGGTGCGGTACTTCAGCAGCGTGCCTTTGGCTTTCATGCCTGCCTCCACCTGCTTCTCGTAGTCCTCGTTGTGCTGGCGGAACACCTGCATCAGCGTGTGGTAGCGGTGTTCCAGTCCGAGAAAGGCGTTCTTCACCTTCTCCGCCGTGACGAAGTTGTCACGCTCCATGATTTCCTGATAATGCCTGTTGATGCGTACCCGCATCTTGTCAAGCATACGGTTCGTTTCGAGTGCCGCCGTGCTTCTGCCCGTGACACGTCCACCTTTGGTGTCCCACAGTTTCGGATCGACAGTCAGTTTGCAGCTGAACTGTGTCTGGCTGCCGTCCACCGTGATGCGTCCCATGACGGGAACTGTCCCGTCCTTTTTCACTACCTGACGCTTGAGGTAGTAGATTACTGAAAATGTACTCTTCATTGTCCTTAATTTTTGGGTTTCAAAATTAGTTGGTGAAGAGTCCGGTGTTGGTACGCAAAACGGGGAGGAACGGCGCAATCTTTTTCCGTAACCTGATTTTTCGCATGAGTTATGGATAACTCACTATTCCTTAGAGCCTTGTTTCGCTATTCGTACCCGTTTGTCGCATTTTCGGGCATGGTTACGAACAAGTAACGTAGCGGCGTCAGGATTTGGCTTCGGCAGGGATTGTAATGGCTTCACGGATTATCGCCACTTCAACCAAAACCCTTGTAACTCAATTCTATCACTATATCTTTCCGCATTTCACTTTTTTGTAGTAACTTTGCACACAAAAAATAAACGCTATGGATATTCTTGAACTTGCCCTTCATAATCAGCAAGCCGCCTGGAAGATATTGGAACATACCGGCCTTATCCCGTTATGGGAACGGATTGGAGCAACCGTTAATCTGGTAGGCTCGCTCAAAACCGGACTACTGGCAAAAAACCGGGATATAGACCTACATATCTATACCGATACGCTCGATATTACAGCCAGCTTTTCTGTCATGCAGGAGCTTGCCGAGCGGCTCTCTTTAAAGGAAGTCCACTATGGGAACCTGATTCAGACGGAAGAAGAATGCATCGAATGGCACGTCCTGTACGAAGACGGGGATGGCAATACATGGAAGTTCGACATGATTCACATCCGCAAAGGCTCAAAATATGATGGTGTGGTTGAAAAAGTAACTGCTGCCATAATGAACCGACTTACCCCGGAAATCAAGAATACTATCCTTCAAATTAAATTCGATGTGCCAGATGGTGTACAGATTCCCGGCATAGAAATCTATCATGCTGTCTTCGTGGGTGGAGTTCGCAATTACAAAGAACTGGAACAATGGAGAAAAACAAATCCGCTGACAAATAGCTTGGATTGGTTGCCATAATGGAAAATACGTGCAAAGTAGCCATACGAATAGCCATAAATGAGTACTTTTGCATATATTGTATACGATAAATATTGAAAATGAAAAAGATTAGAATAACAGCTATAAGAAAGGTGCAGCATAGGGATTTGTCGGCTATGTACGAAAATCCTATTGAACACACTTGTGATATTGAAGAAGGCACAACTTTTATTTCGGTCGAAGGGCAGAAACCAGAAGAACTGTGTGAAAGTGCATGGGGTTCAATGAGCTATTTTGTTACGGAATTAGCCAATGGAGGCGGTAACTTTTATGATGGCTGGATGAAGAATCCGCACTCGGCAATGATTTCGTGTAACGATGGCTTTCGTCCTGTTAGTTTTTATATTGAAGTGATTGAATAATGATGTACATTAAGATAAAACGCTAGTGCTTAGTTAATAGAGAATACCGAAACTTTCCGCCCAATTAATGGCTTCGATCACATTATCGACATTCAGTTTTGCCAATATATTCTTGCGGTGATTGTTCACCGTGTAAATACTAAGGTTCAGTTTAGATGCAATCTCCTTGCTCAAAAAGCCCTGTCGGATTAATAAGAGTATTTCTTTTTCCCGCTTGGTTAATTGTTGATCTGCCGGAACAACTGCCGATGCAAGTATCTCACCCGTTTTCCGATTTAGAACCGTTCGCTTGATTCGCTCCATAGGTGTTTGGTCAGGTGAAATATCCATCACTCCCATAATCATCCATGCCTTTCCGTTCTTGTCTTTCTGAATCACTTGGTGGCGACTGATTACATTCACATATTCCTGCCGGGCATTCAACATACGAATCTGGAATATCTGCTGATAATCATTTCTTTGTTCCTGCGGAAGGGAATAGATGAACTGCCCGTGTTCAATTTGGTGTTCGATGAGTTGCGCCCGGTCGTCTGGGTGAATCCGTTCCTCCAATAAATCACCCTGCTTCCGAATCGTCTTTATCCATGTAGGGTTATATCCGAAGATAGTAGCAAAATTATCGGATGCAAAATCGTATCGCTCCTTGAAAACATCTACCGTAAAGATACAACTTTGGCTCATTTGTGAGAATGTCTGTATAGATGCTCTGCGTTCATTCCACAAATCATAGTCCACATCCAGCGGGCTGATCTGCTGTCTTGCCCATAATTCTTCGGGAGTTATCTTATTGGTAGTCATGCGGCAAAGATAAGCGATAAATCTTTTCGTATCTCTATTTCCATTTGACTTTCTATGTAAATGCGTTCAAAAAAGAATATCCTATGAGTATATTCCAAATGAATTGAGCCAGAGATAGACAGGATATACCACTTCTGGACAGTTTTGAAAACGGCTCTTGATTCTTCTTTCATTTGCCGATGAAAATAGAATCAACACGTTTTATAAACCATTTAAAATTAAAAGCATGGAAGTAGTAACCATTGAAAAGAGAACCTTTTCGTATGTCTGCGAGCGGTTCACCGAGTTTGCCAAACGAATAGAAAGTTTGTGCAGCACTCATACCCAGAAAGTAGAAAACTGGCTGGATAGTCAGGAAGTGTGCCTGTTGTTAGGCTTTAGCAAGCGAACGCTGCAATATTACCGTAGTAGTGGACGGCTGGCTTATTCTCAAATCGGCAGCAAGATTTATTATAAGTCTTCCGATATTGAAAGAATTATTGCGGACAGTGAAACACAAAATCAATCAATTAAACAAATTATGCCTTATGAAAAGAACTAAAGAAGATTACCCGTCCTTCAACCTGTTTTCCATTGTCGGCACATGGGAAAGCGTTAATTTGAATCCTACGATAATCATTTATCGTAGCGATAAAGAGTATCTTCTTTCTATTATATATGTATCGGAAACCACCAAACAGGCTTCGCCCGCTACTTATGAGATACAGAAAGATGGTAGCCAGTATTTTATTGCCACTGCATCCAAACGGCTCTATATTGATTATGATCCGGCAAAAGATGTACTTAGCATTTCATCACTTGGTGACTATCTGCGCAACTAACCAGCTATCTAGCCATCTTGAAATCAATATTCCAATAAAACAATCTTTCAATCATGGAACTAATAAATAAAGATACTCCGCAAGTCAAAGAATTTATTTCTTCGCTTGATTCGATGCTGAACGGTATTGAATCCATTGTAAAGCATTACAAACCCCACCTGAACGGGGAACGCTTTCTTTCCAACCATGAAGTTTCCAAGAAACTGAATGTCAGTTTGCGAACCCTGCAAGAATGGCGAGATACAGGGCTAATCCCCTTTATCCAGATAAAAGGTAAAATCATCTACCGTCAGAGTGATATTGATAAACTGCTCCAAAAACACTACTTTGAAAGTTGGAAAGAGTAACCTGTCAAGCCTAAAACATTGTTTTTCGGAATTTAATTTGAATCATTGACTTTTCCAGTGGAGTATTTAGTCTGTGCAAGTCTTTGGATAAAAATACGCTCGGAATGGAGAGGAAGATTTTTATTCAAACCGAAGGCTCGGACTTGAACAGGCTAAATGCGGAACTTACCTTTGTCAATGCTTCATATTGAGTTTTGGAAAACTTACCTTAAAAGAAAAGGATTGAGAAAATGAAATTCATTCTTCCCAATCCTTTTTCTATATTGCCTATTACCTTTATTATATAGTTAATTCTGATAAACAGCTATTTACTTTTTGCATATCCTTGAAAATATTCTGATCCAATACCCTTGCATAGTGTTTTGTTACGCTTGTATCTGCATGACCTAACATCTTAGCAACATTCTCCATACTCACGCCATTTGCAAGGCAAATGCTTGTCGCAAAAGTATATACAGAAAAGGTAATCATTAGCAATAAAACGTAAAGCGCAGATAATCATGTATGTTTGTCGTTTGTAGTCGTTAGCTGTCTTCCCTTGAAAAAGAAAAAAAGAGCGTATTCAAGCAGAAGTTCCGTTGCTTATCCGTTACCCTTTTTAGAGGTCGGCAACAGGCACAAAAACAAGGAATTAGGACGGGCTTCTGCAAATCGGCTCGTTCCTCTCTTTTCGCTGTCCTTATTAGACCTTTGAACGGTCTGTTTGTCAGTGTCTTGCATTATTTCAAATAACTCTGTTGGAAGTAATTTTATCAACTTAAAAAACAGAGATATGAAAACAGGTTTGAAAGTGCATTTCTACTTAAGAAAGACCGATGAAAAGAAAAACGGTGAGTGTCCCGTTATAGGAAAAATCACCATCGGAAAAGATGTTGCGCAGTTCAGCGCAAAAGTTACCGCCAAAGTATCCCTTTGGGATATTGTTTCAGGCAGGCTAACAGGCAAGAGCAAACACGCCACCGGAGTAAATGCCATACTGGATAAAATAAATGTGGCGATAAATACCAGTTACCGCAAGTTACAGGAAACAAAAAGCACTGTCACAGCAAACGAGGTAAAAAACGCTTTTCAGGGTATCGCATCCCAGCAGGAAACACTAATCAGGTACTTTGCACGCCACAATGAAGGATTTAAAAAGCGTGTAAGCGTAAACCGTGAGTTATCGACACAGGTACAGTATGAAAACTCATTGAAACACCTTAAAAGGTTTATGTCGCTCAAATGCAAGCTGTCGGATATTCCATTTACACAGCTTGATTTCTCTTTCATTGAGAAATACGATTTCTATCTGCGTGTGGAACTGAAATTGAAACCCAACACAATATTGGGTATCATGCGCCATTTGCGCAAAATGATAAAACTTGCCATTGGCGAGGGTATTATAACCCGTGACCCTTTCGAGGGTTATTCACCCGAAAGACCGAAAGCCGAACAGAAATACCTGACACGTGACGAATTGGAAAAGATAATGGTTACGCCCTTAGACCACCCTTGCAGGTACTTAACCCGTGACATGTTTTTGTTTTCCGTCTTTACAGGTTTGGCGTACAGGGATATTTGCAATCTGACAGCAAAGAATATTGTTAGGGCTTCGGATGGCACATTATGGATAGAAACCACCCGGCAGAAAACCGGAACGCCTTGTGAAATCCCCCTGATGGAAATTCCCCTGCAAATCCTTGACAAATACAAGGGCTTAGCCCCTGACGGTAAACTATTACCAATGCAAAGTTGCGGCAGGTTGAACAAGAACCTGAAAGTTATCGCCAAGTTATGCGGACTGAAACGGAAACTTATCTTCCACATGAGAAGACATAGCAATCTGTCTTTGAGTCTGAAAAACAGTGAATTGTGATAGCAAAATATTCGATAGGTAACGATTTAGAAACGAGCCAGTCTCGTTTTATTCGTTGATTTCTCACACTACACAAAGAACGACTTAGTCCTACAAAGATATGAAAATTGTTGGCCCCAGATAAACTATTGAAGAATTTTCTTGCAATTAACTAATCGCCATATACTTCAATCAATGAAGCGCAGTTCTTTAATTCTTGCATTAATGGAATCTTTAGAAACTTACAATCCTCAAAACGATCATATTCGTAATCTTCTATTATTTTATTTAGCGAGTCAGTGTAGCTCCAATTATCTTTTCCCTCAGAAAAATCTTTATGACGTCTTTTGATTCGTTGGAGAAAAGTCTTGGTAAAGCTGCGAGTTATATCATTATATCTCTCCTTTATGTCGAAAAGTCTATCCCACGTTGCTACTTTATCCATGTCTCCAATAATATCTATAGCCAAATCCGATCGATCAAGTTTCCTTAGATCTTTGGCTTTATCAATTGTAATATTGATTTCAATACGATGCTCCTCATTACTGAAAGGATAAAATGCTTTAGCTTTCTTTTCAATCGGGTCTTTAACTTTCTTTCTGTCAGAATTGCATTTATAACAAAGGGGAACCAGATTGCTAAAGTTTACACTAGCAAATGGATAATCCGATTTTGGCAAATAATGATCAAATGCCTCTCGATATTTGCTCTCTGTAGACTCAAATGTCATATATCCACAACAAGGACAATATTGAAACTCATTTTCCCGAATCAGTTTTTGATAGTAATCTTGCTTTGTCCCAGGAACTTTTTTTCTTTCAAGCAAAATCTCATAAAAGTCGATTAAAAGAGGCTTCATTTGCTGTTCTACAACTTCTGGTAATTCATTTAAATGCACCGGAAGTAAATCACCATTACATAATTTCTCAATTTCATTATTTGTGAAAAAAGCATTTACAATTGTCTCTCTCTCTTCAACACTTAAGCTTTTACACGCCTCGTATATAGTATCGATTTTTGTTTTTAACCAATCATAATTGTCATATATATCTTTAAAATCAGGATGAATTTTTGAACTGCAAGCATCTCCATTAGCTTCACACCAAACATTGCACACAAGATATTCAAGCATCTCGTGTAGTTTAAATATTTCGTGATTTCTTAACGGTTTATAAAACCTAAGCATATTTAATTCTTAAATTTAGACAATAATTGATTCAGGCGTGCCAATACAAGGTCTTTCTCTATAGAATCTCCTAAATGACGAATTGCTCTTTTAGTGTTCATAACATCATCTAAAGTATCTATATTCTCAAAGTCAATATTCTCTAATTCTTTATTAGAGTATTCACCAATAGACAAATCGTACTTAAAGAATCTTTGGGAAATATCATCCACAGATCGTCCGTATGTTTTAAACCCAAGTTTATCAGCACTTAATGCTGACACTCTTCCTGTTTCCTCGTCTTTCTCGAAATATATAACATTATTAGGCATACAATCTGAAATAATAAATGGAGAATGAGATGTAATAAGCACCTCCTTCATCATATTATTTCCACCTCCAGCCTTAAGGCTATCATTTAGCACTTTTATAAATTTTGCACGCCATCCAGGGTTAAAATGTGTCTCTGGTTCATCAAGTAGAAGTAGACAGCTTCTTTCTTTTAACATAAGACAAATTCCTATCGTATGTAAAAACTGATGTTCCCCATCGGAGAAATTCCGAAGTAATAATTCTATTGATTTCTGTGTTTCTTTATCCTCTTTGATGAGGAGATAATCTAAAAAATAGAACACATTTTGCTCGGGACTCCCTGTCGGGAGTTTTCCGTCAGTATAATATCCCTTAGAACTATAAACCTCTTCTTTGATAGAATCTTTTACTATTCTCAAATTGAGCTCATATAAAACCTGAAAAAGTCGAAATAAATCTAGTGAACTGTGGAAATTATCCCGAAATGCTTTCTTCGTATTGTCATCTACAAAGAAATCTAGCCACATAATATCAGAGTTAGAGAACCATGATGATGCACATTTTTTGAGTTTGCTTAATTGGGGTTCCAACTGCTGAAGTATGGGAAATTCTTTTCTTTTTTCCTTCTCATGGTATAAACGATGAAGATTTAGATTCATTCGGAAACTACGCAACCCCTTAATATGCAATTCTTTTTCTATTGGCTTTAAAGTTTCCTCATTTTCAAAGAGTAGGATAGACAATAAAACCGCCTGGCTCATCTCGCTGTCAATATATACTAAGCTTGTTTCGGGCTCATAATAAGCATAGTCCTTTATAACAGCTTCCTTATATTCGTCAAAATGGACTAACTTATTCTTTATGAAAGGCAGACTTAAAATCTCATTTTCTCCAGAAGAATACCCCACTACTATATCGGGCAAGTATTCTTTTCCTGGCGCCGGTAACTCCTGATTTTCGGGCGGAATTAAAGACATGTCTCGAATAGGTTGCTCCGAAGTGAACGGATAGGCCTGGATAGTCATTACAGGAGCTTCTCCTTTCTTTTTAGATATCGTAACAAGGTCAGCCAAAGCCGGTACATAATATTTCTTGTTGTGGCTACATGTCAGATATTTTAATACAAAAGCATCAAGACTACATTTCTCTCGACGAAAATATTTTTCGAAACTCTTAGGCTGAAATTTCGCAACACACATTTCCAGATGGTAGAAAATAGCAGCTATAGCCTCCAATACATTTGATTTACCACTACCATTTAATCCAGCGAAGCAAAAGGGCTGAAATTTCGGCATATCATTTAGACTATCTTCTGATAAGCTATGAAAATCCACATAGAGCCCAGCATGTAGGCTTCTAAATTTTTCTCCTATTTCTATACTTATAAGTTTCATTTTAATGCTAATGAAATATTTTTATTCTCATTATAGACTTGCTCTACCTTGTCTCCTTCCTTTAATAGCTGAAAGATTGCATGCTTTGCTTTGTTGTATAAATCTCTATCCTCAAATTCATTATAATTTATTTTATCAATCAATCTTTGTAAATAAGCTATATCTGAAGTGATTTTTGAGAGGTCATTTACTTTCTTTTCCAAATCAACAACCTTAATTAGAGCATCCAGGTCTGCATCAATGTTGAAATTCAGCTCTCCATTAAATGCCTTTTGAAGGATTGAGTTAAATAAGGTAGATATTTCATTAAGAGAAATTGATAACTTTTGCTTCCTTTTATGTATTGCTATGTATTGTTCCTCAAATTCCTTCTGTTTTTCAAAAGGACTATTGGGAATAGGGAAATTACTTACTTGTCGCTTATTAATTGTTGCAATGCCAGTAGTTTGCTTCGCTTGTCGTAGAAAGTAATATTTCCCGAACTCACTCCTTAAAAGCTGAATTAGCCAATAAGGTGAATAATCATCAGTACTATTTATTCTAAGACGAAAAAGATGATTCTGATATATATATTTATTTTCTTCAAACTCCCATACAGCACCTCGTCCTAATTTGTCACAATCACCGCCTTCAGTAATAAGTAAATCTCCTTTGATAATATTATACTTCTCAATTTCATCTGGGGTAGCCTGGATCGTTTTAACCTCACTAAAATCAAAATAACCATCCTGTGCATTGGCAACACGCAAATATGGCACATCACTTAAGGTTGAACTTTTGGTTTTTCTCCCCTTAGTTAGTCCCGAAACAATAGTTGCAATATCGGCAAGTGTTTTCTTACTCTGTTTATATTCGATTAAATCATTCTGAAACATATCTAAGAAAATAGCCCTAAGCAAATCTTCTAATAGTTGAAGACTTTCTTTTCTGTCCGAAATTAACGCATTTGCCTTATCTAGTACAGAAACTATTTTATTCTGAATATCAATTGGAAATATAGGTATATCGATATTCTCAATATATGTTTTTGAAATATGCTTTAATCCAGCTCCTTTAAACCCTTTTTCGAGAAGATGTAGGTTTCCCAATAAGTAGTAGTAAACGAATTTTGTTTTAAAATCTTCAGATTTGGGGGTCACAACAATACAATCAGTAGAAGTTGAGAATGGGTTGGCTGCATAATGTATACTAGCACTTCCGCCTGTTCCCAATATTAAAGCCTCTTGATAATATTGAGGCTTATCCGTCCTTTTTGACACAACTAAGCTTGAAGTATAAAAAAGAAAATTTCCTTCATCTGCTCCATCTCCTGCTTTCATTTTAGATTTAGGAGCAAATTTGAACAACTCTTTAAGTTTCTGTATTTTCATCCTATCAAGCTATTCAATTCGTCCATATCTCTTAATATTTCTTTCTCAAGCACCAGAAGTTTTGATAATATTTCCTTGGGAGGATCATATGTTTGCTCCTCATAAACGTATTCTTTATAGCGGTTATAGCTCAAATCTAGATCATTGCCCTCTATCTCTGCTATTTGCACGTAGAAATATGTTTTTCTGTCTTCTTGAAGGTCATATTCCCTATTTTCATATTTGCTTTTTGCTTCAGGCAATGGATATCCTTTTAAGCGTCTTCTGTTATCATCTAACGAATAACCATCGCTGTTAAGTTCATAGAACCAAACTCTTTCTGTATTCCATCGAGAACTGTTTTGCTCTACTTTTGTAAAAAGTAATATTGCGGTTTTAACCCCTGTGTAGGGTTTAAAAACCCCACTAGGCAATGAAATAACAGCTTCGAGACAGCAATCTTTTAGTAAAATCTCTCGGATTTGTTTTTGTGCCTTTTGACTGCCAAATAATACTCCTTCGGGAATAATTACCGCGGCTTTCCCTCCATTTCGTAGCATCGTGGAAATTCTGTCAAGAAATAACAACTCACTTGATGAAGTATCAACCCTTAATCCAGGGTGCACATCCCCTTTATCTATTTTACCTGTGAAAGGAGGGTTTGCAAATACAATATCATAAGTACCAGCTTCGTCATATGAGCGACTTAAAGTGTCTTTATATTCTATTTGAGGATTATCAATGCCGTGCATCATTAGGTTCATCAATGCTAGCCGAACCATGGTAACATCAATATCAAACCCATAAAAACTATTATCTAATTCATTTTTTACTGTTTCATCAAGAATAGCCGAAAAAGTACCTTTCTCAAACCCGTCATCATCTATTTCGAGTTTTGAGGCATCTTTTCTTCGTGTACATTCTGTTTGGATATACTGATATGCCCCAAGCAAGAAACCTGCGGTTCCACACGCAGGGTCGGCTATTTTGTCACCAACTTGTGGCTTTACTAATTCCGCCATTAATCTAATAATATGGCGAGGCGTTCTGAATTGACCATTCTTACCAGCTTGAGCAATCTCACTCAATAACATTTCATATACATCACCTTGAATATCTTGAAAGGCATGTCCTTTTTCGCTTGCGTCTTTTTCTATCTCAACATATATTTCTTCAATTTTATTAATAGCTTCAAGAAGCAACGCTGGCTTTTCAATAATGAAAACAGCGTTCTCCATGTACTTTGTGAAAGAAGAAGTTCTTCCATTTAATCCTTTTAAAAATGGAAACACGTTATATCTAACATGTTCGAGCAATTTTTCTTTAGGTGTAATTGTCTTAAATTGCCCCCACCTTAATTCTGCTTTCTGCCGAGGTTTTTTAGCTTCATTATAAGCATTCATTATACTAGCTTTTTCCTCATCGGTCATATTGTCACTGATCACATACTCAGACTGATCTACATATGGAATATATTCGCCAGTAAATTTACTACGATATCCTTCATGCGAAAATTCAGTAGCAGCCTCACGTTCTACCTCTAATTCATCTAAACGTTTCATAAACAATAAATAGGTGATCTGCTCTATTGCTGTCAAAGGATTAGCTACTCCTCCGCTCCAAAGCGTATTCCAAAGGCTATTTATTAAACTTTTTAAAGTTGGATTATTCTGTAACATACTATGTTGTTTTTTTAACTTTCATTTAAAACTCTAAGAAAGAAACTAATTTGAGATACCAAGTAACTCATAATTAGTACTTCTTCCACCCTGAGCCTCTTTCTGTAGAATCCTCTTCGAGATCAAGTCTTGAATATCTCTCAAAGCAGTATCAGGAGACGTTTTGGTAATTTTAGCCCATTTTGATGATGTAAGCTTACCATCAAAACCATCGAGCAACTTGTTAAGCATAATCCTCTGCCTATCATTCAATGAGATCTGAGAATGCTTTTCCCAAAATTTAGCTTTTATAATGGTTGACTCTAAGATCTTCTCCGTATTGATCAGGGCTCTTTCGAGACAAGACAGAAACCATAATAACCAATTCGTGATATCCCCATCTCCCCGTTGGGTTTTCTCCAATACATCATAATATACTTTCCGTTCCTCTAGAATTTGGTTTGACACGCTATAAAACCTTTGAGAAGTATCATCGCTACGGGCAAGCAACATATCTGTTATTGCGCGGGCAATTCTTCCATTCCCATCGTCAAAAGGATGGATTGTGATAAACCAAAAGTGAGCTATTGCGGCTTTTAATACAGGATCAATTGATATGTGACCATTATTCAGCCAATCCAAGAAATTTGCCATTTCACTTTCTACAAGGTCGGGTTTGGGGGCTTCGTAGTGAATTTTTTCTTTGCCCATAGCACCTGATACAACTTGCATGTCCCCAGTTCTGTATTTCCCGACTTCTATCTTGTACATTCCACTATATCCAGTTGGAAAAAGAGCGGCATGCCATCCCAATAGTCTTTTTTTAGTCAAAGGAAAAGCATAATGTTGAGTAGCATCAAGCATCATCTCTACAACTCCATCCACATTCCGGGAAGAAGCCACCATTCCATTAACCGTTATGCCCAATTTACGGGCAATAGAAGAACGAACTTGATCTTTATTTAAAATTTCACCTTCTATCTCAGTTGATTTGAGGACATCTAATGTCAGCGTCGTGAGAACTGCTTCTTCTTTCAATGAAAAGCCGAGGCTTTCCATTTGTCCCAATAATTTCCCCTGGAGATGCCGAACATTTCCAAGCAATGGGACAATCTTATCGTTGTCCCACTTAAAATCAGACCAATCTTGTTTTTGATGAACAAACATATTTACCGCTTATTTTGCGGTAAAGATACCACTTTATTTCGAAACGCTCAATAATTTCCGCATAGAATGCGGTGCTTTTTCACGTAATATAACATGCGTATTATGCGGAGAATAGGATATGTATTCTCCGCATAGTTATCAAATTCCCCTTCATCGTTTATGACAAACAGGTTCTATCGTCAACCGTAATTTCGCACATAGCACGGAACTGCCATTTGTGTAATGTCACACAAGGCATATCCTCCGGCAGAATGGAACTATGAAAAGGTCGCATAGAATCAGAGACCAATGATAAATGGTAGCATCATGCCGGACATGGCGAGCATACTTAAGTCGGTTTTATCCTGAAACAGTGGCTGAATGGTCAAGAAGTTTGCGAAATTCTGGGTGTCACCAAACGGACGTTGCAAACATTACGTGAAACAGGTAAAATAGCCTATAAAATGGTGAAACACAAAACCTATTACCGACCAAAAGACGTACAGGTTTTTCTTGATAACTCTATTAAAAAAGAGGTTTATGAAAAAACAGATATAATCCAAACCAAAAACATTATTTTACGCATTCTCTTTTTCCAAACTTGCTTGGTTGTATAGACAATGGGTTACACAACACATTTCATCGAGAGCGTACACTATTTTCACCAACTCAATGGCACTGTCCCTGTCATGTATCCTCCTTCCAATATTACCGCAGGAGAGCCACCTATATGACCAATTTCCATTTCCTACGCGGGAAGCAGGAAAGTATAATCGATATTGACGTACTCCATTTGGATGATGATTCGGATTCAGTACGGGTTACGACCATCTTGTCTCCCAATCGTAGAAAGTAAGCATCGTAAGGCTTATTCTGAAGCGACCTGCATCGCTTTTCTTAGGTTGACGGGTGTGTCGCCCAGATACTGTTTGCAAAAACTGCTGAAGTGTTGCGCTGACGAAAAGTTGAACTCGTCGATAATGTCCGTCAAAGGGACAAAGGACTGTGACAGTCGGTAACGGATGTTTTCCGCCCGTTTCTTGATGAGCCATTGGTACACCGGAACGTTGAATTCCTTTTTGAACACCCTGCGGAATGTATGTATGCCGTATCCGCACAGTCCGGCAAGTTCTTCGGTATTGTTGGCTTTGCGGTAATGCGTTAGCACAAGGTTTCGGAAAGGTACTTGCTCATCGGTCATCGGGTGAAAGAAGATGCGCAACTCTTCCGCCGTATAGTAACGGGTGAATACCCATATCAATTCCTTGTGTTTGAGTTTCCAAAGGTCGGAATCGTGTGTTTCGTCCGTGATATACGTAGCCACGGTGTCCATAAACACCCGCATGGAGGTCGGGGCGGTCAGCTTGCAGCAATAGACTTTGGAATCCGGTAGCCTGCGTGAATAGAGATAAGAGAGAATACATTTCTCTGCCCGGCATACCGTGTTGCTGAATTTATGCACCAGCAGGGTGACGTTGCTCAAGGCTGTTCCGCTGCATTCGCTCCCACGGGGGATGAACATCACTTCTCCGGCGCAGAGGATTTCATCATGGAACAGCGTGCTGGTAATCCGTGCGTGTCCCGATTGGCAGAAGATAAGATAGTTAATATCCGTATCATCGTTATTCACGACCGCATCCTCCCGATAGCTCTTCCTTTCAAAAGAACAGTCGGCGGGGAACTCATCGCAAAACGGAGGCTCCGGTTGGGAAAGAGTGCCAGACAACTGTCTTTTAGTCATCTTTCTTCCTCATTCATATAGAAGAACAGTGTACGGGCAAACCGTGGAAACCGCTGGAACACCCGGTAGAAGAACCAGAAGAGGTAACCGGTAAAAAGTACTGCCATCACGTAGGCCGTCCAACCGTAGGGCAGGAAGTGCGCCAGCAGTGCCAGCAGGGTGATGACGAGCAGACCTGTGTAGCGGCGACCTATCCACGGCATGGATTCGGGCAGGCAGTCGTAGTCGGGAGCTACGTCGTTGGGCGTTTCGTTCACGGCATCCCAGCAGCAACAGTTCAGATTGTCGTATTCTTTGTAGAACAGCGGCGTGTACCAGCCGATGAGCACCACAAGATGAACGGACTGGAGTACGGCAACCGCTTCGCCCCACGCCGGGAACGCTGCATAGAGGGCACACAGTACGGGCAGAGGCAGCAAACGGAGCAGATCGTTTTTTCGTTTGGTGATGGCGTAGTCGCACAACCCCAATAGCATCCCGGTATGTGCCATGAAGAACAGGGTGAGGCAAGCCGGGACGAGAGGCGATGCCCAACCATCCGCAGCACTCCCGTTGGAGGGGGATGCCGGACATAGCCCGAACCCGGCGGCAATGCTGAGGAAGATGTAAACCACCGCGAGCACACGGCGACCTCGGAGGTACGGTTTGCTTCCGGTGTGCCTCATGCGGGGAGGTGCGTCGTAGTCGTTGTAGGGATAGAGAAACAATGCCATATAGCCGTACACGAAAAACTGTGCGGCGAAGCAGATTTCTATCATCCGGTAGATGTCGTTGGCTGTTGTCATATTATTATTGTTTACTTTTATATTATTACGATTCCGGAAGATACTATTAACCGCTCTCCTGATATTATCAGTAAGGGCTCACCATTTCCTCTATAACCGTGGCATATTCACCCAGATTGAGGATAGGTTGCAGTTTGTACACAGCCGGAACAGCGAGGCACGAATTGAGCGTGCGCAGGCACAATCCTAACAGATGATTCCCATACGACTGGTCGGACGCATTCAATAGTAGCATCAACGAAGGATAAAGACGGGCACATTCGATGATAGTCCAGTAGCGGGCATCGTGAAGCGATGTGGCCCATAACGAATAATCATTTGTCAGTCCTGCCACCCCGCCGATTTGGTGGATAACGGTGTTCTCGTACTTGTTTGATACGGTATCGGTCTGCTCCGACGACCATCCGCCGCTGAATCCGCCCCCGCCGCCAATCCTTTCGAACGAGGTTTTGAAAGAAGCGGAAAATTCTGTTTTCTCCTTTTCCGCCATGCTATAATCCGTAATTTTGGTCACCGCTTCCGAATAAAGGATGCCACCGAGCGTGAACTCCTGCGGAAGATAATATCCCCATTCGTTTAGCACATTCAGCAGATTGATACTGCGTGTCTGAATATTTTCATCCGTATCGACAGCGTGAGAAACAGCCTGCACGAAAGCATCGGACACTTTTGCTTCCCGAAAGTCAATATTGAAAAAAGATTTGCGGACAATGGCCTGAGAAAGAAGGTACTCGTTTACTTCAGACGTAGAGAGGTCGCTGCCCTGTTCGTGGCGGAACTCACTCTCGGCGGACACAAAAGGAGAAGAGAGGGAAAGGGAGGCGGAGTCGATATTCATCTTCTTCAACTCATGCGTCACTTTCGAGAAAGAGTGTTCGTCTTTCTTCAGAGTGTTTTCCATAGGCTGCAAGTCTTCGGGTAGATAGTCGTCATTCCATTGGTACAAGTCATGGAAACTCCGTTTGAGACCGTCCTTTTCCGATAGGCAGAAGCCACGGAAAATGTTTACATTTTTAAAAAGAGACAATTTTTCCTTCTCTGTCAGTTCCGGATAGTTGGTTACGTTTTCAAATATATCGCTCATGATTTCTTCTTTTTTTAATGATTATTTCCAAAGGTCGGGATCAGGAGAGTTCAGTCCCTGAATGGTGTTCAGTGCCTCCTCTTCCGTCTTGAATACAAAGAAATGGATAACGATTACACCCAATGCTTCCTCCCACGGGGCGGTGACGCAAGAATATATTGTGCCGTGGGTCTCCGTCGAACTCCCTCCGGTGGTCGCCGTTCCCGGCGTGATGCTGTCGCCATCTACCATGATATTCTCATTCATCGGCGCGGTGGCAAGCGACCGGCGGATGTCATATTCGGAAGCGAAATTGCCTGCCAGAAGTATTTGCCTTGAACCGGGGAGCGTAGGGATGGGCGGCGTTGCGTCGGATGAATACGACTTGTCACCTTTCTTATACGATATCAGGTTTCTCGTACTGATGATTATTTTCTGATATGCTATTCGATTGCCGGGGATGAGGCCGTCCAATTCATCGACCGCTTGTATTTCGATAATCTTGCCCTTTTCCTGCCAGGACCGGGTATAAGTCTGCCCGTAGCGATTGGGAGAATCATCAAAAGCGCAGGCCAATTCCTTCACGATAGGGTCTCCGGCTCCCGGCTCTATCTTGAAATGAAACCCGGCAGCTCCCCACGAGGATATATGGAACTGCACGACCGAACCTTTCTTGCAGATACATACGTTTTCAAAACTGGCTATTTTATTTTTGTTGGTCGATAATACGTCAGTCAGCATCATTGGCTTGAAAGCTGCTATTGCATTATTTTGTTTGATCGCCTCCGGATCAATATAGTTCAGGCTGCATGATGCCGAAGCGTAACGGTTATTCCAACTGTCGCAGGCAAACCCGACCAAGTCCGGGTGGGGAGCATCGATATTGGTAAGTACAATTTGCTTTTCGAATCCCCAGATTTTGTAAACAGTTGCTATATCCTCTATGTCAATAGGCATAACGGAATCATCTAATGTCATTTTATCCTTTCCCGGTTCTTTTTTTGTCCGTTTGATAATAAAACGGTAGGCTATCCCTTTCTGACGGTTATCCGGTTCGATGAACCCTTTTTGAGTCAATAAGCTCCTTACGTCTTCCAATATTGCAGATTCTTCAACTTCGATAGTCGTGATGTCGCTGTCTTTCGCTCCTTTGTAACATTTTACTTCCATATCGGTATTGTTTTAATTGATTGATGTTTCTTTTTCAGACCGCCGGGGTGTTTCAACTCGCTCCGCTGTCGGTCAGCGTGAGGTTCACCACCTGCTCCTTTCCGCCTTCCAGCACGGTCAGCGTGGCAGGGACGTTGTAAATGACGGTTCGGCTGCCCACGGTGATTTCTATCCACGGGGTGCCGGGAGTAACAGACTGTGGCAGGAGGAGGACGCGGAAGCTGTTGCCGGAAGCGGATTTCAAGGGGGTGAAGTTGTCTTTGGCATCCGCAATAGCCCGCGACACCACTCTGCCGTTCTTAGCTACAAGACCTTTGAAATACATGTTCTTTATCACGACCTTGGCGTTATCCACATCCGCTTGCGTCAATGTGCCGGACGTGGCAGAAAGGCTGAGGTTTACCGTGAGGCGGTGCATGAGGTGGCTGAACGTCAATTGTATCGGACTGTCGGCTTTTGTCCCGGCAGCCGTCGCATAGAGCCAGTCGTAGGCGGCATGCTGCTCCGGGGTGCTTTGATTGGTGGGGAGATTAATCTCCATTCGACCGTTTTCGTCAAAGTCGTCCGAAGACCGTTTCGGGAAAAAGGCGGAGAAAGAGACCTCCGCGCCCTCGCCGAATTCATCCCATGTCATGCTGGTAGTCCACGTTCCACCGTTGTAGGTGGCGGGGTGTTCTTTCTCGACAAACGGCGTCGAGTTAAAGATGAATCCCCTAATCATCGTTTCGTCGCCATTAGCGAAGCTACCCGTGCCGTCCTCGTCGTTGATGGTGGTGCGTGTGCCGGGGGTATCGGCGGCATCGCTACCCGTGAATCCGGCGATGGCGGTGGTGAAGCGGATGGCGTTGCTATTGTCCTCCGCATCGTCTGCGGAAATCAGTGCATCGTCCTGCGAGCAGCCTGCCACGAGGAGGAGGCACGCTAACCCAGCTGCGGAGACGAATGTCGGAATGTTTGATTTCTTGTTCTTCATATTGTCATTGTTTTTAAAAATTGTCTTTATTCATATATGAAAAGCTGTTTAATGAACCCTGAAATTGAGAATACGATGGTCGGAAGGGAATGCCAAAGAGTATTGTAGATTTGTCACCATCGGTGTATCGCTGTACACATAGTCCAACCGAAGACCGTTCTGTTGGGTGGGTACATGTGCAGGCGTAAAGGTGAAATGCGGAAGTTCAGCCGCATGGTGAGCCTCAATATAGTCGGGCGGCAGATTGTAATCACCGGCAATGATACACGATGATCCTGCAACCATCAAAAAAGCCAATTCATTCTTGAAATACTCGAACCTGTGCCACATCGTCCCGGGGGCATCTTGGGAGAGATGAATGCTCGCCACATAATAATGGGGTGCCACTCGTACCCAAAGCATCGGTCGCTGACCGGCACCTCCTAAATCTGCCGGAAGAGATATCGCGCCACAATCGTGTGTGTACGCTCTCGTATAGATTGCCAGACTGCACCGGGGGTTGACTCCCCATCGTTTGTAATAGCAGAAGTAGTTGTTCAGTGCATGAGGTGTTCTTGTCGGAGGGGGCGGATAAGCGATTACTACGCCGTTGGGTTCCATTTCCCGGAGACTGAACGACTCCAACGGATTCGTCATTTCCTGAAGGCAAATCGCATCAAACCTGCGATTGAAAAATTGTTGTACTATCGCATTCTTAACCGTATCCGTCCCACCTCCGCCTTGCATGTTCCATGTTACTACATTTATCATATCTCATTCGTTTTTTCCGTTTCATAATTTTCTGTCGTCAGCCCAGCGGATTATCGTCCTGGTCGCCGTCGCTTCCCCCTCCGGAGGGGTCATCGTCCGGCGTGTCCGACGAGAGTTCTATCCACTCCAGCGAGCCGCTGTCCACCAGGGCACGGGTGTAGGCGCCGCTTGAGTTCTTCTCGCGGTCGGGGGTGAACTCCACGCGGACGGCTTTCACCTGCTTCTGAAAGTCGAACTCCTTGAGATCGGCCACGCCCACGGTGTCCAGCGTGTAGCGGAAGTAGCCCAGCCCTTTGATGTGGACGGACTTGCCTTGTTTCATCATGTTGTGCATCACGGGGGCGATGTCGCCCAGCACGGCCTGCACGTCGCTGTTGCTCACGGTGGAGATACGCGCCAGTTCGCGGGCTATATCTTCGGTTTCAATCGGTTTACCCTTGACGATGGCTTGTGGGTAATACACTTTCTTTGACTTGTTGAGTTGTTTCTTCCAAAATGGCATAATTCTTACTGTTTTAAAGGTTGATAATTGGTTTGTTATACTTTCCGTTTCCCGAAGTTGAACTTTGGCGGTGCCAATGTTGAACTTTGACCGCCTCGAAGTTCAACTTCGGGAAAGGCGCGGATTACGGCTGAGGGAAGGTGATGCTCTTCCATTGCATGAGGTAGCCGCTGCCTTTCGCAAAAGTCCATTCGTTGCCGTTGTTGACTTTTGGGACGGCACTGCCATCCTGCTTCTTGTCGGCGTTCAGCATGAGGTCGCACTTGGCGGAATTGAATGCGTTCGCTCCGGAATGAGCGGCTCTGTTGTGAAAAACGGCGTAGTTCTCTATACTGTTGCCGCCATTTATATCAACGAAATTTCCGGCTGCGGCGGCTTCTATCCGGGTGAGAGCTTTGCAGCCCGTTACGATATAATTACCGAACCGGGTACATGCCGGCAGTTTGAGCGTTTTGAGGCCCGTGCATCCGAAGAAAGCATCCAGGCCTATCGCTGCCACTTTATCCAGCGTGAGTTCCGCCAATGAAGTACATAGCCGAAATGCGCCTTCATCAATCCGGGTAACCTGCGAAAGATTCACCGTAGTCAGCGCGGTGCAATTGAAAAAAGCCTCTTTTCCGATTACCTGCACATCATCGGGCAACACCACCTCCTGCAAAGCGGTGCAACCCGCAAAGGCGCTGCCGGGCAGTGTTGCCGGTGTTCCCCAGTCCGTCACTCCGCTGAGGTCGCATTTCGTGATTTTCGTATTATAGAAAAATGTACCCAATGCGTCGTCCACTGCGCCCATTCCTGTCTTGGAAAATTCGCCCGTCAGCTTGATTTCGGTGTGGTCTGCGTCGAGGGCTGCCTTAATGGCGGCCTTTACTTCGTCGGCGTTCATGTTGGTCATGTCGATGTCGCCGGAGGTGGGGGCTCCGTTTCCGTTGATGTCGATGATGTCGTCAATCGAGGGCTGCGTGTCCCAGCCGGAGATGTCGCCGCTGGTCAGCGTCACGGTGTTGCCCGTGTCGGGGTTCTTTTTCAGCGTGAGGTTGAGGGTGAGTTGCTTGCCGCTTTCGAGGCGGGTTTGGTTGCCGGGGGCGGCAGTGTTCAGGTCGGCGGGTACGTTATAGTACCACACATCCTCGCCTACGGTTATCCTGAGCCATTCCGCACCTGCGGTGAGGTCTTGCGGCGCTACTTTCCAGTCGGCTTTGGGGCCGCCGCCGTTGCTGAGGATTACACTGATCGTTGCTCTGCCATAGGTCACTGCGCCGGTCAGCAGGTTCACCTCCACGTTGGCAAGCATCGTTGACGCGTCATCCCTTGCCGAGGAGTTTATCAGGGCGGAAGACAAGTCCGCGCCCTCCATGCCATCGCCCGCCGCCAGGTTGACGACGAGCCGGTGCATCAGATGCTTGAATGTCAGTGCCACTGTGCCGCCCTTACTTGCTGTGGCGGCGGCGTGGAGCAGGTCGTCCGTGTTGTTCCACGCTTGGGGCATATACATGTATGCCGCCGGGTCGGTAATGTCTGCCGTGATGCGCGGGTAGTGGGCGGAGAAAGTCACCGCTTCCGTCTCGCTGAGGTTTTCCCAATAGAGTGGATTGCTGTTGTCGGCCTGGTAAGCGATGTTCTCGTTGCTGTATACCGGGGATGCGGCATCTCCGGTAAAAGTGTACATGCCCCACGTGTCGGTAGGGTCGAACGTGCCTGCGCCATCGGCATCGAGCTGCGGCGCGCGTGTCTGCACTCCCTCTATGCCGGCGGTGATGTGTACTGCGCCTTCGGGCAGGGGGTTGCCGCCCGGCAGGTCGTCGTTGTGGCAGGACGACAGTGCAAAAACTGCCAGACTGAGGGCTGTGAATAAATATCTTGTTGCTTTCATATCATGAGTTTTTGTTGTTTGTCAAAATTAGATTTCCAGATCACCCGACACTGTGCCTTGCGTGTCCCACGGTTGGATGGTTGCATTTACCTCTACCTCCGTACCTACCGGTGTGCGTTTCAGCGTAATGGCGAAAATAGTTTTCTTGCCCTGCTCGAAGGTGCGGTCGGCTTCCACCGTCCATGTCAATACAGTGCCGCCCGTCAGGATTAGTTTCAAGCTCCTTCCGCTTGCACCCTCCTGCGGCAGGATGATGGCGGAGGCGGTCTTGCCATCGGCGGCTGTGTTCAGCGTAAGGGTGGCGAGGTCCTGCCCGGCGGTCAGTGTGTTCTGCAACACGTTGAAGTCCGCCTTCACGGGCTGTTTGTCCAGCGTAATGCTCATGCCGGCCAGTTCCGCATCGCTCACGCCTTCACCGGCGGTCAACTCCACTTCCACACGGCTCAGGCGGTGGAAGAACTTCAAATCGACCGTATTGGTACTTTTGTCCTTCTTTGTGGCATTATCGCTCCGCAGCAGGTCGATGTCGGCAGGGTTCTTTTGGTCGCTCACGTCCACCTTATATATATCATCCGTCAGGTCGGTTTGCGGGTAGTAAGCGATGAAGTCCACCTTCTCATCCGCATTCAAAGGAAAGTAAATGGTCTGTTCCACTGCGGCAGGTGTAAACTTTCCATCTCCGGCGGTGGTCACATACTCGCGGTTTGCGGCACCGTTCGTCACTGTCTTTGTTCCGTGTTCCAGCATATAGATGCCGATAGCGTCGTTAGCCTCCCACGCGTCGGTCGTGGCGCGGGTCAGCGTGATTCCCCCGGCAAAGGAGGCGGCTACACGCTGGTCATTCACTTGCGGTTCATTCTCGTTGTTGCTGCACGCAGCCATCATCAGGGCTGCCATGCCGATAAACAGATAATTTGTCTTCATCATAATATTTGTTGCTTAAAATTTGTTACTTGATAGTTATATCGACCACTTTCTGCACCTGCCAGTCGGTGATGGTTGCCGTACCTGGGTTTGCCGCTGTGGGTGTGAGCAACGAACCGCTGATTTTAAGAGGTGTCTGCATGTCGGTGTTGAATGTTCTCAGCATTTCCGTCAAATCGTTCTCGATGGTCTGCACCTCGCCGTCCGTGAAACGGAGCGTCAGCATCAATATCTGTGCTTCGCCTGCCGTTCCCAGCAGCCGGGCATCCGCCGTCACGCGGTTTCCGTCACGAGTAAATGCAGGTGCGGTGGTCATCGGTTCCCCACCCGGCGATTCCGTGGCAAGGGTATAAGTTCCTGCTATGCCGGAAAGAACTCCTTCCACGCTTGCGATGCGTTCCGGGTCGCCTTCGGTCACGGTCAGTTCAAAATGCAGGTCACGCATACGCCGGAGAGGGTCAAGCTCTATGCGTACCGTATCATCTGCCGTCACCGTACACGCCGTTGAAGCCGAATACAAGCAACCGGGCATGGGCAGTAACGTATTGCCATTACTTTTTGTGGCCGGCTTCGCATTGACATGTGCGATGCCATCCGCAATGGTAAGTCCGTCGGGATGGTTGTACATCAGCAGGTTGTGTTCACCCGGAGAAAGCAGGGCCGGATAAACGAAAATCGCCCCTGAGCCTTGCACGGATTGTCCGTCAATCTCCACTGTGTAATCCTCCGTGCCTTGCGGCAGATTCACGTGTATGGAAACCGCACCCTTGTCGGGATGGGGCGTGTTATAGACTTCATCTTTCACGCACGAAGCGAGAAGCAATGCGCTTATTGCGCCATACATTAGTATATATAGTTGTTTTTTCATATCTGATTCCTCCTTCCGTTAAAAGATATTCCATACCAAACCGATGCCGAGACGGTTCACGCCCCAATAGTTCTTGTCGGTTTTACCTTGTTTCACCCGCACGCCGTCGATTACCGTGTATTTCTCATACTCGGCATGGGTGCAACCGATGCCCAACGAGAAGTCAAGGCTCAACGCCCTGTTCAGCTTCAGCAGATAACCGCCTGTCAGACCGCCGCCCATCAAGTCGCCTTGCTTGCCGGTGTCACTCAGTTTATAGTTGAACTCGCCTGCATAGTACATCACGCCGAGATAGCCTCGTTTCATCTTACCCAAATGGTAACGTATTTCAGGGGAAACCTCCCACAAGGCATAGCGGCGGTTACTGCCGTCCCAACTCCATGAAGTCCATGTGCCGTTTACCTGTACGCTCCAATTCCGGTTGATGCGCCATTCGATGCCGAGGTCGGGGGTAAGCGTTGCCCAGCGCAGCAGGTTGGCACGCAGGGAGAGTGTACCATAATCTGTGTCATCTGTCCGTGAAGAAGCCGTTTCGGCTATTTGCCGGGTTTCGTTGACGGGAGTCGTGGTTTGGATTGCCTTTTCCTCTTGGGGTGCGGCTACCGTTTCGGGCTGCTTTTGAGAGTCGGTTAAGGCCGGTTTGTCCGTCTGTACGGGTTCGTCCTGTTTTTGGGTTTCCTGCCGTTTCTCCGTTTCCACCTTATATAATACAGGCAATGTGACAAATACCACATTTTTCAGGCCGTTCCATTCGCCCACGTTATTGGTCGTTGTAAAGTGTTCTTCCTGCAATCCCTTACGGGTAATCAGTTCGGACTTTACCCGGTTGCAGCGTATCATCGATAGTTTTTTGGTATCGCTGTAGCCGTCCACTTTGACACTTCCCTTATCCAGTGTCTCCGGTTTTATCATCCGGCACAACGAGTCGAGAGCCGTTCCGTTTCCGTTCCACGGCACATAGAACATATCATTTCCCTCCACAAAGCGGAACACCACTTGTGGGGCTTTGTCCGTTGCCTGCGCAAACATCGGCGTGGCAACCGTAACCAGTAGCGTGCATAAGAGCACAGTTTTCCATGCATTCATTCTAATATGGTATAATAGTGATTTATATTTGGATGCCTTGCGGCTGTTTTTCGTGCAGAAGAAGGAAGAGACCGGTTGCTGAAGAACCTTTCGTCTCGCACGAAAATATAACAGATGGTCAATAACTGCAAATAGAATCGATTATCTTTCGTTCAAGCTAACGAAAGATAGTTTTTTATATGCTGAAAAGCAGAAAAATGAACGAAAGATAGTTTTTGAATAACGAAAGATAATTTTTCCCGAACAAAAAAGGTGGGATTGCGAAGGGGGTAAATACGACAATCGGGGATGCTTTTACGAGGTAGCCGACAGGATAAATGCCGGAAAGCAATTTGGATGAATGAAAAGATTAGAGGAGTACGGTATTAAAATACAAATGGGAACGGTTTCCGTATGGAAATAATTCCGCGTATAGTTTGTTCTCATACAAATAGCACAAAAACCTATTTACTAAGTTTCTTAAAATCAGTAATTTACCCCCCACACACGTGAATTTTTGTTAAAATCCACGGATGCTTCACGTTCCGGGCAGATGTTTTTCAAGCAGATTTGCTTGCAGTAACTTTTTGGCGTCATTCCCATCATCTGTTTGAAATCCCTGTTGAAGTTACTGCTGTTGTTGTACCCTACCATTTCACAGACCTCTTCTATCGAATATCCGGGATTCTCGGCAAACAACCGGGCTGCCTCACGTAAACGTAGTTCCTTGCGCCACGGACGGAAGTCCATCCCATAATAGTTCTTCATATATTGCCTGAAAAACGATTGCGGCATTCCGAAAGAATCGGCCACGATACCGGAAGGAATGTCCTTCTCACAGTATTCCTTTTCATCTATGTATTTCTGCAATCTCTCTTTTAATAGCTGTTCCTTGGTAAGGTGAATAGTTTCCGGTTCCTCCTTGTTTTCATTCATGGATTTGCCTGCTTCCAATATGTTTTCATCGGACTTTCTGACTTCTCCTTCTATCGCTGTTACTACACGGTCTGTTTCGTCAAAGTCTGTTTTCTCCGGGTTTGCATAAACCTTAGCTTCAAGTGGAGCAACCGCAATGACCGGAATCGCAAATTTCATCCTGCGATAGTAGTTGACAAACCACATCACCATGAAACTGTAATAAAGCACATACAGCGGGACAAAGAATTTGTACCAGTCGGTAAAAAACAGGACGGATATGGCCATGCCTCCAATAGCCAATGCACTATAAAACCCGATTTTTACCCATCTCAAACGACTTTCCTCGTCATCGTCGTAGTAATCCTCCACCTCTTGTACCGTCTTGCGGTAAGCCGACATGAATTTCCGGGTATAGATAATTAATTGAACAATATAAGCGACGATGCCCGTACAAAAGATCCATGAATAATAATCCGTAAAGCAAAAGAGGGTGGCAAACAGGATAACGCCTGCTGCCGTGATACCTGCCGCCTGCCGGAGCACCGTGTTCCATCTGACTTCACCCGGACGTATAAAAACCAGCATGGATGTGGTGAATAACAACGCTTGGAACGATGCCACGAAAAGCGTACTGGCAGGTTCGATACGATGGTCATAACCCGTAAGGCAGCAGACCAGACTAAGAAGGGCCAGCACGAAATAAGAAGGAACAAGGATGTTACGGGCTCTACGCAACTTCTCCAGTCCATCTTCCGGCAGTATCGTTGTAGCCGCCAGCATGACTCCCAGTATCGTAATCACGAAAGCCGAGCCGCCCATTAAGAATTTATATATTGTTTCATCCATGCGTTCAAATCATTAGGATTGCAAAATTAGTCTTTTTTGCATTTCGTGCCAAATAATTGGTTTTCAAAGAATCAGAAAAAAATAATGATGTCCGTTACTTCTGTTTTTCTGCCAAGTAAAAATAGATTTGAGAAATTCTTATAATTAAAAAGGGGGTTGAGAAAAAATATACCGGTTGGCACAGCCAGCCCCGAATCTTGCCGTATTTCAGTTCTCTTTTCCCCATTATAGCCATTTCCCCTTTTTTATAACCTTGTCCATGATTTCACCTTGCGTGGTTCAGGGTGCGAAGCTACGGCCGGGGTCCCTAAAAATCTGCATATGCAGGCACAGCGAGTATAAAGTAGGAGGCAGCCAGAATGACGCATGCCATGCGCAACCTGTGTGTCTCTTCCTTACGGGGAATATGAACGCCGCATAGCTGGAATCCCAGAATAGTCAAGGCTATGGCTGAGATAAGGGTAATGAACATATAGATATTTATCCTCATTTATATAGTATGTTACTTTATTATAGTATATTAATACAGAGCGCAAAATTACATAATTGAGGTTCAACCACAAGATAAAAAGGTAAAAATCAGGCTTGCCAAACCGAAATAAAGGGTGATTTATGCCGGTTAATAGTGATTCTTTCTTCCATGTGCCTTCTTGTTATCAATCCATTGTTAATTTATCCCATCTTTTAAAATCGCCCGACTTCGGAGGGCGATTACTCCCTGCAAGGGCAAGGTGCGGCGGGGGAACCGCTGGCTTTTTTGTTAACCAAAAAACATTGACGA
>OAVD01000280.1_pt1 | contig 43882 bp, 57 predicted proteins | sample 1476351 | NCBI WGS metagenome assembly OAVD01 (sample SAMEA2580075, study PRJEB22360) | human gut metagenome | biome: human gut; feature: human-associated habitat; material: faeces | place: Denmark | collected 2008/2010 | reverse complement strand
ACTCATGAATTTCTGCACCAGGCTTGGTTATGGATGAGACTTCTGCAGCATCTCCCGCCACGTTTTTGGCCATATCCGCGATGATGGTAAATGTTGTAATGACCTTGAATTTTTCAGTTGCACTTGCCTGAAATGCGATCGAGCAGGTGAGTGCGAGCCCCCCCAAGAGCATGGTTACTTTTTTTATCGAGTGCATAATTTAGTACCTATAGTGAGCAAAATTAGAACAAACATAGCAACGGCTATGTTTTATAGCACAGCCTATACAAAATGAAAATGATTATCATTAGCAGCTTTGAGGCCCAAAACAGGGATTAGGTTGTTTCCTGCTGGCGACGCGTTATTGAGGAAAAAAGTAAGGCAGCTAGTAGGCTTTGAAATAACGTTTTGCGGTTGGCTGATGCAATTTCGAGAGTGCATGTATTGAATGATTTCTAGCCGTTACTGATTTTCGTATTTTTTGTATGGGAGGATTTGCACCTCCCCCCACCGAGCCTCCATGACTTTACTCCACTGTCTCTAGGGCTGCTGTGTGCCAGGAGCGGAAGCAGGGGGGCCAGAGACTCCTTAAAAGTTGATAGCTCGTTTTGCAGGGAGACTTACACGGTAAGCGTTATTCCGAAGAGCTTAAAATTGAAGCAGTCAAACGGGTTGTTGAGCGTGTTTATGCGCTGCCATCTGATTAATCGACGGAAGCAGTTCCGTTTGGTCTATGATGCAGTTGTCCGGCAGGCGCTCTGTGACGCAAAAGAACGATAGGAGTAGCATTGAAGTGAACGAGGTTATGCTTGTCTTATATTATCCTCTATTTTAAAAACATCAGCTGGTTGTGTAAGAGTTTTTATTGTTTTATCTTGTTGACTTTGCTTTTATGAAAACAGAGTGATTGATACAATGAAAACCTTAAGTGGGAAAGAGTTTAGGAAATTATTTAATCGTTATGAGACAGGATTCTATCTAAGTGAGTTTGAATACTTAAAGGACTTTGATCCTTTGTTTCCTGAATGCGTAGGGAAAGAATTAAAGTTGGGTTATAAACGAAAAGTTGATGTATGGTGCGAAGAGGATGCTGCGCTATATGCAGAATTTATAGCTACAAAAGAAAGGCTGAAAAGAGGCCGGTTAATCCTAAAAATAAACCAAGTGTGGTCGCGTGTATATCCTGCTTATATTTATGCAATTGAAGAAAGAATAAATGTCAGGGCAAAGGGGAGAGAGTCATTTAAGTATGAAACTGTGCAAGAAAAACAATGTAAACTTTCCATAATGTTAGATGGTCTGAAAGACCTTGAATGTGAAATAGCTATGATTTCAAGTGAGTTTGAAATTGAAAAACACTCTATGCACTATTTTTATATGATTTTTGATATTGAACGCTATATAAATGACTGCAGTTACTTTGTTTTTTCTGCTGCTAAAGTTGTTAAAGGCGTGATTCAATGCATTGGTTACATTGACAAAAATAACAAAGCAAGTTGCGATGAATTTTATTCAGGCAGCTATGAATGCTTGGATGATGATCAGGAAACACTGAACTATTTAAATGAATCATGCGCAGAGGGTATAGACGCTGATAAAGATCTCATCAGGAAGAATGAGTTATTAGCCTTATCCCTGAAGGAATTGTATCAACTTCTCGTTTCAAAAAAATAACAAGTAATACGGCGAGCGATATGACGTGCCATGGGATATCCGCACCCAGCAGCATGTTGTCTCCACGATGTCCGCAGTTCGCTCATAATAGACATTCACTACAGTTATAGTAGAAGGTATGCATGCTGCTGAGTGGGGAAAGTGTGAAAGAAAAGAAGACAGCTGCTTTGTTTGTCGTCACGTTTATCTTCATTGGCTATGCAAGTCGTAATACAAGGCGGGACAAAACTGAGACACATAAGGCCTCGCAATGGCTTGCAAGGCCACACATGTATTGAGATGTTAATAAAATGTAGACTTGTAATTTTGATATAAATGGTAGAGAAAATCTTTCCCCAAAATAAAAACGAACGTCAATGAAATCAAACGGTTGAATAAAGTTGATTTTGGCTAATACAAAGACAAGAAAATAATATTTATGATTAAATATCAGCGAGTTGAATACATAATTTTTATATACTGCTGCGCCATATGGGTTGGACTGAAGCCGCAGACCTGATTGTTAAAGGTATGGAAGGCGCAATCAACGCGAAGACCGTAACCTATGACTTCGAACGTCTGATGGAAGGTGCTAAACTGCTGAAATGTTCAGAATTTGGTGATGCGATCATCAAGAATATGTAATATCGTGATTTGTTAAATCTATTAACGGGAGTGTAACGCTCCCGTTGTTTTTTGTTAGTCTGCTAACGGTTATCAAAATTTTATCAAAATAAGTTATCAAAACTCCTAGTTGTTTAGGGAGAGATGGTAGTTATATTGTCAAGTTCCAATTAGGCATACCTCAGTTTATTATAATTATTGCTGATTAACCCTCGTTTATATTTAGGTCTGTTCTTCGCTCAAAGTGGCCTGTGGTTCTGTAAGCGCACATTTCAAACATTTTGAATCCTAATCAATAGGAAGTTGCTCATCCTGAGTGACCTAGATCACAGGAAGGTTGATATCCTATATCGGTAATTTACAATTACTGTAATAATATAAAGCACACTACCTAAATTTTTATAGTTTTTCATGGGGGATACATGACAGTTCCTGTTCACCATAGACACCGAAATGCATATCACTTTACGTCAGTAGATAATCTTGAATCAATAATTGAAACTGGGCTGTTTTCGACTAATCAGAAAATTGCACGTCGTATATCACATGTGAATGTTGCTGATGAAGGAATACAGGGGCGTAGGGCAGTGATGCAGGTGCCTAATACGAATGGTCGTTGTGTTCATGATTATGTTCCTTTTTATTTTGCAAAAAAAACGCCCATGCAATTGTCTGTTCTTCATAAAAAAAATGTAGATCAGCAATTTATTATCTATCTTTCAGTTTCTATATTATCACTCGAAACAAGGAATGGGTCATATTTTACAGATGCTTCCGCAAATACAGTTAATCCACCGAACTTTTATTCTGGTAATACTCAAGCTGACCAGCTTGATGTATTAGATTGGGCTACCATAGATAATAATGCATGGGGTTATGCTGACGAGACTCAGAGGCATAAAAAGATGGCAGAACTTTTGCTGCCAGATCATGTCTCTTTAAGCGAAATAAATCAGATAATTACATGGAATCGTTCTATGTCTGATATTGTGAGGAGTATTTTCCAGAACAAAGGTATTGTTCCACCAAATATTGTTGAGGGTGATTTTCAACATTATTATTATCAACCTGGAAACTGGTCCTCATCCTTAGTCACGGGACCGGTAGTGTTAAAAATGCTTTTTGATGAAGCTATTGAATATGTAACTTCATTTCAACGAGAAACGAGGCCAAAATTTCAAAGTATTAGTGATGCTCTAAGTGCAATTCGTGGTAATTTCTCCTCCATCCAAGAGCTTGAAGATATCGATGGATTGGGGACGAGCTACGGGCCTCATAATGAAGATGTTGGCTCTCATAGTCGACGAGTGGCTAGTCTTGTAGTTAATTCACCAGAGTTTTATCAATTAGACTCTATTCATCAGGAAGTTTTGGAGTTGGCCGCTTATTTGCATGATATAGGCAAAGGGCCTAAAACACGTTGGAATAATAATTACATGCATGAGGCAGATGGAGAGCATCCTAGGAAGTCACTTGCGATGCTACAACGAATTTTGACAGAAGATCTGCCAGTCATACAAACCGATCTAGTTAGAAAAATAATGATGTTAGTTACGTATGATGATTTATTGGGGGAAATAGTAGCTAAAGGGAGGAATAAAAATCAGTTGTTCGATATAGTTACATCTTCTGAAGATATCAATATGTTAGTAGCCCTAAGTAAGGCTGATATTGGCTCATTAAGTCAAGTTTGGTTAGCTCAGGTTTCTGACGGGATCGATGATCTCCGGGATGAAGTTCTCCAAAGATTGCAGGGGAACAGTTTATGAGGAGCTTTTTGAATTTGATGCAGATTTTATGATTAACATAGTCACTGTGATAGTGGTTAGTTCAATGCTTATATGCAATAAAATAATCTGTAACATTCGGTATTATGTAAAGTAATTTCGTTCTGCAAATTTTTATCTGAGAAATAATTAGAAAATATATTCCCTAAAAAATATATAACATGCACTTCACCTGCAAAGACTATTGGCAGAATCCATCTGTATATATTCAGATGGATTTATAATGACTTTAACTATATAAAATAGTTTTATGAATGATATTAATAGATTTAAACTAACAATACTATTCACTTAAAGGATGTTGTAACTCATAGATGAAGGGAATTCAGTGTGCTAATTACAGAGTTTATATTCTACTAACTGTTAGAATGAGAACAGCTTGTTGCAACGTTTGCTGCATATGTTTATGATATTGGCAAAAGATCTAATTTAGATCGTAATGTAATCCAAAATTCAATAAGAAGAAAGTGGTGCACATAATTTATTATGTTCTTTTGGGCGATTTAATAGCACATGATGGATATGAATAATAAATACAAAAAATAACAAATATAACGTTTGATATGGACATATTGATTTTAATTTTAAAATGCGCCATCAGTTTTACTGATGCAGACTTTGTAAAAGTTTTTGACAATAGAATTGAAGAGCCAGAAATAAGGATGTATACTCTGACCAAAGGAGGTTTTATGATTAGATATGTTGATGGTGATTTTTTCGATTATGCTGCTGACATTAGAATTAATACAGTTAATTGTGTTGGTGTAATGGGGGCAGGGGTTGCTTTTGCTTTTAAGAATAAGTTTCCTGAAATGTATAATGAATACGTATTGCTGTGTAAAAAAGGAGAAATATCTCCAGGAAGACCAGCTGTTTGGAAAGGTAATGATACGTATGGTAAGGAAATAGAAATCATAAACTTTCCCACCAAGGATCATTGGAGAAATAAGTCTAAGTACGAATATATCGAAAAAGGACTGCATTGGCTCTCGAAATATTTGGATAATAAACATGGAAAAACAATCACCCTGCCAGCTTTAGGTTGTGGTCACGGTGGTCTTGATTGGGATATTGTAAAAAAAATGATACAGGATTACCTGTGTAATAATAAAAATGAAATTCTAGTTTTTAGTCCGCAGGCATCAAAAAATAATAAACACGGAAAAGCCTCACCAAACTTTAACTATCCATCCTTAACAGATCTTAATGTATCTGAAATTAAGCATGATGATAAAATGTTTCCTTTAAAGTTGTCAACTTTCACCGGCAAAAATCTTTATTATACTGGGCAGTTATTTACTGATTTTGATCTTTCGATAATTTCGAGCACGTCACCAAGTGATATAGAAAAACAAGTTGTTCTTGATACTATTGATCTTTCTGTTAAAAAAGGATATTCCTTATTATTTGGAGGTACTGCCTTTGATAAAATGATGGCTGTTGTTGCTTTACGCAACGGTATCAAGACAGGTGTTTTTTTACCAAGTGGTATAGCCAAATCAGCTGAAAAATTGAATTCGCACGGTGAATTTAATCGTCTAACTATTCTTTCTTTAGGCGACCCTTTTATTCCATTTAATAGAAGTGAGTATCTTCCATCAGTTTTTAGCCGTATTTTGCTACCGCGTAAAGTATTGTTCACTACAGGTAAATTACAATGGCTCAAGAAGTATAAGGAAATTATTTTGCAAAATCATGTTGATTCATTTTTCCTTATTTCTGAGGCAAGTGACAATGACATAGAAGCCGCGAACTTAATTAGTTCAAAGGCTATAGATGAACATGGGCTATTTGATTTAATTTAATTTTGTATTCATAAGAATCTGTTTCATGATTGTGCTTCAAACTATTTTGAATTAAAAATATACACAGCGCATTTCTTATATACATTGGAACACTTACTGAATATACTCTATGGCGTTACTGGTCAACAACGGTTCGTCGCTCAGAGCAGTCTGTTTGGCCTGTTACATGTGTGATGAGATAATTAATGTGGGATTGAGAAACTTAAACGCTCACAAAGCTACTTTGCTCCAACCTTTCCCTCGGTCATCATGGTAACGATCGGTTTGTTGTTGTGTTTTATGCCCAAGTAGCTTTCTGGTATCTATCCCTTGCTCCTTGTACAGGCGTTCAGATAACGATCTTTGTTCATGGAATGTTGCGGGTGAGCCATCACCCCAGTCAATTCCTGCTAAATCTCTCGCTTTACTAAAGTTCATCGTCAATGTATTGGATTTAACCTGTGCCCCACGTTCTGCTTGTGAAGTTGAACGGAAAAAATGCACTAGGTATGGGCTGACTGCATAGTCACGGCAGCGGGCTATTACATCGCGTAAACTCCAGTTAATCGCATTGAGGCGAAGAGAAAGAGGGATAGCGATTTTGCTTCCAGTCTTTTCCTGAATGACGTGAAGATGATCTTCCCAAATATCACTAAATTTCATTTTGGATATATCTCCCAAACGCTGCCCAGTGACCAAAGCTAGGAGCATGGCATTTCCCATGTAACGATGACTGGCGTCTGCTATATCGAATATTTTTTGCCATTCTTCCAGGCTGAGGCGTTGACGGGTAATTTTTCTTTTGGGTTGCTTCGTCGCAAGAGCAGGGTTATACCCTGGCGGAACTTCGCCATAATGCTGTGCTTCCTTAAACACATCGATCAATACAGACCTAACGACTTGGGCCATTCTAGGCTGTCCAGCTGCAATATACTCATCAAGCAATTGTGCTATATCTCTAACATCAACGGATGAGATCAACTTCATTCCTGCTCGTTCTCTGAGCAAGGATACTGGTTTAGCTTTTTGCTTATAGGTGTTGAGTCTTATATCACCACTTTTGAGCCTGTCATCCTGGATCGCTTGATAGCGATCTAACCAGGTTGACGTTGTGATCGCTTTTCCTTTGCTGGTTGCGATCCTATCACTGATAGCTAGAATCTGCCGGGTTCTTTGCTCAGCCAGACGAGTGTTAGCTTCAGTGGCAATAGCAATAGCTTCAGCTTCATTTGTGCCCAACGAATGAAATTTCCCGGTCACTGGATGCTTATATCGCCAATAGACTTTATTTACTTTTCTACTATAAAGCGGATACAAGTTAGGTACTGAAACATTATTTTTACGTGGTCTGGCTGCCATTGCTTAAAATCCTTTGCAGAATAATAGAATCACTTTTCTTGATTACTGGAGTAACTAATTCCCCAACTAACTCTGCGTCCTCACGTACTCGCCAGAGTCGACCTTGTTTCATTGCTGGTGGACAAAATAAATTCTGCTTAGCATAACGACGCAATGTGGACACACTTGGAGGATTACTCCTAAATTTTTCCGCAGCCCATTCCTCAAGTGTCAGCATTTGAAGCATTTTTGATAACCTCATTTCTTTTGCTACAAAACTATTTCACTAGTTAATTTCGCTGTCAGGATTGCTTATGTATCTTATGCAGCTCTTTAAAACGTTCCATAAATATCTCGTAGGCATGGCCAGGAGCCAGAGGAACAACTTCGAACATCTCTGTTGCCGGGATACCTTCCAATACTGGCCAGAAAGAGCCATCATCAAGCCCGAGATCGCGGCGTTCGGTTGCCAGCATGATGAGATCGGCATATTTCACGGGCGTGCTCATAGCCTGAGGTAACCCGTATTTCTCACGGATTACGGCGTCTATTTTTTCTTCCATCCGTTTATAGTCAGGAAGAAGGCGTTTCAGTGCTGCGGGGATGTCCTGGCAATACGCTTCTGTTGCATCATGCATTAATGCTTCAAAAGCAAATTCCTGCGGTACCAGCATGCTGCAAAGCACCGCATGTTGGGCGACGCTATAGAAGTGTGAAAGGTGTCCTGCAAAGCGGCAGATATTTGAAAGGGAAACCGCGATATCGTTAATAACGATGTCGTCTTTATTTATCTTGTCATAATAAAAATGCTTCCCAGAAAAAGTTTTAATAAATGACATTTTGTTCTCCACGTTATATGCGCTGCACCGCGCTGAATTTTGGTTAAAGAAAACCCTCGCCATCAGGCGATTATTGAGTCAATTACGTTTCCATAAATGCCCCCGCAGGGGCATTTGCAGTAATGAAATCAGGCGGTGAAAGTACCAATAAAGGTTTCTACTTTGCTGTCTTTGAATTTATCAACAAGCAGATCACGAAATTCGTTAGCCATTTCCTCCTGCACTGCTTCCAGCTGAATAATGCGTAGTACCAGTACAGGACGATCGCCAGTGATAATGCTGAGGCGTAATTTAAACGGACGTTCTTTCAGGCCTTCAAACGGAACGCATTTAAATTCAAATGCCACTGGCATAATGTCTTTGGTCTTCGCTTCGACAGACTCCATCAGGGAGCGTTTGCCGCTGAAGTCATTGTCTTCAAAATCAGCAGTCTGGTTCGCTTCAATTGTGATTTTACGGATCGCCGCAGCCGCTTTGGTTGCCTGAATGGCGTCACCATTAGCATCAAAGCCCACAAGGTAGTCGGCCCAGTCTTCAATCCATTCTGCCAGTGACTTCTGGGAGTTACGCTCGCCGTTAACAGACAACAGTGCAGAGAACGGTGCTGTCTTTTTCAGTTTGAGAGTGGCGGTATTATCTGCGTGACCTGGTTCATCAATAGTACCCAGGTTAAGAACACTGACGGCACGCATATTATCGGCATCGATAAAGCAGCGGGTGCCTTCATCTGCAAGATCTTTAGAATAACGGGTAAAGTCATCGATGCAGGCAGTGGAAAGCGCGCCACGGAAACGGAAGCGATTTAAATTAAATTTTTCCAGATCATGAATGCGGAAATTTTCAGGTAATGCCACTGCGTCGGCACCAATCTTACTGATAATTTCATTAACACCCTGAGCAGAAATAAGGGCATGGATTTGATTAATTGCGGTTGCGTCTAAGTTCTGAGACATAATAAGTCCTCACTATATAAAGATATTCAGTGATGAGGTAAATAATCAGTTAATTAAGAACGATATTAATGACCTGCTGCGCGGAGTTTTCCGTCAGGCTCACCGGCAAGAGTCAGTAATTGTCCCTGGTCTTCCTGCAGAATAGTCAGGCGCCCACCGCGATTGACATACATCGGCGTTTCGGTGGTGTCTTCTTCGGAAATTTTCCCGCGGTTAGTCGGGCGAACATATGAGAGTTTGTGTTTGATTTTCACACGGTTCTCATCAAATGGTTCGATTTCCAGGTTGAGTGAGACCTTACCTTTGGTTTTCGTGTTCATCACACCGGAAGCGACTTCACTGAGAACTGCGCCGATTTTGGTTTCAAATACGCCGCCGTCCAGCTCCCCGATAAATGCCTGCACATCAGTACCGCGTTCGCTAGCCATTTTGCTGCTCCTCATCATATCGACCCTGCAAGGTCGGTTGGTTTCTCCACAAAACAGAGAAGAACACCTGCGGTGGCAGCCGCCCGGATGGATTGGGTTATGAGCCCGTCGTCCGGTGATGCTCTTCTCTGTTTTGTAAAAAGAGCGGTACCAGCCGGAAGCAAGGGTACAAACTGGTACCGCCAGGACTACACACAGCAATGAAACTATTGCCTGTCTTTTCACCACTTCAGGCTCGGTGGTATGCTGGAGTTCTCACACAGCCAGCAAGGAAACCTAATGAACCAGTTTTATGTTCACGTTCGTCTGTTTGAAGCAACAGCCGAACAGACCAAAAAATTTGAAGAATTAATGCTTAACTTTCTGTACCAGAAAACAATCAAAGAGTCTGACGATAGCTGCTGCAGACTGATTCCAGAGGGATATATCCTCAAAAGCACAATGAACTGCCAACAAATCCTTGATCAAACTTTTTCCATTGCTAACAGTGCTGGTGTTGACGCAAATATATTTGTCTGCAAATTTGAACAAAGCGCATGCTTACTTCCGTCTGCTTCCTTAGTTGGCAACGATTTTGTTCATCACGATCTTACGCCTAAGCCCATCAAGCTCGATTCTTAATGCCTTAACCATTGTGTCGTGATAAACACGGCTCACCCTCTCTCCATTGCATGGCAGTGGGGTGATCGTGTTAGCCATGAAATTCATGAACTTGGTTCGATCAGGGTCTTGCGCCTCGCAAGTCTTTAATGCCTGTTTTGCTAACAAAATACGGGCCTCAGTGCCTGCATTTGGCTCTATCTGCTGCAAACGTTTAGCGTCTTCCAGCAACAATGCGATCACATGCTTCAAATCCTGCTCATTCATCTATTCTCTCCACTGAAATCATCCGCTAACGAATCATCCTGGACTTCATATGCCCCAGGCTGCTACTTCGTGGGCGTCCTGCCTGTTCGTTTTTGACATTTACTGACCGCTTACGACACATGCACCGTTTTGCAACCAGATTTTGTTGTAATCCTGTAGTTGGTCTGGAACAAAAGATAAAATTAAATTGCGAGATATGCAAGTAATATTGCGATATATGCAAAATGATGGGTAATAAAAAGCCACCTTTCGGTGGCCGATGGATGGGATATTGAGGTTAATTATGTCTCTTAAGGGTTTGCGACTGACTGATTAAGACCTTTCCAAAGACCATGAATCGGTGTTCGTTTTCGCTAGTAATTCCCCATTCACGGTAAATCTGGTTATCAGAAATCACCAGCAGTTTGTCAGGAATCATTTGAAGTCTTTTAACGTATATTTTGTCATCAAAACCAAAGACATATATACCATCACCATCAAACTGATTGATGCTGACATCAACGAAGATGAGATCTCCTGGCTCAATGGTTGGACACATACTGTCCCCACGAACGTTGATAACTTTGATGTGATTGGCTGGTCGTCCGCCGAACATTGATACAGCATTATCAGTTCTGTATTCGATGGCATGAATCACATCAATGACATCACCGCCCTGGATAAGGCCATTTCCCGCACTGGCACTGATATCCAGCATTTCAATACGGAACACATCCTTCACCTGCGCAACATCCTCATTATTACTGTTTTTATATACAGTATTACTTTTGAGGGCAGAGGTAAAGAGATCAGCAATATCAACACCTAAGCTCTTGGCAATATTACTCAGTGTTTGTTCGGTAAATTGTTTTTGCTTACCCGTTTCTAAGCGCGAGATGTTCGCCGCATCTACTCCTATTGCTTCAGCGAGATCGGCGATTTTCATGTTCTTCGCTTGGCGAAGTTGTCTGACTCGGTTTCCTATGTTCATGCGTTTATTACATTTCTTTATTGCGTGATAAGCAAATCAACTTGCGCAAAATAATTGCGTGAAATAACATGCATAACGCGCAATATTTGGAGGGTATATGCAATCACCATTACGAAATGTGCGTAAGGCGCATGGTTTCACTTTGCAGCATGTTGCTGCGGGTGTTCAAGTCAATCCAGCGACGTTGAGTCGTATTGAGAGGCTGGAGCAGATTCCATCTATCGAGCTTGCAGAACGTTTAGCCAATTTTTTTAAGGGTGAAGTCAGCGAAATGCAGATTCTTTATCCGGCACGTTTTCAATCTAGCCAAAATCAGAATGGGTTTAAACCACAGGAACAGGAGGTGAACCGTGGGTAAGCATCACTGGAAAATAGAAAAACAGCCTGAGTGGTACGTGAAAGCTGTCAGAAAAACTATCGCGGCGTTGCCGGGTGGTTACGCTGAAGCGGCTGACTGGCTCGATGTAACAGAAAACGCTTTATTCAACCGCCTTCGTGCAGATGGCGATCAGATTTTCCCGCTGGGATGGGCAATGGTTTTACAGCGTGCTGGTGGCACTCACTTCATTGCTGATGCTGTGGCGCAGTCTGCAAATGGCGTCTTTGTGTCTCTTCCTGACGTCGAGGATGTGGACAACGCCGATATTAACCAGCGTCTGCTGGAAGTCATTGAACAGATCGGCAGTTATTCAAAACAGATTCGTTCAGCAATCGAAGACGGTGTAGTGGAACCGCATGAGAAGACAGCAATTAACGACGAGCTGTATCTCTCAATTTCGAAGCTGCAGGAGCATGCAGCACTTGTCTACAAAATTTTTTGCATTTCAGAAAGTAATGACGCCCGCGAGTGTGCAGCTCCGGGCGTCGTGGCGTCGATTGCTTCTGGTTGTGGAGAAACTAACGCATGAACAGTTTAACAACACACTACCGTCGCTCGCAACTGATTGCGCTTCCGGTACCGGGTGGAAAAGCGAAGGTGGAATATTGCTATGCAGTGAATGTACCAGGTGACAGGGAAATTGTAACCCACAGCTTTGCAGAGTGGGCTGTGGGTGATTTCAACCGGCAGAAGGAGACAGTCCTTTGCGACAAGTTAACCGCTGGTTCAAAGATCACTACGGAGTGCCCGTCAGAGTCATTCGTTGGGAGCCGGAAACACAACGGGTTATCTACCTCCGCGAAGGTTATGAGCATGAATGCTTCAGTCCGCTCGAACAGTTTCGTCGTAAATTCAGGGAAATAGAGGTCGGTCATGAGCACTAAATTAACCGGCTATGTATGGGATGGTTGCGCTGCATCAGGCATGAAGTTATCCAGCGTGGCAATTATGGCCCGCCTGGCTGATTTCAGTAATGACGAAGGTGTGTGCTGGCCATCAATTAAAACCATTGCCCGTCAGATTGGCGCGGGGATGAGTACCGTCAGAACGGCTATCGCACGGCTGGAAGCAGAAGGCTGGTTAACGCGTAAGGCGCGTCGCCAGGGTAACCGCAATGCGTCGAATGTTTATCAGCTTAACGTTGCGAAGCTTCAGGCAGCGGCATTTTCTCAACTGTCAGATTCTGACCCGTCAAAATCTGACGCATCAAAATCTGACCCGTCAAAATTTGATGCGTCGAAATCTGGCAAAAAAGCGGGTTTTCACCCGTCAGAATCTGGCGGGGATCCGTCAGTAAAATCAAAACATGATCCGTCAGATAAAAAAACTTCTCGTCCGGACGCTTCGCAACCGGACACGCAGACGGCTGAACAGGATTTTTTAACTCGCCATCCTGATGCGGTTGTATTCAGCCCTAAAAAGCGCCAGTGGGGGACGCAGGATGATTTGACCTGCGCACAGTGGCTCTGGAAAAAAATCATCGCCCTGTACGAGCAGGCTGCCGAATGTGACGGCGAGGTGGTTCGTCCCAAAGAACCGAACTGGACAGCCTGGGCAAACGAAATTCGCCTGATGTGTGTGCAGGATGGTCGTACTCACAAACAAATCTGCGAGATGTACAGCCGCGTCAGCCGCGATCCGTTCTGGTGCCGTAACGTGCTCAGCCCGTCGAAGCTGCGGGAAAAATGGGATGAGCTTTCCCTGCGCTTATCGCCGTCCGTCAGCACGTACACAGAAAAACGCGAAGACCCGTACTTCAAAGCCAGTTACGACAATGTGGACTACAGCCAGATCCCGGCAGGATTCAGGGGGTGAGCATGAGTCTTTTGAATGACGTTCAGAAATTCATTGAAGCCCATCCGGGCTGTACTTCCGGAGACATTGCGGATGCTTTTGCAGGTTACTCACGGCAGCGCGTTCTGCAGTCAGCAAGCAAGTTACGTCAGAGTGGGCGTGTGGCTCACCGTTGTGAAGGAGATACACGCAGACATTTCCCGCGCCTGACTGAGAGAGCGCAGGAGCCGGAACCACAACCAGTTCGTGAAACCAGACCTGTGCGCAATTTCTATGTCGGCACTAACGATCCCCGGGTGATTTTATGCCTGACCCGCCAGGCTGAAGAACTGGAGTCAAGGGGCTTATACCGTCGTGCTGCAACCGTGTGGATGGCGGCATTCCGTGAAAGCCACTCCCAGCCAGAACGAAACAATTTTCTGGCACGTCGTGAGCGGTGCTTACGGAAAAGCAGCAAGCGCGCTGCATCGGGTGAAGAGTGGTATCTGTCAGGGAATTACGTGGGGGCTTAATGAGTAATAAATATTGCCGGGCGCTGGTGGAACTGCGGAACAAACCAGCCCATGAACTGAAGGAAGTGGGCGATCAGTGGCGCACGCCGGATAACATTTTCTGGGGAATTAACACCCTGTTTGGCCCGTTTGTCCTGGATCTGTTTACTGACGGTGATAACGCCAAATGTACCGCGTATTACACGGCGGAAGACAACGCGCTGGCGCATGACTGGTCAGAACGTCTTGCGGAGCTTAAAGGTGCTGCCTTTGGTAATCCCCCATACAGTCGCGCCAGTCAGCATGAGGGGCAATACATCACCGGCATGCGTTACATCATGAAACATGCCGGTGCCATGCGTGATAAAGGCGGGCGCTATGTTTTCCTGATCAAAGCTGCCACCAGCGAAGTGTGGTGGCCGGAAGATGCAGACCATATTGCTTTTATTCGCGGGCGTATTGGTTTTGAACTGCCTGCCTGGTTTATCCCGAAAGATGAGAAGCAGGTGCCGACAGGCGCTTTCTTCGCTGGTGCTATTGCTGTTTTCGACAAGACCTGGAAGGGACCGGCAATCAGCTACATCGGGCGCGATGAACTTGAGGCATGTGGTGAGGCCTTTCTGGCACAGGTTCGCCAGCAGGCGGAAAAACTGGTCAGGGAGATGGCGGCATGACGACGTTAACTCAATGCCAGCAGCAGGTGCTGGATATGCTGATTTCTTACCAGAAAGAACGTGGCTTCCCGCCAACCAATCAGGAGGTGGCAACCATGCTGGGATACCGTTCAGTGAATGCAGCGGTGGAGCATCTTCGCGCACTGGAGAAAAAAGGCGTCATCACGATAAAGCGTGGCGTGGCCCGGGGGATCACGCTTCATACCGCAGTGAAGGACGACGACAGCGAAGCGGTCGGTATCATCCGCGCACTGCTTGCCGCTGAGGAGAACGCTAGGTTGCGTGCAGCCCACTGGTTACATGAGAGGGGCCTGAAAGTATGAAGTTGATCCTTCCTTTCCCGCCCAGTGTGAACACGTACTGGCGACACCCCAACAAAGGGGCATTTGCTGGTAAGAGCCTGATAAGCGAGGCGGGGCGAAAATTTCAGAGCGCGGCGTGCGCAGCAATAGTTGAGCAGTTACGTCGTCTGCCGAAACCAACGTCGGCACCTGCTTCAGTGGAGATCGTGTTGTTTCCTCCGGATAACCGGATCCGCGATCTGGACAACTATAACAAGGCGCTGTTTGACGCCCTGACCCACGCGGGTGTGTGGGAAGACGACAGTCAGGTGAAAAGAATGCTGGTGGAGTGGGGACCGGTTATCCCGGAAGGGAAGGTTGAGATCACTATCAGTAAGTACGAGAAACCGGCGGGTGCAGCCGCCTGATTAAGAGGAGAAACGAAGTATGAATAATCTGATGGTCATTGATGGTATTGAAGTTCGTCGTGATGCTTATGGTCGTTACAGCCTGAACGATCTGCACAGGGCTGCCGATTCTCTGGATAAGCATAAGCCTGCATTCTGGCTCCGCAATGAGCAAACTGAACGTTTAATAAGCGAGTTGCAGATTTGCAACTCGGTCAATATAGAGCCAGTTAACGTTATTCGTGGCGGAAATAACCAGGGGACGTATGTCTGCAAAGAACTGGTGTATGCCTATGCAATGTGGATCAGCCCGTCATTCCATCTGAAGGTGATCCGTACTTTCGACATGGTAACCAGCGCACCTGAAAAATTATCCGGACAGGCTGCTGACAAGATGCAGGCTGGCGTGATTCTGCTGGACTTTATGCGCCGGGAGTTAAATCTGTCTAACTCTTCAGTGCTTGGAGCCTGTCAGAAACTCCAGGAGGCTGTTGGCTTACCGAATCTGGCACCGCGCTATGCCATTGATGCTCCTGCTGACGCGCCTGATGGCTCAAGCCGCCCCACGCTGTCACTGAGTGCACTGCTGAAGCAGTATGGTATCCGCCTGACAGCTAATCAGGCATATCACCAGATGGTGAAGCTGGGGATCGTCGAGCAGCGCGAACGATACAGCCGTACCGCGATTAACAACATCAAAAAATTCTGGTCGCTGACGGCGAAAGGCTGCATGTTCGGCAAGAACATCACCAGTCCCGCAAATCCGCGCGAGACGCAGCCGCATTTCTTCGAATCCCGATTCCCTGAGCTGTTAAAGCTACTCGATACCGTTCATTGAGGTGACCGTGAGAGCACTACTGACGCCTGAAATTGCCCCGCGTATGGGGATCGTATTGTTCAGGCCAGGTTCAGAGCTGATGCCCCTGTTTATGCAGGGGCGTGTCCTGCTGGAGCCAGAGCCGGAACGTTATTCATCTTTCGCCAGTGGTGCCGTTCCGGCGGCATCACAACCGCTGGCGGATGATCCTGCCGTTCGGACCGTGTTCCGCAATGAGGCAGTGATCCGTCGTGCTGGTGGCGTGGAATGTCTTGAAAGCTGGTTACTTCGTGAAAAGGGCTGTCAGTGGCCTCATTCTGACTGGCACAGCGAGAACATGACCACAATGCGGCACGCTCCGGGAGCAATTCGTCTGTGCTGGCACTGCGATAACCAGCTGCGTGACCAGTTCACGGAACGGCTGGAATCAATGGCAACGGATAACTGTGCCCGCTGGGTGTTGTCTGTCGTGCGTCGGGATCTCGGTTTTGATGACAGTCACGTTGTGACAATGCCGGAACTGTGCTGGTGGCTGGTTCGTAATGATCTGGCGGATGCCTTACCGGAAAGTGCAGCCCGTAAGGCACTGAGATTACCGAAGCCTGTTGTGCCATCTGTCACCCGGGAAAGTGACCTTGTGCCTTCGGTTCCTGCCACCAGCATCATCCAGGATAAAGCTAAAAAGGTGCTGGCGCTGAAAGTGGATCCGGAGTCGCCGGAGTCTTTTATGTTACGCCCAAAACGTCGCCGCTGGGTTAATGAAAAGTACACGCGCTGGGTTAAGACGCAGCCGTGTGCATGTTGTGGAAAGCCTGCTGATGATCCCCACCATCTGATAGGCCACGGTCAGGGGGGAATGGGTACAAAAGAGCATGATCTCTTTGTGCTGCCTTTGTGCAGAAAGCATCACGACGAGCTGCATGCGGATACCGTGGCATTTGAAGAGAAGTATGGCTCCCAGCTGGAGTTGATATTTCGTTTTATCGATCGTGCGCTGGCAATTGGTGTGTTGGCCTGATTTTGTGGAGAAAGTTGATGCGTGATATGTATGAAGTAATGGATCGTTGGGGAGCTTGGGCTGCTTCAGACAATAGCGGAGTGGACTGGCAGCCGATAGCGGCTGGTTTCAAGGGACTTTTACCTCATGGCAAAAAGTCACGGATTCAGTGTGATGATGACGAAGGCATCATGATAGACAGTTGTGTGGCTCGGTTGAGAAGGTATAAACCAGAGGAATATGAGCTCATCATCGCCCACTTTGTTATCGGTATCTCATTACGCACTATTGCGAAGAAGAGAAAATGCTCTGATGGCACAATTAGGAAGGAACTGCAAACTGCAATGGGGTTTGTTGATGGCTGTTTAGCAATGTTAGCTTATAGTATGGCATAAAAAATAAAATAGATTTACTGCCGATTTTTCAAAAAAGACTGGGAACTGTTTATATCCAACGTAAATAAGGCCTCCATAAAACATGGCTGATGCGAGATATTTAACAGTTCTCATCCTTTTTTTAGCTTTATCAATCAAACCTGTAATGCTACTCTTAATACTATCTGCATTATCTTTGATTTCTTTATTTTCTTCAAACTTTAAATACTTATCGAAAGCGGACTCCACTCGAGAACGTAAGTTGTCGAATGTTTCATTGAATATCTCAATAGAAATGTAATTGACTTTTTTTATCATCCAAAGTCCTGCGATAATCAATATTGCTTCGGTTGTTTCATTAGCCTTCACTAAGCCACCAGCTGCTATTAATGCACCGGGAATAGTCAATGCTTTTGTCTGATTAGATGATATGAATTCGTTAATTTTACTCGTGAACTCAAGATTTTTCTCATCGAGTTCGTTAAGAATTTTATTTACAGAAAACCTCTTTGTGTAAATCTCATATAGTTCATCATATTTTTTCCTGACGAGTTCAGTAGAGTTAAGCAAGTCAAAGAAATTGAACGTACCATTTGCTTTAAATACTTCGTTTATGGCTGAGCGTATAACGAGCTTGCGCTCGCTTTTGTGTAAATCATTGATTTTTATTGTGTCGAGAAGCTCCTTTATAATTTCATATTTAAGAGACGAGTTCGATAAGCGATTAATCTCGCTATATTGTAAAAAATGCGTGAGTTCGACTGTATAACTTTTGTCTTCATTGGTGAAAAATAAGACAGAGCAGTCACTGTTATGATGATCAGAAATTAATGAAAGGATATCTTTCCACATAAAGAAAATATGGATTTTTTCGATGCTTTCATTCTTAGAAGTAGGGAGTATTAACGGCGTTCCGATGATATAATTTTTCGGAAGAGCGTTTTGGGTGTTTACTCTAGACCAAAAAGACTCAACATTCTCATAAATTATAGCATCATCCCAAGATGAAGCTTGGCGATCTAGCCAAATTTCATTATTTTCGATGCAGGTTGTTGCCTTTTTATAACCTATAGATTGTAACAGTCTAATTATTTCAGAACTATTTACAATAACAATGCTTTCTTCAAGACTTATGACAGTGTAGTAGCCCTCAACTCTGCTTGAGGCTCCGTTAATAATCTGCGCTAATCTTGATAAGTCATCAGCAATTGTCATTATTAGCTGTCTCTATATCTTTTGAGTTCATCATAATTTGCCTGACTCAATTTTATCACAATTTCGCATTTGTTGTCAGTGAGAATTACAGGCTTATTTGACTTTTCGTCTCCAATAGCTCCACGCATTATTTTCAACTTAAAATTATTGTCGTTATCTGCCACTTCAATTGTAAGCGCGCTTTCAGCTGCTTTAGGAGTTGGTTCAAATTGAGGGTCAATCTGGAAACCATTAAGATTAACAAAATCGACAAACGTTCCCTTACATTTGTGTGAATCAGTCAGGCATGAGTCAATTATTTTTGAAATATCCTCTATCTTAACGGACTTATTTCCGTGTTTATCTTTTGATTTTTTTTCCAGTAAGGATTTAACTTCATTGTCAATAGTATCACGCAGTACACGACCGAGTGAGTTTTTACTAGCAAAAATATCTATAGCACTGAATAATTGCTGAATGCTTCTTTTATTGTCCGAATCATGTCGGCAACCTAATGAGTCTTTGAAAAAATCGCTTTTAGATTTACCTTGCAAGAAATGTACATATGAGTCACCCTTGTTTTCTGGATAACTGGCTTCGAATAAAGTTAAATCGAACATCGCAGCCTGCCGTAAGGCATCGGTATTAATTGGATTTAATCTTGTTGGGGTCAACTTATCCGAATCAAAGTCATAGGCGCTTTGTTTATCAACCATTACGATTAGAAGTTTCCCCAAATCCTCTGGTTCGGTAGACTTATAGTGGATGAAAACAACGCTCCCCCCCTGAAGTTGGGCAACTCTCGATTCGTTATTAGCATTATGTTTAAGCTTCTCTATTATAGCTCTAGATAAATCAATGAATTCATTATTTTTATTAATGTATTTTTTTAGGATCGTAGGAATGGATGAAGGGTTGTGATCTGAGTCTAGGAAGTTATGAAATTTGTTTTTTCGGCTAAATTTTTTCTCAATTCTGGTTATGAATTCAGATGTGACTTCATTTTTTAGATCCCAAACTTCACCTAATCGATAATCAAATGCTCTTGAATCATTTTTTTCAAGATTTGCTGTTACAGCACCAATAGGAAAGTACGATTGTTTGCCCAGCACTACAACATGAGGCGTGGCACCGCATTTATCGCAAGCTACAGTTGGGTCGTCAAGAACATTGCCACATTCTAAACAAGTTATATCCATTATATATCCCGAATTATAAGAATGAATTTTTATGTGGCTGAAAATTCTATCAAAACACTAACGCGTACGCAAAAAATATCGTAATCTGTTAAGTGTGCTCACTTCGCCACACAGCTTAAACCCGCCATCGAGCGGGTTTTGTCGTTTCTGGGTCTGGGGATTCCTTGGTCCTAGCCTATCCCGCAGTTATCCATTGACTCGGCTTCTTTGACGTTTCCGCTTCTGATTTGCGGTACATGATGTTTCCTCAATTTGCACCTGCTGTATCAGCGAGGTGAGAGATAACTACAAATGCCTCATAACCCAAATACATGGCTGGAGTTGGTCCAGAGCTGGTGGCGTGGAGACACACCGCTGGGCGCAGTGATTATGTCGATTGTTATGGCTGGTTTACGTATTGCCTATTTTGGCGGTGGTGGCGGCTGGAAGCGAAAAACACTCGAAATTCTACTCTGTGGCGCTCTGACGCTGACTTTTGCATCCGCTCTTGAGTATGTCGGATGGCCTAAATCACTATCTGTTGCCATTGGTGGTGGGGTGGGGCTGATCGGTGTTGATGCTATTCGTGGGGCTGCAATGAGAGTAATCGGTAACAAGTTTGGTGGCTCTAAGGAGTAATTTATGCAGGTACTAAATTCCCAGCGTAAAGCTTTCCTGGATATGGTGGCATGGTCAGAGGGAACGGATAACGGGCGACAACCGACACGTAACCACGGTTATGACGTTATTGTCGGTGGAGAACTCTTCACTGATTACTCCGATCACCCTCGCAAACTTGTCACGCTAAACCCGAAACTCAAATCAACAGCTGCAGGCCGTTATCAACTTCTTTCACGCTGGTGGGATGCTTACCGCAAGCAGCTTGGCCTGAAAGACTTCTCTCCGAAAAGCCAGGACGCTGTGGCACTGCAACAGATTAAAGAGCGTGGCGCTTTACCGATGATTGATCGCGGTGATATTCGTCAGGCTATCGACCGTTGCAGCAATATCTGGGCTTCACTGCCGGGCGCTGGTTATGGTCAGTTCGAGCATAAGGCTGACAGCCTGATTGCAAAATTCAAAGAAGCGGGCGGAATGGTCAGAGAGATTGAGGTATGAACAGATTAACCGCGATTATCTCCGCTCTGGTTATCTGCATCATCGTCTGTCTGTCATGGGCGGTTAATCATTACCGTGATAACGCCATTACCTACAAAGCCCAGCGCGACAAAAATGCCAGAGAACTGACGCTGGCGAACGCGGCAATTACTGACATACAGATGCGTCAGCGTGATGTTGCTGCGCTCGATGCAAAATACACGAAGGAGTTAGCTGATGCGAAAGCTGAAAATGATGCTCTGCGTGATGATGTTGCCGCTGGTCGTCGTCGGTTGCACATCAAAGCAGTCTGTCAGTCAGTGCGTGAAGCCACCACCGCCTCCGGCGTGGATAATGCAGCCTCCCCCCGACTGGCAGACACCGCTGAACGGGATTATTTCACCCTCAGAGAGAGGCTGATCACTATGCAAAAACAACTGGAAGGAACCCAGAAGTATATTAATGAGCAGTGCAGATAGAGCTGCCCATATCGATGGGCAACTCATGCAATTATTGTGAGCAATACACACGCGCTTCCAGCGGAGTATAAATGCCTAAAGTAATAAAACCGAGCAATCCATTTACGAATGTTTGCTGGGTTTCTGTTTTAACAACATTTTCTGCGCCGCCACAAATTTTGGCTGCATCAACAGTTTTCTGCTGTCCAATTCCCGAAACGAAGAAATGATGGGTGATGGTTTCCTTTGGTGTTACTGCTGTAGGTTTGTTTCCAACAGTAAACGTCTGTTGAGCACATCCTGTAATAAGCATTGCCAGAGCGGCAGAAAACAACATTTTTTTCATCTTATTATCCTGCATTGTTAAAAACGGCAGAATCCTATGTGACAACAATTAAACGATAGTTAAATGGATTGATGAAAATTAAAACTATATAGGTGTACGGTCAGACTATTGGAGGTAGTCAGGATTTGAATGTCAGTCTGTTGTCGGCATTCTGGCAATGCAATTTGGATAAAGCGGGGATTAAAAAGATAGAAGCGAGCCGGTCAGGTAGAAATGAATCAGGCTCAAAGTGAAGCGGAAAAGGTCTGTGGCACAAACTGATGCTGCCATAATTACAGCCTGATGACTTGTGGAATGAAACATGTTGAACTTCCTTAATTGATGTGATTCGAGTGAGGAAGGCATTCTGTCCCTCTATAGTGTCCATTAATTCAAACGGGAAATTTGTCTCATGCGTGAGACAAGTCTCTCCATTAGTGAGTTGTATTGATTGCGACTCTTCAAAGAATCCATTACTGCGTTGATGAAAAAGGTTTACTACGAATGAAGGCAGCTATTTCGCTGGTTTCTTCATTGGAGTACATATGCCCCCACGAACCCCAAAAGCCTGCCGTGTTCGCGGCTGCCGCTCTACAACCACGGACCCTTCAGGCTACTGCGAAAGCCACAAAAGCGAAGGCTGGAAGCAATACAAACCTGGACAATCCCGTCATCAGCGCGGCTACGGTTCGAAGTGGGACAGTATCCGCGCGCGTGTCCTGAAGCGTGACAAAGGCCTGTGTCAGTTATGTCTGCGTGCTGGTGTGGTGCGTGAGGCGAAGACCGTTGACCACATCATCCCTAAATCGCATGGCGGCACTGATGCCGACTGTAATCTGCAGAGTCTGTGCTGGCCGTGTCATAAGGCGAAGACGGCCCGTGAACGGTTGAAGTGATAATGATTCTCAACTGCCTGAGGGGAGGGGCGGGTCAAATCCCTGCGGCCTGACGTCTTCCGGACTGCCCGCCCCATCGTTTTTTTATACCCGCGAAAAATGAAATTTAACCAGGAGTGCCGCATATGGCTGGAACGGCGGGGCGTTCCGGGCGTCGCCCCAAGCCAACGGCGCGCAAGGCGCTGGCCGGAAATCCCGGCAAGCGAGCCCTGAACAAAGATGAACCTGTTTTTACGCCCATCAAAGGTGTTGAGCCACCGGAGTGGTTCGCTGAAGAAGATCTCCCTCTCGCCACGATCATGTGGCAACTGACAACCAAAGAACTCTGCGGTCAGGGCCTGCTGTGCGTGACTGACCTCGCGGTGCTTGAGCGGTGGTGCGTGGCCTATGAGTTCTGGCGACGTGCTGTGAAAAATATTGCCATACAGGGCAACACCATCACCGGCGCAATGGGCGGCAGGGTCAAAAATCCGGAGCTGACAGCCAAAAAAGAACAGGAGTCCGAGATGAGCAGCACGGGGGCAATGCTCGGACTCGACCCCAGCAGCCGCCAGCGTCTGATTGGCCTGGCGGGGCAGAAGAAAGCCACTAACCCGTTTCTGAAAATCATCGAATCATGAGCCGGAAATCTTACCCCAACGTAAATGCTGCCAATCAGTATGCCCGGGATGTCGTGCGCGGAAAGATTGTGGCCTGCCAGTTTGTGATTCAGGCCTGCCAGCGCCATCTTGATGACCTGATGGCGGAAAAAAGTAAGTCGTTTCGTTACCGCTTCGACAAGGACCTGGCTGAACGGGCCGCCAAATTTATTCAGCTGTTGCCGCACACCAAGGGTGAGTGGGCATTCAAGAGGATGCCCATCACGCTGGAGCCGTGGCAGCTCTTTGTGATCTGCTGCGCGTTTGGCTGGGTCAATAAAGGCTCCCGGCTGCGCCGCTTCCGGGAGGTGTATACCGAAATCCCCCGTAAGAACGGCAAATCAGCAATCTCTGCCGGTGTCGCCCTGTATTGTTTTGCCTGTGATAACGAGTTCGGCGCGGAAGTGTATTCCGGTGCCACGACGGAGAAACAGGCATGGGAAGTCTTTCGTCCGGCAAGACTGATGTGTAAACGCACACCCATGCTGACGGAAGCGTTCGGGATTGAGGTTAACGCCTCAAACATGAATCGTCCGGAGGATGGCGCGCGGTTTGAACCGCTGATCGGTAACCCCGGTGATGGTTCATCACCCCACTGTGCGGTGGTGGATGAATATCACGAGCACGCCACCGATGCGCTTTACACCACGATGCTTACCGGGATGGGGGCGCGACGTCAGCCACTGATGTGGGCCATTACTACTGCCGGGTACAACATTGAGGGGCCGTGCTACGACAAGCGACGGGAAGTTATCGAGATGCTCAACGGGTCGGTACCCAACGATGAACTGTTCGGGATCATCTATACCGTTGACGAAGGCGATGACTGGACTGACCCGCAGGTGCTGGAAAAAGCTAACCCGAATATTGGCGTGTCGGTTTATCGCGAATTTTTGTTAAGTCAGCAGCAGCGTGCGAAAAATAACGCCCGTCTGGCAAACGTCTTTAAAACAAAACACCTCAATATCTGGGTGTCGGCGCGTTCGGCGTATTTCAACCTGGTGAGCTGGCAGAGCTGCGAGGATAAATCACTGACCCTTGAGCAGTTCGAGGGGCAGCCGTGCATTCTGGCCTTTGACCTGGCGCGTAAGCTGGATATGAACAGCATGGCGCGACTTTATACCCGCGAGATTGACGGTAAAACGCATTACTACAGTGTGGCCCCGCGTTTCTGGGTACCGTATGACACGGTGTACAGCGTCGAGAAAAATGAAGATCGACGGACAGCCGAACGCTTTCAGAAATGGGTGGAAATGGGCGTTCTGACCGTTACCGATGGTGCGGAGGTGGATTATCGCTACATCCTCGAGGAGGCCAAAGCGGCGAACAAAATCAGCCCGGTCAGTGAGTCACCCATCGACCCCTTCGGGGCGACCGGGTTGTCACATGACCTTGCTGATGAAGACCTGAACCCCATCACTATCATTCAGAACTACACCAACATGTCCGACCCGATGAAAGAGCTGGAAGCGGCAATTGAATCGGGGCGCTTTCATCATGATGGCAATCCCATCATGACCTGGTGTATCGGCAACGTGGTCGGCAAAACCATTCCGGGTAACGATGATGTGGTGAAGCCCGTCAAAGAGCAGGCGGAAAACAAAATCGATGGTGCAGTTGCGCTGATTATGGCGGTTGGCAGAGCCATGCTGTACGAGAAAGAAGACACGCTGTCTGACCACATTGAGTCCTATGGGATCCGCTCGCTTTAACTGAGGTAATTATGATCATGCTGATTCTCGCGCCTCTGGTGGGCGTGCTGGGGGCGCTTTTGCTGGCGTATGGTGCCTGGCTGATTTATCCCCCGGCGGGGTTTGTTGTTGCCGGGGCGTTGTGCCTGTTCTGGTCGTGGCTGGTGGCGCGATATCTCGACCGTACACAGTCGTCTGTCGGCGGAGGTAAATAGTGTTCTTTTCGGGATTATTTCAACAAAAAAGTGACGCACCGGTGACCACGCCAGCAGAGCTGGCGGATGCTATCGGGTTGTCCTACGACACCTATACCGGAAAGCAGATCAGCAGCCAGCGGGCCATGCGACTGACGGCGGTTTTTTCCTGTGTCAGGGTGCTGGCGGAGTCGGTCGGGATGTTGCCCTGCAACCTGTATCACCTGAACGGCAGCCTGAAGCAGAGAGCCACTGGCGAACGTCTGCATAAGCTGATCTCCACGCATCCCAATGGCTATATGACGCCGCAGGAGTTCTGGGAGCTGGTGGTCACCTGTCTGTGCCTGCGGGGAAACTTTTACGCCTACAAAGTGAAAGCATTTGGCGAAGTGGCTGAACTGCTGCCCGTCGATCCCGGCTGTGTGGTACCGAAGCTTAACAGTAGCTGGGAGCCGGTCTATCAGGTCACATTCCCGGATGGCTCCACGGATGTACTGAGCCAGGAGGATATCTGGCATGTGCGCACGCTGACGCTGGACGGACTGGTGGGGCTGAATCCCATCGCCTATGCCCGCGAGGCAATATCGCTGGCGGCAGCGACCGAAGAGCACGGGGCCAGACTGTTCAGCAATGGCGCGGTGACGTCGGGTGTGTTGCGTACAGAGCAGACGCTGTCAGATCAGGCTTATGAGCGCCTGAAGAAAGATTTTGAGGAGCGTCACACCGGGCTTGGCAATGCTCACCGCCCGATGATCCTTGAGATGGGGCTGGACTGGAAGTCGATGGCGCTGAACGCCGAGGACAGCCAGTTCCTGGAAACCCGCAAGTTTCAGCTTGAAGAAATCTGTCGTCTGTTCCGGGTGCCGTTGCACATGGTGCAGAACACCGATCGCGCCACCTTCAACAATATCGAAGAGCTGGGGCTGGGATTTATCAACTATTCACTGGTGCCGTATCTGACCCGCATCGAACAGCGGATCAACACCGGACTGGTACGAAAAAGTAAGCAGGGCGTTTATTACGCCAAATTTAACGCCGGGGCGTTACTGCGCGGGGATATGAAGTCCCGTTTTGAAGCCTACGCCACCGGGATTAACTGGGGAATTTACTCTCCCAATGACTGCCGCGACCTGGAAGATATGAATCCGCGTCCCGGTGGGGATGTCTATCTCACACCGATGAACATGACCACGAAACCCTCCGATGGCAGTAAAGCCGGTAAGCAGAAGGATAACGCCAATGCAGACGAAACAACGTCTTGATGTACCGCTGAGTCTGAAATCTGTCAGTGACTCCGGTGAGTTTGAAGGGTATGGCTCCGTCTTTGGTGTAAAGGACAGCCACGATGATGTGGTGATGTCCGGGGCATTTGCTGCTTCCCTGCGGGCGTGGAGTGACAGAAAAGCGTTACCTGCGCTGCTCTGGCAGCACCGCATGGATGAACCCATCGGTGTTTACACCGAAATGAAGGAAGACGATGTCGGGCTTTACGTCAGGGGACGGTTGCTTATTGATGATGATCCCCTCGCAAAACGCGCACATGCACACATGAAGGCCGGTTCGTTAACCGGCCTTTCTATTGGGTACGTCCTGAAAGACTGGGAATACGACCGGAGCAAAGAAGCCTTTCTGCTGAAAGAAATCGACCTCTGGGAAGTCAGCCTGGTGACGTTCCCGTCTAACGACGAGGCGCGGATCAGCGACGTCAAGAACGCACTGGCCCGCGGGGAAATCCCCGAACAGAAAAAAATCGAAAGAGTCCTGCGTGATGTCGGACTCTCCCGTACCCAGGCCAAAGCATTCATGGCCGGGGGCTATGGCGCACTGTCCCTGCGCGACGCTGAGGATGTGGGCTCTGCACTGAATGCACTGAAAAATCTGAACTTCTAATCAGGAGAAATACGATGGCGGTTGATATTAAAGATGTCGAACAGGTCGCGCAGGAGCTGCAGCAGAAGTTTGACGACTTCAAAGCAAAGAACGACAAGCGCGTGGATGCGATTGAGCAGGAAAAAGGCAAGCTTGCCGGGCAGGTGGAAACCCTGAACGGAAAACTCAGCGAGCTGGAAAACCTCAAAAGCGATCTTGAAAAAGAGCTGCTTGAGCTGAAACGTCCGGCAGGTGGTGCGCAAAATAAACTGACCACCGAGCATAAAGAAGCGTTTGTGGGCTTCCTGCGTAAAGGCCGTGAAGATGGTCTGCGCGATCTGGAGCGCAAGGCATTACAGGTGGGCACCGATGAAGACGGCGGCTATGCCGTGCCGGAAGCGCTGGATCGCAACATTCTGACCCTGCTGAAAGATGAAGTGGTGATGCGCCAGGAAGCCACGGTGATCACCGTTGGTGGTTCCGACTACAAAAAACTGGTGAATCTGGGCGGCACGGCTTCCGGATGGGTTGGCGAGACTGACGCGCGCTCCCAGACTGCCACCTCAAAACTGGGCCTGATTGAACCTTTCATGGGGGAAATCTACGGTAACCCGCAGGCCACCCAGAAAATGCTGGATGATGCCTTTTTCAACGTGGAAGCATGGATCAACAGCGAGCTGGCAACCGAATTTGCCGAACAGGAAGAAATTGCCTTTACCACCGGCGATGGTACCAAGAAGCCGAAAGGGTTCCTGGCGTATGAATCCACGGATGAAACCGATAAGGTCCGGGCGTTCGGCAAACTTCAGCATATTGTATCCGGCGACGCGACTGCGGTGACCGCAGACGCCATTATCAAACTGATTTACACGCTGCGTAAGGCACACCGCACCGGCGCGAAGTTCATGATGAACAACAACAGCCTGTTTGCCATCCGTCTGCTGAAAGACACCGAGGGTAACTATCTGTGGCGTCCGGGGCTGGAACTGGGGCAGCCGTCCTCTCTGGCGGGTTACGGTATCGCTGAAAACGAACAGATGCCGGATATCGCCGCTGATGCGAAAGCCATTGCATTTGGTAACTTCAAACGGGGTTACACCATCGTTGACCGTATCGGCACCCGCATTCTGCGTGACCCGTACACCAATAAACCGTTTGTCGGTTTTTATACCACCAAGCGCACCGGCGGGATGCTGGTCGATTCGCAGGCCATCAAACTGCTGAAGATTGCAGCGGCGTAATCACTCAGGGGCGCGGAACCGCGCCCCCTGTTCTGGCGGGTGAAGAATCATGATCCTGAAACAAGATCTGAAATGGTCACCGGACGGTATGCGTGTTGAGGTCATTCGGGCCGGTGAGTATGACGACGGGGCGCTTCCTGCCCGGGTGCAGGAGATTGCACTTCAGGCCGGGTTAGCAGAGCGCGGAACCAGTGCAAAAAGCAGTAAAGCGGCAAAAGAGAAAAAAGCCACGACCAGTAAAGAGGGCTGAGTATGCTTCTGACAATGGAAGAGATTAAAGCCCAACTCCGGCTGGATGAGGATTTCGATGCTGATGACCGCCATCTGCAACTGCTGGCCTGTGCGGCACAAAAGCGGACGGAAACGTATCTGAACCGGAAGCTCTATGCACCGGATGAAACCATTCCGGACAGCGATCCGGACGGGCTGCACCTGCCGGATGATATTCGTCTGGGGATGCTGATGCTTATCAGCCATTTTTACGAAAACCGCTCGTCGGTTACGGAAGTGGAGAAACTCGACATGCCGCAGAGTTTTGGCTGGCTTGTCGGCCCGTACAGGTACTTTCCGCAATGAAAATTCGTCAGGCGCAGACCAGCGCAACCTACATTCTGCCGGACCCCGGTGAACTGAATAAACGCGTCCTGATCCGCCTGCGGGTGGATATGCCCGCGGATAACTTTGGCGTGGAGCCTCAATACCCGGTTACGTTCCGGACATGGGCGAAGGTTATCCAGACCAGTGCCACCACCTGGCAGGAAACCGCGCAGACAGGGGACGCCATCACCCATTACATCACCATTCGTTATCGCCGGGGGATCACCGCTGATTATGAGGTGGTCTGCGGTGACAGTGTGTACCGGGTGAAACGTCAGCGCGATCTGAACGGGGCGCGGCGCTTTCTGCTGCTGGAGTGTACGGAGCTGGGCGAATGTAGGCAGAGTCACGGAGGCAACAATGACGACTTCCTTTTTGCACGTTGATTTTCAGCAGCCCGCGGAGATGCGCTTTAACCGCGCCCGTGTCCGGCGGGCGTTTGTCACGATTGGTCAGCGTCATATGCGTGATGCCCGTCGGCTGGTGATGCGCCGTGCGCGGTCGGCACCGGGTGAAAACCCCGGTTATCAGACCGGACGCCTGGCTCGTTCGATTGGTTACATGGTACCCAGAGCCAGTAAACATCGCCCTGGTTTTATGGCACGTATAGCCCCTAACCAGCGTAATGGAGAGGGAAACCGCCGTATCAGCGGTGATTTTTATCCGGCTTTTTTGTTCTATGGTGTGAGGCGAGGGGCAAAGCGTCGTCGCAGCCATCATCGTGGTGCATCCGGTGGCAGCGGCTGGCGACTGGCTCCACGTAATAACTTCATGGTGGAAACGCTTGAAAAGAACCGCAGCTGGACACGCTATTTTCTGGCGCGGGAATTGCGTAAATCACTGAAGCCGGAGCGACGACACAGATGAAACTGACGCCTGTTATTGCTGCACTGCGTGCCCGCTGTCCGTATTTTGAAAACCGGGTTGCAGGCGCGGCCCAGTTCAAAAATCTGCCGGAGGTCGGAAAGCTGAAACTCCCGGCGGCATATGTTGTACCGGGTGATGATTCTCCGGGAGAAAACAAAAGCCAGACCGACTACTGGCAGGAGCTGAAAGAGGGTTTCTCCGTGGTTGTCATACTGAGTAACGGGCGTGATGAGCGCGGTCAGTTTGCCTCGTATGATGTGGTGGACGATGTCCGGCAGATGCTCTTTAAGGCCCTGCTGGGCTGGAACCCGGAGGCGTGCGGTAACCCGATTACCTATGACGGCGGCACGCTGCTGGATCTGAATCGTCATGAGCTGATTTATCAGTTCGATTTTTCGGTCATCAGCGAGCTGACCGAAGACGATACCCGCCAGCAGGATGATCTGAACAGTCTGGATGAACTGCGAACGCTGGCGATTGATGTTGATTATCTCGATCCCGGTAACGGGCCTGACGGCGATATCGAATATCACACCGAAATAACCCTTCCTTCCTGAGAATCTTCATGTTTGTGAAACCTGTTAAAGGGCGGTCAGTTCCTGACCCTGCCCGCGGCGACCTTTTGCCCGCCGAGGGGCGAAATGTTGATGAGAACAACTACTGGCTGCGCCGTGAAGCCGCGGGTGATATCCGGCGCGTGAATAAAAAGGTGAACACCGATGACGATAAGCTTTAACACCATTCCGTCGAATACGCTGGTTCCGCTGTTTTATGCGGAAATGGATAACCAGGCGGCGAATACTGCACAGGACAGCGGGGCATCGTTGCTGATTGGTCACGCCAATAACGGTACAGAGATTGTTGCCAACAGTCTGGTGCTGATGCCGTCGGCAGACTATGCACGCCAGATTTGTGGTGCGGGAAGTCAGCTGGCGCGTATGGTCGAGGCTTATCGCCAGACTGACCCGTTTGGCGAGCTGTATGTGATTGCCGTTCCGGAAGCCACAGGCGCGGCGGCAACGGTTACGCTGACGGTGACCGGGGCGGCAACCGAAACCGGCACGGTGAATGTTTATGTGGGACGTACCCGCGTGCAGGCATCGGTGACCAACGGCGATAACGTCGCGACGATTGCCAGCAGTATCCAGGATGCCATCAATGCCGTTCCGGCCCTGCCGTTTACGGCCTCATCTTCGGCTGGCGTGGTCACACTGACCGCGCGTCATAAGGGGCTTTGCGGGAATGAAATTCCTGTCAGCCTCAATTACTACGGCTTTGGTGGGGGCGAAGTGCTGCCAGCGGGCGTACAGATTGCCGTGGCGACGGGGACCGCCGGAACGGGCGCTCCGGTTCTCACCGGCGCGGTGGCTGCAATGGCGGATGAGCCGTTTGATTATATCGGCCTGCCGTTCAACGACACGGGCTCCGTTAACACGCTGGTGACCGAGATGAACGATACCAGCGGTCGCTGGAGCTATGCGCGTCAGCTGTATGGTCATGTGTATACGGCAAAGATCGGCACGCTGTCAGAACTGGTGACCGCAGGTGACCAGTTTAACCAGCAGCACATTACCCTGGCGGGGTACGAAAAAGACACCCAGACGCCTGCCGACGAGCTGGCGGCAAGCCGTACCGCCCGCGCAGCGGTGTTTATTCGCAACGATCCTGCACGTCCCACGCAGACCGGTGAGCTGGTGGGTATGCTGCCTGCGCCGAAGGGGAAACGGTTCACGATGACCGAGCAGCAGACCCTGCTGTCTCATGGCGTGGCAACGGCGTATGTCGAAAGCGGGGTGCTGCGCATTCAGCGTGATGTCACCACGTACAGGAAAAACGCTTACGGGGTTGCGGATAACAGCTACCTCGACAGCGAGACGCTGCATACCAGTGCGTATGTACTGCGCAAACTGAAATCCGTCATTACCAGTAAGTACGGGCGTCACAAGCTTGCCAGCGACGGTACCCGCTTTGGTCCCGGTCAGGCGATTGTCACCCCGGCGGTGATCAAAGGGGAACTGCTGGCAACCTACCGTCAGCTTGAGCGTGCGGGGATCGTGGAAAACTACGAACTTTTTAAGCAGTACCTGGTTGTGGAGCGTGATGCCAGCGATCCGAACCGCCTGAATACGCTGTTCCCGCCTGACTATGTTAACCAGTTGCGTGTCTTTGCCGTGGTTAATCAGTTCCGTCTTCAGTATTCAGAGGAGTCTGCATAATGGCCCGTATCGGGGGAACCTGTTATTTCAAAATTGACGGTCAGCAGCTATCGCTGACCGGCGGCATTGAGGTGCCCATGAACAGGACGGTCAATGATGACATCATCGGCCTGGATGGTTCAGTGGACCGCAAGGAAACTCACCGTGCGCCTTATGTTAAAGGGACCTTCAAGGTGCCGAAGAATTTTCCGGTGAGCAAAATCACCTCGTCTGATGAGATGACCATCACTGCCGAGCTGGCGAACGGTCAGGTCTATGTACTGTCGTCTGCCTGGCTGCACGGCGAAGCGAACCATAATGCCGAAGAAGGCACGGTCGATATTGAGTTCCACGGTGAAGAAGGGGATTACCAGTAATGAAAGAGCTTGAGTTAAAGAAATCGATTACTGCTCATGGCGAGACACTCTCCGTACTGGAGTTTGATGAGCCCACCGGGAAGGATGTCCGCGAGCTGGGGTATCCCTACCAGATGAATCAGGATGAGTCCGTCAGACTTCTGGCGCATGTGGTGTCGAAATACATTGTGCGGCTGGCGAAAGTGCCGCAAAGCTCTGTCGACCAGATGTCTCCCGCAGATCTGAATGCGGCGGCGTGGCTTGTGGCCGGTTTTTTCCTCCAGGCCTGACGGCTGAATACCTCACTGATCGCTTCTTTGACTGCGCCAGCTACTGGCGCATTAATCCCTTCGAATTGCTGAATATGCCGATCAGTGAAATTCCCTTACTGGTCAGTCAGGCAAACAGGATAGAGCAGGAGAAACGCACACATGGCTGAATTTGAGCTTAAGGCGTTGATCACCGGTGTCGACAGGCTTTCTCCCGCACTGTCGAAAATGCAAAAGAAAATCCGGGGATTTAAACGTCAGGCGGAAGAAGCGTCACAGGGTGGGCTGGCGCTTGGTGGCGGGCTGGCAGCGGGTCTGACGCTTTCCCTGAAATCTTATGCCGATCAGGAAAACGCCGCCACCGGGCTGAAAGTTGCCATGATGGATGCGAACGGTGAGGTCGGAAAGAGCTTTCAGGACATCAATAAACTGGCTATTGGCCTGGGTAACCAGCTACCCGGCACAACGGCTGATTTTCAGAATATGATGCAGATGCTGGTGCGTCAGGGGATCCCGGCAGAAAACATTCTTGGCGGTGTGGGTAAAGCGACGGCTTATCTTGCGATACAACTGAAAAAAACACCGGAAGCGGCTGCTGAGTTTGCCGCAAAGATGCAGGATGCTACCGGAACGGCATCAGAAGACATGATGGGGCTGTTCGACACAATTCAGAAGGCGTTTTATCTGGGCGTTGACGATACCAACATGTTGTCCTTTTTCACTAAAACCAGTTCTATTCTGAAGATGGTGAATAAGGACGGTCTTCAGGCTGCCCAGAGCCTTGCCCCCATCAGCGTCATGATGGATCAGATGGGGATGAACGGGGAGTCGGCAGGTAATGCCCTGCGAAAAGTTATTCAGTCTGGATTAAGCGTTAAGAAAATCAGGGACGTCAATAAAGTCATGGCCCGCCAGAAACTCGGGGTACAGCTCGATTTTACTGACAGCAAAGGAAGTTTTGGCGGTCTTGATAACATGTTTAAGCAACTGACAAAGCTGCGAAAACTGACCGACGTTAAGCGAACAGGTGTACTTAAGGCAATATTTGGTGATGATGCCGAAACCCTTCAGGTGGTCAATGCGCTGATCGATAAAGGAAAGGATGGTTACGATCAGATCCAGCAAAAGATGAATAAACAGGCCAGCCTGAATAAACGTGTTCAGGCACAGCTTGGTACGCTGTCCAACCTGTGGGAGGCAATGACGGGGACCGCAACTAACGGCCTTGCGGCTATTGGTGGCGCATTTTCTGATGACGCTAAAAACATCACGCAGTGGCTGGGGGAGTTGGGGGAAAAATTCACGAAGTTTGCGGATGAAAATCCCCGGGTTATTCGCGGCGTCGTCGGGCTTGCTGCCGGTCTTGCGATTCTGAAACTGGGATTGATGGGCGTTGGCGGTGCCATCAGTATTGTCAGCAGGATTATGTCGATGACGCCGATTGGCATGATTGCGACGGCGATAGCCCTGGCTGCGGGATTAATTATCACTAACTGGGATGTTGTCGGACCTTATTTTAAGAAACTCTGGGAAACCATTGGTCCTTATTTTGAGGCTGGCTGGGAACTCCTTAAGAAAGTTTTTGCCTGGTCGCCGCTGGGTATGGTGATCAATAACTGGGGGCCGGTTGTTAAGTGGTTTCAGGATATGTGGGACAAGCTGAAGCCAATTATTGAGTGGTTTACCGACAGTTCCGGTGACACGGTCGATGCCATTAACTCTGCGCAGTGGGGCGCGGGTGCTTATGATGCTTATGGGACGGGAATACCGGCGCGGGGATACACACCTTATCCGGCGGTAGATCTGGCTCAGTCAAACAACGCCTCCGATGCCACAGGCCCGAATCCCTTCATGATTAACAAAGCTTCTGCGCCAAAAGTTGATGGTGAGATCAAGGTCTCTTTTGTGAATTCGCCTCCGGGTATGCGGGTTATGGAAACGCGATCCAGCGGTTTTGATGTCAGCCATGATGTTGGCTATACGCGCTTTGGCAGGTAATGAAAAATTAATCTGTTAATGAGTCCCACTCCGGTGGGATTTTTTATGTACGGAGTTTATATGACGTGGAAAGACAGACTTCAGGACGCGTCATTTCGCGGTGTGCCGTTTAAGGTTGAAGAAGAAAGTGCGGGAACCGGTCGTCGTGTGGAAACGCACGAATACCCGAACCGCGACAAACCCTATACCGAAGACCTGGGGAAAATCACTTTCCGCCCGTCCATCACGGCTTATGTGGTGGGAGATGACTGCTTTGACCAGCGCGATCGCCTGATTGACGCGCTGAATAAACCCGGTCCCGGCACGCTTGTCCATCCGACATACGGTGAGCTGAAAGTCTGTGTTGACGGGGAAGTTCGGGTCAGCACATCGAAAAGTGAAGGGCGTATTGTCCGCTTTGACCTAAAGTTTGTCGAAGCAGGAGAGCTCTCTTACCCCATATCAGGTGCGGCGACGGCGCAGACGCTGATGTCATCCTGTTCTGCACTGGATGACTGCATCAGTGACAGCTTCAGCGGTTTCAGTATCGATGGCGTGGCGGATTTTGTGCAGAACGACGTCGTTGGTAATGTCAGCACAATGCTTGGGTATGTTTCTGATGCGATGAAAGTGGTGGATTCTGCCGTATCGGATGCGGCCAGGCTGTTGCAGGGGGATATCTCGGTACTTCTGCCGCCACCATCGTCAGGCAAAAATTTCGTTGAGCAGGTGCAGAAAATGTGGCGTACCGGGAAACGCCTTTACGGTAACGCCAGCGACCTGGTCACCATGATCAAAACGCTTTCTGGTGTCAGCCTTGGCAGCGATCTGCAACCGCGCGGCGTCTGGAAAACGGACAGTAAAACCACCGCCACGGCGACGCAGCAGCGTAACGTGGTTGCCAGCACCCTTCGTACGACTGCAATCAGCGAAGCGGCGTATGCCGTTACCCGATTGCCTGCGCCAACAACTTCCGCGGTGATGCAGAATGCCGCAGTGGGGCAGGCAACAACACCCGCGCAGAGCACTGGCTGGCCTTCCGTCACGCATCCGGCACTGAACAATGCACCGGCGGTGAAAAGCACGGTTGACCTGCCGACGTGGGAAGAACTGACTGACATTCGCGACACACTGAATACGGCAATTGATAAGGAGTTGTCCCGTACAACCAGTGATGCGCTGTTTCTGGCGCTGCGCCGGGTGAAAGCAGATCTGAATGCGGATATCAACACGCGCCTTGAACAGTCTGCACGGATCATTCAGCGCACGCCGGATGAGGTTTTACCCGCGCTGGTGCTGGCGGCGACCTGGTTTGATAACGCGGCGCGTGACGCGGACATTATCCGGCGTAATGCCATTACGCATCCCGGCTTTGTGCCGGTGATCCCTCTGAAGGTGCCAGTGCAATGAACGATAACGTCACGCTACGGGTAAATGGCCGGGAGTGGAATGGCTGGACATCGGTGCGCATCGGTGCCGGTATTGAACGGCTGGCGCGGGATTTCAGTGTGGAGATCACCCGCCAGTGGCCGGGAGATGAGGGTATCACCACGCTTCAGCCGCGTATTAAAAACGGTTCAAAAGTGGAAGTGCTGATTGGTGATGAGCTGGTGATCACTGGCTGGGTGGAAGCGACCCCCGTTCGTTACGATGCCCGTTCGGTCAGCACCGGTATTGCCGGGCGTAGTCTGACCGCTGACCTGATTGACTGTGCAGCCGAACCGACACCGTTTAACGGACGATCGCTGGTTCAGATTGCGCAGGCGCTTGCTGCGCCTTTCGGCATTGAGGTGGTGAACAGCGGTGCGCCGTCGGGTGTTATTCCTGATGTCCAGCCTGATCACGGCGAAACGGTGATTGAGGTGATCAACAAAATACTCGGTCAGCAGCAGGCACTGGCTTACGACGACCCGCACGGCAGGCTGGTGATTGGCGGTATTGGCTCAACGCGGGCACATACCGCGCTGGTACTCGGGGAAAACATCCTTTCCTGCGATACGGAGAAGAGTATCCGGGAGCGGTTTTCAGTTTACCAGGTGGCGGGGCAGCGTGCCGGAAACGACGATGATTTCGGTGAGGCTACCACCACCGCGCTGCGGGCCCGCACAGAGGACGCATTTATTGCCCGTTACCGTCCGATGTATATCAGGCAGACAGGGCAGGCTACGGGGGCAGGCTGTATTGCCCGTGCTGACTTTGAAGCCCGACAACGGGCGGCGCGGACGGATGAAACCACCTATGTGGTGCAGGGCTGGCGACAGGGTAACGGTACGCTGTGGCAGCCTAACCAGCGGGTGATTGTCTTCGATCCGGTCTGTGGTTTCGATAATACCGAACTGCTTGTTTCGGAAGTCACGTTTACTCAGGACCAGAACGGCACCCTGACGGAAATCCGTGTCGGCCCGTCTGATGCTTATCTGCCTGAACCCGAAGCCCCCGGCGCGCGGAAAAAGAAAAAAGCCAGAGTACAGGAGGACCCGTTCTGATGAGGACGATTGAAGCCATGCAGCGACAACTCCTCGGCCTGATTGGGCGGGCCGTGGTGAAAAGCATCAGTGCCGCCACGAAATGTCAGACCGTGGATGTGTCCCTGATTGCCGGTGAACCCAAAGCCGGGGTTGAGCATCTTGAACCCTACGGTTTTACCGCAAGGGCAAACAGCGGTGCGGAAGCGGTGGTGTTGTTTCCGGATGGCGACCGTTCTCATGCGGTGGTTGTTACGGTGTCGGACCGGCGCTACCGCCTGAAAGGGCTGCAGACGGGTGAGGTGGCTGTCTATGACGATCAGGGGCAGTCCGTGACGCTGACCCGGGAGGGGATCGTGGTGGACGGTGCAGGTAAAACGATCACGTTTCGCAATTCACCTAAAGCACGTTTTGAAATGGACCTGGAAGTGACAGGACAGGTGAAAGACCTGTGCGACTCCAGCGGCACTACCATGTCAGCGATGCGGCTTGCCTATAACGGGCATCGTCACAGAGAGAACGGTCAGGGCAGTAACACCGACAAACCTGATAAAGCGATGGAGGCATGATGGAACTGTGGCTGACGGTGAACGGTAAACGCACCTGCGCCAGCGCACCGCTGGATCCGCTGACCCGCGCCGTGGTGATTTCCCTGTTTACCTGGCGGCGGGCGGAGCCTGATGACAACGCCGACGTCCCGATGGGATGGTGGGGGGATACCTGGCCTGCGGTACAGAATGACCGTTACGGCTCCCGACTGTGGCTGCTTCAGCGCAGCAAACTGACCAATCAGCTGGTGCAGACGGTAAGGGGGTATATCCGCGAATGCCTGCAATGGATGATTGATGACGGCGTGGTGTCCCGTATTGATCTGGATATCCGCCGCACTGGGATTAATGAACTGGGTAACAGTATCACTCTCTGGCGTCGTGACGGACCGGTAATGATTTCTTTTGATGATCTGTGGAGTGCGATAACGCATGGCGGACAGTGAATTTCAGCGCCCGACGCTGGCAGAAAATATCAGTATGCTCCGTAACGATTTATTCGCCAGGCTGGACGTCAGCGACACGCTCCGGCGCATGGATGAAGACGTGCGGGCAAAGGTGTATGCGGCGGCGCTGCATACGGTTTACGGGTACATCGATTATCTGGCGATGAACATGCTGCCTGACCTGTGCGATGAGTCCTGGCTGGCGCGACATGCTGCGATGAAACGGTGTCCGCGCAAGGGGGCCACTGCTGCCAGCGGGTATATGCGCTGGGAAGGTGTCAGCGATGGCCTGAAGGTGACCGCCGGGAGTGTTATTCAGCGCGATGACCTGGTTCAGTACACGGCAACTGCCGATGCAACCAGCTCCGGTGGTGTCCTGCGCGTGCCGATCGCCTGCTCAAGTGCAGGCGCGGTCGGTAACGCTGACGACGGTACGTCATTAATCCTGGTCACGCCGGTTAATGGTCTGCCGTCTTCCGGCGTGGCAGATACCCTGACAGGTGGATTTGATACTGAAGAGCTGGAAACGTGGCGAGCCCGCGTCATTGAGCGGTATTACTGGACGCCGCAGGGCGGGGCTGACAGGGACTATGTCGTCTGGGCTAAAGAAGTGCCCGGCATTACCCGCGCATGGACATACCGTCACTGGATGGGAACGGGGACTGTCGGTGTGATGATTGCCAGCAGTGACCTGATTAATCCCATTCCGGAAGAATCAACGGAAACGGCAGCAAGACAACATATCGGGCCACTGGCCCCGGTGGCAGGCTCTGATTTGTATGTGTTCAGGCCGGTGGCACATACGGTGGATTTTCATATCCGTGTGACGCCGGACACACCGGAAATACGGGCTGCCATCACCGCGGAGTTGCGTTCGTTCCTGCTGCGTGATGGTTATCCGCAGGGAGAACTGAAGGTATCGCGTATCAGTGAGGCGATTTCCGGTGCGAACGGGGAATACAGCCATCAGTTGCTTGCACCGGCAGACAATATCTCCATTGCAAAAAATGAACTGGCGGTACTGGGGACGATTTCATGGACGTGACAAACGATGATTACATCCGTCTGTTGTCGGCACTGTTGCCCCCCGGTCCGGCGTGGTCAGCCAGCGATCCGGCGATTGCCGGTGCGGCACCGTCATTATCCCGCGTTCATCAGCGTGCGGATGCCCTGATGCGGGAGCTGGATCCGCGCACCACCACTGAACTGATAAACCGCTGGGAGCGTCTGTGCGGTCTGCCGGATGAATGTATTCCCGCAGGGACACAGACCCTTCGCCAGCGTCAGCAACGGCTGGATGCGAAGGTTAACCTGGCGGGCGGCATCAACGAGGATTTTTATCTTGCACAGCTTGCTGCCCTGGGCAGACCAGATGCCACTATCACGCGATACGACAAAAGCACGTTCACCTGCTCATCGGCCTGTACTGACGCTGTGAACGCGCCTGAATGGCGGTATTACGGGCAGGTCAACATCCCAGCCGCCACCAACACCACCTGGATGACATGTGGCGATCCCTGTGATTCCGCACTGCGTATCTGGGGCGACACAGTTGTCGAATGTGTGCTTAACAAACTCTGCCCGTCGCATACCTACGTAATTTTTAAATATCCGGAGTAATCCATGCATCGTATAGACACGAAAACCGCGCAGAAGGATAAGTTCGGCGCGGGTAAGAACGGTTTTACCCGTGGTAACCCCCAGACCGGCACGCCTGCCACCGATCTGGATGATGACTACTTTGACATGTTGCAGGAAGAGCTCTGCAGCGTGGTGGAGGCATCCGGTGCCAGCCTGGAGAAGGGGCGGCATGACCAGCTGCTTACCGCGCTTCGTGCGCTGCTGTTAAGTCGCAAAAATCCGTTTGGCGATATCAAATCGGACGGCACGGTGAAAACGGCTCTTCAAAACCTTGGTTTGAGAGAAGCGGCAAAACGAAATGTGGGTAACGAGCAAAACCAAATTCCGGATATGGCGGCGTTTGCCAGTTCACTTTCATCAACGGGTTTTCAAAAACTCCCTTCAGGTCTGATTATTCAGTGGGGTATAGTCAGTGGAGCATCAAACTATACGGTGACTTACCCGGTAACATTCCCAAGTCGTTCACTTGCGCTGTTGGCTGTACCACATACAACGTCGGTGGCGGGTATATCTGCAATGGGCATTGCGAACTGTTCTGATATCACCAAATCACAGTTCTATATAATTGTTGGCGGTATATCTCAGGGAGAAATTGTCAAATATGAAAGGTCCTGTTTTTGGGTAGCAATCGGTGTATAGGTATATCTATGATTTATTTCTCAAAATCGACTAATGGTTTTTTCTTTGATGGTATAAACAGCGACATGCCTGCTGACATTGTTGAGATAAGTACAGACTTATACAATGAATTAATTGCCGGACAGCAGGAAGGGGGTAAATTAATCACGTCAGATGAAAATGGTTTACCGGTACTGAAATCTCCGGCGATTGATTATGTCGCACGTGCTGAAAATCAGCGAATGCAGTTACTTGCTCATGCCGATAATGTCACAGCTGACTGGCGAGTGGAATTAATGCTTGGTGATATCAGCAGTACAGATAAAGAAAAACTATCCGCCTGGATGGACTACAAAAAAGAAGTAAAAGCCGTCGACACTTCGACGGCTCCTGAGATTAGCTGGCCTGAGTTACCGGAGGTGTAGGCCATTCAATATCTGGAGCACTGGAGGTATCCACCAGTTCCAGTGCGTCCAGGTAATCCAGCCACAAATTATATAGTGCCAGTTCCTCGTCTTTCAGACGACCAATAGCGGCTTTACCGGGCCATTGTTTACTGTTCATGTATTCGTTGGCCTGATTAAGCAATAATTGCCTTTCTGATTCTGCCTGTTGAATAAGTTCTTCATGCGATGGTGGAGGTATTAGTGCCCATGTGGGTAATCCATTTTTTCCTGCAACACGAATTTTGTCATATGGGGGCGTATTGATTGCAAATTCATTATAAACATCATCACTGACAGCCAGAGCATCATCTGGCCATGAATTTGCATTAATGTAATCATCCTTAAGCGCAGGATTCACAAAAATGTTTAATGATGGACTATAAAACATATTAACCCCCTATAGCGATATAACGACCTAATACAGCATTTGCAGCAGTCGCTATGCTTGAAAAACCGCGGAACTGATTTGATGTAATTGCAGAAGCCGACAGGATTCCTGCGCCTGAAGGTGTATGCCCCACATGACTAACTATCATTCCATAACATGCTGACGGAAAGGCAAAAGGAAAATCATTAAGATATCCGGCATCTTCACCACCAGACCCACCAAATCTCGCCTGCCCCCACTGAATAATCAGTGTTCTCCGGGAACCTGAAATAATTAACGGAATCGTTACATACCCATTCAGACCAATGACACCCGATGCAGTGCCAGCCAGAGATAATTCTCCCAAACCAACGTTTATGAAAATGCAGAAATAACGAGAAAATGGCATCATTCCTGCTTTTGTCAGAGGGAGCTACCATGCTTATTGGCTATGTTTGCGTATCAACAAATGACCAGAAAATCGATCTACAACGTAATGCGTTGAACTGTGCAGGATGCGAGCTGATTTTTGAAGACAAGATAAGCGGTACAAAGTCCGAGAGCCTAGGGCTGACAGTGCTGTTCTTGATGCAAATTAAAGGATTTAATAGTGAGTTGCGGCCTTACTAATGTAAGGCCGCTATAATCATTTTATTAATTGCATTAATCGTATTTTGGCCATACTTTCAATGCAATTTCCCCCAACTTTTTACCTCGCTCCTGTATTTCACTCTCATCCCATTTATCCTTAAGTATAAGTGGTATGTTCAGTCGTAGATTGGTGTGGACGATGAGAGCATCACGTTTTTTCAGAAATACAGCATTCTGAACGGAACGGTTTACGCTAAGGTTAAGCAAAGTTAGATTTCCCAACGTAGCTATCGCTTGTTGCCGTTTCCTTACCAGTAGCTGTTCAGGGGTAAGATCGGTTCCAGACAGAACAATTTGGTTCATTACCGTAGCATCTGAATTTGTCACCATATGACCATTTTCGAGAGGCCAACAGGAATACCAACTTTGAGGCATAAGATGATCGATATCGAGATTAGAAAGATTTGGAACATCAGGCTTTTCTGTCTTCACTTGGCGACAAAGTTCTCTTTCAAGTTCCGTTAACATTGAGCGCATTTTCGGTGCGTCGAGCCTGCCAGGATAAAGTGGAGCATTGATGCAAGCGTTGAGAAATTCTGAGTCCCCAGGCCAACGTGAGGCTTCGCCATTTAAGCTATTGAGGATATTACGTAACTCAACACTGGAAATTTCCGTTTTAGACAAGTGTCGCAATACATTCATAAATACATTGTTGTAATTCTTTGGCGTCAGGCCACATACGGATCTTCGTACTACGTAGGAGACAAGATCATTATACATGGCTGCTTTCTCATCATCGGCGATGTTAGCTATCGAAATGAACAAAGCAAGCGGATAGAGTGTCGTCACATCATAGGCTGCGATGCGATGTCCAAAGTGTGAGATGGGGGTTGTGCCAAAACCACCAACCAATTCTTTATATTGTGATGCATATTGTTTGAGGCGCTTTACTTGCAGATCTGCTCGTTGTGAAGGCAAGTCCTTACTTACATAATCACGATACTCATTGTAAAGGCGAGACAGATCAATTTCACGCTGCCTTTCTGATTGCAATGTCGCATGTACAAGCCACTCCATGCGTGGTTTATTAATACGTCCACGGCGTTGCTTTTCCGACCAGTATTTATCTTCAAAGATCTTCCACTCATTTTCATATAATTCAATAGCATTAATATTTTCATGCTCAGCGCACATAAAGATATAGTTGCGAATAAGATCCGTTGCATGAAGTTCCGCTCCTCGCCCATTTAATGTTTCAAAAATTATTTGGGCATCATCTTCAGCTTCGAGAAATATGCTTACCAGTTTCAGATCCGTCAAGACAGCCTCAATTAGTGCTACAGCATTTTCTTGTGGTGAGTGGTTTTCTATTTTAATCCATTTTATAAAGGCTTCAGTAAAAAACCATAATGCCTCTAGTGACGGCGGGTGGTTGAAATGTTTACGTAACGTACCATGTTGCGTGAAGCTATCAGAAAATACATTACGGAGATCGTCAATATTATCAACATTAAGACTTTGAATAAAATGAGTTTGATCTCGAAAAGTTGGCCACAGTTTGAAGCATTCTACCTTTTTATTTCTCATCGTTGCTTCGTTTGTATTTTTCAAGCAAGTCAATACTAACCCTTCCAGTTCAGAAAGGCCTGTAGCACGCAATGATAATCGAATGGATGCCAGAATATATTGAAGAGTGGTTAAACGTTGCTGGCCGTCAATAATATGTATGGTATCTACACCTAACAAGCTGTTTTTGAGTTGAGGTTCCAGCACCACCGCGCCGAGGAAATGAGGGGTTGGTTTTGTTCCCGAAAGTCGGCTCTGTGCTTTTTCGAAGATATCCTCCAACAAAGCTGACCATTGGTTTCGTTGCGTCCATACGTAGGCACGTTGATAGAATGGAACACGATATTGTCGTTGATTTTGGAAAATTTGCTGGATGGTTAGCGTTTCGGATTTCATTGTTTACCTATAAATAACATTAAGTGACATTCCACAAGAGTAAGAAATTCATCTGAGTCAGAACAATCATTTTTATGTAGTTATGATACAGTGTATTTGTTACTGGTGAAGTAAAAATAAGAAACCCCGCTTTTGAATGCTGACGCGCTACGGTTTCATTGGATATTTTTTGTCTCTCCTCCATCCCGTTGGTGTTCTGTTTAGACTGATAACTTGCTGTTTTAATTGATATTAGTTTCTTGCGCCGCCCAATCATGGTTGGTGGGTTGGTGGGTTGGTGGGTTGGTGGGTTGGTGGGTTGGTGGGTTGGTGGGTTGGT
>OAVD01000237.1_pt1 | contig 49166 bp, 40 predicted proteins | sample 1476351 | NCBI WGS metagenome assembly OAVD01 (sample SAMEA2580075, study PRJEB22360) | human gut metagenome | biome: human gut; feature: human-associated habitat; material: faeces | place: Denmark | collected 2008/2010 | reverse complement strand
CAGGCGCCGCGCGTCGCCAAAGCGCGCCAGCTTAGCGTGGAGCAGGTCACGCAGCTTGTGAACGAGGCAACGCAAAAACCGTTGCTCAGTTTTCTCGGCCAACCTGTGGTAAATATACTGCAGCTGAATATGTCGCTGGATGCCCTGAAGGATAAGTAAAAATGAGTGACGAGCCGCTGCGTCCGGACCCTGACCGCCTGCTGCAACACGCCGCCGCCCCGCATCGCGGTAGGCTAAAGATATTTTTTGGCGCCTGCGCCGGGGTCGGTAAAACCTGGGCGATGCTGGCGGAAGCGCAGCGGCTGCGCGCCCAGGGGCTGGATATTCTGATTGGCGTGGCGGAAACCCACGGACGCAAAGAGACGGCGGCAATGCTTGAGGGGCTCAGTACCCTGCCCCAGCGCCGCCTTTCCCTCCGCGGGCGCTACGTAAAGGAGTTTGACCTTGACGGCGCGCTGGCCCGTCGCCCGGCGCTGATTCTGGTCGATGAGCTGGCGCACAGCAACGCGCCCGGCTCGCGTCATCCTAAACGCTGGCAGGACGTCGAAGAGCTGCTGGAAGCCGGCATTGACGTATTTACCACCGTTAACGTCCAGCACCTCGAGAGCCTGAACGATGTCGTCAGCGGCATCACCGGCGTGCAGGTTCGCGAAACCGTCCCGGATCCGTTTTTCGACGCCGCCGACGATGTGGTACTGGTGGACCTGCCCCCCGACGATCTGCGTCAGCGGCTCAATGAGGGAAAAGTCTATATCGGCGGCCAGGCCGAGCGGGCCATCGAGAACTTCTTTCGCAAGGGCAACCTCATCGCCCTGCGCGAGCTGGCGCTGCGCCGTACCGCCGATCGGGTCGATGAGCAGATGCGCGCCTGGCGCGACCGTCAGGGCCAGGAAAAAGTCTGGCATACCCGCGACGCCATTTTGCTGTGCATCGGCCATAACACCGGCAGCGAAAAGCTGGTCCGCGCCGCCGCCCGGCTGGCGGCCCGGCTGGGGAGCGTCTGGCATGCGGTGTATGTTGAAACCCCCTCTCTGCACCGCCTGCCGGAGGCGAAACGGCGGGCGATTCTCGCCGCGCTCAGGCTGGCGCAGGAGCTGGGCGCGGAAACCGCCACCCTCGCCGATCCTTCGGAAGAGAAGGCCGTCCTCCACTACGCCCGCGAACATAATCTCGGCAAGATAGTGATTGGCCGCCAGCAGAAAAGGCGCTGGTGGGATCGCAGCGGCTTCGCCGATCGCCTGGCCCGTCACGCGCCGGATCTCGACCTGGTGGTGATCGCGCTGGATGAAAAGGCCGCCTCCCTGCCGGCGCGCGCCAGCGATAGCCGGACGGCGATGGAAAAATGGCGTTTACAGCTCCAGGGGTGCGTCGTCGCCATCGCCCTGTGCGCGGTTATTACCGTCGTCGCCATGCAGTGGCTGATGGCCTTTGAGGCCGCCAACCTGGTGATGCTGTACCTGCTCGGCGTGGTGATTATCGCCCTTCTGTACGGCCGCTGGCCGTCGGTACTGGCGACGGTGATTAACGTGGTCAGCTTCGACCTGTTTTTTGTCGCGCCGCGCGGCACGCTGGCGGTTTCTGACGTGCAGTATCTGCTGACCTTTGGCGTGATGTTGACCGTCGGGCTGCTTATCGGCAACCTCACCGCCGGCGTACGCTACCAGGCGCGGGTGGCGCGCTATCGTGAACAGCGCACCCGGCATCTGTACGAAATGTCAAAAGCGCTGGCGGTGGGCCGCAGTCGTGAAGATATCGCCGCCACCAGCGAGCGGTTTATCGCCTCAACGTTTCAGGCGCGCAGCCAGCTGCTGCTGCCCGATGAAACATTAAGACTCACGCCGCTGACAAAGCCCGCGGCGGCAATCACCTGGGATGACGCGATTGCCCGCTGGAGCTTTGATAAAGGACAACCCGCCGGTGCGGGCACCGATACGCTTCCCGGAGTGTCCTACCAGATCCTGCCGCTGAAAAGCGCCACCCGCACCTGGGGACTGCTGGTCGTGGAGCCGGCCAACCTGCGCCAGCTGATGATCCCCGAACAGCAGCGCCTGCTGGAAACCTTCACCCTGCTGGTCGCCAGCGCGCTAGAACGGCTGGCGCTCACCGCCAGCGAAGAGCAGGCCCGGCTGAACAGCGAACGGGAAAGCTTGCGCAACTCGCTGCTGGCGGCGCTGTCCCACGATCTACGGACTCCGCTTACGGTGCTATTTGGCCAGGCGGAGATCCTGACGCTCGATCTCGCCAGCGAAGGATCGAAGCACGCCCCGCAGGCCAACGAGATACGCCAGCACGTGCTCAATACCACCCGCCTGGTGAATAATCTGCTGGATATGGCGCGGATCCAGTCCGGCGGCTTTAATTTGCATAAAGAGTGGCTAACCCTGGAAGAGGTCGTCGGCAGCGCGCTGCGTATGCTGGAGCCGGGGCTCGGCGGGCGGCATATTCAGCTTGCGCTGCCGGACCCGCTACTGCTGGTTCACGTCGACGGTCCGCTTTTTGAGCGGGTACTGATTAATCTTCTGGAAAATGCGGTGAAATACGCGGGAGCACAGGCGCAAATCGGCATTACCGCGGACGTCGATCCGCACACTTTAGTGCTTGAGGTATGGGATAACGGACCGGGTATCCCCACCGGGCAAGAACAGGCTATCTTTGATAAATTCGCTCGCGGCAATAAAGAGTCGGCGATCCCCGGCGTCGGGCTGGGGCTGGCCATTTGCCAGGCGATCGTTGAGGTGCACGGCGGGACCATTAGCGCCGCGACGCGCCCGCAGGGCGGCGCCTGCTTCCGTGTTACACTGCCGAGGGAAACGCCCCCTGAACTGGAAGAGTTAGCCGAGGAAATGTGATTAACGTTCTGATCGTTGAAGACGAAAATGCTATCCGCCGCTTTCTGCGCACCGCGCTGGAAGCCGACGGCATGCGCGTATTTGAAGCGGAGACCCTGCAGCGCGGGCTGATCGAAGCCGCGACCCGCAAGCCGGATTTAACCATTCTCGATCTTGGACTACCCGATGGTGACGGCAACGCGTTTATTCGCGAGGTTCGCCAGTGGAGCCAGATGCCGATTATCGTGCTATCGGCGCGCACCGAGGAGCAGGACAAAATCGCCGCGCTTGACGCTGGTGCCGATGACTATCTCAGTAAACCCTTTGGTATTGGCGAGCTGCAGGCGCGGCTGAGGGTGGCGATGCGCCGCCATGCCGGCGCCCAGGCCGACGAACCGCAGGTGCGTTTTGCCGATATTGACGTTGATATCCCCGCCCGCCGCATCGTACGCGGCGATCAGGAGATCCACCTGACGCCGATTGAATTTCGCCTGCTGGCGGTACTGCTCAATAATCCCGGCAAGGTGCTGACCCAGCGGCAGCTGCTCAATCAGGTCTGGGGGCCGAATGCGGTGGAGCACAGCCACTATCTGCGCATTTATATGGGGCACCTGCGGCAAAAGCTGGAGGCCGATCCGGCGCGTCCGCAGCATTTGCTGACCGAAACGGGGATCGGCTATCGGTTTATGCCCTAGCCGTTGTCCCCGGCTCGCGCTTCGCTTAGCCGGGCTACGGGTCCGCCATCGTCTGCCAGGCGGTAGCCCGGACAGGCGCGTCAAGCGCCGCCTCCGGGAAATGTGCCAGGCCTCATAAATCAACGCTGTTTCATCCCGGTGGCGCTGCGCTGACCGGGCTACGGGTTCACCGTCGACTGCGGGCCGGTAGCCCGGATAAGGCGTTTACGCCGCAATCCGGGGAAGGCAGGCGATTATTGTCCGTAGTAGGCCCCTGCCCCGTGTTTACGCAAATAGTGTTTATCCAGCAGCGTCGCAGAGACCGGCTGTTCGTCAATGCTCAGCTGGCGGGTCCACATATTCATATAGGCAATCTCCTCCAGCACCACCGCATTATGCACCGCGTTCGCCGGATCTTTTCCCCATGCAAACGGGCCGTGGCCGTGGACCAGCGCGGCGGGCACGCTGAGCGGATCGGTATGCTGCGCGCCCAGCGTTTCAATAATCACGTGACCGGTATTGGTTTCATAATCACCGCGGATTTCATCATCGCTGAGCGGGCGGGTACAGGGGATCGGCCCATAAAAATAGTCGGCGTGGGTGGTGCCCATCGCCAGCAGCGGCCTGCCCGACTGCGCCCAAATCGTCGCGTGGCGCGAATGGGTATGCACAATTCCGCCCACGCCGCTAAACGCCTTATACAGCTCCAGATGGGTAGGCGTATCCGACGAGGGCTTATAGCGCCCCTCCACCACCCTGCCGGTCGCCAGCTCCACCACCACCATATCCTCGGCCGTCATCGCGGCGTATTCCACGCCGGAGGGTTTGATCACCACCAGTCCGGCGTCGCGATCGATGCCGCTGACGTTGCCCCAGGTAAAGGTCACAAGATGAAATTTCGGCAGCGCCAGATTGGCGTCAAGAACCGCCTGCTTGAGGTTATCCAACATACTTCACTCCTGAATTCACAATGCCTTCATACTGAGGCGGGCGAAACGCCTGCTGGTATTTATCCGTTAGCCACGCTTTAGCGTCGGCGATTCTCTCGCTGTCCAGCCCGTCATTTTTGGCCCACATCTCAATCAGCCAGGCGCCGCGATAGTTCAGCGCCGAGAGCGTACGAAATATCTCGGTAAAATCGACGCAGCCGGTCCCGAATGGCACATCGCGGAACTGCCCCAGCGAAGCGTGCGAAACGGGCTGGGTATCCTTCAAATGAATGGCGGTGATTTTATGAATGCCCTTCCTCAACTCTTCAGGAACGTCGTTTTGCCAGGCGCTTAAGTTGCCAACGTCCGGGTAGACGCAAAACCACGGGCTGCAAACCTTCCGTTCGAGATCCAGCCAGCGGGAGATATTGCTCATAAAGGCGGTATCCATAATCTCCATCGACAGCATCACCTGCGCTTTCGCCGCTTCGGCCACCGCCCAGTTGATGCCCTCGATAAAGTATTCCCGGGTCTGCGCCGAAGAGGATTCGTAATAGACGTCATAGCCTGCCAGCTGGATGTTGCGAATGCCGACGTGGCTGGCAAAATCCAGCGCATCAAGCATCAGTTCCCGCGCCTTGAGCCGGGTATCGCGATTGACGCTACCAAAGGGATGGCTGCGGTGCGCGGAGAGGCACATGCTCGGCACATCAATGCCGCTGTTAATTTTGTCGGCCACGAACGCCAGCCGCTGCCCCCGGTTCCAGCGCAGCCTGGCCTGGCGCTCGGGGCTTTCGTCAACGGAGATTTCAATAAAATCAAACGCCAGGCCCGCCGCCATTTCAAAGCGTTTCGGCCAGTCCAGCGCCGCGGGGAGCGCTTTTTCGTAGATGCCAAGTCTGGGTTTCATTGCGCCGCTCCCGTCGCCCTGGAGAGGCTTTGCGCGACCGCTAAGTAACGGGCGTAGCCTTCACGCAGCTGCTGATGCCGATTGCTGTCGGGTTGATAGCAGACCACCTCGGGCTGCGTGGCGGCAATCGCTTCGCTGAAGTTAGCGTAGGCGCCGCTGCCGGCCGCGGCGCACAGCGCGGCGGCTCGACAGCCGGCCTGTTCGATATCCACCACTTCCAGCGGAAGATTGGCCGCATCGGCGTACATCTGCGTCCAGCCTCTCGACTGGCTCGGCCCGCCGGTAAAGCGAATTTTTTGAATATCCCGATTGAGTTCAATAATGCGGTCCTGATGCACCAGGTGAGAAAAAACGATGCCGCGATAGATGGCCGCAATAATATCCTTTTTCGTATGATGCCCCGCGAGGCCCACCAGCGCGCCGGGCAGATCCATCGCCAGATTGGAACCGAACAAATAGGGTAAAAAAATGAGGTTGCTGTCGGTGTCTTGCGCGATCCAGCTTTCGAAATGGTCGTAGCAGCGGTCATCCTCAGGGAAAAACTGCTTCACAAACCAGGAGAGATTGCTCGCCGAAGTGGGGCTGCCCTCGTGAACGAAGTATTTGCCCGGAATGCAGTATTTCCCCCAGATGTAGGGAAAGTCGCTGGCAATAATGCTATCCGTCACCGAGGTGGCGATACTCCAGGTGCCGGCCACCGCGCTCAGGGTATCCGCCCGGTCAATCCCCGAGGAGACGGCGGAGGCCACCACGTCGAAAAAGCCGCCGAAAACCGGCGTCCCCGGGCACAAACCGCAATCCAGCGAGGCCTGCAGGGTAATGTGGCCCACGCAGTCCGTCGAGTTCACCACCGGCGCGGTTTTATCCGCCACTTCCTCAATGCCAAACAGCGCCATCATGTCGCGGTCATAGCGGGAGGTAAACTGGTTATAAAAATTGCTGCCGGAAATATTAGTGATCTCCGCCGTCGCCTCGCCGGTCAGGCGGAAACGTACGTAGTCGTGCACCATTAAAACGGCGTCGATCCTGTCGTAATTGGCCGGTTCATGCGCTTTCAGCCACGCCAGTAGCGACACCGGATGTCCGGTCCACAGCTGCTGCAATCCTTTTGGGTATGCCAGCTTGTCTATACCTTCGCGATACCATTTTTTGACAAACGCCAGCGCCCGGGTATCGGATGAGATAATCCCGTTGCGCACCGGTTCGCCTTTTTTATCAATCGCGTAGAGCCCTTTGCCGTGCGAGGAGAAACCGATCCCGCCGATGCTTAGCGGCGGCACCTGGCTTTCATACAGCGCTTTTTTTATCACGCTGCAAACGGTGTCCCATAGCTCATGCATGTTCCGCTCGGTAAAGCCCGGCTGTTCGGATAATACCTGCGCATATTGCGACGCCACGTGAATCTCTTGCCCTAACTCATTATATATACCGGCTTTGGTGACCGTACCACCGATATCAACCCCGATAAAATTCATATCCCTTCGCCTCATATTTAAAATAAGTTAACGTCTGGCTGAGCTAATAAAGGTGGCGCCCCAAATAATAAGCCCTTTCACCACGTACTGAACGTAAGGTGAGATCCCCAGAAGGTTTAAACCATTATTCAGTACGCCGAGCATCATGGCGCCAATCAGGGTGCCGATAATCATTCCGCGGCCGCCGGCAATGGATGCCCCGCCGAGCACCACGGCGGCAATGGCATCCAGTTCAAATCCGACGCCGGCATTCGGCTGGCCGCTCATCACCCGCGAGGTGAAAATAAGACCGGCAAAACTGGCGGTAAAACCGCTGATGACGTAAACCAGCAATTTATAATATTTCACCCGCAGGCCGCTCAGGCGCGCCGCTTCTTCATTACCGCCGAGGGAATAAACATAGCGACCAAACGGCATATGATTCAGGACGATATAAAAGATGAGATATAAAACCACCATCAGAATAATAGGCACCTGAATACCGAACAGATATTCACGGCCCCAAAAAGCGAATGAATCCGGTAAGCCGGAGATGGGGTAGCCGCCGGTATAGATCAGCGCCAGCCCCTTCGCAATAATCATTGCCCCGAGGGTCACGATAATCGGCGGCATTTTACCGTAGGCGGTTAAAAAGCCGTTCAGCGCGCCAAAGGCGACGCCGGAGCACAGGCCGATAAGAATGGCTAACCACGGATCTAAACCATAGTACTTCATTAATCCCGCCATCAGGGTACCGGCCAGGGCCATGACCGCGCCGACGGAGAGGTCGATCCCGCCGGTCAGAATGGCAAAGGTCATCCCGATGGCAATGATGGCATTAATCGAGACCTGACGAGCGACGGTCGATAAGTTATCGACCGTTAAAAAGTAGTCATTAAAAATAGCCATACAGGAGAACAGGAGTACCAGACCAACAAACGGCAGGAACGCGGGCATTTTTAATAAACCATGGAGCATCTTTTTATTTTTATCAGGAGATGCGGCGGGCGCTAATGACACGTTTTCATTACTCATTTAATACTCCCTAAATAATATTACCGGCAGCGTGCAGCATAATCACAGTGGAATTGATTTGGTCGTTCTCGAGTTCGGCAACAATATTACCGTCGCGAAAAACCATTACCCGGTCGCTAACGCCAATCACCTCTGGTAGCTCAGATGAAATCATAATTATTGAAATACCCTGGGCGGTGAGGTCGCGCATAATCTGATAGATTTCTGATTTCGCTCCGACATCAATACCGCGAGTCGGTTCGTCAAAAATAAGAATATTGACATCATGATTTAACCAACGGGAAATAACGACTTTCTGCTGGTTACCGCCGCTCAACGTGCCCACCGCGGTCCCGGCATCCGGCGTTTTCACGCCAACGTGATTAATTAAACGCTCGGCGGTCAGGCGCTCTTCGTTATCGCGGATAAGCGAGAACTGGCAGGCGTGCTTGTTAAGCCAGATATTATCTTTGACCGAAAAAGGCAGCACCAGCCCCTGCGTTTTGCGGCTTTCCGGCAACAGACCAATGCCCAGACGCAGAGCCCGGTCGGTGGATTTTATCGTCACCTCTTTTCCGGCCAGGCGGACGCGCTTTTTGAAGCATTTATCCGCGCCGGTCAGGGCCAGGATCGCTTCGGAACGCCCCGATCCCACCAGCCCGGCGAGGCCCAGGATCTCCCCTTTGCGCAGCGTCAGCCGATTGAGCTGGCTACTCTCGGTAAGCTGAATTTCGGCCTCCAGCAGTATCTCATCATGCGCCAGCGTCCGCCGCTCGGGATAGATATTCTCCACCTCACGGCCGACCATCATCTGGATCATCTCGGCGATGTCGATATTGTCGACCTTTGCCGACCCGATATATTTGCCGTCGCGGAGAATGCTCAGGCTGTCGCAGATCTCATATATCTCCTCAAGGTGGTGTGAGATAAAGAACATCCCGACGCCTTTGGCCTTTAAATCGCGCATCACGCGGAAAAGATGCTCCGCCTCGCTCGGGGTTAAGGTCGCGGTGGGTTCATCCAGAATGAGAATTCGCGCATCCAGCGACAGCGCTTTGGCAATTTCCACGAACTGCTGTTCGGCGACGCTGAGATGGCAAATTTGCTCATCGGGATCGAGGGTCACGCCAAGATCTTTAAAAATGCGTAACGCCTCGCGGCGCATCGCTTTACGATCTAGCAGGCCAAAACGATTTACCTTTTCGCGATTAAGGAAAATATTCTCATAAGCGTTCAGATAGGGAATAAGAGAAAACTCCTGAAAGATAATCCCTACGCCGCAGGCAATCGCGTCACGATAGTTATGAAAATGCTGCTGCTTACCGTCAATAAAAATATTACCGGCGTCAGGTTGATATATCCCGCAAAGGATTTTCATTAACGTCGATTTACCCGCGCCGTTTTCACCTAATAAAGCATGCACCTCCCCTCGGCCAAGGGTGATATTGACATTATCCAGCGCCTTGACCCCGGGGAAGCTTTTACTGACGTTTTTGACTTCCAGTAAGCTGGGCATAAACATCGCTCCATAATGGCTCGATAAAATAGCGAGCCATACTTTAATAAGAATCCGGCACGGCTCACCTGAATAAGCGAGAGCCGCTATGGCGTAATAATGCGATTACCAGTGGAAATCTTTGGCGTTGGTTTTATCGATAAGCTTCACATCAACAGGGATCTCTTTAGGAATATTCGCCCCCCAATGTTTGGCCAGGGCAATACCTAAACCAATACGCAGCTGATCGCGCGGGAACTGAGCGGCGGTGGCAATAAACGGCGTATTACCTTTAGCAATTTCAGCGACCGCTTCCGGAGAACCATCAACGCTCACCAGCTTCACATCGCGCCCTGATGCCTGAATCGCCGCCAGAGCGCCGAGTGAGCCAACATCATTCACGCTAAAAATACCGTTGAGCGTCGGGTTGGACTGCAGCATATTTTCCGTCACGCTCATGGAGGTATCGCGCTCTTGTTTACCATTCAGTTTGGTAATCACTTTAATATTAGGATGCTTTTTCATCGCATCTTCAAAACCGCGCACGCGCTCCAGAATAGGTACCACCGGAATCCCGTCGAGAATCGCTACGTTGCCTTTATCACCCAGCGCTTTGGCTAAGTGTTCCCCGGCAATAAAGCCCGCATCATAGTTTTTTGAGCCGACAAAAGAATCTATCGGGCCATTAGCCTGAGCATCTATCGCCACCACCACCACGCCGGCTTTTTTAGCGGCCAGCACGGCGGTTTCCGCACCGACGCTATCAGCCGGGTTAATCAGCAAAATATCTATTTTCTTTTGCAGCATATCCTCAACGTCGCTAATCTGCTTGGAGACATCATGCGCCGCATCCGCGGTATAGACGGTGGCGTTAATATCTTTTGCCGACTGCTCAAGCGACTCTTTCATGGTGACGAAATATTCGTTATTCAATTCCTGGAAGGACATACCGATAGTCAAAGGTTTGGCATTAACGCAGGTAATCATGCTCATCGCAAGAAGTCCTGAGAGTATTGCTTTAGTCTTAAATTTTACAGGCATTCACTATCTCCTTATTGAGTAATGCGCTGAGAAATAAAATTTATTTATCAGCGTTTTCATGGTGCGGATGCTGCCTGATATACTGAGCAATAAATACGCCGCTGGCAGATAGCCAGAAGCCACCGATATTGTTCTCAGTTATCCCCATGATTGAAATCCAGTATTTAATGAACAGCCATCAGCGGTCATTTGCGTAATAATTAAAAATGGCGAACTTAACTAGTTAAAAAATTTATGGCTTAATGACGACCTTAATCGAATCGAGCGATTTAGCCATCTCAAAAGCGGCTTTCCACTCATCAATAGAATAGAAATGCGTCACCACGCCTTTGGCGGTCAGCAGACCGCGCGCAAAGAGATCGATGGCGATTTCATAGCTGTAAGGCCCCAGATGCGCGCCGCGGATATCCAGCTCTTTACGGTCGCCAATAATCGACCAGTCGGCGGTCGTTTCTTTACCAAACACGCTGAACTCAACGAAGCGTCCCAGCTTACGAATCATCTCCAGACCCTGGGTCACGCCGATAGGGACCCCCGTCGCTTCGATATACACATCGCAGCCGTAGCCATCGGTCATGGATTTTACGATAGCGATGGCGTCCTCTTGCGCCGCATTGATGACCACGTCGGCGCCAAACGCTTTCGCCAGCGCCAGGCGGTCGTCCATCGTGTCGATGACCACCAGTTTCTTCGGCGTTTTCAGATGAGCGACCTGCACCATACACAGCCCCAGCGGCCCGGCGCCGGCGATAACAACCACATCATCCAGTTCGATATCACCGCGGCGTACCGTGTGGATTGCGCAGGCCATAGGTTCGATCAGCGCGGCATCTTCTTCACTTAATGATTCAGGAATTTTGTGAATAATTGCCCGTTCGGAAAAACGCATATATTCAGCCATACCGCCATCGGCGACATCCTTCTGGAAACCGTAAATATCATGGGTTTCGCACATCCAGTATTTGCCGGTTTTACAGAAACGGCACTCATGGCAGGGGACAATCTGTTCAGCCAGGATGCGATCGCCAATTTTTAATTGATATTTTTCAGCGGAGCCCGGGCCTAATTCGGCAACCCGACCGTAAAACTCATGGCCGGGCACCACCGGCGTTTTCACCCACGGATTATCGCCCCAGAACATCGGCGCGCCGTCCTGGGCCTTGCAGTCGCCGGCGCAGATTCCACACCCGTCAACCTTAATGACCACTTCCTTTTCTTTGGCGACCGGGCGGGGAATTTTCTCAAAGCGATAATCCTGGGGACCATGGCAGACAACCGCTTTCATATCTTCAGGTAATTGTTCCATCGTAAACCTCTTTTTCGGATAAATAATGAAGAGGGATGGTATTGCTGGCGCAATACCCCTCCATCGGGCACAAGGGCTATTCAATAATAATGCCGGTAGAATATCTGGCAGAGCGGCTATTTAGTCTCGACAATATGTACCTGGTGCTGGCGATAGGTATCAGCTGGTAATTCGTTAGTGATCAACACATCAATATCCGCCAGATCGCATATTTTATAGAGTGAATAACGTTCAAACTTACTGCTATCGACCATCAGGATTTTTTGATCGGCAACTTTCAGCATCTCCTGCTTCAGCCGGACGTTGACTTCATTGCTGTCTTTTATTTCCAGCCCGGCGTCGAGACCCTGGCAAGAAAAAAACAGCTTATTGACCTTAAAGTTGTTGATAATGAACTCGGCGACCGGACCGTGAAAATCACCGTGGCGCTCAGAATATTCACCCCCAACGCTGACTATTCTTATTTTCTTACGACAGGCTAAGGTTTGAATAATATTCAAAGAATTGGTAATCACGGTCAGCTCGATGTCAGGCAGCTGGCGCGCTAAAAACCAGCAGGAGCTGCTATTATCCATGATAATGCACTCATGCTCATGAATAAACTGCAGCGCGCCTTTAGCAATACGCATCTTACGTTCCGGCTGCTCTTTGGTGCGCTTAATAAAGGCCTCGGCTTTATCGACAAAGTTCCCGTGATTTGTCGGCGTATCGGCAGCTAAAAATGATGCATTATTTTCAGAAATCATTGCACCGCCAAAGCTACGAACTATTTTTTTATTTCTCGCCAGCGCGGTTAAATCCCGGCGAATGGTTTCTGGAGATACACCGAATATCTGTGAGAGCTCATTAACTCTGGCGCATCCTTTTTCTACGACATATTCCACAATTAATGAATGACGTTTAACTTGTAACATAGACGTTCTCAAGAAAGCATTCAGGATTTAATGACATAAATATAACAAAATCGTCCATATCAGTAAGTGACATAAATCATACAAAATCAAAACAAGTTTTTAGCTTTTTTTAGTTTGAAGTTGATCATATATATCAGGCAACTTTCATTTTGGATGGAATAAATTTGTGATTAAAATCGCAGAATTAGCCGTGATTGTTCGTTTGCTTTAGCCGTATATTCGCTAAAACGGGCAAACCCGGTCAAAGCAATAATACCCGTTTATGCCCGATTCAGTCAGCGTAATACCCGCCAGGCCTGTGCCGTCTGGATAACACATAACGTTAAACCTTGCAGCATCGCCATAATGTCACGACTTTTGCCGCCTCTGAGACCAGCAGCAGAGCAATAAAGAAGGCCGCGCTTTTCAACGCCACCGCCTGCGCCAGCCAGGCCACCAGCGAAAGCGACGGGAGCATAAAGGCCAGACGCAGCGGCGTCTGCGCATAGGCCAGCCACGGCGCATAGCGGCTCTGGCGCCAGAAGAGAACCATCGACGCGGGAATGCTGATAGTCAGAATAAAATGAAGGGTAAACAGCCAGGCGGCCGCGGAGCCCCAGGTTTGCAGCAGCGGTAAAAATGAGAGGATATCGTCGTAAAGCGGTACTCGCCGGCGATAGATGTTCCAGCCAATAAACTGCAAGAGATAAAAGAGATCCATCCCACCCCAAAACCAAAAAACGTTTTTTCGTTCCAGATTCATCGCTATCCCTGCGAAAAAAAACAGGCCCTGAAAAGGGCCTGTTTATCGTGCGGTCAATTAGGCGTTTTTCAACACTTCGCTGACAATCTCTACCGCTTCTTTCTCAATCTGCTGACGATGTTCAGCGCCGAGGAAGCTTTCGCAGTAGATTTTATAGGCATCTTCGGTACCTGACGGACGCGCGGCGAACCAGCCGTTGTCGGTCATCACCTTCAGACCGCCAATCGCCGCCCCGTTGCCCGGCGCCGCGGTCAGACGCGCGGTAATCGGATCGCCTGCCAGGGTGCTGGCGCTCACCATTTCCGGAGAGAGCTTAGACAGCGCCGCTTTCTGGGCAGACGTCGCGGAAGCCTGCAGACGGTTGTAGCTTGGCGCACCGAAGCGCTCTGCCAGCTCGTCGTAGTGCTGCTGCGGGTTTTTGCCAGTGACTGCGGTGATTTCCGCCGCCAGCAGGCACATGATGATGCCGTCTTTATCGGTAGACCACGGCGTGCCGTCAAAGCGCAGGAACGACGCCCCCGCGCTCTCTTCGCCGCCGAAGCCGAAGCTGCCGTCGAACAGGCCGTCAACGAACCACTTAAAGCCAACCGGCACTTCCACCAGTTTGCGCCCCAGATCGTTGACTACGCGGTCAATCATCGCCGAGGAGACCAGGGTTTTACCGACAGCCACATCTTTGCCCCACTGCGGGCGATGCTGGAACAGGTAGTTAATCGCCACCGCCAGGTAGTGGTTCGGGTTCATTAACCCGGCCGGCGTGACGATACCGTGACGATCGTAATCCGGGTCATTGGCGAAGGCCAGGTCAAACTTGTCGCGCAGCGCCAGCAGGCCCGCCATCGCGCACTCGGAGGAGCAGTCCATGCGGATTGCGCCGTCTTTATCGAGGTGCATAAAGCGGAAGGTCTGATCGACGTGGTCGTTAACGATGGTCAGGTTGAGATTGTAATGCTCAGCGATACGCTTCCAGTATTCGATACCGGAACCGCCCAGCGGATCGACGCCCAGCGTCAGTCCGGCTTTCTGGATCGCCGCCATATCGACGATATCCGCCAGCCCTTCAATAAACGGCTGCACCAGATCCTGCTCTGTGACGTGGCCGGAGGCCAGCGCCGCATCAAGAGAAATACGCTTCACCCCCTGCAGACCGGCAGCCAGCAGTTCGTTGGCGCGATTCTCTACCACCTTAGTCACGTTGGTATCCGCCGGGCCGCCGTTAGGCGGGTTGTACTTGATACCACCGTCTTCCGGCGGGTTGTGGGACGGCGTGATAACAATACCGTCAGCCAGCGGGCCGCCCTTCTTGTTGTGCACCAGAATCGCATTGGAAATCGCCGGCGTCGGGGTGAAGCCGTTGTTTTCCTGAACGATGACGTCAACGCCGTTCGCCGCCAGCACTTCCAGTACGGAAATGAAAGCCGGTTCGGAGAGTGCGTGAGTGTCCTTACCAACATAGCATGGGCCGGTGATCCCGTTCTTCGCGCGATCTTCAGCAATTGCCTGAGCAATCGCCAGAATATGCTGCTCGTTGAAGTTGTGGCGCGCCGCGCTGCCGCGGTGACCGGAGGTGCCAAACTTCACTGCATGTTCCGCGTTGCCAACTTCCGGCTTCAGCACATAGTACTGGGCAGTCAGTTGGGCGACGTTAATCAAATCACTCTGTTGCGCAGGTTGACCCGCGCGCTTATCGATTGCCATTGCCTGATCCTTCTGGTGCAAAGTTAACTAACTAGATCGTACCGCAAACCTTTTCGATCAATTCCGCAGGGAACTGCATTGACTGCATGATATGTTCGATCATGCTGCATTTGCGACCGGTATTGGTATTTGTAATGACCCACCACGGCGTCCCCGGTACCTGCTTAGGTTTCGTCTGATTACCGTTTTTCTGCAGCGTGCGTTCATCCTCAGCGAAATAAACGCGAGTGCGCCCGTGCAGGGACTCGGTCGCCTCGGCAAACGCTTTGCTGTCTATGGCGTAGAGGGTCGTCAGAACCAGCATGAAACGGTTTACCGCGCGCTTTTGTTCGGCGTACTCATCAGATAACAGCAGCTCACGCATAGCGCGAACTTTATCTTTCAGAGGATTGGCGGGTTTCACTTCAACGACAGGCGTTGGCGCAGGGGCCGGAGCGGCTTTCGCTACCGGTGCGACAGGCTGGGAAACGGCGGAAAACTTCAACATGCGCCGTAAAATGTCGGATGCGCTCTCGCCAATATGCTTGGTGTGGCTGGCAATATAGCTATAGAGTTCATCATCAACTTCAATTGTTTTCATCTTAATCCAGTGCGATATCTTTTTCTGAATACAAGTTGTCGGGATTATAGGGACAAATCCCAACCGCGGATAGCGTCAAACCAGGATGGCGGTAAAACTCGGATATCTTCCGGGTCTTGCAGCCGGATGGCAGAATGTCCAACATAATACCCTAACCCGACGGAGCGAAAAAAAGAACTTTGCCATGAAATTAAATAGCCGAGCGCAATCTGCACAGAATCCGCACAATAATCCCCCTATCGTCCTGGTCCACGGCCTTTTTGGCAGCCTGGATAATCTTGGGATCCTCGCCCGCGATCTGGTTCTCGATCGCGATATTATCCAGGTCGACATGCGAAACCACGGCCTTTCGCCGCGCTCGCCTGACATGACCTATCCCGCGATGGCCCAGGATCTGCTTAATATTCTCAATGAATCACAGATTGAGAAAGCCACCTTTATTGGTCACTCAATGGGCGGTAAAGCGGTGATGGCGCTGAGCGCGCTGGCCCCGGAGCGTATCGCGGGCCTGGTCGCCATTGATATCGCCCCGGTGGATTATCACGTCCGCCGCCATGATGAAATCTTCGCCGCCATCAATGCCGTCACCGACGCGGGGGCCGCTACGCGTCAGCAGGCGGCGACGGTCATGCGCCAGCACCTTAACGAAGAGGGCGTGATTCAGTTTCTGTTAAAATCTTTCGTGGACGGCCAGTGGCGGTTTAACGTACCGGTGCTGTGGGAGCAGTACGATAATATCGTCGGCTGGCAAACCGTTCCGCCCTGGCCGCATCCGGCGCTGTTTATTCCGGGCGGCAACTCCCCCTACGTCACCGATGCCTACCGCGAGACTTTATTAGCTCAGTTTCCCCAGGCGCGCGCGCACGTTATCGCCGGCGCCGGGCACTGGGTGCATGCAGAAAAACCGGAGGCCGTTATCCGCGCGATCCGTCGTTATTTGACCTCTATCGCCGCGTAACTGCCTAAAATATACTCGACCGCGCGGCTTAATGCCCGCGGCCGTTGGCGCAGCCCGTCGCCTGATGTATTATGGCGCGCTGTCTGCGTCGGCTATGCCCGATAGCTTGTTTCCCCCGAAGTCACTCTGAATCATGGCAAAAGAACAAACGGACCGTACGACATTAGATTTGTTCGCAACTGAGCGTCGGCCGGGTAGACCGAAAACGAATCCGCTTTCGCGCGATGAACAGCTGCGCATCAACAAACGCAATCAGCTTAAACGCGATAAGAGTCGCGGTCTGAAGCGCGTGGAGCTAAAGCTCAATGCCGATGCTGTCGATGCGCTTAATGAGCTGGCCGAAGCCCGTAACATGAACCGCAGCGATCTCATCGAAGAGATGCTGATGAACCAGCTGGCAGCCCTGCGCGGCCAGGATAAAGCCTAAAACCCTCAAAAAATAAGCTTTCGTGTAGCAGAGTGTGCAGTTGGGCGTGATTGCTGTTTCCGCGCCCTTCTCAGTTCTGCTATCATTGCCCCTATCTGCGGGCATTACGCCACTACCACATCATTAAGTTTCAAGAGGTTATTTTACTCATGGCAATCATCGGCATCTTTTTTGGCAGCGACACCGGCAACACCGAAAATATTGCAAAAATGATCCAAAAGCAGCTTGGTAAAGACGTTGCTGATGTTCACGACATTGCCAAAAGCAGCAAAGAGGATCTGGAAGCTCACGATATCCTGCTGCTCGGCATTCCCACCTGGTACTACGGCGAAGCCCAGTGCGACTGGGACGATTTCTTCCCAACGCTGGAAGAGATCGATTTCAATGGCAAACTGGTGGCTCTGTTTGGCTGTGGCGATCAGGAAGACTATGCTGAATACTTCTGTGATGCGCTGGGGACCATTCGCGATATCATCGAACCGCGCGGCGCAACTATCGTTGGCCATTGGCCGACCGCCGGCTACCATTTTGAAGCCTCTAAAGGCCTGGCCGATGACGATCACTTTGTTGGCCTGGCCATTGACGAAGACCGTCAGCCTGAGCTGACTAACGAACGCGTGGAAAAATGGGTAAAGCAGATTTCTGAAGAGCTGCACCTCGAAGAAATCAAGAATGCCTGAGTCTGAACGGCGTAATCATCAGGTTTCGCCGAATTAATAGATAAAAGCAATCAAAGTTATAGCTACAAGTTTTTAACTTTTAATCACATATCTGTACAATGTCCTCTGATTTAACGGGGTCGCGTGAAGCACTTTGTAGCGAGTGCCTCGTTTTTGACAGCATACAAGGCCCGATGCTTGCAGTTTTCATTTCACCATGGCAGTTCTATAATGAGACGCATTACATCGGGTGATTCTCTGTATTACTTCCGCTGAAGGAAGTAGATCGTTTAGCAACAGGACAGATTCCGCATGACTGACAACAATACCGCATTAAAGAAAGCTGGCCTGAAAGTGACGCTTCCGAGATTAAAAATCCTGGAAGTGCTGCAAGGACCGGATAACCATCATGTCAGTGCGGAAGACTTATACAAACGCCTGATTGATATGGGTGAAGAGATTGGCCTGGCCACCGTCTACCGCGTACTGAACCAGTTCGACGACGCCGGCATCGTCACCCGTCATAATTTCGAAGGCGGTAAATCCGTTTTTGAACTGACGCAGCAGCATCATCACGATCACCTGATTTGCCTCGACTGCGGCAAAGTGATCGAATTTAGCGATGATTCCATTGAAGCGCGCCAGCGTGAAATTGCCGCAAGGCACGGTATTCGCCTGACTAACCACAGCCTGTACCTGTACGGCCACTGCGCAGAAGGCGACTGCCGCGAAGATGAACATGCCCACGACGCGGCAGAGAAATAATCACCGCATCGTATACCGCCAAAAGCCAGCCTGAAGGTTGGCTTTTTTTTTGCCCGGAATCTGCCGCCTCTTTCTCTCGCGCTGCAATACGTTTACTGTCAGTGCATCCTGACGTGTACGGAGAGTCGACATGGAGCTTCGCCAGCTACGCTATTTTGTGCGCATTATTGAAACCGGCAGTATGGGCCGCGCCGCGCTTGACCTGGATATCGGCGTCTCCGCGCTTAGCCAACAGATGGCGCGCCTGGAGAACGAACTCGCCATTCGCCTGCTGCAGCGGACGTCTCGCGGCGTCATGCCGACCAGCGCCGGCCTCGCCTTCTACTCCCAGGCGCAGCTCGCGCTGCGTCACGCCGATGATGCGGTTCTCGCCGCGCGCGAGGCGCGCCTTTCCGGCCACGTCAGCGTCGGTATGGCCCCCAGCACCGCCTCCGTTCTCGGGGTGCCTTTTATTCACGCGATGCGCGAAAACTATGCCGACGTCCGCCTGCATTTGGTCGAGAGCCTCTCCGGTAACCTGGAACGCATGATCAACACCCGCCAGCTTGACTTAGCTATCGTGTTCCAGAAGGAGAAGCTTGTGCGCTGGAGCGCCAGGCCCATCCTTGAAGAGCGTCTGTTTCTGATTGGCACCCATGACGTCCTGTCCCCCCTTCCCGAAGCGAGTATCTCGCCTGGCCAGCTGGCCGCTATCCCGCTGATTATGCCAAGCCTGGGGCATGGACTGCGCGGCAGGCTGGAAGCGATCTGCCAGGAGCATGCCCTGAGCGTCGATGTGGTGGCTGAAATCGACGGCCTGGCCCTGCTGATGCGCGCCGTCCGCGACGGGCTCGGCGCCACTTTGCAGCCGGGGGCGGCAATTTCCCATCTCGACAGCGAGTCCCTGAGAGTGATCGGCGTCGACAATCCGATACTTAGTCGACCTAATTTTCTCGTCAGCCTTTCCGATGATGAACTGATTCCGGCAGGCCTTGCGGCCCGCGTAATACTGGCGAAAGTCATGCGTCAGCTGGTTGAGTCAGGTCGCTGGCCCGGCGCCAGCCTTTACGCAAACTAAACCCCCCTTTAGCAATACGCCATAGCGTCCAGCCAACCGTAACGCATACATTTCCATTACAAATTTAACAATCAAGCAAAGCGTAATGGAGCCATAAATGGTGGATGTACTGGTCATTGGCGGCGGCAATGCCGCGCTATGCGCCGCCTTAACCGCCCGGGAAGCTGGCGCGTCCGTACTGCTGCTGGAGGCCGCGCCGCGGGAATGGCGAGGCGGCAACTCTCAGCACACGCGGAATCTTCGCTGTATGCACGATGCTCCGCAGGATGTTTTGGTCGACAGCTATCCGGAAGAAGAGTACTGGCAGGACCTGCTGCGCGTCACCGAGGGCAACACCAACGAAGCGCTGGCGCGCCTGGTGATCCGCACCTCATCGCAGTGCCGGGACTGGATGCGCCAGCACGGGGTTAACTTTCAGCCGCCGCTCTCCGGAGCCCTGCACGTGGCCCGCACCAACGCCTTTTTTATGGGCGGCGGCAAAGCTCTTATAAATGCCTATTACCGTAGCGCGGAGCAGATGGGCGTAAAGATCCGCTACAACACGCCGGTACAGGCGCTCGAATTAGATAACGGCGAATTCGTCGCCGCGCTGGCGGGCGAAGAGAGGATCGTCGCCAAAACCTGCGTCCTCGCCGCCGGCGGATTTGAATCTAACCGCGAGTGGCTGCGTGAAGCATGGGGACAGAACGAGCGCGGTGAATGGCCAGCCGATAATTTTCTCATTCGCGGCACTCGTTTCAATCAGGGCGTGCTGCTCAAGTTTATGATTGACGCCGGGGCTGACATCATCGGCGATCCTTCGCAATCCCACTGCGTCGCCATTGACGCCCGGGCGCCGCTCTACGATGGCGGCATCTGCACGCGCGTGGACTGCGTGTCGCTGGGGGTGGTCGTCAACCGCGATGCCGGGCGCTTTTATGATGAAGGGGAAGATTTCTGGCCCAAACGCTATGCCATCTGGGGCAGGCTGGTCGCCCACCAGCCGGGGCAAATCGGCTACTCGATCATCGACAGCAAAGCGATCGGCCACTTTATGCCGCCCGTTTTCCCCGGCGCCCAGGCCAATACCATTGAAGAGCTGGCTCGCCAGCTGGGGCTGGACGCGGAACGCCTGGCGCAAACCATCGCCCGCTACAATGCCGCCTGTACGCCGGGCCAGTTCGATCATACCCGGCTTGATAACTGCGCGACATCCGGCCTGACGCCGCCGAAAACCCACTGGGCGCGGCCCATCGATACCCCGCCCTACTACGGCTATGCCCTACGGCCGGGGATCACCTTTACCTACCTTGGGCTGTACGTTAATGAACGCGCCGCCGTCCATTTTGCGGACAAGCCGAGCCGCAACCTGTTCGTCGCCGGCGAAATGATGGCCGGCAACGTGCTGGGCAAGGGGTATACCGCCGGCGTGGGCATGTCCATCGGTACGACGTTCGGCCGCATTGCCGGCCAGCAGGCCGCCCGCGCGGCACAGCAGGAGACACACCATGAAATCGCTTGAAAAGCTGATCATTGACGCGCAAATCATCACCGAGTCGGAAGCGGAAGTTGAACGGGTGATGCAGGTCTGTAATGCCTGCCGCTATTGCGAAGGGTTTTGCGCCGTGTTTCCGGCCATGACCCAGCGCCTGGCTTTTGGCAAAGCGGATATAAACTACCTGGCCAACCTGTGCCATAACTGCGGCGCCTGCCTGCATGCCTGCCAGTACGCGCCGCCGCACGAGTTTGCCATTAATGTCCCGAAGGCGATGGCGGAAGTGCGCCTGGAGACCTATCAACACTATGCTCAGCCCGCGGCTTTCGGCAGCCTGTATCGTCGGGCCGGCGTAACCACGGTACTGGCGCTGGTCGGCGGGCTGATCCTCTTTCTGCTGCTGGCGATGGGGCTCAAAGGCTCCCTGCTTCATCCACCGCTGGCCGGCGATTTCTACCAGATTTTTCCCCATAACCTGCTGGCGTGGATGTTTGGCACGGTCTTCATCCTGGCCATGGGGTTACTGATGGCCGGGGTGATCCGCTTCTGGCGCGAGATCTCGCCGGGTCAGCCTCAGGCCATCGACATCGCTAAAGCCTCGCATAATGCGCTCACGCTGAAGTATCTCGACGGCGGGCACGGTAAGGGCTGCAACGAGGCCGATGACGCGTTTACCCTGCTGCGCCGCCGTTTCCATCACTTTACCTTCTACGGGTTTCTGCTCTGTTTCGCCGCCACAGTGGTAGCCACGGGTTATCACTATATCGCCGGCTGGGAGGCCCCCTACCCGTTCTTCAGCGTACCGGTTGTGCTGGGCACGCTCGGCGGCATCGGCCTGCTGGTGGGCCCGGCGGGTTTGCTATGGCTGAACCTGCGCCGCTCGCCGCTGCACGGCGACCCGCGGCAAAAACCCATGGATCGCGGCTTTATTCTGCTGCTGCTGCTGACCAGCTTCACCGGCCTCGCCCTGCTGGCGGGACGAGACACCTCGTGGATGGGCATTCTGCTTGCCATTCACCTCGGCGTGGTCATGGCGCTGTTTTTGACCCTGCCATACGGAAAATTCGCCCACGGATTTTATCGCTGTGCGGCGTTACTCAAGTGGGCGATTGAGAAACGGCGCGGAAAACAGGCGGCAGTCGCAGGCGACTAGTCCGCTCATCTTACCTCTATAAAAACAAGATAAAGACAATGGAGAGCAACCCCTATGACGCAACCCTCATCGCGCGCCGGTACCTTTGGCGCCATTCTCCGCGTGACCAGCGGTAATTTTCTCGAACAATTCGACTTTTTTCTGTTTGGCTTTTACGCCACCTATATCGCCAGAACGTTCTTTCCGGCGGAGAGCGAGTTTGCGGCGTTAATGCTGACCTTCGCCGTGTTTGGTTCGGGCTTCCTGATGCGCCCCATCGGCGCGATAGTGCTGGGGGCCTATATTGACAGGATCGGACGGCGTAAAGGGCTGATGGTGACGCTGGCGATTATGGGCTGCGGGACGCTGCTGATAGCGCTGGTTCCCGGCTATCAAACCATCGGCATTCTCGCCCCCGTTCTGGTATTAGTGGGTCGCCTGCTGCAGGGATTCTCGGCGGGCGTCGAGCTCGGCGGCGTGTCGGTCTATCTGTCGGAAATCGCCACGCCGGGGAAAAAAGGGTTCTATACCAGCTGGCAATCCGCCAGCCAGCAGGTGGCTATCGTCTTCGCGGCGCTGATTGGTTACGCGCTGAATGAAACGCTCGGCCACGATGAGATTGCCGAATGGGGCTGGCGTATTCCCTTCTTTATTGGCTGTATGATTATTCCGCTGATTTTTGTGCTGCGGCGTTCGTTGCAGGAAACCGAAGCCTTTCTGCAGCGCAAGCATCGCCCTGACACGCGGGAGATCCTGAGCACGATTGCCAAAAACTGGCGCATCATCACGGCGGGGACCTTGCTGGTGGCGATGACCACCACCACCTTTTATTTTATTACCGTCTATACGCCGACCTACGGTAGAGCCGTTCTGCATCTGAGCGCCCGCGACAGTCTGCTGGTGACCATGCTGGTCGGCATCTCTAACTTTATCTGGTTACCGATTGGCGGCGCAATTTCTGACAGAATAGGCCGTCGGCCGGTGCTGATGGGCATAACCCTGCTGGCGCTGCTCACTACCTGGCCGGTCATGCACTGGCTCACCGCCGCGCCGGATTTCACCCGCATGACGCTGGTCCTGCTCTGGTTCTCGTTCTTCTTTGGTATGTATAACGGCGCGATGGTGGCCGCCCTGACGGAAGTGATGCCGGTCTACGTCCGCACCGTGGGTTTTTCACTGGCCTTTAGCCTCGCCACCGCGATCTTCGGCGGCCTGACGCCGGCCATTTCCACCGCGCTGGTCGAGATAACGGGCGATAAAAGCTCGCCGGGCTGGTGGCTGATGTGCGCCGCGCTATGCGGCCTGGCCGCTACCGCGATGCTCTTCGTACGCCTGGGCCGCGGCTACCAGCCGGCAGAAATACCCCGCTAAAATAGCAACGGGCGGAGTTGACGCTCCGCCCGTTTGCTTGCCGCCGTCTGGCTTAACGCGGCGTATTGTTGCTGTGGATCTCTTTCCAGATCTGGTCGCAGCGCGCCTCTACAGCCTGATCGTTCCCGGTTTTGCGCGCCTGGATGCACTGCTGATAATCCAGCACCCGCACGCTTTCCTGGGTCGCGAACTGCTGGTGCTGTTTCTCCTGCTTCAGCACGTTCAGTACACTCTGACAGGCTTCAACTTTATCCGGATTGCCCTCTGCGGTATTAATGCAGGCGCTGTAGGCATCTTTTAACTTTGAGTCTTCCTTAGGCGCTGGCGACTGGGTACAGGCAACCAGACCTGCTGCCATAATGGCGACAAGTATTAACTTTTTCATCATGAACCTCGGGAAATTGCGGCGGGTTTCCCCCGCCGCAGTGGCATCAGAAAATGGTGAACGGAGCGATAACCATGAACTTCACGTCGCGCTCATCCTGGAAGATGTTGCCGTAACCGCCGCTCCAGCTTGGGATATCGGAGTGGTTGTCGTATTGCGTAAAGTGGAGTTTGAACAGCGTGCCCTTAGCGCGTCCTTCCTGAACGGTGTACATGGCATCCAGGCTATAGGCGGACTCTTCCAGGCGTTTATCCGGGTTGTAGTACGCATCAGGCGAGGACATTCTCCCCGGCTTCGCATCCCAGGCATAAACGTAGGAGGCGCCGAAGGCCCAGCCCGGCATGTTCCAGTTCTTCATGTCATACATCGCGCCGAAGAACACCGCTTTTTCACCGTTGGCGTTGAAGTCCGAACGGTTATCCCACCAGATATCCAGTCGCCCGTTAGACGATGCGTAAGTTGGCGTCATACGCTGCAGGAAGTAGCCCTGCTGACCATCAGCTTTAACCCAGGTTCCTTCCAGACGCAGGTCCAGAACGTCGGCAACCTTATAGCCAAAGGTCAATGCCTGCAGCCACGCGGTGCCGTCATAGATATCGTTAACCCCGCCGTTGCTGACCTTATCGCGGGTGCCGTAGAACTGATAGCTGGTGGTTAACGGCGTGCCTGCAACATCAAACTTATAGCTGGCCTTGGCAAAATACTGGTCGATGTAACCCTGTGCCTGACCAAACGCCGCTTCCAGCACAAGGTCGTTTTTAAAATCATATTTGGCGCCGAGAGAGTGAAGGTAATCCACCTTGGTTTTCTTGTCGTTCTGGTAGAACTCATCCATCTCAATGTGCCACGGCGCTTTATATTCGTTCGTCCACATATAGGAGAAACTCAGCGCGCCCGCATCGCCGTAGTCAAAGTTCGCACCGGCTTCAGCCCCCTGATAGGTACCCGGCATAAAGCTCCAGTGCGGCGCCAGCAGCGTCTGGCCGGTTGGTTGAATATAGCCCGCGCGCGCCCAGGTCGGGCCAAATTTAAATTTTGCGGCTGCTTTATACAGGCTGATCCCGCTCTTATCGCCGGAATAGTCTTCATCGTAGGTTTTATTACGCGAGGAGAAAGCGATTTCGTTCGGGTGACCGCTCTCGCTGCTTTCGCCCATTTCGATGGCGGTAAAGGCAGCAACGTCAATACCGAACATGTCGGCGGCATAGCCGGACTGGAAGTCGAGGTTGGCGTTCCAGGTGGAGTGCGACAGGTTAGTTTTATATTTATCGCCGTCGGTCACATCTTTACGGTCGCGCTCACGCTGCCAGTAATAGATGCCGCCGGTTAACGTTGAATCATCAATGAACCCTTCTGCTTTTGCATCCGGCACCATTGCAAATCCTGACAGGGCTGTGACACCAGCAATAGCCAGCGCCAGCGTACTACGTTTGCCACTAAACGTACGCATATGCATATCCTCTTTGACGTTTTAAAAGTGCGGTTACCAAAGGCAACACGCAAAAAAATAAAATAAGACTGCTTAAAAAGTGGTGCGGTAAAAATTCGCATAACCACTGGGTATAGACTATTTTTCGTGACGCGAATTATCAATCTCTTTCGCCGACCAAAGATGAAGATTATGACAAAGCGCACATAATTTATGTCTTTTTGTTTCAGTCGTAGATGTCACACGTTTGGCGGGTGAAGTGCTTGCAAAAAAAGAGAAAATTAGGGGAAATGAAAGCGATTACATATTTATATGCAATGGATGGAAAGAGTTAATAAAAGCGGTTATTACAATCTGTAAACAAGATTAATTCGCATCGCGAAAATATGAGGATTTAATTCTCTGATTCTGAATAAAAAAAACGCCGCAGTAAGCGGCGTTCTCAATAACGGCGGGTAGCTACGCGCCGACTTTCGCCCATGTGTCGCGCAGACCGACGGTGCGGTTAAACACCAGATTAGTTGCGGTTGCATAGCGGCTATCCAGGCAGAAATACCCTTCGCGCTCGAACTGATACGCTTTTTCCGGCTGCGCCTGCGCCAGGCTCGGCTCGGCAAAACCCTGTTTGATCACCAGCGATTCCGGGTTCATCACCGAGAGGAAGTCCTCCGCCGCGCCCGGGTTCGGTACGCTGAACAGGCGATCGTACAGGCGGATTTCTACCGGCAGCGCGTGCGCCGCGCTCACCCAGTGAATCACGCCCTTCACCTTGCGGCCGTCGGCTGGATCTTTGCTCAGGGTATCGGCATCGTAGGTGCAGAAGATAGTGGTGATGTTGCCTTCCGCATCTTTCTCCACGCGCTCCGCTTTAATCACGTAAGCGTTACGCAGGCGAACTTCTTTGCCCAGCACCAGACGCTTGTACTGCTTGTTCGCTTCTTCGCGGAAGTCGGCGCGATCGATCCAGATTTCGCCGCTGAACGGCACCTCGCGGCTGCCCATCTCCGGTTTATTCGGATGATTCGGCATGGTCACGATTTCGCTGCCGCCCTGCGGATAGTTTTCGATAACCAGCTTAACCGGGTCGATAACGGCCATCGCGCGCGGGGCGTTTTCGTTCAGATCTTCACGGATGCAGGATTCCAGCGAAGCGATTTCGATGGTGTTGTCCTGCTTGGTCACGCCGATGCGTTTGCAGAACTCGCGGATGGATTCAGCGGTATAGCCGCGACGGCGCAGACCGGAAATGGTCGGCATACGCGGGTCATCCCAGCCCTCAACGTGCTTCTCGGTCACCAGCTGATTCAGCTTACGCTTGGACATCACGGTGTATTCGAGGTTGAGGCGCGAGAATTCATACTGACGCGGATGCACGGGGATGCTGATGTTATCCAGCACCCAATCGTACAGGCGGCGGTTATCCTGGAACTCGAGAGTACACAGCGAGTGGGTGATCCCTTCCAGCGCATCGCTGATGCAGTGGGTAAAGTCGTACATCGGGTAGATGCACCACTTGCTTCCGGTCTGGTGATGGTCGGCAAACTTAATGCGGTACAGCACCGGATCGCGCATCACGATAAACGGAGAGGCCATGTCGATTTTCGCGCGCAGGCAGGCTTTACCTTCGGCAAATCCACCGCTGCGCATTTTTTCAAACAGCGCCAGGTTCTCTTCCACGCTGCGATCGCGGTACGGGCTATTTTTACCCGGCTCTTTCAGCGTGCCGCGGTACTCACGGATCTCTTCCGCTGACAGTTCGTCAACGTAGGCCAGACCTTTATTGATCAGTTCAACCGCATACTGGTGCAGCTGATCGAAATAATCAGACGAGTAGCAAACATCCCCGGACCAGTGGAAACCTAACCACTGCACGTCGTTTTTAATCGACTCAACGTATTCGATATCTTCCTTCACCGGGTTGGTGTCATCGAAACGCAGGTTGCATTGGCCCTGGTAATCCTGAGCGATACCAAAGTTCAGGCAAATAGACTTCGCGTGGCCAATGTGCAGATAGCCGTTCGGTTCCGGTGGAAAACGGGTATGAACGGTGGTGTGCTTACCAGTAGCCAGATCTTCATCAATGATCTGACGAATAAAGTTAGTCGGGCGGGCTTCTGCCTCACTCATCGTGGGTTCCTCAAAGCGTAAACAACGTATAACGGCACATGATCTTACAAGCAGGGCGTAGAGACAACTATTAGTTACGCAAAATAGCGATCGGAAGGAGATTATGGGGGTGTTTGCGGTAAAAAAAAGCGGCGCAGGTTTCGCTGCGCCGCTGAGGCATAAACGCCACTCAGGAGTCTTATTTGCCTTTAATTTCGTACAGCGGCGTCTGGCCAGCAACCACTTTACCGGTTGCCTGGATAACCAGCGCGCTGTAGTCGTCGCTATTGCTGCATACGACCGGGCTAATCATCGAGCGCGCGTTAGCGTTCAGGAACGCAAGATCCAGTTCCAGAATCGGCTGACCCGCTTTCACTTCCGCGCCCTCTTCCACCAGACGTTTAAAGCCCTGGCCGTTAAGCGCGACGGTATCGATACCCATATGGACAACGATTTCCGCACCGTTTTCAGTTTCCAGACAGAAAGCATGGTTGGTGTTGAAAATCTTCACCACGGTGCCAGCCGCCGGCGCAACAACAATCTTATCGGTCGGTTTCACCGCCACGCCGTCGCCGACGGCTTTGCTGGCGAACGCTTCATCCGGGACCTGCTCCAGCGCTACAATGTCGCCGGTAATCGGCGAAACCAGCGCTTCGACGGTTTTCGCGTTAGCGACAGCCTGCGGTTTAGCGGCCTGAGCGGCTACGGGGGCGCTGTGAGGCGCTCCAGCCGCCGCGGCAACCGGGCCACGGGCAACCACTTTCTTCATTTCATCGCCGACGGATTCGGCTTTCGCACCCACGATAACCTGGATGGTCTGCTTGTTCAGTTTAACCACACCGGAAGCGCCGAGGCGCTTACAGGCCGCGTCGTTAACCAGCGCAGAGTCCGCCACGGTCAGACGCAGACGGGTAATACAGGCATCAATCGCTTTCAGGTTATCCGTACCGCCGACCGCCGCGATGTAGTTGGTCGCCAGCTGGGTTAAACCTTCTTCGGTATTGCTGTTGGCCTCTTCAGTGACCACGTCATCCGCTTTATCTTCACGACCCGGCGTTTTCAGATTGAACATGCGGATTACCGCGCTGAACAACAGGAAGTAGATAACAAAGAACACAACGCCCATCACAATCAGCATCCAGACGTTTTTACTGGCTGCCGGCAGGCTGTACATCAGCACATAGTCGATGGCGCCTGCGGAGAAAGAGAAGCCCGCGTGGATACCCAGCGCCGTCGCAACGAACAGGCTGATACCGGTCAGGATGGCGTGCAGGAGATACAGCAGCGGCGCCAGGAACATGAACAGGAATTCCAGCGGCTCAGTCACACCGGTCAGGAACGCAGTGATAGCAACCGACAGCAGCATACCGCCGACCATCGGACGACGCGCTTTCGGGGCCGCGAAATACATCGCCAGCGCCGCACCCGGCAGACCGAACATCATGATCGGGAAGAAGCCGGACATGAACATCCCCGCGGTGCCGTCACCCGCATAGAAGCGGTTGATATCACCGTGGAACACGGCGCCAGCGGCGTTGGTGAATTCACCAATCTGGAACCAGGCGATGGTGTTCAGCACCTGATGCAGACCCGTCGGGATCAGCAGACGGTTGATGAAACCAAAGATACCGGAGCCGAGCGCGCCCGCGCCCACAATCCATTCACCACCTGCATGGATGGCGTTCTGCACCGGCGGCCAGACGTAGCCGAAGATGGCTGCCAGCACCAGGCAGAAGAAGCCGGTTGCGATAGGTACAAAGCGTTTGCCGCCGAAGAAGCTCAGGAAGTCAGGCAGTTTGATACCCGACCAGCGGTTATAGACGGCACCGCCAACCAGACCGGTAATGATACCCGCCAGGACGCCCATGTTGATGGCCGGGTTGATGGTGACCATCGCTTTCGTCAATACGAAGTAACCTACCGCCCCCGCCAGCGCTGCGGCACCGGCGCTGTCTTTCGACCAGCTGGATGCGACGCCGATAGCGAAAATCAGCGCCAGGTTGTCAAAGATTGCCCCGCCCGCCTGGGCGATAAACGAAATGTTAAGCAGATCCGGTTGACCGAATCGCAGCAGCAGCGCCGCGACCGGCAGCACTGCGATAGGGAGCTGTAACGCCCTACCGAGTCGCTGAAAAAAACCTAAAATATTCATCTTATTCCCCCTATGAGACCCCGATAAGGCTCATTAAAGCCACTTTATTATTGTGTAACCTGGTTAAATTTTTAACTTACCTGCAAAGTGTCTGAAAAATTAATTCGTCTCGCAAATTAAATGGGTATTTTTTGTGACAATAGTCACCAAATATCGTATTCACCTCCGCCTTTGACTGGCTAACAACGAAAACTTATTTTATCATTCAAAAAATCAACACGGATTGACCCCGCTCGGCGCAGTTGCTGCGATACTCTTAATAGTATGCTGGCGCCAATCCGCCAGGTTCTAATTTAACTATAGAGGTGAACAATGAGACTGATCCCCCTGGTAACAGCTGAACAAGTCGGTAAATGGGCTGCCCGGCATATCGTTAACCGCATCAATGCGTTCAAACCGACTGCGGACCGTCCGTTTGTCCTGGGCCTGCCTACCGGCGGTACGCCTCTGACCGCTTATAAAGCCCTGGTTGAGATGCACAAAGCAGGCCAGGTTAGCTTTAAGCATGTTGTCACCTTCAACATGGATGAGTACGTTGGGCTGCCGAAAGAGCATCCGGAAAGCTATCATAGCTTTATGCATCGCAACTTCTTTGATCACGTTGATATCCCGGCGGAAAATATTAACCTGCTGAATGGTAACGCGCCGGATATTGATGCAGAATGCCGTCGCTATGAAGAAAAAATTCGTTCTTACGGTAAAATCCACCTGTTTATGGGCGGCGTGGGTAACGATGGCCACATCGCTTTTAACGAACCAGCCTCTTCTTTGGCTTCACGCACACGCATCAAAACCCTGACCCATGATACTCGCGTAGCGAATTCCCGTTTCTTCGACGGTGACGTTGACCAGGTGCCTAAGTACGCGCTGACCGTTGGCGTGGGCACGCTGCTGGACGCGGAGGAAGTGATGATTCTGGTGCTGGGTCATCAGAAAGCGCTGGCGCTGCAGGCGGCGGTGGAAGGCAACGTAAACCATATGTGGACCATTACCTGTCTGCAGCTGCACCCGAAAGCGGTGGTGGTCTGCGATGAGCCGTCCACCATGGAACTGAAAGTTAAGACACTGAAATATTTCAACGAGTTAGAAGCCGAAAATATCAAAGGTCTGTAATGTAGTCTCGTCCCGCGGCTGCCCCCGCGGGACAACCATTTTTGACAACCGGGGGTCGTAATGTATGCATTAACCCAAGGCCGGATTTATACCGGTCACGAAATTCTGGATGACCATGCGATTGTTATCGCCAATGGCCTTATCGAACGTATCTGTCCTCAGACTGAACTGCCCACCGGGATCGAACAGCGCTCGGTTGATGGCGCGATCCTTGCCCCCGGTTTTATCGACGTCCAGCTTAACGGCTGCGGCGGCGTGCAGTTCAACGACACGGCGGACGCGGTCACCGTTGAAACGCTGGAGATTATGCAGAAGGCCAATGAACGCTCCGGCTGCACCAGCTATCTGCCCACGCTGATCACCTCCAGCGACGACCTGATGAAACAGGGCGTACGCGTGATGCGCGAATACCTGCAAAAACATCCTAACCAGGCGCTGGGGCTGCATCTTGAAGGCCCGTGGCTGAATATCGTTAAAAAAGGTACCCACAACCCGGACTACGTACGCAAACCGGATGCCGCGCTGGTGGATTTCCTGTGCGAAAACGCGGACGTGATAACCAAAATCACGCTTGCGCCGGAACGGGTGGAACCGGAGGTTATCCGCAAACTGGTGGCCGCCGGCATCATCGTCTCCGCCGGTCACTCCAACGCGACGCTTAAAGAAGCGAAAATCGGTTTCCGCGCCGGGATTACCTTTGCTACCCATCTGTTTAACGCCATGCCGTATATTACCGGCCGTGAGCCGGGCCTGGCTGGCGCGATTTTCGACGAGCCGGATGTCTACTGCGGCATCATCGTCGATGGTATGCACGTCGATTTCGCCAACGTGCGCCTCGCTAAACGCTTGAAAGGCGACAAGCTGTGTCTGGTTACCGACGCGACGGCGCCGGCGGGTGCCAATATTGAGCAGTTCATTTTTGCCGGTAAAACAATATACTACCGGAACGGCCTGTGCGTAGATGAGAACGGTACCCTCAGCGGCTCTTCATTGACCATGATTGAAGGGGTGCGTAACCTCGTTGAGCATTGCGGCATCGCGCTGGATGAAGTGTTGCGTATGGCGACGCTCTACCCTTCCCGCGCCATTGGCGTAGACAAACAGTTAGGCAGCATTGCCCCGGGGATGGTCGCTAACCTGACCGCATTCACCCGTGATTATAAAATCACCAAGACCATCGTTAATGGTAACGAGGTCGTCACTGAGTAAGTAAAAGTATGACAGCAGGCGGACAGGCTCAAATTGGTAACGTCGATCTCGTAAAACAGCTGAACAGCGCGGCCGTCTATCGGCTCATCGATCAGCACGGCCCCATCTCGCGTATCCAGATTGCGGAACAAAGCCAGCTTGCCCCTGCCAGCGTAACCAAAATTACGCGTCAGCTTATTGAACGCGGACTGATCAAAGAAGTCGATCAGCAGGCCTCCACCGGGGGCCGCCGCGCCATCTCCATTGTTGCCGAAACCCGCGGCTTCCACGCCATCGGCGTACGCCTTGGCCGCTACGACGCCACCCTGACCCTCTATGATTTAAGCAGCAAGACTCTTGAAGAAGAGCACTACCCGCTGCCGGAAAGAACTCAGGAAACGCTGGAACACGCCCTGCTTAACATCATCGCCGCCTTTATGGAGAGCTGTCAGCGTAAAATCCGCGAGCTGATCGCCATTTCGGTGATCCTGCCGGGGCTGGTCGATCCGGAAAGCGGCGTCATTCGCTATATGCCGCACATTCAGGTGGAAAACTGGGGGCTGGTTGAAGCGCTGGAAAAACGCTTTAAAGTTACCTGCTACGTCGGCCACGATATTCGTAGCCTCGCGCTGGCGGAGCACTACTTTGGTGCGAGCCACGACTGTGAAGACTCCATTCTGGTGCGCGTACACCGCGGGACCGGCGCAGGGATCATCTCCAACGGGCGGATTTTTATTGGCCGTAACGGTAACGTCGGGGAAATCGGCCATATCCAGGTCGACCCGTTAGGCGAGCGCTGCCACTGCGGTAACTTCGGCTGTCTGGAAACCGTCGCCGCCAATGCCGCTATTGAACATCGCGTTCGTCATCTGCTGGAACAGGGTTATCAGAGCAAAATTTCCCTCGATGACTGTTCGATCAAAACGATCTGCAAAGCCGCGAATAAAGGCGATGCGCTGGCCTGTGAGGTGATCGAGCACGTTGGCCGCCATCTGGGTAAAACCATCGCTATCGCCATTAACCTGTTTAATCCGCAAAAGGTGGTGATTGCCGGGGAGATCGTGGAAGCGGAAAAAGTCCTTCTGCCGGCAATCGAAGGCTGTATTAATACCCAGGCGCTGAAGGCGTTTCGCAAAAACCTGCCGGTAGTGCGATCCACGCTCGATCATCGCTCAGCCATTGGCGCTTTTGCCCTGGTAAAGCGTGCGATGCTCAACGGGACTCTGCTCCAGCGTTTGCTGGAAAGCTAAAGCCGCTTTATAGTTTCGCCTTTCTCCAACGATGTCGGACAGTTCATGACCATTCAAAACATAATTTGTGATATTGACGGCGTGCTGATGCACGACAATGTGGCCGTGCCGGGCGCCGCTGAATTCATCAAACGCATACTTGAGAAAGAGATGCCGCTGGTGATGCTGACCAACTACCCTTCTCAAACCGGTCAGGATCTGGCAAACCGCTTTGCGACGGCGGGAATCGATGTTCCTGATACCGCCTTTTATACCTCAGCAATGGCCACGGCGGATTTTCTGCGTCGCCAGGAAGGCAAAAAAGCCTATGTGGTCGGGGAAGGCGCGCTGATTCACGAACTGTACAAAGCCGGCTTTACCATCACCGACGTCAATCCGGATTTTGTTATCGTCGGTGAGACGCGCTCCTTTAACTGGGAGATGATGCATAAGGCCGCTTTTTTTGTCGCCAACGGCGCGCGCTTTATCGCCACTAACCCGGATACCCACGGTCGCGGCTACTACCCGGCCTGCGGGGCGCTGTGCGCCGGTATAGAAAAAATCTCCGGTCGTAAGCCGTTCTACGTGGGGAAACCGAGCCCGTGGATTATCCGCTCCGCGCTCAATAAAATGCAGGCGCATTCGGAACAGACGGTAATCGTCGGCGATAACCTGCGAACGGATATTCTGGCAGGCTTCCAGGCCGGTCTGGAAACCATTCTGGTGCTTTCCGGGGTTGCCACGCTCGATGATATCGACAGCATGCCGTTCCGCCCTTCCTGGATTTATCCCTCCGTTGCGGAAATCGATATCTTCTAAATAAAACCACGTCCTGCGACGTGGTTTCTTATTTCTAAGCCTCTCCTGAACGCTTTTATCTAAAAAAAAAGCGCCATCACTAAATATTCAGCAACAAAAGTGCTCAAAACGTACTCTTTTTTCACTATTCGACAATCACAATTGCATTATTTCCTTTTCCAGCCGTAAACCCCTTGCGCCCTCCGCGCCTTTGCGGCATTTTCTAAAGCATGCACTGAGGCTTCGCAATAAGACGAAGTCTGCACAACATCAAACAAGACAGGGTAACGGAGAAGGCTATGTGTTCGATTTTTGGCGTACTGGATATTAAAACTGACGCGGGTGAGCTGCGTAAAAAGGCACTGGAGCTTTCCCGACTGATGCGCCACCGTGGTCCGGACTGGTCCGGCGTCTATGCCTGTGATAAAGCCATCCTGGCGCATGAACGCCTGTCGATCGTCGACGTCAACGCCGGCGCGCAGCCGCTGTATAACGCCGCTAAAACTCACGCTCTCGCCGTCAACGGTGAAATCTACAACCACCAGGCGCTGCGCGCGGAATACGGCGACCGCTATGCGTTCCAGACCGGTTCCGACTGCGAAGTTATCCTCGCGCTGTATCAGGAAAAAGGCCCGGACTTCCTCGACGATCTGCAGGGCATGTTTGCTTTCGCTCTCTACGACAGCGAAAAAGACGCGTATCTGATTGGTCGCGACCACATCGGCATCATCCCGCTGTATATGGGTCACGACGAACACGGCAACTTCTACGTTGCCTCTGAAATGAAAGCGCTGGTTCCGGTTTGCCGCACGATTAAAGAGTTCCCGGCAGGCAGCTACCTGTGGAGCAAAGATGGCGAAATCCGCGAGTACTACCAGCGCGACTGGTTCGACTACGACGCGGTGAAAGACAACGTCACGGACAAAAACGAACTGCGTCAGGCGCTGGAAGAGTCGGTGAAAAGCCATCTGATGTCCGATGTTCCGTACGGCGTACTGCTCTCAGGCGGCCTGGATTCATCGGTGATTTCCGCCATCACCAAAAAATATGCCGCGCGCCGCGTCGAAGATCAGGAAAAATCAGAAGCCTGGTGGCCGCAGCTGCACTCCTTCGCCGTCGGCCTGGAGGGCGCCCCCGATCTGAAAGCCGCGCAGGAAGTGGCTAACCATCTGGGTACCGTGCACCACGAGATCCACTTTACGGTGCAGGAAGGCCTGGACGCGATTCGCGATGTTATCTATCACATTGAAACCTACGACGTGACGACGATTCGCGCGTCAACGCCAATGTATCTGATGTCGCGTAAAATCAAAGCCATGGGCATCAAAATGGTGCTGTCCGGCGAAGGTTCTGACGAAGTATTTGGCGGCTACCTCTATTTCCATAAAGCGCCCAACGCCAAAGAGCTGCACGAAGAGACCGTGCGCAAACTGCAGGCGCTGCATATGTTTGACTGCGCTCGCGCCAACAAAGCGATGTCCGCCTGGGGCGTTGAAGCGCGCGTCCCGTTCCTGGATAAGAAATTCCTCGACGTGGCAATGCGTATTAACCCGCAGGATAAAATGTGCGGCAACGGTAAAATGGAAAAACATGTCCTGCGTGAATGTTTTGAATCTTACCTGCCGGCGAGCGTCGCCTGGCGCCAGAAAGAACAGTTCTCTGATGGCGTTGGTTACAGCTGGATCGATACCTTAAAAGAAGTGGCCGCTGAACAGATTTCCGATCGGCAGCTGGAAACCGCCGGCTTCCGTTTCCCGTACAACACGCCTTCCTCGAAAGAAGCGTATCTGTACCGTGAGATTTTCGAAGAGCTGTTCCCGGTACCGAGCGCGGCCGAATGCGTTCCTGGCGGCCCTTCCGTCGCATGCTCTTCAGCAAAAGCGATTGAGTGGGACGAATCTTTCAAAAAAATGAACGATCCGTCGGGACGCGCGGTTGGCGTACACCAGTCGGCCTACTAACCGATGCTGTTTTCAAAACGGACTCTTCGGGGTCCGTTTTTGTTTTGTGCCTTATTTAAGCCGTTAAAAACGATAAATAACCAATAATTGCCGATTATTGCACCACGCTGTTCGCAACCTAACCAAACAGTTACGTTCAGTCCATTTTCGATGAAAAAGGGGTTGACGCTTCAAGGCTCAATACGCATAATGCGCCCCGCAACGCCGATAAGGTAACGCGAAAAAAGATGGCTACGTAGCTCAGCTGGTTAGAGCACATCACTCATAATGATGGGGTCACAGGTTCGAATCCCGTCGTAGCCACCATCTTTTTTTGCGGGAGTGGCGAAATTGGTAGACGCACCAGATTTAGGTTCTGGCGCCGCAAGGTGTGCGAGTTCAAGTCTCGCCTCCCGCACCATTTACTCGTTCGCGTTGCGGTAAAAGATTTTTGTTGGGGTATCGCCAAGCGGTAAGGCACCGGTTTTTGATACCGGCATTCCCTGGTTCGAATCCAGGTACCCCAGCCATATTTTCGATGTTTGCGGTTCACCGCGACGGTATTGGGGTATCGCCAAGCGGTAAGGCACCGGTTTTTGATACCGGCATTCCCTGGTTCGAATCCAGGTACCCCAGCCATCGAAAATAGAGTAAGATTTTGGCTACGTAGCTCAGCTGGTTAGAGCACATCACTCATAATGATGGGGTCACAGGTTCGAATCCCGTCGTAGCCACCATACAAAGGAATTATTGATTCAGTTCGATAAATCCAAAAGAATTGTTGGGGTATCGCCAAGCGGTAAGGCTCTGGTTTCTGATACCAGCATTCCGAGGTTCGAATCCTCGTACCCCAGCCAATTTTAAAAGTCGCCCACGCTGTGCGCGCACCCGTTGGAGTATCTCCAGGCGCTAAGCCACCGGTTTGACCCCGGTACGAAATGGTCAACGTAAAATTGGGGTATCGCCAAGCGGTAAGGCACCGGATTCTGATTCCGGCATTCCGAGGTTCGAATCCTCGTACCCCAGCCAACAAAAAGCAAAAAGCTCGCTTCGGCGGGCTTTTTGCTTTATGAATTCCGAAAAAAGCTGACCTGAAGTGTACCTCGTTCTCAGCTCTGATAAATTACAGAGTCAATGAGTAAAAGGATTTACGATGAACTATCAGGTTTTCCCTCTCTTTACCCGCACCATAACCTTGCTCTTTTTTCTGATCGGCTTCGCTTTCTGCCTGTTCGGGATTTCAGCCTTACTAACCTACAGCATCGTGGTTGGTTTGTTTTTTCCCGTCGGCATATCCATGCGCCTGCATCGGCTCAACGAAACGGGCCTCGCGCTAACGCTCACCGAGGATACCCGCTGGATAACCTACATTCATGGCTTCCCGGCTAAGGAGCAGAGAGACGTCATTAAGAATCCCTGTTTTTGGTCAACAGAAAGAACGCGGCAATTTTTTCTTCGCTGCTTTGCGAGCAAGATGATTCTTCAGGCAGCATGTATCGCCATCCTTGCCTGTGACGTTCTGTCTTCCGAAGGCGACGCGGTAACTGCCATCCTTGCGCTGCTGGCGCTGCTGTTCCTGCTCTATATGTCAGGTAAAAGCGCCTATTCCTTCTATTTGCTCGCCACGAATCAGTGGCAGTGCGAATCCCTGACAACCTCTGGCGGCAGTATCTGGTATCAGGGATTCTTGCCCAAAAAAGAGGGTAAAGACACGCTGTTTGCGCGATTATTTTGAATGCGGATTATAGCCCCAACGCGTATTTCAACGCCTGACGCTTCAGTCCGCCGGCGCGCTCGGCCGCCATCAGCCCAATATTTCTCAGCATACGCACCGGGGGCAGATCGTTGCTAAACCCGGCGTAAAACAGATCCATCCCAGACTGCATAATAAAGTTGTCAGCCTGACGGCGCGTCTGGTAGCGCTTAAGTACCGGCAGGCTGGCCCACTCTTCGCCGTGGGCTTTTGCTCTGCCAAGAATATCGAGCAGCGCATCGACATCGCGATAGCCGAGGTTAACCCCCTGCCCCGCCAGCGGATGAATGGTGTGCGCAGCATCGCCCACCAGCGCCAGCCCCGGCTTAACATACTGCAATGCGTGACGGCGGGTGAGCGGGAAGGCGCCCGCGCTCAGCGGCGTAATCTCTCCCAGCCGCGACGGGAAGTGGCGAGTAATTTCCTGCTGTAGCTGAGCCATACTCATGCCCTGCAGCTGGCGGATCCGCGCCGGCGCGTCGTACCACACCAGCGAGGCCCAATGATCGAACAGCGGTAAAAACGCGCGCGGCCCCGCCGGAGTGAACTGCTGCCAGGTGCTGTCGCCGGGATCGTCCGCACACTGTACGCTGATCAACATACAGGATTGCTGGTACTGCCACGCGTGGATGCCGATTCCGGCCAGCTGACGCACCTGCGAACTGGCGCCGTCCGCGCCCACCACCAGCCGCGCATCAAGCCGGCTGCCGTCGGTCAGCGTTAAGGAGGCGTACGTTTCTTCCAGACGCATCTCCTGGAGCGATGTTCCCACCTGCAGCGATATGCGCTCATGGGCTTCCAGCGCCTGCCACAGGGCTCGCTGCAGGACGTTATTCTCCACCATATAGCCCAGCTCCGGCAGCTTCAGCTCCGCGGCGTTGAAGACAACATGCGCGCTTTCCCACTCCCAGGTTTCTAGCTGGCGGTACGCATGGGCGCGCATGGACCGCACGCTGTCCCAGACGCCGAGGCCTCTCAGCAGCCCTACCGATGACGCGCTGATTGCCGAAATACGCACGTCAGGCGGTGAAGACGCATCAAAAACCGGTGGCGCGTTTTTTTCAATGACCGTCACCGTAAAGCCCTGCAGCGCCAGGCCAAGCGCGAGGGCGCCGCCAACCATCCCGCCGCCGACGATAACGACATCTGTTGCATGAATTGTCATGGCTATTATCCTTAAACCCGAATCCCCTCAGTTTACCGGATTTTTATTCGGCTTGTGGTGATTACGGTCGTACTGGTCAGGGCGCGGTCAAAGCATTACAATACGCGCCCTGCAATCCTGGCTTTATATCCGTCACCCTTCACATTGCAGAGCAACATCCGGTGAAGACGCTGACTTTGGGTATACCTAATTAAGCATGAGCAAGTCGATGACAAAAAAACTCCATATTAAAACCTGGGGCTGTCAGATGAACGAATACGATTCATCAAAGATGGCCGATCTGCTGGATGCCACCCACGGGTATCAACTCACTGAAGTGGCGGAAGAAGCGGATGTGCTGCTGCTCAATACCTGCTCAATCCGTGAGAAGGCTCAGGAAAAAGTATTCCATCAGCTAGGACGCTGGAAGCTGCTGAAAGAGAAGAATCCCAACCTGATCATCGGCGTTGGCGGCTGCGTAGCCTCTCAGGAAGGCGACCATATTCGCCAGCGCGCCCACTACGTCGATATTATTTTTGGGCCGCAGACCCTGCACCGTCTGCCGGAAATGATCAACTCGGTACGAGGCAACCGCAGCCCGGTCGTCGATATCAGCTTCCCGGAAATCGAAAAATTCGACCGCCTGCCGGAACCGCGCGCCGAAGGCCCAAGCGCCTTTGTTTCCATCATGGAAGGCTGCAACAAGTACTGCACCTACTGCGTGGTGCCTTACACCCGCGGTGAGGAAGTGAGCCGCCCAAGCGACGATATCCTGTTTGAAATCGCCCAGCTTGCGGCTCAGGGCGTCCGTGAAGTCAACCTGCTCGGGCAGAACGTAAACGCCTGGCGCGGGGAAAACTATGACGGCACCACCGGTAGCTTTGCCGATCTCCTGCGTCTGGTTGCGGCGATCGACGGTATCGACCGGATCCGCTTTACCACCAGCCATCCCATCGAGTTCACCGACGATATCATCGAGGTTTACCGCGATACGCCGGAGCTGGTCAGCTTCCTGCACCTGCCGGTGCAGAGCGGTTCCGACCGCGTGCTGAACCTGATGGGCCGAACCCACACGGCGCTGGAATATAAAGCGATTATCCGCAAACTGCGCGCGGCACGTCCGGATATTCAGATCAGCTCCGACTTCATCGTCGGCTTCCCTGGCGAAACCACCCAGGATTTCGAGCAGACCATGAAGCTGATTGCCGATGTGAATTTCGATATGAGCTACAGCTTCATCTTCTCCGCGCGTCCGGGAACGCCGGCGGCCGATATGGTTGACGACGTACCGGAAGAGGACAAGAAGCAGCGTTTGTATATTCTGCAGGAGCGCATCAACCAGCAGGCGATGGCCTGGAGCCGCCGTATGCTCGGCACCGTGCAGCGCATTCTGGTGGAAGGCACCTCACGTAAGAGCATCATGGAGCTGTCTGGCCGCACCGAAAATAACCGCGTGGTGAACTTCGAAGGCTCGCCTGAGATGATCGGCAAGTTTGTCGATGTCGAGATCACCGACGTCTGGACAAACTCCCTGCGCGGTAAAGTGGTGCGCACCGAGGACGAAATGGGTCTGCGCATCGCGGAAACCCCGGAGTCGGTAATTGCCCGCACCCGTAAAGAAAACGATCTTGGCGTCGGTATCTACCAGCCATAATCCGTTCAGGCCTGCCGGCTCCGGCAGGCCTTGTATTTCCTCTCCTGAACCCAATATCTATAGCGATGCTTGCGCCATATTCCGATGACGTGAATAATTTCCTGACCGGCTACCTTCCGGCTATCTATGTATAAGAGGAACAGCTTGAATACAGACACTCGCGAAATCACCCTTGAGCCCGCGGACAACGCCCGTCTGCTGAGCCTGTGCGGCCCGTTTGATGACAACATTAAACAGCTGGAACGCCGCCTCGGCATCGAGATTAACCGTCGTGACAACCACTTTAAACTGACCGGTCGGCCGATTTGCGTCACCGCTGCGGCGGATATCCTGCGCAGTCTGTACGTCGATACCGCGCCGATGCGCGGCGAAATTCAGGATATTGAACCGGAACAAATTCATCTGGCGATCAAAGAAGCCCGCGTGCTGGAGCAGAGCGCCGAAAGCGTGCCGGACTACGGTAAGGCCATCAATATCAAAACCAAGCGCGGCGTGATTAAACCGCGTACGCCGAATCAGGCGCAGTACATCGCCAATATTCTTGACCACGACATTACCTTCGGCGTCGGTCCTGCCGGGACCGGGAAAACCTACCTGGCTGTCGCCGCCGCGGTAGACGCGCTGGAGCGCCAGGAGATCCGCCGTATTCTTCTGACCCGTCCGGCGGTTGAGGCCGGCGAAAAACTGGGCTTCCTGCCCGGCGATTTGAGCCAGAAAGTCGATCCGTACCTGCGGCCCCTTTACGACGCGCTGTTCGAGATGCTCGGCTTCGAGAAAGTCGAAAAGTTGATTGAGCGCAACGTGATTGAAGTCGCGCCGCTGGCCTATATGCGCGGCCGTACGCTGAACGATGCGTTTATCATTCTCGACGAAAGCCAGAACACGACCATTGAACAGATGAAAATGTTCCTGACCCGTATCGGCTTTAACTCTAAGGCGGTCATTACCGGCGACGTCACGCAGATTGACCTGCCGCGCAGCACCAAATCGGGCCTGCGCCATGCGATTGAAGTGCTGGCGGAAGTCGATGAGATCAGCTTCAACTTCTTCCATAGCGAAGACGTCGTGCGCCACCCGGTTGTCGCCCGCATCGTTAACGCCTATGAAGCCTGGGAAGAAGCAGACCAGAAACGTAAAGCAGAACTGGCCGCCGAGCGCAAACGCGAAGCCCAGGAACAGGAGCATAAATGAGTCAGGTCATTCTCGATTTACAGCTGGCTTGCGAAGATAACAGCGGAATGCCGGATGAAGCCCTGTTTCAGCGCTGGGTCGATAGCGTTATTCCGCAGTTTCAGGAAGAGTCGGAGCTGACGATTCGCCTGGTTGATGAAGCGGAAAGCCACGAGCTGAACCTGACCTATCGCGGGAAGGACAAACCGACTAACGTGCTCTCTTTCCCGTTCGAAGCCCCGCCGGGTATCGAAATGCCGCTGCTTGGCGACCTGGTCATCTGCCGTCAGGTGGTTGAACAGGAAGCGAAAGAGCAAGGTAAACCGCTGGAAGCGCACTGGGCGCATATGGTGGTCCACGGTAGCCTGCATCTTTTGGGCTATGACCACATCATTGATGAAGAAGCGGAAGAGATGGAATCCCTCGAAACAGAGATAATGCTTGCTCTGGGCTATGAGGATCCGTACATTGCCGAGAAGGAATAACCCGTTGCCGGCTTTGCCGGCGACTGGCCGCTATGCCGGGCGCTGAGTATACGCGTGACGAGCGACTATTTAACTAACATGAGAACCCATACGACGCCATGAGCGACGACAATTCACACAGTAGCGACACAGTAAACAGCAAAAAGGGATTCTTCTCCCTGTTACTCAGCCAGCTCTTTCACGGTGAACCCAAAAATCGTGACGAACTGCTGGCGCTGATCCGTGATTCCGGGCAAAACGACCTTATCGACGAAGATACGCGCGATATGCTCGAAGGGGTAATGGATATCGCCGACCAGCGCGTTCGCGACATCATGATCCCCCGCTCGCAGATGATTACCCTGAAACGCAACCAGACGCTGGACGAGTGCCTCGATGTCATCATCGAATCGGCCCACTCGCGTTTCCCGGTGATCAGCGAAGATAAAGATCACATCGAAGGGATTCTGATGGCCAAAGATCTGCTGCCGTTTATGCGCAGCGATGCCGAAGCCTTCAGCATGGAAAAAGTGTTGCGTCCGGCGGTTGTCGTGCCCGAGAGCAAGCGGGTTGACCGCATGCTGAAGGAGTTTCGCTCCCAACGTTACCATATGGCTATCGTGATCGATGAGTTTGGCGGCGTCTCAGGTCTGGTGACCATTGAAGATATCCTTGAGCTCATCGTCGGTGAAATAGAAGACGAATACGACGAAGAAGAAGATATCGATTTCCGTCAGCTGAGCCGCCACACGTGGACGGTGCGCGCGCTGGCCTCAATCGAAGATTTCAACGAAGCGTACGGCACCCACTTCAGCGATGAAGAGGTCGACACCATCGGCGGTCTGGTCATGCAGGCGTTTGGTCATCTGCCTGCCCGCGGCGAGTCTATCGACATTGATGGTTACCAATTCAAGGTCGCAATGGCTGACAGTCGACGTATTATTCAGGTACATGTAAAGCTTCCTGATGATGCCCCGCAGCCGAAGCTGGAAGACTAATCCAACGGGACGATTAACCTAAATGGTATTTGCCTCTCTTATTGAACGCCAGCGCGTACGTTTGCTGCTGGCGCTGTTATTCGGAGCCAGCGGAACGCTGGCTTTTTCACCTTATGACTTCTGGCCAGCAGCCCTTATTTCGTTAATTGGCCTGCAAGGTTTAACCCTCAATCGACGTCCCCTGCAAAGCGCCGCGATTGGCTATTTCTGGGGGTTAGGGCTGTTCGGCTCCGGTATTAACTGGGTCTACGTGAGCATCGCGCAGTTCGGCGGCATGCCAGGTCCGGTCAACGTTTTCCTGGTGGTGCTGCTGGCGGCCTATCTGTCGCTCTATAGCGGATTATTTGCCGGCATTCTTTCGCGCCTGTGGCCAAAAACCAGCTGGATACGCGTGGCTATCGCCGCGCCGGTGGTGTGGCAAATCAGCGAATTTCTGCGCGGCTGGGTGCTCACCGGCTTCCCGTGGCTACAGTTCGGCTACAGTCAGATTGACGGCCCGCTCAAAGGCCTGGCTCCCGTGATGGGCGTTGAGGCGATTAACTTCCTGCTGATGCTCGTCAGCGGCCTGCTGGTATTGGCCATCGCGCAGCGTAACTGGAAGCCGCTGATCGCCGCCGTCGTGCTGTTCGCCCTGCCCTTCCCGCTTCGCTATATTCAGTGGTATCAACCGCTGCCGGCGCGCGCGACCACGGTTTCGCTGGTACAGGGCGATATCCCCCAGGCGATGAAATGGGACCAGAATCAGCTGCTCAACACCCTGAAAACCTATCTGGATCTCACCCAGCCGCATATGGGTAAATCGCAGCTGATTGTCTGGCCGGAATCCGCGATTCCGGATCTGGAAATTAACCAGCAGCGCTTCCTCAGCATGATGGACGACCTGATGCGGTCGAAAAATAGCTCGCTGATCACCGGCATCGTCGATGCGCGTCTGAACGCGCGCAATCGCTACGATACGTACAACACCATTATTACGCTGGGCAAAGATAACCCGTACAGCTACGACTCAAAGAATCGCTACAACAAGAATCATCTGGTGCCGTTTGGTGAGTTTGTGCCGCTGGAATCGATTCTGCGTCCGCTGGCGCCGTTCTTCGACCTGCCAATGTCCTCTTTCAGCCGCGGGCCGTACGTGCAGCCGCAGCTGGTGGCGCATAATATGCGTCTGACGGCGGCTATCTGCTACGAGATCATTCTTGGCGAGCAGGTGCGGGATAACTTCCGCCCGGATACGGATTTTCTGTTAACTATTTCGAATGACGCATGGTTCGGCAAATCTATCGGCCCGTGGCAGCACTTCCAGATGGCGCGAATGCGCGCGCTGGAGCTGGCCCGTCCGCTGCTGCGCAGCACCAATAACGGCATTACCGCGGTCATCGGCCCGCGCGGTGAAATACAGGAGATGATCCCGCAGTTCACCCGCGCCGTATTAACCACCAAAGTGACCCCAACGGCAGGACTGACGCCGTACGCGCGTACGGGGAACTGGCCGCTGTGGGCGTTAACCGCCTTGTTTGGCTTTGCTGCGCTGCTGATGAGCCTGCGCCAGCGCCGTCAATAATTGCTTCTCCCGCGGCGGCATTCGTCGCCGCGGTCATCCCCCCTTCTTATTCATTCTGGCACGACCATTGCTTAATAATTCATGTCGCAACGCGATCCTCGGGGGTACAACCCGGTTGCACCACCATCGATCGTCAGGCGGCGCTATTTTGGTGCAATGGGGGATTTTTGCCTTTAAATGGTGCGGTGCGCTTCGCAAAAATCAACAATATAAGAGCAAAATCTTTACATTAAGCCAAACTAAATGCTAACAAACACATACAAATGCTGCACGCAAAGACGGCAGCGATAAAAAAGCACACACATTCACAATGGGTATCAATAGCGTCTGACGGCGCTGAGGATAAGGAGTCGGATATGCAATTACGTAAACTGGCCGCAGCAATGCTGGTCATGGGCCTCACCGCTGGGGTGGCGCATGCAGAAGATGCGGCATCCACCGCTGGCCAGAGCACTCTGGATAAAATTGCCAAAAACGGCGTTATCGTCGTTGGTCACCGTGAATCATCCGTTCCGTTCTCTTACTATGACAACAAGCAGCAGGTCGTTGGCTACTCCCAGGACTACTCGAATGCGATCGTTGATGCCATCAAGAAGAAGCTGAACAAACCGGATCTGCAGGTCAAACTGATCCCGGTTACCTCACAAAACCGTATTCCGCTGCTGCAAAACGGCACGTATGATTTCGAATGCGGCTCCACCACCAACAACCTTGAGCGCCAGAAACAGGCGGCCTTCTCCGATACGATTTTCGTCGTCGGTACCCGTCTGCTGGTGAAAAAAGGCGGCGCGATTAAAGATTTCCCGGATCTGAAGGATAAAGCCGTCGTCGTCACCTCCGGCACCACCTCCGAAATTCTGCTGCACAAGCTGAACGACGAGAAAAAAATGAATATGCGTATTATCAGCGCAAAAGATCACGGTGACTCTTTCCGTACTCTGGAAAGCGGTCGCGCGGTGGCCTTTATGATGGATGACGCGCTGCTGGCGGGCGAACGTGCGAAAGCGAAGAAACCGGATAACTGGGAGATTGTCGGTACCGCTCAGTCTCAGGAAGCCTACGGCTGCATGCTGCGCAAAGATGACCCGCAGTTCAAAACGCTGGTCGATGAGACGGTCGCCCAGGTTCAGACCTCCGGTGAAGCCGAAAAATGGTTCGATAAGTGGTTTAAAAATCCTATTCCGCCAAAGAACCTGAATATGAACTTTGAACTCTCTGACGAGATGAAAGCGCTGTTCAAATCACCTAACGATAAAGCTCTTAACTAATTAAAAAAACAAAGGGCGGGGAATCCTGCCCTCCCGATTGTTGCTACGGCGCGGACAGACTATACGGCGGCTGGTCGTTCCCCAGCGGCCGCGAATACCGAAACAGGCTGAGCAACAATCTTCGAGGGTAGCGCTGCTACCCTTTTTTTTCCAGGAGTCATTTATGTCAATAGACTGGAACTGGGGGATATTCCTGCAACAGGCCCCGTTCGGCAACACCACCTATTTAGGCTGGCTGTGGAGTGGTTTTCAGATCACCGTCACCCTGTCGGTAACGGCCTGGATTATCGCGTTCTTTGTAGGTTCGCTCTTCGGTATTCTCCGTACGGTCCCGAACCGTCTGCTGTCGACTATCGGCACCTGCTACGTTGAACTTTTTCGTAACGTTCCGCTTATCGTTCAATTTTTCACCTGGTATCTGGTGGTGCCTGAACTGCTGCCGGAAAACATCGGCATGTGGTTTAAGTCCGAGCTGGATCCGAATATTCAGTTTTTCGTTTCTTCGATGCTGTGTCTGGGATTGTTTACCGCCGCGCGCGTCTGCGAGCAGGTTCGTTCCGGTATTCAATCCCTGCCGCGCGGCCAGAAAAACGCCGGGCTGGCGATGGGGCTAACGCTCCCGCAAACCTACCGTTACGTTCTGCTGCCCAACGCCTATCGCGTTATCGTGCCGCCAATGACCTCTGAAATGATGAACCTGGTGAAAAACTCGGCCATCGCCTCCACCATTGGTCTTGCCGATATGGCCGCGCAGGCGGGTAAGCTGCTGGACTACTCGGCCCATGCCTGGGAATCGTTTACCGCTATCACCCTCGCCTACGTGTTTATCAACGCCGTTATTATGCTGATCATGTACGTGGTCGAACGTAAAGTCCGCCTGCCGGGCAATATGGGGGGTAAATAATGTACGATTTTGACTGGAGCTCCATTATTCCTTCCATGCCATATCTGCTGGCAGGGCTGGTGATTACCTTAAAAATTACCGTGACCGCGATTGTTGTCGGGATTGTGTGGGGGACGATCCTGGCCGTTATGCGCCTGTCGAGCTTCCTGCCGCTGGCGTGGTTCGCCAAAACCTACGTTAACGTTTTCCGCTCCATTCCGCTGGTGATGGTACTGCTGTGGTTTTATCTGATTGTTCCCGGGTTCCTGCAGAACGTGCTTGGCCTGTCGCCGAAAACCGATATCCGCCTGATTTCAGCGATGATCGCCTTCTCCATGTTTGAAGCGGCCTATTACTCGGAAATTATCCGTGCCGGCATTCAGAGCATCTCGCGCGGCCAGTCCAGCGCCGCGCTGGCGCTGGGCATGACCCACTGGCAATCCATGAAGCTGGTGATTCTGCCGCAGGCCTTCCGCGCCATGGTACCGCTGCTGCTGACTCAGGGCATCGTACTATTTCAGGATACCTCGCTGGTCTATGTCCTGAGCCTGGCCGACTTTTTCCGCACCGCCTCGACTATCGGCGAGCGTGATGGAACCCAGGTAGAGATGATCCTGTTCGCAGGCGCCGTATATTTTGTGTTTAGTCTCAGCGCATCGCTGTTGGTCAGCTGGTTGAAGAAAAGGACTGTGTAATGATTACCCTGAAAAATGTTTCAAAATGGTATGGTCACTTTCAGGTGCTGACCGATTGCTCCACGGAAGTGAAAAAAGGCGAAGTGGTGGTGGTCTGCGGGCCTTCGGGCTCGGGTAAATCAACGCTGATTAAAACCGTAAACGGCCTTGAGCCCATTCAGCAAGGTCAAATCATCGTCGACGGCACCACCGTCAACGATAAAAAGACCAACCTGGCCAAACTGCGCTCGCGCGTCGGGATGGTATTCCAGCACTTTGAGCTGTTCCCTCACTTATCGATTATCGATAACCTCACCCTGGCGCAGGTCAAGGTACTCAATCGCGATAAAGCCGCCTCCCGGGCAAAAGGGCTTAAGCTGCTGGAACGCGTGGGGCTTTCCGCTCATGCCGAAAAATTCCCCGCCCAGCTCTCGGGTGGCCAACAGCAGCGCGTGGCCATCGCCCGCGCGCTGTGTATGGATCCTATCGCCATGCTGTTTGATGAACCCACCTCCGCGCTGGATCCGGAGATGATTAACGAAGTGCTGGACGTCATGGTTGAACTGGCGAACGAAGGGATGACTATGATGGTGGTCACCCATGAAATGGGCTTTGCGCGTAAGGTAGCCAACCGGGTTATCTTTATGGATGAAGGAAAAATTGTCGAAGACGCCGATAAAGAAGCGTTTTTTGCTAACCCGCAATCTGAACGCGCCAAAGACTTCCTCGCCAAAATTCTGCACTAACCTTCCGGCGTGTACGGTACCGTACACGCCTTTTATATCTTCCCGCTCCTGTCTCTCTCCATAGTTATGGCAATAGTTTCGTTGCTCTCAAATACGCGTCATAAATATATCCAGCCTCACGCCAAATAATTCACGACCTGAAACGCTCAATTCAACAAAAATTCACGCTTTACATCGTGGATTACCTAATCTGCCGTAGATAACATGGCGCAGATTTGACAACAACGCTGAGCACCGGCAGCGTTTTTTTTTGATTTTAGAAAAGTAAGATTCTTAAGATTGAGTACCCGGCTTCGTTAACCATACTCAGTGAACGCTAAACATTCTTGACAAGGCTATAACGGACGAATGAAACAAATGGATATTGCTTCGTGAATAATAAAAGTCTCATAACCGCCCTTTCTCTTTATATTCTGCTAACCGCGTCGACATTGGCGAATGTATCGATTAGTAATACCAATCAGGTGGAACAAGATAAGGCACGTCAAAGCGCATTGGCACCAGCACAGCAGGAATATTCGGCATCAGGTAGAGGATCGCAAAAATATAAACTTGCCTTTCCACTGGAAGCCACCTGTCGATATATCAACCATGTTGAAATTATTTCCGCTGACCACAAGCTGACCCTCGGTCTGTTAGGTAATATCGCTCGCCAGGCTGAAAAAAAGTGTCTGGGTATTGAAGGCATACGTCTACTCACCACAACCTTGCAAAATGAACTTATTGCCCGGGGATATATCACGTCGCTTATTGATGTACCTTCACAGTCCCTGAATGATAGCATTCTGAGCATCACGTTGAGCTATGGCTATATCGGTAATATTAGCTGGGCTTCCGACAATAGCGCGACAACCAGCCTATGGAATGCCATACCGGCTAAAACAGGAGATATCCTGAAGCTAACCGAACTGGAACAGGGAATGGCTAACTTACAGCGTTTACCCGGCTCATCGGCGCAGATGAAAATCATGCCGGGTAAGAACAATGCGGAAAGCGACATCCAGATATCCCGGCATCTGGCACGAAACTGGCAAGTAGGCGCATGGCTGGATGATGCCGGAAGCCGTAGCAGCTTTTGCTTTT
>OAVD01000231.1_pt1 | contig 49791 bp, 49 predicted proteins | sample 1476351 | NCBI WGS metagenome assembly OAVD01 (sample SAMEA2580075, study PRJEB22360) | human gut metagenome | biome: human gut; feature: human-associated habitat; material: faeces | place: Denmark | collected 2008/2010 | reverse complement strand
AGATACGTGATCTGATCCTTCAACTCAGCAAAAGTTCGATTTATTCAACAAAGCCCAAAATCTTCTGAAGCAGGATTAATAACGTCATCAGAAAGAATAAGTTCAATACGCATTTGCGGATAACGCTCAAGAAATATGCTCAAAAAATCCACTAAGACATAACGGCCGAATGTTACCGGCGCATTCAGCCGTAGCGTACCTGCAAGAATCGCACTCGAACTGCTTGCTTCCCGTTCTGCACTGTTGATGGCTTGTAAAATTGTTTCACAACGCCTGTAGTACAGCGAGCCTGCCGGCGTCAGGCTTTGCCTGCGCGTCGTTCGGTTAAGCAGGCGCGTTTCAAGCTGCTTCTCAAGTGTGGCGATATGGCGGGCCACCATCTGAGGCGACATATCGAGCCGGTCTGCGGCCGCAACAAAAGAGCCTGTCTGAACCACAACAACGAAGGCCCGCATTCCGGTAAGTTTATCCAGCATTCGCTACTCCTGGTTGTTTCAGAACTCAATACTGGCTAATTTTCAAAACTGCTAATACTTATTATGCTTATTTTTTGTCTCATGAACAGGACAGCGAAAACGATGCAAATTTATATTGTCAGAATGGACCATCCGGATGGCACCGGGTGGAATACCTTTGTGCGCGAGCATGTGATTTATCTGAAAGGGCTGATAGAACAGGGCAAACTGTTAGCGTCCGGTCCGCTCAAAAACACGCCGCTGCGGGCGGGATTTCTTATTTTCAGGGCTGAGACGCGCGATGAAGTCCAGTCCATGATCAGTGCGGACCCTTTTGCTCGTGAAGGTCTCATCGCTAAACTTGAAATCCATGAATGGGACCCGTTGTTTGGTCTGCTTGACAGGTACTCAAGCCACAATACGGTCAGTGAGTTGCAGGACTTAATTGGCTGAAAATTTGAGCCACGAGAAAAATACTATCAGTATCCTGTTGTATTCATATATCGGGTATGAGGTGAGTAGCCACGCCAGTTACTCGCCTCTCTACCTGACGGTAATTTTTTAAATTTCACAACCGTACAAATTATTATAAATTATCAGATTACAGAACTAAACATCATTTGGTTCCCATTAAATCGTTATTTTGTTTAACAGGTACCTTACATCCTGATTTTATTTAGGACAAAATCTTATGTGACTTTTTTAGTTACGCAATTTTATCTGCCTGTAAGCAGTCCCCAGGCATTCAGAAAAGGTCATTCAGATATGCCGGGTGTGTAAGTCATTCGCAATTTTCTGGACCAGGTATCCGCAAGTACTGCTGCCAGGGGGGGAGACTGGAGTTGCTGTACATGATGGTGGGGGAGTTTTACCTGACACGTACGGCAAAACTCTCAGTTACCCACCCGTTATACTTTATAAATTTATTGACGAATCAAAATAAAAACCTCCAGTATGTAATACGATATAAATATCCTTGACTGCGTCGACAGCCATACCTTGTAAATTCAAGGGGCTGTTTCACCAAGATCTATTTATTCCGGCAGGATTTTTTCTGCTGTGATATGTACTTTATTTCCCATGCGGGCTTCGGTGATTTTATAATCCCTGTCAGCCTGCTGGCGAATTTTTTTCTTCCGTCTGCTCCGTATCGCCTGTTGCCGTCACGGTTTGAGCACAGACTGAAAAAGGCAGGACTATAGAGACGAATAACAACGTCATGGTAGTTTTCATTGATAATCCCTTGATTAATAATTAAATGGATGACTTAAGCCAGGCTGCGATATTCTGCGTGGGAATATTATTCTGCACGTTCCAGGTGTCGTTCATCGGCCACCACATACCGTCTCCTCGGGCGAAGGCCGCACGATAGCGAAGCATCTGGTCATCCGGGCTGGCCTGCAATTCCTCCAGCAGGGTCGGCAGGGTCAGAACCTTTTTTACAAAGGTTTGTTGTGTCACTCGCTCGACCGTTTCTGCCAGTTCACCATAGGAAGTCGTTTCTCCTGCAACAAACACCACTTCGTTGGCAATACGCGGCTGATGGAGATAAATGTCGGTGGTAAGTCGGCCGATATCTTCCGGAGAAGTTACTGTAACCTGTGTGTCCCATCCCCCCAGCGCATTGATAGTCCGTGCGGATAAATTCACCACATCGAATGCAGGCTCGAAGAGAAAGCTGGTAAACATACCGGTGGAGATAATGATCCATTCGGTGTTGTGTTGTTCTCGCAGTAAGGTTCTTACATCATACTGTTCGTCCCAGACCGGCTGGCCGCTGCCTTTGCCGACGACATCGTAGTTAACACCAAACTGCCATGGAAAGTAGCGGTTAACTCCGGCTTCCAGTACTGCGCGGGTGATTTTTATCTGGGTGCCTGCGCCTGCAACAAACCCCATACAATTGATAACGGTATCAAACTCTTTAAACTGATCCTTCAGGGCGTCCATCGTGCTGTCGGCGATGTCCAGAGGGATTAATTTTGCTCCGGCATCCACATATTTTTGATGCGTGGAAGCGCACAGTTGACCTTGTTCATCCCTGGCTCGAGGCGAAACGATAACGCACACAGTGCCTTCTCGCTGAGAGACTGCGGGGAGCAGATGCTGCAGTACAGCCGCCCCGAGTTGTCCTGCGCCCAGCACCAGTATTTTTTCACCTGAGTGTAATTTATGCTCTGCCATGTTAGTTCCTTATACTATTTTAGCCGTGTTCAGTGTCCGGGAGAAAGTGTAGGGCGATGATGTACGTTCGATAAGATCCCTAAACCGGGTTAGACTGTTCGCTCTGACGGGATAATCAATATCTACAGGCAAGAGGGTAGGATGGATAAACTGGCAGCAATGCAGGTCTATGTCAGCGTGGTGGAAACTCATGGCTTTGCAAGAGCGGCAGAAGTGCTGGGTCTGCCACGCTCTACGGTTTCCAGGGTTATCCGGGAGCTGGAATCCTGGCTTGGTATCCAGCTTTTGCAGCGTACTACCCGCAAACTCAGCATCACGACGGAGGGCCAGCGCTACTACGACGAATGCAAAAGGATCCTGACGGATATTGCCGCCATGGAGTCGTCTTTTCCCGCCCGATCTGAGCAGCCAGGAGGCCGTTTCAAAGTGGGGATGCCCCAGTCCCTCGCCCGACATTGCATTATCCCCGGACTCCCGTCGTTTCTCCGCCAGTACCCCGGGCTGGAAGTGATGCTGTGCTCAAGCGATAATGTTGAGGATATCATCAGGGAAGGATATGACTGCGTGATCCGTACTGGCAGGATCGAAGATTCAACAACCCTGGTTGCCCGCCCACTGCCTGGTTTTACCTGGGTCGTTCTGGCCGCGCCGTCTTATATTGATGCTTTCGGCAAGCCGCAAAAACTGGATGAACTGGAAAAGCATCACGCGGTTGGCTATCTGAATCACCGCACCGGACGCACAACTGAATGGTTTTTTACCCTTGATGGTGGGGATCGGGCGATCCGTATGAGAGAGGTACTAATCGTTGACGATACCGATGCCTATATTCAGGCCGGGATACAGGGGGTTGGGTTAATCCGTGTTGCCAGTTATCTGGCTATGCCGTACCTGCAAAGCGGGGAACTGGTCTCCTGTCTGGAGAACAGCACCTCTGAATTACCGCTATCCCTGGTATACCCCTATAGCCGGTATATACCACCGTCAGTTCGCGCTTTTTATGACTGGAGCAGAACGATGTTAAGTCACCCGGATAATCGTCAGTAAAGTAAAAAGAGAGTTAACTTTTTAGCGTACATTTTCATTCTGTTGGCCGTAAGATCCTGCTACGGGATGGATCACAAGACCTGCGTCCTTTTTCATGGCAATACATTACCGGCTTTTACCGGTAATGTATTGCCAGCAAGCGCTTGTAGTCAGAATGGAACAACATTCAGTTCATTAGGTCGCGCCATTTTACCATCCTGTCACTAAGGTCAAGCATCTCTCCGTCGACACTGAAATGGCCATCGCCCTGATGGTGGAGCAGGCGCAGTTCCTGCCATGCGCTGTCAAGCCAAATCCGCCGAACTTCCAGCACCCACAGGTTATAGCGCCGCACCTGGCGGTCATCCACCACTCTGCACTCCAGGTTAGCCAGGCATTCATCTACCAGAGGCGCACTGATCGATTGCGCGGCGATGGGCGTCAGGCCGAAACGAGCAAATTTGTCGTCTGTTTCCCCCGAGCAATTACCGATGTCCACAACGGTCTTTGCCATCCCGGCTGGCGGTACAGCCAGAACACATTCTCCTGTATCTGACAGCGCCTGATAGCTGTAATCCCAGGGGCCGATAATCACACCGACCAGCGGTGGGGCATGCTGCATCATCATGTGAAAACCTGCGGTCATCAGATTCGTTCGGCCATCTGTCCCCCTCGTGGATACCAGAATAACGGGACCAGCTTCAAGAATACGGTACGCTTTCTCCGCAGGCAGGCTGTCATGCATGAGATATCCTCCAGAAAGCAAATCAGGGACAGTGTGGTTCACATGTCCCCGGTGAATGGGTTATTACTCTTCAAAATCCGTGGCATCTGACGCACTTCGCCAGACATCAAGGTCCTGACTCACTGCATGCATTTTTTGTTCAGCAAGAGTGTTGGCAATCTTACCTGCAAAAAGATGCACGGGTGGGGCGTCAGCACTGGCCGCCTGCAGTATCAGAGAAGCTACTTTATCAGGATTGCCAGCCTGTTTGCCGTCCAGACCGTTCAGATGTAGGTCCAGCGAGGCCTGAGCTTCGGTATAGTCAGCGATTGTGCGCTGGGCCACGACCAGTGTCTCCTTCGACAGGAACCCGGTGCGCACCGGTCCAGGATAGACCACTGTGGCTCTGATATTCAGTTCGGCCAGTTCGGCCGCCAGGGTTTCGGTCAGACCGGCCAGTGCGAATTTGCTGGCGACATAGCTTCCCCAGCCCGCGTAACCGCCCTGAAAGCCTACGATCGACGCCACGTTGAAGATATGGCCGCTGCGCCGCGTACGCATATGCGGCAGGGCATGGCGCAGTACATGCAGGGGAGCAAATACGTTAACATCGAAATTGCGGCGTAATTCGCTGTCGGTTAATGCTTCAATGGTACCCTGCTGGCCGTAGCCTGCGTTGTTGACCACACAGTCAATGTGCCCGAAGGCGGCAATGGTGCTGTTGATGGCTTGTTGAACGCTGACTTCGTTCACCAGGTCCACCTCCAGCGCCAGCAGCCGCGCGTTATCGTCGCCGAATACCTGACGCAGACTGGTCAGGGTGCGGGAGGTTGCGGCTACGGTATCGCCTCGCGCCAGTAACTGGCGTGCCAGCGAAAGACCAATACCACGAGCAGCTCCGGTGATAAACCAGACTTTTGCAGGGGAGGTTTGTTGTTGCATTGATGAAGACTCCTGTTCTTGAAAAAAGAATTGCATCACTGAATGGCGACACTCATGCCACCGTCGGCCATAACCACTGCGCCGACAATGTAACTGGCCCTGTCTGACGCCAGAAAGGCTGCTACTTCTGCGATTTCATCGGGGTGGGCTGCACGACCAACAGGCGCTTTACGACCATGCTCTGCCAGATATGCCTGCCCGTCGGGCTGGATTGTATTCGTGATGTTTGTCACCGCATCTCCGGAACCGACTGCATTAACACGAATACCGTGAGCGATAGCTTCCAGCGCGAGTGTGCGGGTTAATTGTGCCAGCGCCCCCTTGGAGGCTGCATAGGCGGCGATACCGGGAAAAGACTGATAACAGGCGTAAGAACCAATATTAACGATTGCACCCGATTTTGCCGCCATCATTGGGCGCATGGCTTCCCTTGAAAAAAGGAATGCCCCCGTGGCATTAACAGCCATGACCTGGTTCCATTCCCTGAGCGTCATTTCTGCCACGGGCTGGTTGATGATGATGCCAGCGTTGTTGATTAAGACGTCGAGGCGACCGAACTGTTCTGTTGCAGTCCGCACGGCCAGTTCCGCACTGGCTTCCTGAGTCACGTCGGCGACAACGGGCACAATGCCTTCACGTGCTAGCGCATTGACATTATCCCCCCGGCCAACTGCGACGATACGAGCGCCCTGGCGGTGCAACAGTTCGACGGTCGCCAGGCCGATACCGCTGGCGGCACCGGTGACAATCGCAACACGGCCTGCAAAGGGCATAGCCCTGGAAAAAGAGCCTGACTCTGACATGAACACTCCTGAATAAATGAAAACATGTTTACGGTTAATGAGGACTGGCCACAGGGCGGACGATGAGTTCGCTGATATCAACGCCTGCGGGTTGTTCGATGGCATAGGCGATTGCCTGCGCCACGGGCTCCGGAGGTAAGGCGATGCGCCGGAATTCGCGCATGGCAGTCAGGGCTGTTTCGTCCGTAATATGATCGGCAAGTTCTGACTCGACCACCCCCGGGCTGACCAGCGTCACCCGGATCGCGTTGGTCTCCTGTCGCAGTCCGTCAGAAATAGCGCGCACGGCAAACTTGCTGGCGCAATAGACAGCGGCTGTGGGCGAGACCGTATACGCGCCTGTGGAGGCAATATTAATGATGTGACCATAACCCTGCTCCTGCATGATCGGCAGGACGGCGGCTATTCCGTGTAAAACGCCCCGAACATTGACATCCAGCATGCGGTTCCACTCTTCGACCTTCAACGATGCCAGCGGTGAGAGTGGCATAACGCCAGCGTTATTTATGAGAACGTCAATGCGTCCGTGCTTCTCCAGCGCCCTGGCTGCGATGCGTTGCAAATCTTCTGGTTGCGTGACGTCAATTGCCATGGCATCAACATTACCCCCCATTGCCCGCAACTCTGTCGCCAGTGCGGTCAGTTTTTCCATACGTCTGGCACCGATAAACAAATGATGCCCCTTACTGGAAAGATGACGGGCTGTGGCCTCACCTATACCACTACTGGCACCGGTAAGAATGACCACCATAACCTTTTCTGATACAACTGCTTCCATTACTCCTCCTTGCCTGTCACCGGGCGGGACAGGGAATGTCATGGGAATATCAAACAGGCTGGTATCATAAGGAGAGGGTACATACGGCGACAGGCCTGACACTCTTGCGTCATTGCCTAATCCTATTTTCTTTATTGATTTTTAAGCACGCGGGGAGTGAAAATATAATTATTAAATTCAATTAGCAGGTCTGATGTATGCCAGAAAGATTGCCCTCCATATCTCAACAGTCCGAAATGGCGGCTATGATTTGCCAGCTCGCCCCACATGAAGGTCACACCCGTACGTTGCTGGATGGCGTGCGTCTGATGCGTGCTGACGGTGCGCTGGGGCGTACCCCCGTGTTGTACGAACCAGGCATTGTTATTGTCTGTCAGGGGCACAAAAGAGGTTACCTGGCTGACAGGGTTTACCACTACGACCCTTTGCACTACCTAGTGCTGTCAGTACCTCTGCCATTTTCAAGCGAGACAGATGCCAGCCCGGCGGAACCTTTTCTTGCTGTGTCCATTCGGCTGGATATGACAGCTGTGGCAGACCTGGTTATGGCTGTCGATCACCATGCCACTGCATCAGGTTCACCCGCTGGCATTGTCTCCACACCACTTGACGACACGCTGGCAGATACGACAGTTCGTCTTCTGAAGGTATTATTTTCACCACTTGAAGCCCGGGTTCTGGGGCCGGGGATTGTGCGAGAGCTGATTTTTCGTGTTCTGCTGGGTGAACAGGGCGGAGCCATTCGTGCTGCGCTGGCCTGTCATGGCAACTTTGGACGTATCGCGCGTACGTTACAGCGTATCCACCTCGATTACGCCCGGCAACTGGATGTGGCTTCACTTGCGCACGAAGCTGGCCTGAGCGTTCCGGCTTTTCATGCGCATTTCAAAGCCGTGGCGGCGACTTCTCCCATTCAGTACATCAAGTCAGTACGTCTTCATCAGGCGCGACTGATGATGATACGGGACAACGTTACTGCAGCAGGGGCAGCAGCTCGGGTCGGCTACGAAAGTGCGTCGCAGTTCAATCGAGAGTTCAAAAGACTGTTTGGTCGCAGTCCCGGAGAGGAGACACGTAAAATGCGCACGGCATTCGCACTGATGGAACCTGCGCAACTCGAAGCAGCGACATCGACACACTAATCTGCAACTGTCGATATTCATGCGCAAATGTTCACTGTAAACCGGACTGAGACTCCAGGACGCTAACAGTTCATGCTGATATTAAGATTATCTGAATAACCTGTGGGATTTTCGTTCGTAACAAAAATGTCAGCAACACCTGCTGGCACATCAACATCGGCAGCAAGAACCAGTATGTACCTGTACCTCTGTGAGCTGCGTGGAAGACGAACGTAAAAACATCGCAAAACCTGGTGCGAAAGCGTAAAGCAGTAGTGCCATTTATATGCGCAGATTGCCGGGCTAACCGTCCTGTTTTCATCACCAGGTTTTCAGGCTCCGTTCGATTTACAAACCCAGCTTGTCTTTCATTTCTTTTTCTTCAATTGCTTTGGCGATAGCGTTTCTCATTACTTTCAGAATGATCCCGCTGAACATAGCCGTTAAACCGATGGTAAAGAATGCCGTAACCGCAAGGTCAATTAACCAGAATCCGGAATGAACAAGAACGGGCCTGTAAATTGCAACACCGGCAAAAACCACCCAGTGACTAAAACAATAAAAACAACTGAACAGGTAGCCTATCATGGAATTTTTTTTGACCATCCATTCACGCAACGGGCGAAACATTTCCTGCTGCGTGACGGTGATTGATATGCAACTGGACATCAGTGCAATGACGAGGCAGACCCATAACTGTTCTGACACATTATCGAATGACATAAAAAATACTCTCTGTATGGATTTCATGTAATAGTATAAGATACATGAAATCGCGCCACTTATGCAACAACGAAAGTTTCATAAGCAGCTTCGCAGCAAACAGGATGAAAAATGAGAAAAGACCACCGGCTGTCCCGTGCATTACACGTGCTGATACATATGGATAAAATCCGCGATCCCGTTACCTCCGAAGATATAGCCTCGATGATCAATACAAATCCGGTTGTGGTCAGACGCCTTTTCCAGGGGCTCAAACAGGCGGGTATCATTCATTCTGAAAAAGGGCATGGAGGTGGCTGGACACTCCAGAAACCTCTCGGAGACATCACTCTCCTTCAGGTTTTCCACGCTATTGGCAGCACTGAACTTTTTTCAATAGGCTGGGCGACTGAACATGACAAATGCCAGATAGAGGATGCAGTTAACAATGAAATAAGTGATACGCTTGAAGAGGCAAGACGTCTGATTACGAACCGCTTTGCTGAACTTACCCTTGATAAGCTTGTGCCGGAAGTCCTTAAACATAAATAAATTCAACAGCCGGGCATCATATAATGTCCGGCTGTTGAAAGGTCACCATAAATTTTAGTCTGAAGCCTGTTCTGTTATCGGCCGTTCCTCAGGCGCGTCCGGTAAAGTGGCCGAGTGCAGTGGTTTCCCTGATATTTGTCGGGCTAAGAGGTAGAACACGGGGGTCATAAACAAGCCAAAAAGGGTGACGCCGAGCATGCCAAAGAATACTGATATCCCAATTGCCTGACGCATCTCAGCGCCTGCTCCATGCGATACCATCAGGGGGATTACACCCATGATGAAAGCCAGTGAGGTCATTAGAATTGGACGCAGCCTGAGACGGCATGCCTCTTTCACCGCGTTAAAGGCAGACTTACCTGAAAGCTCAAGTTCACGGGCAAATTCAACGATAAGAATGGCATTTTTAGATGCGAGCCCGACCAGGACGATAAATCCAATTTGCGTAAAGATATTATTGTCCCCATGAGTCAGCCACACCCCGGTAAGTGCAGAAAGGATACTCATTGGGACAATCATAATGACAGCCAAAGGGAGCGTAAGGCTTTCATACTGGGCAGCCAGTACCAGGAATACCAATAATACACAGAGTGGAAAAATCCAGACGGCACTGTTGCCTGCAAGAATTTGCTGGTAGGTCAGGTCTGTCCACTCATACTCTATGCCGGGTGGAAGTGTTTTCATCGCTATACGTTCAATCTCTTCCATCGCCTGACTTGAAGAATAGCCTGGAGCAGGAGCGCCACTAAGATCGACTGCTGTAAAACCGTTATAACGGGTAACCAGCTCAGGACCGTGTGTCGGCTCAATATGGGCTATGGCAGACAGCGGTACCATATTGCCATCGGCATTTCGGGTCTGTAGTTTCAGTATATCCTCCGGGGTCGCCCTGAACTCTGCGTCGGCCTGCATTCTTACCTGATATACACGACCTATTATATTGAAATCATTTATATAATATGAGCCAAGATAGGATTGTAATGTCTCGGTAATATCACTTATGTTCACCCCAAGTTGTTTGGCGCGATTACGGTCAATATCGACATTAATTTGTGGAAAATTATTCTGGTATGTTGAAAAGAGTGGCGTCAGCACAGGTGATTTAGCTGCTTCTGCCTGAAAGCGTCGAAGTACTTCGGCCATTCCGTCGTAACCGATATTTCCTCTGTCTTCAAGCTGCAATTTGAATCCCCCCAGGGAACCCAGACCCATAACGGGTGGTGCCGGGAAAACGGCTGCAAAATCTGCGCCAGGAAGTGACTGATATCTGGCATTCAGAGAGGCGGCAACATCATCTGCGCTGATGCCAGGCCGTTGCTCAAAAGGCTTGAGGAGGACAAATGTCAGACCGGAACCAGGGCTTGTGGTGGTGCCGTTTACAGACAATCCAGCATAAGAAGATGTGGAAGATACTCCTGGCTCACTTCGTGCTATGTCATTCATTTTTTCCAGTACCCGGTCTGTTCTGGACAATGATGCGCCAGCAGGAAGCTGCACAAAACTGATAAGGTATTCTTTATCCTGAGCAGGGATAAACCCCCCAGGTACAGATCTGCCCAATAACAGCGTAATTGCCAGCAGAATGCCATAAATAACCATAATCAGAATCTTGCGCTGGCCAAGCGCGCCAACACCTTTTTCATATCGCCTGGCACTACTGTTGAACAGGCGGTTGAAAACAGTAAAGAACCGTCCACAACTACGATGCATAATGCGCGTAAGCCAGTCGCTGTCTGAATCACGTGGCTTCAGCAGCATGGCAGAGAGAGCCGGTGAGAGCGTAAGGGAGTTAATAGCGGAGATAATTGTTGAAACTGCTATTGTCACTGCAAACTGCTGATAAAACCTTCCGGTCAGGCCACTCATAAAAGCCAGCGGAACAAATACGGCACTCAGCGTCAGCGCGATCGCAATAATGGGACTACTGACTTCCTGCATAGCCTTGCAGGCGGCATGATATGGCGTCATGCCTCTTTCTATGTTTCTTTCTACATTTTCAACAACAACAATGGCATCATCAACGACAATGCCAATAGCCAGGACGAGGCCAAAAAGGCTCAGGGCATTGATTGAAAACCCAAAAAGGTACAGAAATGCCATTGTGCCGGTTATCGAAACGGGAACAGCCAGCAGAGGAATGATTGATGCTCGCCAGGTCTGGAGGAAAAGAAAAACAACCAGTACCACGAGGAGTATGGCCTCAAAAAGAGTATGAAGCACAGCTTCTATACCCGCCCTGACTGATTTGGTTGGATTATAAACTATCTGGTAATCCAGTCCTTCAGGGAACTGTTTTTTCAGATCGTTCATTGTGCGACTTACTTGTGAGGCAATTTCCAGAGCATTTGCGCCCGGAGACTCCTGTATGGCCAGCGCTACCGCAGGCTTTTTATCCAGGTAAGTACGCATGGCATAATTTTCAGCGGCCAGTTCAATACGGGCGACATCCTTCAATAATGTCGTTCTGGTATCCTGTCGGGCATGGAGCACAATGTTGCCAAATTCTTCAGCCGTTTTAAGCCGACCGCTGGCATTAACTGACAACTGTAACGGTGTTTCTTCTGCCATAGGGGCTGCGCCAACGCTTCCCACTGGTGACTGGGCGTTTTGTTCACGGATAGCAGAGGCGACATCTGATGTCGTCAGTCCGCGAGCAGCCATAGCATCAGGATTAAGCCAGATTCGCATCGCGTAACCACCGGGGCCCCATACTGATACCTGGCCAACTCCCTCAATACGCGAGAGCTGGTCTTTGATGTTACGTATGGCGTAATTACTGATGTAATTATCGTTATATCTGCCATCAGGCGATATCATATGAACGGCAAGTGTGATATTCGGCGAGCTTTTATTCGTTGTGACACCCAGTCGCTGGACATCTTCAGGTAACCGGGGCAGAGCCTGCGACACCCGGTTCTGCACCCATTGCTGAGCCTGATCGGGATCTGTGCCCAGTTTGAAGGTCACTGTCAGATAGAGATTGCCATCCTCATTTGAAAGTGACTGCATATACAGCATATTCTCTACGCCGTTCACAGTTTCCTCAATTGGAGCTGCAACCGTCTGTGCAATCGTGGTGGCATTGGCTCCAGGATACTGGGCATGAACGATAACGGATGGGGGGACAACCGGTGGGTATTCCGATACCGGTAGACGAAATATGGCGATAATCCCTGCCAGAATGAACAACGCAGACAGTACTCCAGCAAAAACCGGCCTGTCGATAAAGAATTTTGATACTTTCATGATGACTTATTTCCTTCCCGGGATTTTGAAGAAGGGGATTCATCTTTGCTGACAACGACTGTTTCACCGGGGCTGACCAACTGCGCCCCACCGGAAATAACTCTGTCACCCTTATTGAGGCCTTTTTTCACAACAATCAGTTCCCCCTGTTTGTTTCCCAGTTCGAGGGGGCGATATTCAACTTTGTCATTGTTTCCGACTACCAGAACATAGCGTCTGTCCTGGTCGGTGCGGATCAGTGTCTGGTCAATCAATACTGCTGTATAAGATCTGCTTGCCTGGAGTCTGACCCGGGCCTGTAAACCGGGAAGCAACCTTGATGATGGATTATCAAGAAGTGCGCGCATCCTGATAGTGCCGGTTTCAGTACTGAGATGATTATCCACAGAATGAAGAATGGCTTTATGTGGATAATCTTTTTCATCGGCCAGTCCTACCAGCACTTCAGGTTTGTCTTTATTTGAAAGCTTGTCGATATAATTAAGATAGGTTCGTTCATCCGCATTAAAAGCGACATACAAGGGATCAAGAGCAACAATAGATGCAAGAACTGGACTGTCAATACCGGCTGCGACCAGATTACCGACTGTCAGTTCTGCTCTGGAAATACGGCCAGTTACCGGTGCGGTGATCCGGGTATAGCTTTCGCTGAGCCTGGCGCTCTCGACCTCAGCTTCGGCAATCTCCCTGGCTGCTTTCGATTCCCGAGCGGCATTGTTCAGAACGTCATAATCGCGCTGTGAGATAGCATGGGTCCCGATAAGTTTTTTACCCCGGGATAGATCCAGCAATGCCAAGTCCTGCTTCGCTTTTGCCTGCGCGTATGCTGCACGAGCCCGGGCCAGTTCAGTCTTATAAGGGGCTGGATCGATAATAAATAAAATATCGCCTTTCCTGACCAACTGACCATCCCTGAACTTAACATCCACAATCGAGCCTGTAACTTTTGAACGTACAGTGACCTCATCGGTGGCTTCCAGTTTTCCCGAGAATTCGACCCAGTCGTTTACCGTATGAACAACTGCGGACGTAGTTCGCACCGTTTTAAAGTTTGATGTCTCAAGTGCATACGCGCCGGGTATGACGCTCTGTTTTGAAAGGAACAGCCCGATTACAGCCAGTGTACCGGTTAAGCACAACATGCGACGTTTGAACGATACAGTCATAAATCATTCCAAAAATCATGTGGTTATAAAGGTAAAGTTAAGTTGTTTGTTGACCCCTACATGTCACAGCGTTTACCTGCGTTACTTTGTGATGTGCGCGCACCATAAGACGTTGCAAACTCGCATCGGAAAGATAAACTCATGTAACTTTACAAGGGACGTGAGTTAGCTTATCACATGAAACCATGAAAGTTACATGATATTTTGCGTGTGATGTTTTCAATTCCGTTAAAGTGAATGCAATCTTTCACGAGAAAGTTGTTTTTATTTGCTATTTAATCAGTCTTGATAACAATCCGGTTTTACCGGGAGAATGAGTGGGGCTGGGAAGCAAACACAGTAATGTTCACGTCAAGTTAATAGCCGAGTACCTTCTCGCCCTAAACCAGCAGCGTGTTCGATACGTCAGGAGCCTGATCTGCATCTCTTAGAGTTTTCCTTTGTCGGCTGTTTTAAGACTATGGAATGTTCTGTAGAGAACATCCGCAAAGAGGCTATAGCCTTTTTCAAAAGCAAATACCCTACAGGAGACATTACTCCTTCGCAGTCATGGGATTCAAACTAAAAAAAACCATATCAATTGACGCCGATATGAGGTTGATTTGTTACGCCAGATAGTTCATGAACTATCTGGCGTAATGCTTTATTTTCTGATAAGGAAATATGGTGGAACGTAGGCTTCACGGCATATATCCAGATAATCGGACCACCACTGCATCATCGCCTTGCGGGCTTCCAGATGTTCTGCCTTGTGAATATAAGCCATGCGCACGGTATTGCGCTCCTGATGACTCATCTGGCGTTCTACTGCGTCCTTTGACCATAAACCCGATTCCATCAGCGCACTGCATGCCATCGCCCGAAAGCCGTGGCCACAGATATCCTTTTTTGTGTCGTAGCCCATCACCCGCAATGCCTTGTTGACCGTGTTTTCACACATTGGCTTATACGGGTTATGGTCGCCGGGGAAGACCAGTTCATTATTACCGGTGATATCTTTAATCTGTTTCAGAATGGCGATGACATGTTCTGAGAGGGGGACGATATGCGGCATTCGCATTTTGGCCCCGCGCCCGGAATAACGCACGCCAATAATGGGTTCTCGCGTCGCGGGTATCGTCCAGACCCGGTTTGTGAAATCAATCTCTGACCAGCGGGCGAAACGCAGTTCACTGGAGCGAATGAACACATGCAGCATCAGCAGGACGGCAAGCCGGGTAAGTTCGCGGCCCTGATGATATGCCTCAATACGTTCAAGCAGTTCAGGCAGCCGCTCCAGTGGCAGGGCAGGATAGTGCCGTCTGACAGGAGGTGTGGTCACGCCGCCAAGGTTTGCTGCCGGGTTCGTATCGATTAACCCCTGATGGACCGCATGGCGCATTATGTTACTCAGGTGCTGCCGCGTGCGGGACGCAACTTCCAGCAGACCTTTTTCCTCGATCCCTTTAAGCAGGTCAATGAAATGACGGGGTTTAAGTTCTGATACAGGCAGGTTCCCGATAACCGGAAAGATGTGATTGTTCAGGCTGGCAAGCAGACGGTCAGCGGTGTTCTGCGACCATTTCCGGTTACTTTTATGCCACGCCAGCGCCACGTTTTTAAAAACTTTATCCGGTGTTCGTGAGCCACGTTCAGCAGCCCGCTGCTGTACCGGGTTGATATTCAGCGCCAGCATTTTACGGACACCTTCACGCTGCTGTCGCGCATCAGAGAGGGAGACGGCAGGATAGGCACCCAGCGCAATGCGGGATTCTTTACCGTTAATACGGTACTTGAGATACCAGTGACGTGAGCCACCCGGTTTGACCAGCAGATACAGACCGTGGGAATCGGAGACTTTAAAGGGTTTATCAGAAGGCTTGAGAGTGCGGATTTTCGCGTCGGTAAGGGACATATGGGGGTCACTCCATTATCGAACTAACCTGACCCCAGATTTGACCACCAATTTTTCCCGATGCGGAGGGTAAAATCAAAATGCACCGGGAAGAATTTTCACGCTAACCTGTTGAACTAACATCATATAATGATTCGCAAGGATGCATGAAAACAGGAAATTGGCTCCTCTGACTGGACTCGAACTTCATCTGTATCTCCTGTTATTACTGATTTTGTTAAGTTTAACTATATTTCTACCAACATATTTACCATCATTATTGTTTTCTTATCAATAAAATGTCAATTAAAAACAATTGGTTGTTGTCATAACCATCTAACTATACGAATCTGATTTAACTTTATCTATCAACATGATGTTGTCGTTATTTTTGTTAAAGTAATTGATATAAAACAATTAGTTAATTTTTAGTAAATAAACGATGTTTAGTCAAGATTAAAGCACTTACATCCAAGATCACTTATCTGCTCTCACACCATTTTGAAAACCCGCCCCTCTTTTCCACTTTCTCTATCATGTTGAATGGGTTAACTTTTATGAAACTTAAAAGCAATCGGTAGAATAATGACTACACAAAAGGAAATGGAAGAAATCAGGACTGCATTATCTTGGTTTGATGTACGCCGATATGATGGCCTGAAAGACCTCACCCTAGAACAAATCTATGCAGAGCTTGAAAGACGGATGTTGGCTTACAAAACAAGGCAACAATGGGAAACAGCAGGCAAAGATAATCAAATGCAAGCTATATACCATGATGCCAAAATCCGATGTGGTGATGTGATACTTCAATCGGACTGGATTTCAGGCAATCACAGACTGTCACATAGCTATGCTGTAAGACCAATGAGCAGAGTTCAATTGTTCAACTATGGGCGGGCTATGTATCGGCTGGAGAATTCTGAGCAAACAGACCCTGTTGCAGTGAGTTCGGACTACATCTCTGAGTATCTTAAACAAGGGGGCATGAACCCTGCTAACAAGATGCTGATTGAAATTGACTTGGAAGAAGCCAGCAGTGACGATCTCGCAGAACACCTGAAAGTACTGATTGCTCTATGGCAAAAGCACCTAAAAACGCCTAAGCCACCTAAACGAATGTTTCGGTTTGGTCATAAGACCTTTGAAAGAATACTTGATTACAAAGTCATCCCTTTGATGGATTTGATCTCATGGGAACAGCTCTACAACGAAGGTAAGAACATACCTTTCAACATCTTAGCTGACATTCTACATGGTACTGGTGGGATTCGGAGCCGTGATAACATCAAAGATACTGATTATGATTACGCGAAAAGTTATCTTGATAACGATGAGTACTTCAAGGTTTTAAATGATTTTTATATTAAAAACAATATGTTAAAGGACTGGAAGATCACTGACGTGATAACATTTAACGATAAAGCCACGGATAAAAACAAAAAGTAAACACAAGGGATGTTCACAACCTGCGAACGTCCCTATAAAGAGTATCCCTCCAAAAATTTCCGCGAAACTCACGGTTGGTGAACATCCCTAGTTTAGAACCAGCCAAAATCCTAGAATTATCTCCATCGAACAACACAGGAGATAAACATGGTTCGAAACAAAACAGATAAAACTTTAAAACTTATTCGCTTATCAGAAGTAATAAGGAAAACCGGGTTCGGCAAGACGTGGATTTATAAACTTATCAGCGCGGGGAAATTCCCCAAACAAATAAAAATCGGTGAAAGAGCTGTTGCTTTCATTGAAAGCGAAGTTGATGAATGGATTTATAAAGCTATAACTGCTTCTCGTAATACATCTAACTAATAAAAGGAAAATAACATGAAAAATATAAATGTGCCTGAAATATCATTTATCTTTGATAATGATAAAACTGAAGTTTTCTCAAGAATGGCAATGGATAACTTAGCTCTTTATGTGGAAAACATGTTTAAGATAATGGGTGATCAATTTGAACGTCATCTTTATGATAAAAAATATATGAATATGGTTATGGATCATATTATTTATATCACAAAACCAGACTTCCTCAAGTGGGTGAGAGACAATAATGTTGGGGAATGTATTTTTTTGATTGATGAAGTTATGGAAGATTTAAAATACTCTTATAGAGAGTTCAAAAAAATCTATCCTAAACTTGGCATTAAATAAAGAGGAAGAAATCATGAATAAAGATATGAAAAAAGAAGCAAACAAGATATTACTGCATTTATCTAAACAATGCTTTGAATTGCGTGTGAGTTCTATTATTCAGAACCATCCTGAACAAGTAGAACAACTCAAGCATGAAGAAGCTTTTATGATGAATACTTATAAGGACAGTATTAAAGTAGCAAAACAGATGTTCCCTAAAGTCGTAAGGAATACATTCTTTGATGTAAAGTTATCACCAAGACTCATTGATAACGATTTTATATTGAAAGCATTAAAGGCATTTCATAAACAAATGGATTTTATGAAAGATTATCAAAAGTAGTTTTTTGTTTTAGCCCCGTATTCAGGGGCTGAAAATAAGAGTAAGTTAAAATATATCATGTAAAAATGAGGAGTAATCATGACTAAAAATATTGAAAGTAAAAATACATCTACTGAGTTGTTCTATGATCTTGCAAAGCGTTCTTTTGAAGCGAGCTGGAAAACAATGCAGGATATGTGTAGTGACAGCATTTCGCATCTTGTCGATGATGCTGATTTTATGAGTGCATTTATAAGGATAACGATTAATCATGTTTGTCATAACTTTGACAAGTTAACCGCGCAGGAAGACTATCATGGGAATATTGAAGAGGTTAACTACGAAGAAGTAGCAGAACGGCTTGTACGTAATGCTTGGGTGTATTGTTAATACCTGCGACTACTTTTTATTAAATACTAAATATCAATAAGAGAGGATATAAATGAAAAAAAACAAAATGAGTAAAAAAGATGAAACGATGTTCTTTGCAATATCAGTGACATTAATGTTATACGTAAACAAGATTTACGGTATGGCAAGTGTAAATGATGAAGATGTTATGACTTTTGTAAAAGAAGAGGATGCTGTTGATTCACTGTTACGTGCTCAAATGTTAGAAATCATTAATGGTTTCGATTATTACAAAGGTCTTTATGGTTCGGGTAAAGAAAAAAAGGAGCATATTGATATGGCAGAGCTATTGGAGAGAGTAACATTTTATTATGACCTTTATATCAGGGATATGTTGATAAGAAATCTGGAAAAAGGACAATCCTTAGTTGATAATGGAGTGCTGGACTGGGATCTGGACATAAATAGATAACATCAGGAAAATGTTATTTAGAGGAATGTATGAGTATATCAATAGTGTAATGACGGAATGGATTCCGGTATTACATAGCCTGACAACTCGGTAACTTCAATGAAATTATTCGATCCGTTTATTCTTGATTTTACCGGAATGGAAAAGTAAATGCTGATTCAGTATACGATACCCAGCTGAGCAAAGGCTTTATATGGAAGTATTGAATATAGTATTCAAGACGCATGAATTTGAAACCGCCAAAAAATATTGACGGCCTAAGAGTTATTAGATGGCAAAGTCTTCCAGTGTTTTACCTGCTTCAATAGCAGCCGCTATCGCTTTCGGAGTACGGCCCTGACCAGTCCAAGTCTGCTCGTTGCCGTTTTCATCTGTATATTTGTATTTAGCAGGGCGGGGGGCACGAGTCGATTTGGCTTTAGGCTGAGATGAGCCAACAGCAGCAAGAAGTTCAGCCGGGTCAATACCATCTTCTAACAGTTTCTGCCGGAAGGCTTCCAGCTTAGCCTGACGTTCTTCTTGTTCTTTGCGTGAAGACGCTTCTTCCTCACGACGATCTTCAACGACAGCAGAGAGTTTTTCCAGCATCTCTTCAAGCGTTGCCAGATCAGTTTCGCGAGCCTGTGCGCGAAGTGTACGGATATTGTTCAGTGCCTTGAGAGCTTCACTCATAGTTTATATATCCCATGTTTAAATTGGTAGTTCCAAGGTTTATGTATGCAATACTGTAGAACAGTCAAAAGCATATCAGGTAGCAATAATATAGTAACTATTGTCGTTTAAGCAACCTGATATATTCTGATTTATAAAAAATAACATAAGTTTATTTTTAAAGAGACATTTTCTTACGGTTTTGCCTCTTTGGTTCGAACTCAGATGAGATGTGAGAGAGTTGCTCAAAGCTTTGTTCTATTGAACGTTGGAACTCAAGAGCGGCTTCTGTACGCTGTTTTATGACTAAGGCAATTATATCGTCATCACTTTTTTCTGAAAGTGCTTTACGATATAATGCACGTTCGTTAAATAGATTAAAATTACCTGATGATTTCGCTGATGTGTTAGCTTTTGAACTGCTGATGGGATTTAACTCATCAATAAAGCATTCAATAAGAGATTCTCTCTTTTTATCAAGTCTGCGTAGCTCTGTATGGGCAGATTTGAATTTTTGGGCTTTAATCAAAGGAACATCATCAGAACGTAGCCTGCGGTATTCTTTTCTATATTCTTCAATCGTAATATTATTTTTTAGTTCTTTGACTGTCTCTAAATACTGGATTAAATCACTGTTGTCTGTTTTTACTTTTCTCATAAAAATACCTCGTTAATAAAAATAGTGGATATATTTATATTACGAGATATGGTATTAGTGTCAAATTAGCTCTTTAGCTCTTTAGCTCTTTAGCTCTTTAGCTCTTTAGCTCTGTTTCTCTCTTGGCAAAAAAATACCTTTAATGCAATCGGGGTTTATTACGGCGATTTGAATATGATTTTTCTCATAAAATTTCGCACCATCATATAAAGGATTACCTTCAAGAAATGCAGCACGAACAGAATCAAAAGGAGTTCCAGCTTCCTTAACAATATTGCAGGCATAACGTATTACTGCACAATCAAGTTCACGTCGCATAAAATCAAAATCATTTTTACCAAAGGCAGCATTTTGCGGGATCGGTTTTCCTGATGCGATTAAAGAAGAAATCATGTCATCATATGCAACCTTGAGGAAGTCAATATACTTCTGATCCAAGAGGTCAAGGCAATGACCAAGATCTATTACAGCACCTAATACGAAAGGTGTTTTAACTTTAGAGTTTTTCCTTTTTTTGTCTTCTTCGGCATACTGAATAGCTCGTGCATAGTTGTTTTCCCAGAAATAGACACCATTACCAAGCCAGTCATACGAGTTGTTGCTATGAATGAAGTTGTCTTTTTGTAGTAAGATACGTAAAGCAGCTCGTTTATCTATACCATGAAAACCATAAACAAAAGTCGGTTTAGATGAGTACATTTAATTGACTGCCATTTTTGCTTCTTTGCTTTTCTCAACTGTTTCTTTTGAGAAAAAACGTGAATTAAAAGTACCGTTTTTAGTCAGTATTTTAGCATCCACTAATAGTTTAAACCGTTCTTCATCGGTTCGCTTAGCCGCTCTTTCTTTCACCTTTTTTGTCAGTTCTTCAATATCCATCATTTATCTCCTCCTCAATAAAATCTTACTCTTTTCCTATTATACATGTCTTTTGTTCAAAAATCAACCGTATATAACATTGGTGTATATATAGTACTTGAAAAGAAAAAGATGGTTTACTTCCTGTTTTTTCTTGTAGAGCAGTTTTTCAGATAGTCTCAGTTTGAGGAAGAATATCATTCGGAACCACTATGTTTTCTATTGGCAACTAATTTTTGTTATCTTCTATTTTCTTTTTGGTTTTTGTATTTTTGTCCTTCAAGTAATAAGTTTTCATGAAAGTTAAACGATCACCATTAAACATATAGTCTGGATTAATAAAATAATAGTTCTGTATCATAGTCTCAGCAATAAATTTCTTGTCAGCAAGTTCTTTCATACCTTTGAAATAAGTAGTTCTTGATATTTTTACGACATCTTGATCAACAATATCGTACGACATCAAGATAGTATCAGTATCCTTATTATCTCTGATAGCAAGATAAAGGATCTTGAAAACTTTTTTACCCGATGAAGACAGTCCTTCAATAGCAGATACTCCGTCAACATAAAGTTTCACGAACTGTGTCTTATCAACCTCCATAGCCTGATAGAAACCGCCATTACCAACTTGCTCTCCAGTATTTTCATTAACTAATGCTAATCGATCTTTTCCTGTAGTAATACGTCTGACGCCAGTTTTTGTATGTAGACTTGTATCATTAAGAAATGGGTTTTTAGTATGACGTGGGAGACCTCTTCTTGATTTCTTTACTTCAGTTTGTATCTTATTTTCTATCATGGTATTTACTCCTTTATTTTTTTAGTTATATATTTAAGTAAATACTATATTTTGCGTGCAAGTCAATACTTAAAGTTTATATTTTTTAAAATAATTAACACTTAATGTTTTTAATTTTGAAACTTGTAGTGCTACAGCATATATATAAATAGCACTATATCATTTTTATTTGAGAATAGTTATCAACTTAAGTACCGGGATTCGGGACTTTAACTCCCGGATGTCGGTACTTGGTTTTAAGCTATAGCTGGCCTGAGAGCATTTTTCTTCTTCATTATTCAAATAGCGAAGCTTGGATGACATTTTAAAGGATGTAATATTGAAAATAGTTCTTCTTTTTAGTTGATTGGTGCCTTATCAAAATGGCACCAGTGGTGTTATCTGTCTTATTTTTCTTATTATGTTATTACAGCGGAGTGATTGTTTTCTACAATCACGAATCGCTGCTTTTATTGTGAGAGATTAATTAATTTGCCTTTTACTTTGTATGCGTCTACGACGCGATCTTTTTTGGATAAATCCAATATTAACAGGGCAAGCCCTGTTCAGCAAAGTGATTGTTACCAACAATCACGAAGTGCTGCTATGAAGAATATAGTTTTTCTATACGTTTAAGAGCAAATGCTATATGTATAAAGGGAGAGACCATGTTTAAACATAGGATCTGCATTCAATATTAGGAGAAAATAGATCAAACAATTGTCGAATACTTTTCTTTTTATCTAATCAACAGAAGATGAATAAAATAAAAATGTCAGTGTCAGGGCGTAGCCGTGCGTAAGCACAAAGATAAAGATCTTTTCAAAAATAAGTTTAAAGATAAGAAGAAAAATCATGATTGAAATGCAAATAAATTTGATTCCATTGCTTGCGATAGAGTATTAAATAGTAATAAACAAAAAAGGTAAAAACAATGAACAACATTAAAACTATAACACTCTTTCACCCCCATGAGAAAACACCATTTCTGATATGTATCGTAAACAAAGTGGAGAATACTAAACATGGAATAAAACTTACTCTTGAAAATGGTAATGACATTTGTGTCAATAATTACAGTCATTATCTGTTATCAGAGTCTGTAAATCGTTGTGACAGCGATAGATTAAAGAATATTTATATTCGTTTGGTTTCAGAACTCACGCAAATGAGTGAAGAAACTATAAAATCACAGATGTTATAACATGAGTTATTAATTCTAATACCTTACAGATATTATATGTTTCTCAAATCTGTTATATGGTATTAAATAGTCAATGATGTTAGATGTTGTGATATTATTCATAAGGCCAATATTTTTTGGCTGGTTCTATATCCAGAGCTATCAACGAACATGGGTTAGGTTAAAGTTGAATGCAATAAGTGACAGTGTTCTGGTAAAATGCTTTGTCTGATAGCGTCAGGAGGCGATGAGCGATGGAAGGTAAATTAATTTTCTGTTCCGATGCAATACTGCGGTTTCAGTCCGATTACGATGAAACCTCGGCTGTTCCGTTGCTTTCCATACAGAACGCGGTAGATGATGCCGATCCCTTTTTTCTTCTCCGTTTCTTCCACCATACGACTCTGATTGAAGAAGGAACAACACTGGCAAGTATCTTCTTGGCTATAGAGCCGTGGAAGGCGTTGTTAGCGGCTTATCTGGACAGAGATGTTGGTGCCTATATAGATGAGGTAAGAAAACCGTCCGGGCCAACGACATGGGATATTGAATGGATTGGAATTGACCGTCGAAGCTCGGTTTATCGCGCTTATAAGCGTCAGGATATGGAAGAAGGGGAAGATTTTTCGGCCTATTTTAATCGTGAGCGGTTCCCGACTGATGAGTTTGACATAGAAAGTAGCTGTGATGCTTCAGGCTTCATTAAAGGGGATAAAGAACGCTGGAGTATCAGCGGTGACGTTCACGAAATTAAAAATCTACCTGTAATTCTCTATAGTAAACAAACATTGATGGCTTCGTCGAAGGATGGATTGTTGAAGAAGAACGTATCAGGGGTGAAGAGTACCAAGCATAGCTGCTTAGTTTATGGTGATACCTCGTTTTCGTTCAGTGAGGTAATGGAAGCTATCTTCATCAGTGGGCTGTTCTTCTATGCGCCAAGAGACGCCGCCAGCAGCCTTGATGAGTTGAAAGCGAGTTTAGCCGGGCTGGAAGAAGAACGGACCGAGGTATCAAAAACGGCGCTGGTAGCCAATGAAACAGATAAAGAACCTACTATAGCCGTAGCCGAAGGTGCTTTTGATTCGGTCGCTGCTCACATGGAAACAGAAGCTGAGGAGTGGCAATCCATTAAGAAGCTATGCCAGCGAGAAGGTGAGCTACCCATACGTATCGGTAGTATTAAGACGGCTGAACCTCCAGAGTTTCGTTTTTAGTTTTGATAAGTAATAATCCACAACTTAATGATTATGTTATTATAAGTAGAAGGATGCTTTACATGCCGCACAAGAAAGTAGCATTACAGCTCATTGAAGAAACGCTTAAAGAACTCGAGTCACCAAAAGGTTCCTTGTTCTCGGCTATACAAAAATTACAGCGGACCGCAGATATCATTAATGACGATGATAAAAAGGTATGGTGTGCTATTCATTTGGGTGACGAAAAATATACAAAACCACTTAAATTGTTCTTAAAGTTCTTAATCGATAACAAAAATACTACTACGAAGGCATATGAGGAAAAATTAAATAAACATATAAAATCGTTATCTGATATAGGTATTAAGTCTGGTGTTCACTATTCAAATGAAGAACTTACGTTAAAAAATGATGAAAGTGGTGGTGGATATAATAACATTGGTTTTATTGAAGAGACATATGCTGACCTTGTGAGGAGAAAGAAAGGCAATGATGGCACTTTCTATAAGAATAATTTAAACCAACATATCAATTATGTGAGGAAAAAAGCACATGAACTAGCATCACAAATATATAATCAGCTAAAATTCTCAGGTACTGTCAGCAACTGTTTTGACATATTGAAGAATGCTGTCGATGATAAATTATTAGATCTAAATCCAGCTATCGCAGAACAGTTAATGTTGGCATTTAAATCTATCTCGTCAGATAAAGAAGAAGAATGGTCTCAAGCTTTAACTACATGTCGTAGGCTTCTGGAAGGGTTGGCTGATGAACTTTACCCTGCATCGAAGGAAAAGTTTAATGGTCGGACAGTTGGGCAAGGTCAATACGTAAACCGCCTTTGGGCATTTATGGATGGGGCTATTCAATCCGAAAGTAATAAAGATCTTGCCAAAGCACATATAGATTTTCTTGGATCATGGCTTGATAAAGTTAATAAGTTAACAAATAAAGGTGTTCACGCTGAGTTAGATCGAATTGAAGCTGTCAAGTCAGTATTCCACACGTATTTAGTTGTGGCGGATTTGCTTGAGTATATGTCAAATACTAAAGTTTCTGTCTCTAAGCCTGATATCAACAAAGCTACTTTAGATGAACTTGAAGCTTTATTAGATGTTAATCGGGCGATCGCCAAAGAAATTATTAAAGCTCGAGTTCGTGAAGGTAAACTTGATCTTGATATTTTGGGGGGCATTAGAGGTATTGGGCCTAAGACACTTGAAAACATAAAAGAGGTGTTTATTATATAACAAGCAACCTATTTATTGCAGTGCTTAAAAGAAGTAAGTCCGTTAGATATTATAGAGTGGAGCTAATGTAATTTAGCTCCTAATGTAGTCGCTCGTCTTATGATTAAGTGTGACTGGATAGTTATTCTTTATTAATTTCTGGAATAAATAGTAATAATGAATTCGACTGACTGGATTTTGTATTTATACCCATAAACCTCAAGACGCAGGTTTGAGTACCTGAAAATTATCGTTAAATCGGGATGTTAGTGAGTCAGCTATATCCGGCAGCGTCTGGTTGAAAAAGACAGATATGGCTTTAATACGATCTCTGACTCACCCGTCACGACTGGAATCATGAAGGCGTTCAAGTTCAACTTTTTGTTGCTCAGTAATGAATATTTTCATGTTGGACAGCATTATCTCCTGTTGCTTGAAAAGCAAGTATCTTAAATGATCACGGGTATATATGTATAAAAAATCCAAGCTGAAGTGGCTACTACCGACATCAAAACACTGGAACAGCTTTTGAAGAAGTTCCGTCAAGTTGTCGCGGAGCGCCGGGAAGAATACTATTGGGAGATTGGTGAGAAAAAGGCTCAGAATTTGAGGGCTAAGAGATTACAAAAGTTGCTTGAGAAAATGGGGCGTGATCGTGTATCACCGGTGGATCTCATTGACTGGCAATAGCCAATCATAATATTGTATCTTCATCAAGCAACGGAGGTGTATATGGGCTGGGAACTTCACATAATAAGAACAGAAAATTGGTTCGATAGTGCAAGCGATCCAATCAGTAGTGTGGAATGGCTTCAGCTTGTTGATGATGATAAAGAACTGTCAATAGATAGCAAGAATGGGGAGTTTTTTGCTATATGGAGTGGCCAAAGTAAATACGATGAGCCTTGGCTTGATTGGAATGATGGAAGAATTTCAACTAAGCATCCTGATGAGGATCTTTACTGTAAAATGTTGCATATGGCTGATAAGTTAAATGCTGTAGTTGTTGATGAGGATGACCATAAATATTTACTACCAAGTGATCTGATGAATCCGTCATGGGCGAACTCATCACCGAGTGGTAAAAAACAATCTTTATGGGCAAGGCTAATTTCAAAACTAAAATAATATTTTTATATGTATTGGCTTGGATTCGATTTGAGATATTGCTCTAAGACTATATATTAAATCTGACAGATACATGTATGGTAACTGGTAGCTGTCAGATCAGGTCTGAGCTAATACAAATAATAATCAATGTATTAGTGTATTTATTTCATTTGCTCTTAAAAATTTTGTTTCTATCCTTAAAATATAGTAAATGAATTCTCCTCTTGAAATTAATCTCTTGTCATTTGTTAATAAGTAGTTGCATTTCCAAGCGTGTGTCAAGTGTTGAATATCTTGGTAGCTTGATTTTACTTTCATTTTATCTTTAGTTGATTCCGTTTTATAGTTAATAAGATCCAAGAAAGTACATAACCCTTCGATTTTATTTATAAGATCCTCATCATTTGTCCAAGTAATTTTTCTATTAATTAAATCATCTATTGAGAAACTAAGACCTTTACTTATAATTGTCCATTTTAAAAATTCATAAAGGCTTAATTCTCTTTCACTATCTAATATTATGTTTTCTATGACATGTTTATCACTAAAGAAAAATCCAATATTATTAGATATTCTTTTAACAAGCTTACTATTCTTATCAAAATATGAGTTGCTCAGTTCGTTAATTTTTGCAGTTATGTATTTATATTCTTCTGCTGCTACTGTAGCTGGTAACCAGCGTAGTACTCTACCAACTAATGAGTTTATATCTTCATTTATGAATGCTAATTCATCATCAATTCTCCCCATTAATACACCATCAGTGAGAGAAAGTATTTTCTCTAAGTAAACATTGAAGCGCATAATATCCATTTTTATACCATCCTCAATGATATATGGACTAAAAACAAAAATAGAGCTGCCAGATTCTTTCAATTTATCTATATCATTGCATAGTTTTATGTCTTTACCAGAGATATATTCGCTTAATACATTTTGGTCTACATATATGGATTTTTTTGTATTATCTATTGTTATTTTGATAAAGTTAGGTTTGAGATCTTTTAACGTCATGTACTCATTTAAGATTATGTCATTGTAATGAGATCCTCGATAGGAAAAGAAATTAATTAAGAATGAAGTTTTGCACGAATCAATCTTATATAATAATTGTTTAAATTCATCCTTGAATTCAGCATCAATTTTTTCTGAAACATAATCCTTATGTTTATATATATTCGCACAAACAAGGATTTCAGGGGTTTTACCATTAAGATGGAACGCTTCATAAAGATGAACACATAATTTCTTATGTTCCTCAAACAAATCATATAAACTTTGTTGAAAATTGATAAAATATTCATAAATTGTTGTCAAATCCAGAAAAGATATGCAAAACTGCACACTTTCAAAATCTCTGATCTTTAGATATAACTCTTGATTATCGCGACAAAAGATTCTAATTATTTCAAACAACTCATCATATGATCTATATTTATCTGTTTGCTGATACAATACTATATTGTAAAAGTCAACATCAATTGCTTCTATGTATTCAACTAAAATAGGTAAACAGGCCTTGCAAAGGTTCTTTACCTCTTCTATCTCATTATTATTCCGCATAAAACCTCATTTTTTGATTATAAAAAATTAATATCGGTTATTTAGTGAAAATATACTTCATGTTTATTAAAAATAATTTATGTAGAAAATATAAAATAAAATTTACCATGAGTAAAGAAGTTAAATGTGATGTGCCAACCGTCATGCTTAATAGTTTTTTAATTCAGTATATTGCCAAATAAAGCCTGAACAGATACCATAGTGTCGGCTACACTAAATAGCTTCGCGTAATAGCGCTACACTTGGAAGTGTGCGCCCTTCCTTCCGCGTTGTCCTCGTTCGATGCGAAGTGAAGCATCAATGTGCGAAGCTATTTAGTATAGCATATCCGTTCAGACAGACATTTTTCTACGTATTTTATTCAATGTTAAAAAATCTGATGAGACAACTGGAAAGTTGTTCGGGGTTCGTTCTACAGAATGCCTTAGCTCAATAGCGGCTTCTGTACACTGTTTCATCGCTAAGGCAAAAATTTCATCATCACTTTTTTCTGAAATTGCCTTACGGTATAGCACGCGCCCGCTAAGTAGCTCAAGATTACCTGATGATTACGATGAAATGCTAAAGCTAATACCTCAGATTAGCCCGCACTGATGAATGTACTTGGACTACAGAATATACGTGGGACCATAGTTGAAGATAACTTCTTATCTGAACTGGAAGCCTCTGGTGGTATCGTGCTTCATGCCAATATGTGCTATCCAGTAGCTGAATACAAGGACACAGACATTAGAATAGCTATCGAGCCGATAGATCTTGCGTACATGCGAGATCTGACCAATGACTATGCGGTAATGTCCAGAAACAATGAGTATGAGCACAAAATTGAGGGCGATCTCTTTGAGGCATTATCTCAGGCTGTAGATAGATTTAAGAGTGCTGTTGTGTTGTATATGTTTGTTAAAACAATCCCTATATATTAAAAATGCATATGCAAAAGGAATATCAAACTATTTAAGAATAATTATTTTTATTACTTCACTTTAATTGCAACTAATGATAAAAATAAAAAATATTACGTTAAAAAATAAGCTCTTCATTTTTGTGATTTTATTGTAAAGGGGAAATAATGATCTCTGGGTTATTTTTACGTAACTTCAAAAATTATGAAAATATAAATTTCATTCCATTTTGGACGTCTGATAATGATAGGATGACAATTTTTGCAGGTGATAACGGAGCAGGTAAGTCTGCTATTTTAGAAAGCATTAACTGTTTGATGAATAACATCGATAGCAAGGAGTGGGCATATTCAATTGGACAAAAGAAAGATCGTGTTAATATTTTTCCGTTATTTCTAATAAAAAAAGATGAATGGTCAACTGATGACATTCAACAAATGGAGAGGATTTCTCATTATTTTTGGAACTATAACTTTCTTGACGTATCAGCTGCTGATTTTATAAAAAACTATATTTCATATAGAGATAATCTTAAGAATTGGTATTCGCCTGAAGAATATTATCTTTTAGCTATTGGTAAAAATTTTGATGGCAACGTTTTGCTCACGAGCACTTTTCATAAAAAAATAGCTGATGCAACTAAAAAAGATGGGGTTTCTAGAGATAAAATAAACTCTATTTTTAAAAAAATACTTGAGCGTTACAAATTTGTTTATCTTCCTGTAGAAAATAAAACAAGTGATATACTATCCCTTCAAGCAAATGAAATGCAGGGCATGATGGATAGAGAGATTTCAGATGAAATTAGAAATCTTTTATCTAATAAAGAACACCTCCTACCAACAAACCATCCATTAAATGATGGGAAAAAAAATGCGAAAAAGCATAGTGTAATTGACATTATTAATAATAAGTTGGATTTGTATATTGATGATATTAATGAAAAAATACCAGACGGTTATAAATTTGAATATAAAGGTGCTATTAAAAGACCTATTAAACCAACAGATATTTTGGATTCAATTTTTTTAAAGTACTTTTCTTACAGGCCATTATCAAAAAATTCTAAAAATATTAAAAATTTAAGCTCTGGAGAACAACGTATTGCATTGATTGATATTGCAACTGCACTTCTTTCTACAGAGTCTCCAAAAAATAAAGAAGTCATCTTAGCTATTGATGAGCCTGAGGTGTCTTTAGAATCAGCTTATAGGTTTGAGCAGTTTTCAAGCTTGATTAATTTATCTGAAAAATATAACAGACAAATATTTATTACAACGCACTGGTATGGTTTAGTATTGAGACCTATGCATGCTTCATTACATTATATACATAAAGATAATGGCAACGTTAAAATAGATGCATTCCCATTAGTAAATATTCAAGAAAGCAGAAGAGCTTTCCCTAATTCTATTGAGATTAGAAGTTATTTTGACTTAATGGCATCTATGTTAAGTTTATTAAAGAAAAATGAATACAACTGGATTTTTTGTGAAGGAAGTGAGGATTATTTATATCTTAAATCCTTTTTAAAAGATACGATCCCGAATCTATTCATCCTCCCTTTTAATGGGTGTGGGAATATAAAAAAAATATTCGATTTCTTACACGTACCATTTTCTGATAATGAAGAAAATAAACAAATTAAAGGAAAGGTAATGTGTCTGATTGATACAGATACAAAAAATATAATCAAGGTTGATGGTTATGGTTCAAATAACTACAATAGAAAACTTGGGTTCTATCGGTTGTCAATTCGTGATGACAAATCCGATATTGTCAGTATCGCATCGCCTGATGCGACAAATACAGAAATAGAGGATTTATTAGATCCTGAACTCATGTTCACATCATTAATTAATCTTTCTAAAAGTGATAGTACTTTACGAAGCTTTATGAGTTTATATAATTTGAATAAAAGTGTTAAATTCACTAACATAAGTAATGGGATGAGTTTTTTAGAAAGGAAAACAAAGTCGTCTCATGAAAAAATAAAAGATTTTTGTGATTATCTATCGACTAGTAAGCTTAAAAAACTCATTGCGGAAGAGTACAATAGAGACCCCAGTAAAGTTATAGTTAGACCTGAGGATCAATGGGTTATCAGAATAAAAAAATTCTTCTCTAAATGAATTTTATCAATAACCCCCTTATATCGAGTGGGAAGAATATTATTAGTCCAACAACCCACGCGAAACCTTACTCGTCATCTGACTGAAATTATATAGGTCAACAACATTCCCTTTGAACCAGATCTCAAGGGAGTTTATGTGAGCCGTCTATACCCGAGGGAGGATGCAAGATATTATTAACAACGCGGAAACGATCTTTATAACGTCTATTGATTATAGTTTTTGATTTTGACAATTATATTTTCTATATCTTCCTCAGACAGTTTATCAAAGTTCATCACGATAGTAGCAAGCTGGTCATTTTCCACATAAAAATATGCTAATGGGACATTTAGCGTTTGTGCTAATTTTTGAGCAGTATGGATATCTGCCTCATGTACTCCTTTTTCGTATCGGTTAATGCGAGTACTTGCTACAAATTCGTCGATCCCGGCAGCAATGCCCAGCTTCTTTTGAGACAAGCCAGCAGCAAGTCGCGCTTCTTTTAAACGCTTACAAAAGATTTCTCTATGGGATTCTCGCTGGTTCATAAAAGCCCTCATCATTAAGAGCTACGAGAATCGTAGTTTTACCTTGTCTTGAATACTACGTTTATCGTAGTATCTGCTTGGGGTGATGTACTGGTTTGCCGATACAGGTGACCTCAATGCTATCAAAAGTGATAGATAGAGAAGTTCACGCGACCCATACCAGTACAAGCCATTTTGTTATGTATGACCTATGGGAAATGAAATGAAGAGAATCTTACTTGTAGCTGCAATGGCCCTAACAGGATGCCAGCAGCTCAATGATGGCGTGAGTAAAGTCAATGGGGCAATCAGCTCATCTTTGTCTTCAGTAGGTAAAGCGCTGAATGGAAGTTCCGCCACTCAAAACCTTGGTCCCGCATCACCAGTATCAGGTCTGGGTGCTGTCTGCAAAGACTATGAAGAAAACGCAATGGCAGCAGAAAAGAAATGGACGGGGAAAAGGATCTCTATCAGCAATGCCACTGTTCTGGAAGTTACGAAGGGTAGAAGTGCCAGCGACATGATGACGGGGATGCCCAAATCAGCTCCTAACTATTATCTGCTCTTTAAAACAGCCGATACAAGCTACTGCGGCGGTATGGTCTGGTTGGATTACTACTCTGGTCTTGATGATGCGGTTCTTACCTATAAAAAAGGTCAGAAGGTAAGCGTCCGTGGAACCATCAACAATTTCGAAGTTCGTGGTTTTGCCACAGTAAACAATGCTGATATGCCAGTTCGTCTGGTTGTGTTCAGCAATGGCACTATCAATCATTAAAAGGAATAATAACCATGCGTAAAATTTTATCCATTACTGTTCTTGCCGTGTTGTTATCAGGCTGTGGTGAAAAAGGCGATTTTGAGAAAGCGATCAACGCAAAATTTGCACAATCAAAGCTGTGCTATTCACTGCAGAACAATGACGTTACTTTCAACAAAGGTTTTCCTATAAAGGTTAATCATGGCTACCGTTCTGCCGGATACAGTGCCAGTGATGAAATACTGAAAGGTCTGGCTAATCAGGGACTGCTTGATGTCTCCCAACAGCCTAACGGTTTTAGCAGTGTTGATGTATTAGAGATAACAGACAAAGGCCAAGAGGTTGAGTTTTGGGATCGTAAAGATGGTGCCTGTGTTGGTCATCGGGTAGTTGCTGAGATAAAGGAATGGACCGAGCCGGGCAACGGTAATCAGAAAGTTGTTCGCGTCACCTATACATGGAAGTTAACTGATGTTCCATCATGGGTGGACAAAAGCGCATTCTCTGGTGTGAAAGGGATGAATGAGCCTGCCGATGGTGCCATGAATCTTGTTAAAACCAGCAACGGCTGGAAAGCGATCTGAGGGGATCTATTATGGAAAACAATACTATCCAGTGTCCTTTTTGCCTGAAAGAAAGCCAGCGCGGTGTGCAAGTTTGTACCGGCTGCATGGCGACTGTTTTATATGGAACCTACCCCGGCTGGTATGCTTTCGTGGTTATATTATTGACCTTCGGCCTGTCTATACTGATCGGAATGTCTACAGGCATAGCGGGAGCTACTATCAGCCTACCAATCATTGCGGTTGTTGGGTTTATAGCTGGTAAGGCAATTTTCTCTGATAATGTTGTGTTTAGGCGAAGGATGTAATTACGTTTCTTAGTAAAAACCATACATATAAATTAACGTATGGTTTTTACACGTAAATACTTTGTAAGATTTATTTCTGGATTCTATTAGTTGTCGGGAATTAAAAGACCATTTTGATATTTGTACCCTTTAACCTCTAATCCAATCCCATCGGCTATGAATTGGTCGCTATTTGCGCGGCCTGAATACCAATGTAGAATATATCTATAATAATCATCTACATCTCGCTGGTCTATTCCAAACATTTCAGGGTGGCCAATTCTTTTCTCTATATTATCTTTTTCAGATAGTTGCAATTGACCAGATCTATACATTGAGTTTAGTATATCCATGCATTTATAATAGCTATGAACTCCATCGGAATGACGTAAAAATGTCAAAACATGAGAGTACTTCCCAATGCGAATTGGTTCTATTATCTCTTCAAATTCTGAACCTGTTATTGCTTTTACCTGAATTCCTGCTGGCCTTGTTGTACCAAGAACAGTAGCTGGCTCATCAATTTCCTGCTTAATGTTTTTACGAATAAACTGTAAATCAAAATTATTTTGTGGGGAATAAAAGTTAGGATAAATACTTCTTGTTGAAACAAAACCGGTTCCAATTACTTTAAATTGGTCAATATAATCATCTCGACATTGGTTTCTGTTTGTGCACCATGAAAAAGCTTTTTTCCCAATGCTTCTTATACTTTCATTGAATGTGTTAACTGCAAATGCTTCAAAGATAAAACCAGCAAAAGAGTGAATTGGTAGTTTAGTCTGAAATCTTAAAATACCTTGCTGGTCGTAAAAGAAATGACCAGTTTCTAATCCATCTGCTATCAACTTTTTATGATAACGATCGTGAAGGATTTTTTTCTGAAGATCCTGATTTATTGCAGGATGATTTGGATCAAGCAGACCTAAAGGAACATTAAATAAAATGTTAAGACTGAAATCCTCTGAAATTTCTTGATTAGAGCAAATTATTTTATTTGTCATCAATCAGTTCTCGATATAGTGATGTATTTGTATCTTTACATGACAAAAGTATTGTATATGTTATTCCCAGTGCTATTTATTTTATCTTGTGAGGAATAATATAGTCAAGTTTTTAATTATATGATTTGGAAATATGGCATTTATATTGTTTGTAAAAACTTGAACATTTATATTTTGTTGCTAATTTTGAGTTTTTAAAATAGATGATGAAATAATTCCAATACAATAAATAAGATGTGCGAGGAATGGTTGAATCTGTTGATGCTAATGCTGTTTTGGTTAAGTCTAATAAAGGTTGTCAATCTAACTGATTTATTTAAGGCCCTTCGTTGGTATTATGATTCTCTATCATTATGATAACCCGGCGGCCTCAACCTTGGATAGCAACTAATTTTTGCCTGTTCGGATGGAATAGCTGGAGTGAGATCCAAACTATTATCGTGTTCCGGTATTTCTTTTTTATGACGACTTGGGAAACGTCTAATCTCATCAGGTGTTGGCTTGTAGTCATCTTGGTTAAACTTGGCTCTTTTCTCATATTCAGTGCGAGAGATATGACGGCCTAATACCTCGTCAAAGACGTAGTTTTCAGCAATACGTTTATCATGTTCTTCACTGATAAGATCAATTTGGGATTTGTTTGCTTTAGCCCATACAAACTTCTGCTTGAAAAAATCAATTACAAGGGTTGTGAAGCGTTTAAAAATATTATCCTGACGTGGAATAGCCTGTTTTCTCTTAACACGTTCAGTGGCGCTTCTGGATGCCCTGTTTAGGGGTTGAGAGGAGGATGTTTTCAGAATAGTATTTGTTCCAGAATCAGAAATACTGACTGATGGTTTCTTACCTGCAGCGACCTTACTGACTTTTGTTTTATCACGGTAAGATTTAACGCCACGCATACGAGTATGAGGAGCTGGTGCTACCAATACAGGTCTTTGATTCTCATCAGTAGAAGAGCCGGAGTGTGTTTCAGGTAATACGATTTGTTCTGGTTCAGCAAGAGCAGCCACGGTGAAGCTTCTGACATCAACAACAATTTCAAGATCAAGCTCACTGAATGTTTTATAGACTTCACCCGCTTCCTGCTTCGCTGCATCACGAACTGTCTGTTCTGCGGCTCTTTGCTCCTGAGCAGCCTTACTACGCCATTTAGCGCTGTGGATACGTTTCATTGCAGGGCGGTTTGTTTCTGCGGCTTTAGCAAGCCATAGTGCTTTTTCTTCATTATCCAGAGCAACCGCCGCTTTTTCTAATGCCTCTTCATGCTGGGCCTGAAGGGAACGATGATCAATACGTTCTGACGAACCAGCAGCAGCAAGGTAGCTGTTAGCCATAGATGCCCATGATTCACGCCAAAGGACAGACATTTTTCTGTCGTTCCAGCTTCTTTCTTTTTTACCAAAACCTTCCGGGCCAATGGTTTTTAAGGTCAACATAACGTGAGCGTGTGGGTTATCGCTATCAAGATCATGAAAAGCGATATCGGCAATCATGCCTTTATCAACGAAATTTTTCTGACAATACTCAAGGACAAGTTTTTTCTTGTCGTCATTGTTTAACTCGGTGGGAATAGCAACATCGAAATAACGAGCTGTTTGACCATTTTGCTGACGCTCGACCCGTTCAACTTCATTCCACAATGCTGTAGAGTCTTTTACAATATGTTCCGGTGCATTAACTGGAGCTAATATGAAATGCCCATATAAATCAGTACGGCGGCTATAATCATACGTATCACCTGTTCTTTCATCTGTTATACGTGTACGAGCATGATAGGCAGCCTTCGCAACGGAAGACCTACCTTCTGAACGTTTCACAATTTTAAAATCAAGATGAAAAATAGCCATACAATAAAAACAACCTCAATATAAATTTAAATATCAAACCAAAATATAAATCTCCAATGCGACTATGCTGGTTTTAGTTTTTCGCAAGAAAAACTCTGGTGTTGACGTTGACCTTGCTTTTAGCCTGCGGCAGGCAACCGTCGGTAGACCCCACACACTGCGTAGCAGTGTATAGGTGGGCATTGCTTTATTTTTATATCTCCTAAAGGAGCTAAAAATAAGGACAATGTTTATAGTTTTTCTATACTTAAATAATAACTCTAGTTTTACTGTCTGTGAAATTTACAAGGCTAGAATCAGATGAACGGCTGAGGTATTACACGAATATTAATGATTATGGTTTTAGAGAGCGCCCGTAAGGGCAAAAGTAGTTTAATTAGTCTCCCGCCGTAGGCGGGAAAGGTAAATGTTATAAAATTAGATAAAAATAAAGAACAGGTTAGCGTGTGAAATTAGTGTCAAAAATAGATAGGTAATTTTAAATAATGAACAAGAAAAAATAAGTAACGCGATGAGTATTAGACGTTTAATGTTAGTGTTTGCACACGTATGTGTTGCACAATTACTTATAGGGGTTGTTGCATTTTTGTGTAAACCCCGTTTTTGAACAATCTAACATTAACAGTGCGAAGCCCTGTTTCAGCGATGTGATTGTCTATGGCAATCACCAAGCGCTGCTTAAGGGAATGATATATTAAGGGATATTGAAATATTTCCCAACTTTAATTTGACAATCTAAATCCTGTGTTGTAAATAAAACAAAGATACAAAAAAAGCCAACTTATCAAAGTTGACTTTTTAAGGACTAAAAAAGTTTTGCCGACTTTTGAAGTCTTGTAATCAGTTAAACAGGAACATGATTACAAATATAATAAAGTATTAAATAATCTTTTCATATTTGTCAAATCTAAATCGAAACTTTTTACAAGCCTGTCAAATACCATTTCCAAAAACATTTTAGTTCTCGAAAGCAATAACGTTAAACCTGATTGTACGGGTCTGAGAAGGTAGGAGCGACAGTGTTTGATTCATTCTCAAGGTTATTGTTGATGCCAAAGCGGGGAGTCTGCGTAACATCAACTTGAAGCGCACATCTAAGGCTTTTAGAAACAGCAGTATAATTTCTTTAGTAAAACGAGAAATGTTTTTAAAGTTATGATGTTGTCTATGGGAGTGCAGAAGGGTGTCGCAATATGGAAACGTATTGTAGCTCTAAGCCATAGCATGAGAAGCGCCTTTTCCTATTACGTATTATAAAAAATTTAAACCAGTTTTAACAATCAGTTTTAATACTGTTATGTTTTGATTTTTGTTTTTTATATGCGGATTAGGAGAGGCGAAGCTCTAGAAAAACCAAGTTTTCCTTCGGAAAACTACTACGACTGAAAGTCGCTATCTAAAACCCCAGATCCTAAATTAATTAAATTAAAGTACTACTAGTACGAAATTTTTAAATAAAATAAAAAAGTTAAATTCCAGAGAATAAATAAGTAAGGTGCCATTTTATAAAGGCACTAACGAAAAATAATTAGAACTATAAGATAAATAAATTACATAGATTAATTTGAGTTTCTTTTGTTTTAGTTGTATTAATTAGTAAATTATGAAAAACAAGGAGAATATAGTGATTAATAAAATACAAGCGGCTGAAAATGTAACTGATAACACTTCAAAAAAATTAAAAAAAGAAAAGCAACATAGTGGTGGAAGGTTGCAGCGAGTGTCATTAACGGAAAAGCGATTTCTTGATGACGCTGTTCATGCAGCGGCTAGAGTTAAAGGGAAAAAATTAACAGCAGAGGAGCGAAGGAAAGTATTATGTGTTGCAAGAGAGCAAATACGTTCTCAACGTAAGGCTGAGCAGATTAAAAATGAAAGAAATAAAGAAAGGTTTGAAGCAGAGTTTGAATGGAAAAAACCAGTATCATTTCGTCGTTAAATTGTTCATTCATTAAAAATAAATATTATTGTTTTTTATAAGAGGTAATACATGGGAAAGTTGAAAACAAAAAACCTGAAGGAAAGTGAGTTTATAAATTATATAGAAACGCATCCAGTTTTTTCAGAGTCTTTATGTAAGAAGTATGAGATTTCTTCTGAATCATTGGGCTATTCCCTTTATGTTCATAGTAATCATTTTTTTCTGGAGAATGGTTATGTGTCAGATGATATTCATTGTCAGTAACCCCGCCCTATCGGACGAGGTTTGTAACTGAAAACAGCATTATCGTTTTCCTGAACAAGTCTGCGACTTGGATTAACTGACCAGCCTTAGTCTGTGAAACGATGAGTTTTACAGACTACGTTAAAAAACAGGTGACACCATAGGATGCTTCTAACTGGCAGTCCCGAAATATGCAAATATTTCGTTTTTATTCTGCTTCTCCAGTTCTATGCAATGTCGTAATACATTAAACATTTCTTTGGGATAAGGAAAAGTGTGTATTACATGGTAGAAACGTAACGTTAAAAACGTTGCGTAAAACCGAAATGTTTTTTAACTTTGGCGAGGAGATCTTACTTTATGAAAACAATATTTTTCATAAAAGATAATAAGGTAACTTATTTTTAATAAAAGGATAGTAATGAACAGAGTTTTTGTATTAAGTAAAACAGGTAAGACGTTGATGCCCTGCCATCCGGCGAGGGCAAGACAGCTATTGCATGATAAAAAAGCTGTCATTAAACGTCTTTATCCTTTTACTATACAGTTAACTCATCGTTCAGAGGAATATATACAGCCTGTTGAACTCAAGTTCGATCCGGGTTCAAAGCAAACCGGGATAGGAATAGTTTTACATGGGAAAAACAGGTTTTCTGCCATATACGGAACCGTGTTAACTCATCGAGGCAATGAAATAAAAAACAATTTAGATAGTCGTCGTATGATAAGAAGATCAAGAAGAAACCGTAAAACCCGTTACAGACAGGTACGGTTCCTTAATCGTGTAAGAAGTAAACATAAAGGATGGTTGGCTCCATCCGTCCAGAGCCGTGTAGATAATATAGTGGAATGGTCTAAGCGTTTCATTCGTTACGTTACTGTTGGTTTTATAACTGTAGAATCGGTTAAGTTTGATATGCAGAAGATGGAAAACGCTGATGTTGACGGTATCGAGTATCAGCGTGGCACGCTGTTTGATTATGAAGTAAAAGAATATTTGCTTGAGAAATATAATTATAGCTGCGTCTATTGTGGAGCCAAGAATGTGCCATTTGAAAAAGAACATGTTATCCCACGTAGCCGTGGAGGAAGTAACAGAATAAGCAATCTGGTGTTATCCTGTAGGTCATGTAATGAGAAAAAAGATAACTTGCCAATCGAGGAGTATTTAAAGGATAACCCGGCGTTATTGAAAAAGATAAAAGCGCAGTTAAAAAGCTCTTTAAAAGATGCGGCAGCGGTCAACATAACCCGCAAACAAATCGTAAAAGAATTAGAAAATTTAAATGTGCCTGTTTTGACAGGAACGGGAGCGGAAACGAAGTATAACAGAGTAAGTCAGGGATATAAGAAGGAGCATTATATAGATGCGTTGTGCGCTGGCACAACGGGAACTAAGGTATATATACCATCTACTTTAAAACCATTGTTGATAAAAAAGGAAAGAAGAAATAACAGGCAAATGTGTTTAGTGGATAAATACGGTTTTCCAAGAGGAAAAGCGAAAGGATCTAAAATAGTACATGGATTTAAAACAGGCGATATAGTGAAAGCTGTGGTGTTGAAAGGAAAGAAAAAAGGAACATATAAAGGGAAAGTAGCGGTAAGGTCAAGTGGAAGCTTTAATATAAAAGTAAAACAGGGCGTAGTAGAAGGTATAGGCTGGAAGAACTGCGTAATGCTTTACCGTTTCGATGGGTATAGCTATGCCTATTAGTAATATGCATAGACCCCGCCCCAAGGGGCGAGGTTTCAATATTTTGATGAAGGTATTGATAAAATATGAAAATCAACAGAGCTGGAATAAAAAATGTTGACAAATTATTGGAAATGGATATAGGTTGGATCTGGTGGCAAAAAGATGTTGATTTGTCAAAAACAGAGTTTAAGTTTGTTGCTAATCTCATTGTTTTGAAAAATCCAGAAATTAAATATTCTGACATTTTCATTAATTGGAACTCTGTCACTGGAGAGTACGGTATATATATAAAGAATAAATGGTTTGGATATGTAGAGGACTGGCATTTTGCAGGCTATGCGTCTTATGAAGAGTACTATAATTTTTAAAATAATAAATTTAAACTTTAAGAGGGATAAATATGGATGACATATCAGAAAAGCAAAAAAACAACAGGACTAAACCACGTATAAAAAAGACATTAGAACAGCAGTTGGCTTCAGCTCAAATGCGTTTAAATCGTTTACAACATAAATCAAAACAAGAAACTAAACAGATAGAAACGCGTCAAAAGATTATTCTTGGGGCAGAAGTCGCCAAAGCTCTTGACTGCGACATTTTCACAGTTGATAAGGAACTGGTCTTAGGGATGTTATTGGAGATCCCATATCTACACCATGATGATAAAGTAAGATTTAGAAAAAATGGACTGTTATTTCTGGCGAGCATGAAAGGTAGAAAAACTTAAATTAATTTTTAACTATTAATTTGACATACAAACAATAATCTTTTAATTAACATTATATGTTGATTGCTAAATTAGCAACTTAACATGTTCAATCCTTATGTCATATAATACATTTTTTCACGTCCTGACAACATACCGCCCTATTTAACCCTTATAGGGCGGTTGTTTTTTATTTTTCTTAATTAATGGCATATTTCTTTAAAAATATTTGACAAATACTTTTTTTAATTGTATTTTTTTACATACTACTACAGATGAATAACTCCATATTCAATCTTGTAAATCTGCAGTGGTTTTAATAAAGTCAGGAAGTTCTCTTCCAGTTAAAGGGTTGGGTTTATTCCAGCCCTTTTTCTTTGCAAGTAATCATAAATTATCTAAATCCCTAATAAAATTAAATTATCTTTTCATGGTAATATCTCGATTTTATCTTGCGCTATTTTATTTATTTGTTAATTGATATTTATATTTAATAAGAGAGCGAGATAGAAATGGACAAAAATAAGCAAGGTTTTTCCCTGTGAGAGTTATTGCTGGTTCTTGGTATTATTGCTGCCACAGTGGTTTCAGCTTTTATTGTATACCCGAAAGTCAGAGATGCAAGATACGTTGATATTGAAGCGAAGCATATTGGACAAATTTATGCTTCTGTAAAAAACGTATACACAGGACAGCCTAATTACAGTGGGCTGGCAACCACTGCAGTTGCCATGCCAGCACAATTTTTTCCTGATGATATGATTTCCAAAAAAATCACATGGGCAATATCTTCTTGGGGTGGTTATGTCGTCGTTGATGCTAATGATGTCAGCCCTTCAGGATTAGCAGCATCATCGTTTGTTATAAGTTATTCAGATGTACCTGATAGTGTTTGTATAAGACTAATAACTGCTGTTGAGGATGCCTTCTATAATATTTATATTTCGAATCAGAAGGGGGTAAACAGTAGTAGTGAGTCAGCAAGTAAAAATTATGGAACACTGGTTAAAGAAAATGGAAATAGCACAGATATAGCACTCGCAGCATCCACCTGTCAGAGTGGTGGTCAGAATAACAGGGTTGTATTTCTGGCACTTTAAAGGTAAGCCGTTCATCAGTAAAAGTGAACTAAAACTATTTTAGTGTCTTGTTTTTTATCTTACATCAACTATTTCTTTTATAACCTTACGATTACCAACAGGAGATATAAAGGAAATGAAAAAAACAGTATTAATTAAAAATCAAAAAAGCAGGAAAGGTTTTTCTCTCTTAGAATTATTGTTAGTTCTTGGGATTATCGCTGCATTAGTAGTAGCCGCATTTATCGTTTATCCTAAAGTTCAGGCTTCACAACGTGCACAGGCTGAAAGTAATAACATAGCAACAATACAGGCTGGTGTAAAAGCACTCTATACATCAGCATCCAGTTTTACCGGATTGACAAATACTGTTGCGGTTCAGGCGAAAATATTCCCGGATAACATGTTAAGTGGTTCAGGTTCTTCTGCAACACCTATCAATGCATTCAAAGGAAATGTTGTCGTGGCATCGGCAAATACAGGGCCTTCCGCAGCAACAGGCTCCTCATTTACAATAACCTATTCAAATGTGCCAGCAGCAGAATGTACCAAGATTATCACTGCAGCCGCAGGGAATTTCTATACAGCAGGTGTAGGAACAGCAGGTAATGTTAAAGCCGCAGGTGAAGTATTAGATGTTGCTAAAACCGCAACGCAGTGCCAAAGTGGTGGAAATAGTAATACGTTGATATTTACTTCTTTATAAAAGTAGCATCATAGCCATAGTGTTCCACCTTGCAATATGGTTATGATTTACCTCTATAACCTTTCATATGATTAAAGATGGTTAGTGCCATCTTTAGTTTTTCTGTTTTTGTATACAATAAAAAGACAACGCATTCTCTGGTAATCCGTCTATCTATTATTAAATTTGTTTCATGTTTTTGCTGCTTTGATATCTTGATTTATTTAATCATTTTGATAATTGTAATATTTAAGAGCAATAAATTAAGGTGAAAAAATGAATATGATTAATATAAAAAGAGGGTTTTCTCTGTTGGAACTTATTTTGGCATTAGGTATTGGTAGTGCAATGGCCTTGTTGAAGTTTCAGGATATGAAGGCATCGCAAGAGGACTTTACGGCAAAAACAGCCGGAGAACAGATCAGACAAATTGGTGAGGCTGTTAATGGATACATTAACTTACGCTACGATAAACTTTCCACGTTAACATCGAGTAGTAGTCAAAGTAATGATCCGGGACCAAGAACGTGTAATGCGTCAGAGTGTGAAATAACCTACCAGACACTAATAAATGAAGGACTTCTGCCTGTTTCTTATAGTGGTCTTAATATTTACAAGTCATCATATAAAATCTTACTAAAACGTAGCGGAACGACTCCTAACTATGTTATTAATGGTTTGGTTATAGCTACTACGGCATGGAAAGAGGGTGGGAAAACACGCTACGATCTCCTTGGGAAAGCAATGCAGACTGCTGGAGTGGATAGTGGTATGACTCAAAGTACAACAGTTATTTCCGGGATGCAGGGGCAATGGCAGGAGTCTTCTTCTAATTTCAGTAATATTACGGGTAGTGGTTTACTTGGATTCAGAACGGGCTTTAATAGTGCATTATATTCTATATATTTACGCCGTGATGGCACTCTCCCCATGACAGGTGATTTAAATATGGGAGGCAACAATATTAATAATGCAAAAAATATTACTGCGTCCGGTACCGGTAGCTTCGGTGGGAATATCACATCAGGTGGCACGGTCACAGCCGCAGGGCAGGTGGTTGCTCATAATGGATATGGAGACACTATTGCGCTTGGTGGTGATGCTGCTGGAAATGATTATGAGATAAGATTAAGTAATGGAACTAAACCTCTGAGTGTTTTTTCCCCAAATGCTGCAGATTATACCACTGTTTTAAATGTTTATAAGAATGCAAAGATACAGCAACGCCTTGCTACTAATGGTCTTGATCCTAATGATTTGCCTTCAGGCTGGAGTGGTGGATTAAGAACTAATGATGTTTACGCGGCGGGAACAGTTGGTGCTGGTTCAGGAGGTGTCGTCAATGCATATATTAACAGCGCTGGTAATATTTATGCATCTAATGATATTAACGTAGGGCATCAGGTCAACACTCAATATGTCTGGGCCTCAGGTAACCTGAACTCTAACTACATTCATTCAAATGGGAATATTGATGCTGATGGTAGGCTTAATGCAGGTGAGTTTTTATACATAAATGGAAAAGCAAATGTAGGATCGGGTTGCTCTCCAAATGGTTTACAGGCAACTGCTTCAAATGGATTACTATTATCATGTGTTAGTAGTAAATGGGTTAAAGCCTCTGGAACTTCAGGATTTTTTACAATGAACAAAGGCGTTTGCTTGGTTAATAACCCGGAAACAAACACCTGCTCATGTCAGTCAGGCACTGTAGCGAAAGAATTGTTTTATACAACAGCAACTGAACAGTTAGGTGGTGGTAGCCATGGTGGCGGCACAACAGTGGTAAAAGAGAGAGTATTATATCAATGTAGATAATGATGATTGTCTTATTATACTTTATTTTATGCAAGATAAATTTGATTTCCATCGGGATGTAATTATATATTTAATGTATCCCGATTTTATAACATCTTTTTATGTTTTACAATTCAGGAGAACTTAAACCTAAAAATATCAGGAGTGATTTATGAATAAGAAAATATTAGTATTGTCCGTTTTATTTGGTTTTTCAACTATGTCCCATGCTAGTGAACCAAAATATGCTTTCCCTCAATCGGATAAGCCTGTTATATCAAAAATTAAAATCAAAAATGCTCCTGTGGATTCAGGGAAATATGGGCATGGGGAAGTGTTAGCAAATGGGATGTGGGTTAAAGGTAATACTGCAAACCATAAGAATTAAACATCAATATAAGAATGTTTTTTTATTGTTAATTATCGATGCGTTGATATAAAGGGCCTTATGGCCCTTTTAATTTTATAAATCAAATAGTACTCATAACTTCATTAATGTTAATTGCTCTCATATATCTCGCTGGACTTTTGTTTTGTGTCTTGAGTGCGTCAAAATGAGCAGTTCCGCAAGTTATTTTAGCATATTCTTCATTACCAAGACCAATGAGTTTACTTTTTGTCTCAACAACAAAGTAAATATGGTCTTCACCTTTGTCTTCAATAACCAAAGCCCAGTCAGGATTGTAAGTCCCTAATGGTGTCGGGATTTTAAACCATCCCGGCAGCTTCACATAAAGCTTAACTTCATTCTGTTCTTCGAGTTCCTGAGCGAAACGGCCTTCGACTTCAGAATCTTTAGGAACGTATTCGTAAACTGACTTATACGAGGTTTCAAACAGATTACGGGCATATCCTGTTAGCTCTTTATCCATAAAAAGACTTTGCGCATACACATCTCCGTTTAGTGGATAATATTTAATACCATCGACAATTGACAGGCGTTTGCAGTAGTTGATTCGGCCTATAGCTTCACTGATAAACTGCTGTGGATTTTTAGCAAAATCAGCGAGTCTTCCACTCTCTTTCAGGATGGTGCTTAAACTGCGTCTTGTCAGTCCGGTTTTTTCCTGTAGAACACCAAGAATATCTGGCAGTGGCTGCTCTGCAACATCTATAACAGCGCTTGTTGTCCCATTAGACTGAGCTTTGACATCAAGTCCAGATTGACTTTGTTTGATTGTTGCTTTGCTGAAACTGACCATTGCTTTTGCTACAGGCTGCATTTCAGAAAGTGATTTTGTACATGATTTGATCAATTCATCTTCATCAAATGCCAGACGATACAGTGTTTTTTGGCAAATGCGCTGCCATAACGCTTCAAATTCTGGGCTGTTTAAGACCTCTTTCCGGTATTTGATTACTTTACGCTCATCAGCATTATTTATATTGAGTCGTCCTGCTGATTTACGCAGGATAGCTTCAATTTGCTCCTGAAGAGGGAGGAACTTTGCGCTAACAGCAAAAGTGCCATCGAGAAGAGTTTCTTTCAGGGTTTTAGTGATTTTTCCCGATTTTTCGAGATAACCTTCAGTCTGTAGTTCAGACCAGATTTCATGCGAACCGGTTATTCCTACAGCTTGTGAGGAATCAGAGAAGATCAGATGGGCGAATGCATCTTTTTCGATGATGCCAAAACGGATACCTGTTTCGTTCTCAATTTCAAACTGTAATCGTTCGGCGTAGGCTTCATAATTTTCACTGGCAACGACAGTAAGAATGTTAATGCTGTCATCACGAACACGTTCACCCTCTTGGTTAACGCACAGGCGAAGACCACGGCCTAAAGTCTGGCGGCGTTCTCGTTCACTACCCATCTCACGAAGGCTACAGATCTGGAATACATTAGGATTATCCCAACCTTCTTTTAAAGCCGAGTGTGAAAAAATGAACCTCACCGGATTGGAGAAACTCAAAAGCTTCTCTTTATTTTTCATGATGAGGTTATAACCGCGCTCTGCATTTTCGCGGCCTGCATTATTGCTTTCGCTTGTTTCAGCCCATGCACCTTTTTTATCGATGGAGAAATAACCATCATGAACGTCTTTCGCATGTTCTGGATGAGAAGGGAGCAAATTTTTATATGCAGGGCTTTTAATGGCTTTGAGGTATTCTTCTTCAAAGATGCGGGCATATTCACCCGGTTCACGCAGTCCTTCTTCATTGGTCTGGCGATAGAAATCAACCTTATCAATGAAAAACAGGGTAAGAACCTTGATTTGTTGAGTGTTCAGGCGAAGTTCTTTATCCAGATGTTCACGGATTGTACGTCTAATCATATGACGCTGGATGAGCATCGGGTCAATATCACCCACGACATCACCAACTTGCATATAGTAGGTATTAGAAGGCGTTTCCAGCGTCAGATAACCGTCTTTGCCCGTGCGGATCTCGCTTATCCTGTATCCCTGATAAATATCACGCCCCGTTTCGTCATCAAGTGCCGTACCGTCATACACGGTAATCTCAGAACGATTCACGCCCCCTTTTTTATCGGCTATTTCAACAATAACAGTCGCGCTAATGCTATTCTTCTTACTGTTAATACTGACCAGTTTTACATAGGGGCTATTGCTTGCATTCTGGACTTCAAGCCCGGCAACTTCAATTTGTTTGACCAGTTTCTGATTGTAAGCATCAATGGCATCGAGGCGATACACCATATGATGTTTATGCACATGTGTCGCTGAATAGCGTAAGGTGAACATTGGGTGCATAGCATCCAGAGCTGTTTTACCCGCACCGTTTAAGCCACCATCCACACTTTGCGGTTCGTCTACAATAATAATTGGGCGTGTAGCACGTATCAGATCAATTGGCTTATCCAGATCGTCAACGGTTGTTTTTTCACTGGACTGATAGAGCTTATTAACGTCTTTTTTGTTAATCGCACCAACTGTCATTACCATGATCTGCATAACAGAGCTGGTTGCAAAATTTCGCACATCCGCAGGTTTAGACGAGTCATACAGATAGTATTCGTATGGAATTCCCGCATAGAGGCTTTTAAAATGTTCTTCAGTGATTTGTAGTGTTTTATAAACGCCTTCCTTAATGGCAACGGAAGGAACTACGATAATAAATTTGCTCATGCCATAACGTTTATTCAACTCAAGCATGGTGCGAAGATAAACATACGTTTTACCTGTCCCTGTTTCCATTTCAACAGTAAAATCATGACTGCCAAGCACTGGTGAGGGAGGAAGCTGATTTTTCAACTGAACATTGTTTAAGTTCTTGAGAAGAACATCATCTTCGGGTATTTGTGGGTTAACAGGCATTGAACCTGTTGCGGCTTCAAATGAGAGTGCGCCCTGAGCTGGGGCCAGCACAGTCATTTCGCTCTCCCATTTTTCTTGCCCTTCAAATAAATCACAGACCGAAGTAATGGCGTTTTGCTGATAGGTAAGGTCAGATTCAAAATGTAGTTTCATCTCATTCCCTTACAGGCTGTGCAGGTTAGTCAGACCATGCTGTTCCAGAATGGCGCAAAGATTTGTTTTAGCAACGTTATTTTCAAATGCGTCATCAAGGAAATAGCAGACAGTATCTTTGCCAGCCTTCAAGCTCTTATGCCAGTCGATGATCCCCTTGGTCAGTTGTTCAACTGAGGAAGCAGGGATTTGATTAGCAAAGCAGGTAAACAGTTTGCCACCGTCAATACAAGAAACGGTTAATCCATCAAACTGACGGAGTTCAATGTTTACACTCAGGTCGATGCCACGTTTTAGCATTAACTCTGTGAGTAAATCTTCTTCACTACGGCCTTCAAGGATTGGGCTTACATAGGCATCAATCTGTTCTGACAAACTTTCAGCAGTCGCTTCCCACGGACGGATGTTAGATGTATCGAGTTTAAAAACACGAAAACCAACGTCACCTTTCCACTCTGGATTGTCTTCACGAACCTTTTTACCTGCGCGGCGGAGGCGCTCTTTGGTTAGTTCTGATATTGTATGGTATTTTTCATCATCTATTTTTTCAGGTAATTGCACAGCAATATATCGGCGTGAACCACTGTCAGCAATATTTTTATTCAAAGTTGCGTGAGCCGTGGTACCTGACCCAGCGAAAAAATCTAGGATAATACAATTTTTATCATTGGTTGTTGCTAAGTGTAATATTCTATCTAATAATCTCAATGGTTTAGGCGTGTCAAAGAATACAGATTCTCCCTCCATGAGTTTTTTTAGTTCCTGCTTGGCCTCTTGATTATGGCCACATTCTTTATATGACCACCATGTTGTAGGAACAACACCATCTTGGACCTCAGTCAGGAATCTTTTGATTGATGGAACATTATTACCATTTTCTCCAAACCAGATTTTATTTTCTTTACACAATTCTGCAAAACGTTTTTCAGAAACCTGCCAGCATCTACTGGCGGGAGGAGTTACAATACGTCCTGATGGTGTGGTAATTGAGTAATCATTAGCCTTGGAATAAGTTTTGACTGATAAATCTACAGACTTCCAAACTCCACGAGGGTCATTGTCGGGGTTTTTATATGCTGCATTTTGTTCGTCTGATCTTGGTAGAAAATCTATGTTCCAACCATTTGCATCATTTTTTGAAGCCTTCCGTTGCTTTGCATATACTAAAATATGATCATGCATATCACTAAAATATGTTGCATCATTTTGAGGTGAGTATTTTTTTTGCCATACAATATTAGCAACAAAGTTCTCTTCACCAAAGATTTCCGAGCAAACTTTTTTTAAATTATCAACTTCAGCATCATCAATGGAAATGAAAATAACCCCATCTTCTTTCAACAAGTTTCTTGCAAGTTTTAAACGTGGGTAAATCATATTTAACCAATCAGTATGGTAACGTCCACTGGTTTCTGTATTTGTGCTTAAACGTGCTCCATCTTCTGTCTGTCCAGTAATTTCAAGATAATTTTTCATATTATCTTGGAAGTTATCAGGATAGACAAAATCTTTACCGGTATTGTAAGGCGGATCAATATAAATAAGCTTAACTTTTCCGGCATAACTTTTTTGAAGAAGCTTTAACACTTCAAGGTTATCACCTTCGATCATGAGATTTTTGGTGTTATCCCAATCAACACTTTCATCTTTACATGGGCGTAAGGTTCCACGGGAAGGGGTGAGAGCAAGTTGGCGAGCCTGCCGTTTACCATGCCAGTTCAGGCCATAGCGCTCTTCTTTTTCGTCTACATTTTCACCCAAAAGCTGTTTTAAAACGTCAAAATCAATACTTCCTTCATTAAATGCTTCAGGAAACAATGACTTAAGTTTCACGATGTTATCTTCAGTGATATTCATTGATTGTAGTTCTGTCATATCAGAAGTTATTTTTTTCATAAAAAGTATCCGTCATGAGGTCACGGGAAATCAGTGTCCGAAATTGGTAAGCATTTTACGGTATGAAGTGATAGCCATCAACCAGTGATGGCTATTCAAACATATCTAAAACAAAGGGTTACATGCTGCTATATGATGGGTTATCAAACAGTTAGCCGTAATTTTCTAACTCATAATGGGCTTTGTTGAATAAATCAGATTTCGGGTAAGTCTCCCCCGTAGCGGGTTGTGTT
>OAVD01000220.1_pt1 | contig 51261 bp, 46 predicted proteins | sample 1476351 | NCBI WGS metagenome assembly OAVD01 (sample SAMEA2580075, study PRJEB22360) | human gut metagenome | biome: human gut; feature: human-associated habitat; material: faeces | place: Denmark | collected 2008/2010 | reverse complement strand
GATCCTCCGTATTACCGCGGCTGCTGGCACGGAGTTAGCCGATCCTTATTCATAAGGTACATACAAAACGGGACACGTCCCGCACTTTATTCCCTTATAAAAGAGGTTTACGATCCATAGAACCTTCATCCCTCACGCGACTTGGCTGGTTCAGCCTCTCGGCCATTGACCAATATTCCTCACTGCTGCCTCCCGTAGGAGTTTGGTCCGTGTCTCAGTACCAATGTGGGGGACCTTCCTCTCAGAACCCCTATCCATCGTCGGTTTGGTGGGCCGTTACCCCGCCAACTGCCTAATGGAACGCATGCCTATCTATCAGCGATGAATCTTTAGCAAATATCCCCATGCGGGGCCCCTGCTTCATGCGGTATTAGTCCGACTTTCGCCGGGTTATCCCCCTCTGATAGGTAAGTTGCATACGCGTTACTCACCCGTGCGCCGGTCGCCACCCGGTATTGCTACCTGTGCTGCCCCTCGACTTGCATGTGTTAAGCCTGTCGCTAGCGTTCATCCTGAGCCAGGATCAAACTCTTCGTTGTTTAAATTGTTTTATGTCCTCGCTCCGGAATCCGTTATTGTAGTCCAAAGTCATACTTCTTTGACGGTATCAATCCGGAAAATTAATTTTCCTAATACTTGTACTACTTGTTGAATTATGTAAATCTCTCAAAGAACTCTTGTCGCTATCGTTTCTCGATTGCGGCTGCAAAGGTAAGGACTTTTTTTTAATCTCCAAATTTTTCGGTGAAAAATTCTCGATTTATTTTCTCTCGTCGATCTCCGGGCGGTTGGAAATTATCGCTTGGCCCAGCCAACCTCATCCCCTACCCAAGGATACCTCCACGTTTCCATCATTTCTGAAGCGCCGTTCTCTCTCGAATGCGGGTGCAAAAGTAATGCTATAAAACATAACCTCCAAATTTATCGGGCATTATTTTTTAGGCTTTTTTTCACGAGGGGGATTGCGTACATTAAATAATACGTGATGCTCTTTTTTAACTTACGAGTCACCGCGTGTACCGAAAACAGGGCTCTCACGAGTGCTTTTACACGTATAAAAACGATAAACAAGGTCCTAGCGACGAGAGGAAATCACACGGGAAAAACGGCTTTCTGTTCATGGAATCACGAGAAAATCGCTCTGTACACGTGCTTTTGGGCCACGTAAATGTGAGTTTAGGCCGATTATATCGCCCCAAAGACTAAAAAAGGGCTAAGAGAACAGCATTACATAAACAACTGTCTATCTATACTTTAAGACATCAAGAAAATCGTCCAAAAAAATCACAGGGCGCATTAGGGCGCATCTTTACGTGTTCGCAAAAACATTTTACAAAAAAAATATAATACTCCATCTATATATAAGTAAGACGCTAATTTTTTTATAATATAAAAGTTTTACAAACCTCGCAAAGATGCGCCCTTTGCGCCCTGAACCATCCCCTACCAACTTATCAGGGATACAAAAAAAGCCTATGAGACACGGCCATAAAGTCATTGAGATAACACCTCTATCCCATTGACTTTACCACCGTTTCCCATTGAGATACTATCGCAAACCCGACACTTCAAGAAGGGATAATCATTCCCCAGATAGGCGTCTTGACCATGAACACGAATAGTTCGCTCGCAACTGAACAGAACCGCACCATCGTCCCGTTAATCGCTACCCGTCCCATGATAGGGACAAATCCGTTCTTCTCCTTGCTGCCGTTCACATAGATTTGACTTCTCCCAATATCCACAATTTGCCCCTACCTTCTTCATATTCAATTTTAATTGCGCCAATCTGGGCTTTTTATGAGGTTATTACGGAGATTTTCCGTAAATTTGTAGAAATAAGACAGCCAATAATATTTATAAAAATATGCGAGAAAAACTCTCCTATCCTGTTAGGATCATCATATCCTTACTATCCATTTTTCTCTGGAGCTTTCCGGCAGAAGGGCAGGATAGTGAAAGCTTAAAAAAGCAATTGGATCAAAAGCTAAACTCTTTCGCAAGGCAATATGTGTCTTCACGCACCATTAAGATTGACTCCATCCTCATACAGAAGAAGAAAGTCACGCTTTTCGCCAATGAAGCTTTGGAGGACATCCCTTTTCAGGAATATAACGTTTCTGAGCTTTACGCAAGTATAGCTCCCCTATTCCCCAATGCCTCCAAGATCGTCATCTTGACCCGAGATACAGACATTGAGAGCTTGATTCCCGAATACGACAGAAAAGGACGTCCCAACAAAAAGAGGCTATACTCCATTAAAGAGAGTAAATACCCGCTAACCCGTAGCCTATCCACCCCTCATGAGATAAAAAACGGATTACAAAACCGTCATATCGCCCTTTGGCAAAGCCATGGTTTATATTACGCCCAGACCGCCCATCGCTGGGAATGGCAACGGGCTCGCATGTTCGGCACCGTGGAGGACTTATTTACGCAGAGTTTTGTTCTTCCTTATCTGACCCCGATGCTTGAAAACGCAGGAGCGACTATTCTTATCCCCCGGGAAAGGGACACTCAAATACACGAAATCATTATCGACAATGATCGCTCTACTCCGGGATCCGAGTATAAGGAATTGGATGGAGAGAAAGCTTGGTCGGATGGGGAGAAAGCCGGATTTGGGCATATTCAAGCTACTTATACGAATGGGGAGAACCCTTTTACGCAAGGTACCTATCGGCAGACGGTCACACAGAGGAAAGGAAAAGAAAGTCTCATCGAGTGGATTCCCGAAATTCCGGAATCGGGGAATTACGCAGTCTATGCCTCCTATCAATCTTTTCCGAACAGCACAGAGCAGGCACTGTATACCATCCATCATGCCGGAGGGGAAACCACAATCGCCGTCAATCAAACAATGGGGGGTGGGACTTGGATCTATCTGGGAAACTTCAAATTCACGGCACATGAACAAGCCCATGAGAGAATCGTATTAACGAATCAAAGCAATAAATCGGGAAAGATTATCACGGCAGATGCGATCAAGATCGGTGGCGGCATGGGGAACATCGCACGTAGCCCGCTAGAAAGTCCCTATCCGATAGAAGCAGAGACAAGTGGGTATCCACGGTTTACCGAGGCGGCCCGATATTGGCTACAATGGGCGGGAATACCGGATAGTATCTATTCGAAAAGCACTTTCCGCAATGATTATCAAGACGACATTTACGCACGTCCCCGATGGGTTAATTATTTAAAAGAACAGACCCATATCCCTATCGACATGGCCTTCGCATTCCATTCCGACGCAGGAACCACCCCGGATGACTCAATTATAGGGACACTCGGCATCTATATGTCTAAAAGCAACGACGGAATCTACACCAACCGGAAAAGCCGGGAGATCGCCAGAGACCTAACCGACATGATCCAAACACAGATCCTGTCCGATGTCCGTAAGGTTTACAATCCTCAATGGAGCCGCCGGGGCATGTGGAATCAATCTTATATAGAGGCACGTATTCCCGATGTCCCAACGATGCTATTAGAATTACTATCCCATCAAAACTTCGCCGATATGCGTTACGGGTTAGACCCACGCTTCCGTTTCCTTATCTGTAGGGCGATCTATAAAGGGATGCTCCGTTATATCTGTTTCCAGAATAAACAGGAGCCTATCGTACAACCGCTCCCACCCGATCGTCTGTATACGGAGCTCGTAGAAACGAATAAAGTGAGAATCGGCTGGAAAGCCGTACAGGATACTCTTGAGGAGAGTGCCTCACCAACCGCCTATATCCTTTATAGTCGAAAAGACAGCGGTGGATTCGATAACGGGACGCTCGTAAAAGGAGAAGAAATCATTCTTCCAATTGAGGTGGGTATTATCCATAGTTATAAGGTAGCTGCCGTAAATAAGGGAGGCATCAGTTTCCCTTCCGAGATCGTAAGTGTTTACCGGTCTCCTAAAGGTGAAAAGGAGAAGACGGTATTGATCGTCAATGGATTCGACAGGATCAGCGGTCCAGCCAGTTTCGAGAGTACGGCGGATAGTTTAGCCGGCTTTCTTTATGCCGTCGACCGGGGAGTGCCTTATCTGAATGATATCGCATTTATCGGGGATCAATTCGAATTCCGCCGTTCCGCCACATGGAACAGCAATGATAATAACGGGCATGGGGATAGTTACAACAATTACGCAGGCCAAGTCATAGCGGGCAATACCTTCGATTATCCTTTCATACATGGGCAGGCCATGGCCGGGACCGGTTATTCCTTTGTTTCATGTAGCCATAAATCTTTGGCCGAGGGAGTCGTAAAGCCGGATACGTATCCGATTATTGACTTGATTTTAGGAAAACAGCGCCAACCGGTTATCACTCCCGTTTTACAGGATACGCTTCGCAGTTACCTTGCCCAAGGCGGCAACTTGCTTGTAAGCGGGACGAATCTTTTCTCCGACAGCTGGGGCAACGCACAAGACCGTACGTTCGTCGAGGAGGTACTAAAAGGGAAGTTGGCTAGCCGTAATGCCAGCAAGGAGGGAATCGTAAACAGTTACGCATCCCCTTACGGATATATAAACGGCAGATACACGTTCCGGACACGTCCGAACCCTATTTGCTACTCGATCGAGTCGGTAGACGGTGTACTTCCGGCGGATAAGCTCGCCCATACCATCTTGAGATATCCGGAGAACAATATCGGGGCGGGAATCGTTTATGAAGGAAAATACCGGACTTGTTCGCTCGGTTTCCCATTCGAGGCGCTTCAAACACCGTCGGAACGAAATCGACTCATGGAGTCCATCTTACGCTTTTTCTCCATTCAACAACAAAATAAAATACAGTATATACAATGAAACGAATCAATTGCTTTATCCCTTATGGAAAAATAGAGGCTACACGACAAACGGTAGCGCAATTGGCCGAGTCGTCCTTAGTGAGTCAGATCTATCTAATCACGGACGATCCCCACGCCAAGGCTATTTATCCCTGCAACTTAATCCGCACGAAGAATATATGGAGCACGAAGACCCTCCGGGAAATAGCCGGCTATGCCAGTGCCCATTATACGTTAATTTATACGAAGACTGAAGAGCTTCAATTAGGCATGTATGCCCTAGAGCGTTTTGTCGCCATCGCCGACGATACGAGATCCGGTATGGTTTACTCCGATTATTACGAGCAGAAGGAGGGCAAACTCAACCCCCATCCGGTGATCGATTACCAGAAAGGAAGTCTTAGGGATGATTTCAATTTTGGCTCCCTCCTACTCTATCGTTCTTCCACGCTACAAAACGCCATAGCCTCCATGGATACGGAATATACATTCGCCGGACTCTACGACTTGCGCTTAAAAGTCTCCCAAAACGCTCCGCTGACGCATATCAACGAATATCTATATACAGAAGTAGAGAATGATTTACGGAAATCCGGAGAGAAGATGTTCGACTATGTAGATCCCAAGAACCGCTTTGTACAGATCGAGATGGAAGCCGCCTGTACAGATCACCTAAAGATGATAGGCGGCTACTTGCCCCCTCATTTCAAGCCAGTCCGTTTTGACGAGCAGACATTTCAAACGGAAGCCTCCGTTATTATCCCTGTACGTAACCGTGTACGGACGATCGAGGACGCTATCCGTTCCGTACTGCGACAAGAGGCGTCCTTCCCTTTCAACCTAATCATTATCGATAATCATTCCACGGATGGCACCTCCGAGCGAATCCAAGCGATCGCCGCCACGGACCCTCGTATTATCCATATCCAGCCGGAGCGTGACGACCTCGGCATCGGGGGTTGCTGGAATATAGGAATACACCATTCGGCTTGCGGCAAGTTCGCCATCCAATTGGATAGCGATGATGTATACAGTGACGAGCATACCCTGCGTAAGATCGTGGAAGCCTTCTACGAGCAGCGATGCGCCATGGTGGTCGGAACCTACCGAATGACCGATTTCGATATGCGAACCATCCCGCCCGGAATTATCGACCATAAAGAATGGACTCCCGAGAACGGCCGCAATAACGCCCTCCGCATCAACGGGCTTGGAGCGCCCCGAGCCTTTTATACACCCTTGCTACGGAAACTAAACCTCCCGAACACCAGTTACGGAGAAGATTACGCCCTCGGCCTACGTATCAGCCGTGAATACCCGATCGGGCGGATCTATGACGTCTTATACCTTTGCCGCCGTTGGGAAGATAACTCCGACGCCTCATTGGATGTCGTAAAAATGAACAACCATAATATATATAAGGATAAAATCAGGACTTGGGAACTCGAGGCCCGCTTAAACATGGAAAGACAATGAAACCAAACAACTGGGTCAGCTCATCGCAAGCGACCGAATTACTGTCCAAGCAACTCGTGACATGGCCATTGGCCGAGAAGAACTATAAGGCGCTGGAGGCCGTGCAAGTAAAATCCTTCGATATGGGAGGGTTCTCGATACGTGCGCAATTCAATCCCGCCCGTATTGTTTCCACCGGGGCCAAGGTAGATGCCCGATCCCTAAAAGAACGCAAGTGCTTCCTATGCCCCGAGAACCTGCCGGTGGAACAGGAGCGACTGCCTTTCGGCTTTCGACATCTGGTATTGTGCAACCCCTACCCGATCTTTCCCCAGCATTTCACGATCCCTACCCGGAAACATTCTCCGCAACTGATATTGCCGCAATGGAATGACTTCTTGGAACTGACAAGGAGACTCGCTCCCTTCACCGTCTTCTACAATGGACCCCGTAGCGGAGCCTCGGCACCGGATCATGCCCACTTCCAAGCAGTGACACGAGGCATCATGCCGCTGGATGAAGAGGTAACCCAATTTATACGACAATCGTATGCGAGTGTATACGACAACCGTATATACCCACTCACCGGCAACCTCCGCCCCGGCCTCGTCATCCAAGCCGCCACCGAAGAAGCCGCCACCCGGCTCTTCAAAAAGATCTACGCCGCTTTGCCGATACTTCCCGGTGAGCCCGAGCCGATGATGAATATCTTCGGCTCCTATTACGATAATAATTGGGTAATCACGGTTATCCCTCGTAAACGCCACCGCCCGTGGCAATACGAGGCCGAGGGCGACGACCATCTCCTGTCCAGCCCGGGAGCTGCCGATATCGGAGGTCTTTTCATCACCCCTTTAGAAAAGGATTTCAAAAAGATCAACCCGGAGCTTCTGCGAGATGTTTACCAACAAGTATGCCTCAGCGACCGGGACGTAGAGGAAATTTTCGTACATTTGTCATCTAATTAGTTTTCAATAGATATGAAACAATTCTTTAAAATGATGTTTGCCTCAACGCTAGGCGTTATGTTGGCAATGGGAATAATCCTGACGGTATTGATATCCATGACTATAGGATATATCGCCACCGTAGGTAGCACACCTGATTACACCCCCAAGAGCAATACGGTATTCAAGATCAAGCTAGACGGGACGCTAGCGGATAACCCGGCGGAGAATCCATTCTCCGCCTTGATGGGCGACAAGGAAAACATGCTGTCACTGAAGGACCTGCTCGAGACGATCCGGATAGCGAAACAGAATGACAAGATCGCGGGGATTTATATCGAATCGGGGCTTCTCTCCTCGGGTAGCGCCAGCTTGGAGGCAATCCGCCGATCGCTGATAGACTTCAAGGAAAGCGGCAAGTTCGTGGTAGCTTACGCCGATAATTTCACGCAAGGGAATTACTTCCTTTGTTCCGTAGCCGATAAGGTATTCTTGAATCCGCAAGGCATCCTTGAATTGACGGGACTCGCTTCGCAAACCCTATTCTACAAAGGACTGATGGATAAGGTAGGTATCGAGATGCAGATTTTTAAGGTAGGTACCTACAAAGGTGCCGTGGAGCCTTTTATGCTGGATAAGCTGAGCGAGGCGAACCGGGAGCAAATCCAATCGTATATCTCCACCATCTGGGATAATATAGCCGAAGGCATCGCCGAATCACGCGGCATCAGCGTGAACGATATCAACCATTACGCCAATGAGGGGCTTTTCTTCGCGGACCCTGTGAAAACGGTAGAATGTGGCTTTATAGACGAATTGAAGTATAAGCCGGAGGTAGAAGCATACGTCAAAGAGCTAGCCGGACAAAATGGAGAGAAACTGAGATCGGCCAACTTAGCTCAAATGAAAACCCTCAAGGCATCACCCACCAAAAACGCCCCGGAGATAGCTGTACTTTACGCCGAAGGCGAGATTAAGGCGCAAACACCCGGCAACTTTTACGATATCGAACAAAGTATCACGGAGAAAATGGCCGATGAGCTTATCAAGCTAAAAAACAATGATGACGTGAAAGCCGTGGTATTCCGTGTGAATTCCCCGGGAGGTAGCGCTTATATATCCGAGCAGATATGGCGTCAAGTTGTCGAGTTGAAAAAGGTGAAACCTGTGGTCGTTTCCATGGGCAACGTAGCTGCCTCGGGAGGCTACTATATCTCATGCGCCGCTAATAAGATCATCGCCGAACCGAATACGTTGACCGGCTCCATCGGTATCTTCGGCATGTTCCCGAACGCCTCCGGATTATTCGGGAAACTAGCGTTGACCACGGACATCGTAAAGACGAACACGTTCTCGGACTTAGGAGACCTCTCCCGTCCCATGACCGAGAGCGAGAAGGCACTGATACAGGGATACGTGGAAAGAGGCTACCAAACCTTCCTTTCCCGCTGCGCCGAAGGTAGAGGTATGACTACCGAAGCGGTCAACGCTATCGGACAAGGACGGGTATGGACGGGTGAGCAAGCGAAAGAAAGAGGTTTGGTCGATGAGCTGGGCGGTATTGAATTAGCTATAAGCACAGCGGCGGGGTTGGCTGATCTGGATCAGTATAGCGTAACTACCGTCAGCGGTTCCAAGAATTTCTTGGACGAGTTCTTGGAAAGCCAGCTCGGAGAGGTGAAACTCTCTATCGTCAAAAATGTATTGGGTAATGAGTTCGAGTACTTCAAGACGTTGAATAATATCAAGACGAATTGCGGAATCCAAGCTCGTATGCCTTACGATATGAAACCGTTATAATAACTGGACCATGCTGACAGATCATACGATTAAGTTCAATAAACTCCTCACTCCATTCTCTTTCCTTTATGGAATCGGGGTGAGATTCAGGAATCAGCTGTTCGACTGGAAAATCCTTCGGACAGAGCGGTATGATCTGCCTATTATTTGCGTGGGGAACCTGACTGTCGGGGGGACCGGAAAAACTCCTCATACGGAATACATCATACGTTTGATAAAAGACCGATACCGGGTAGCTGTACTCAGCCGTGGCTATAAACGGAAAACCTCCGGTTTCTTGCTGGCCGATCAGCGAAGTACCAGCAAGGATATCGGTGACGAGCCGTACCAAATGAAACGTAAGTTTCCGGATATTCTCGTTGCCGTAGACGCTGATCGCCGCAGGGGTATCCGCAATCTATTGGCTCTGCCAGAGAATAAGCGCCCGGAAGTGATCGTGCTGGACGATGCCTTTCAACATCGATACGTCGCCCCCACGCTGAACATCCTTTTAACCGATTGCCACCGTCTTTATACGCAAGATAAGCTCTTGCCCGCAGGCCGTTTAAGGGAACCTGTGGATGGCGCTCGACGTGCGGACGTGATCATTGTCACGAAATGTGAGTCATATATACAACCTATAGACTTCCGGATCATAGAGGAGGAAATACATCTCTCAGCTTATCAAGAGCTCTATTTCAGCCGTATTCTTTACGGGGAGCTGGAACCCGTCTTTTCCGGTAAAGCCCCCAGACGCACATTAAAAGGGCTGGCCTCTACTACAGAGGTTTTATTGGTATCCGGTATCGCATCCCCGGCACCTCTCGAAAAAGAGATCCATAAATATACGGAGCATGTCACCTCTTTGGTCTTTCCGGATCATCACGCCTTCGATCGGCATGACATCCAGAAAATACAAACGGCTTTCAAGCGGTTGACTTCTACAAGTAAATTGATAATCATCACGGAGAAAGATGCCGCCCGACTCCGTGACCTTCCTTCGCTTCCCATGGAATGGTTTTCTCATTTATATTGTTTGCCTATTACGGTGGGTTTCTGTATGGATCGGGAAAAACAATTTCAAGAATTAATAGTTAAACATATTGATACAAGAATAAAGAATCATCCTATATTACGTTAACAATCTTATGAGCAATAGAACAGAAATATCGACTTTGGGAGAGTTCGGGTTAATCCGCCATCTCACCGATAAAATAGAACTTAAAAATCCGAGTACGTTGAAAGGTGTTGGTGACGACGCAGCCGTACTGGATTACACAGACAAGCAAGTATTGGTTACGACAGACCTTTTGCTGGAAGGTATTCATTTCGATTTGATGTATGTGCCGTTGAAACATCTCGGCTATAAATCCGCAGTCGTAAACTTCTCCGATATTTACGCCATGAACGGCCGCCCGAAACAGATTACGGTATCATTGGGTATTTCCAAACGTTTCTGTGTAGAAGATCTCGAAGAATTCTACGAGGGCATTAAACTCGCTTGTGATATCTATGACGTAGATCTCGTTGGTGGCGACACTTCCGCCTCACGCACAGGGTTAGCGATCAGCATCACTTGCCTAGGCGAGGGAGAAAAAGGCAAAGTTGTCTATCGAAACGGAGCCAAGGAGACCGATCTTATTTGCGTGTCCGGCGATTTAGGGGCCGCCTACATGGGTCTCCAATTACTGGAACGGGAGAAAAGCATATTTAATGGGGAGAAAGATTTCACGCCCGATTTCTCTGGTAAAGAATATTTGTTGGAACGCCAATTAAAACCGGAAGCCCGCAAAGACATTGTCGAAGTTCTTGATCAAGCTGGAATCGTTCCGACCTCCATGATGGATATCTCCGACGGCCTCTCTTCGGAGTTGCTTCATATATCTAAAGAAAGTAATGTAGGCTGCCGAGTTTACGAAGATCGTATTCCTATCGATTACCAAACCGCAGCCATGGCAGAGCAGTTTAACATGAATCTGATAACCGCGGCATTGAATGGAGGTGAGGATTATGAACTCTTATTCACTGTTCCTTTAGCAGATCATGATAAGGTGTCGGAAATGAAAGGTATTAAGGTGATCGGTCATATAACAAAGCCGGAGTTAGGCAATTATCTTGTCGGTCGTGACGGAGGTGAAGTCGAGCTTAAGGCGCAAGGTTGGAACTCACTAAACTAAAAAGAAATATCCGCTCTGAATTCACGAATGCAAAGCGGTCCGTCTCATTTTTATTGGGGGACGGACCGTTTTCCTATTATTTCACTTCAATGGATCCTAAATAATTATAGAAGAGTTCAAAATCACTTATCTTCAAGAAAGGTAAGTGATAAACATCCATCTTTATAATTTGCGCCTCTATAGCCATTTTCCCATACAAATCAGCCAAAGACATACTCTTTATATCACCATTATGATAGACCTTATTCTTTTTCTCGGGAAGCTGTACCTTCTTATCCAAGAAACGGATATAAGTATAAGAAGTAGCCAGCGGCTTATTATAAGTAGGCACTTTTCCGACTTTCCTCATATCATAAAACCCTTTCGCACGAGCCGTCTCACAAGGGACATTCATGAACTCTGGTATATTCACAAATCGAAAGACACAATCATCCCATTTACAAAAGCCAATCTTAGCCAACGCATCCGGCTGGTCTGTCTTAATTTGTGGGCACCACAACCCTTTTAATGGAAAGATCTGCTTATCCATATCATATTGTAACATCTCCGACTGACTCTCAATACGAAACACCTTACTAAAATCAACGTCCCCTAACGCCTTTTCCAATTTAGCGGCATATTCTTTCTTAAGATCCGCCATAGTAAATGGATCGGCTTGATTTTTCTCTACCAGATTCTTGTCACAATGAGCCATATACCTTACTATCACATCGTCATCAACTGTCACATTATTTAATTTAAGCGCATAAACAAATAAGAGATCGGACGTTAAATCGACCATACCTTCAACTTCGCTTTTAAAATATTCCGAAACAATATTCCCTTGACTAAGCGCATCATTAATATTTATACAAAGACGCCGTCCATCCAGCTCTACCACGACAAGAGGATGCGTTTCTACCTCAGAATAAACGCCCATACCCTCAAAGAGTTTCTTATCGTAATCTGGAATATCAACGATCACCGCCTCTTGACTAGCCAGATTCTCTTTCGGCATCGTAGAAATCTTCCCATCCTTTGTAAACGTCCTAACAAACAAATATCCGGAAACCTTAGGGACACCAAACATAATCTTATCCCCTTTTTTATACACTTTCCCATCACAGGCAGACACCGCATCACGAGTTCCTATCCCAGCAGCAGCAAATGCCAAACATACCCAACTTAAAACAATACTCCAAATTACTTTCTTCATATCTATAGCTTATTAATCATTCTCTACCCGCTTCCAAAAATAAGTAAAAATCCATATTTATCTACACGCTCCCCCTATTTACCCTGCTTATAGCAGCTAATTTCACCTCTACCCTCAAATATTTTCAAAAAATCCACCGCCACCTATTGCATATATCAAAAAAGTCCGTATCTTTGCACCCGTAATCGAAACAACGATATACAAAACGACATGATGGTGCCATAGCTCAGTTGGTAGAGCAAAGGACTGAAAATCCTTGTGTCCCCGGTTCGATTCCTGGTGGCACCACTTTTAGAGAAAGCAAAAAGAAGTAAACTCCTGATATTCAGTGAATATCGGGAGTTTTTTATTTTTAGCCGCTACGCAAAAAACAGCAAATTTCAACCTACTTCGGTGGAGCAAAAGGTGGAGCAAATCAGGAGATAATACATCTCCACCTTTTGTCTTTGTTTGACTCTGTTTGTCAGCATGTTACATAGCGAAACTCTCTCCACTTTTCCATAATTTTGTATCACTTAAAACAAGTAGAAAAATGATGGAAAGAAATTCATTTAGTGTTTTGTTTTTCCTAAAGAAAACAAAACTATTGAAGAATGGTGAAGCCTCTGTATGTATGAGAATTACGGTTAATAATGTTCGTTCTGAAACGAATATCCGTAAAAGTATTACCCCTTCCCTATGGAATCAGGCGAAAGAATGTTCTCGTGGTAAAGACCGCAAATCAAACGACCTGAACAAGTTTATCGAAGAAGCCCGAATCAAGTTATATAATATACATGCAGAGCTGAAAAAGGAAAGTCTATCTATAACAGCTACCATTCTTCGGGATAAATTCTTTAACTTGGAAGAAAAAGAAGAACCTAAAACACTTATAGCTACTTTTCAAGAGCATAACGACCAATGTCGCCAGTTGGTAGGCAAAGACTTCGCTTTAGTCACTGTACGTCGTTATGAAAGTTGTAAACGCTATTTAGCCAAACTTGTCAAAATCAAATATGACAAGGAAGATTTACCACTCAAAGATATAAACGGAGAGTTTATTCGGGCTTTTGATTTTTACTTGAAAACAGAAAAGGAATGTGCTCAAAATACCGTTATCCGTTATATGAAATGCCTGAAAAAGATTACTAATCTATCTCTTGCCAATGAGTGGATAAACAAAGACCCTTTTACTGGTATCAAGTTCCATGAAAAGGAAGTCAATCGGGAGTTCTTGACTTGGGATGAATTGCAAATCATAACAAATAAGAAATTTGATTTACCTCGTATTGATTTAGTACGTGATATTTTCATTTTTGGATGCTATACGGGCTTGTCATTTATAGATATTAAGCAACTAACGGCTGAACATATCGTAAAAGACAGAGAAGGTAACTTTTGGATTCGCAAGGCTCGGCAGAAGACAAAGAATATGTGTAATATTCCGCTACTGGATATTCCTTTGGCTATTATTGAGAAGTATAAGGATAATCCAAAGTGTCAAAAACAGAATGTTTTACTGCCTGTTCCTTGCAATCAGAAAATGAATAGTTATCTGAAAGAAATCAGCGATTTGTGCGGGATTCATAAGGAAATTTCCACGCACACAGCCCGCCACAGCTATGCCACTTCTGTGTGCTTAGCCAATGGTGTTAGCATTGAGAATGTCGCAAAAATGTTAGGACATTCAAATATCAACATGACAAAACGATACGCACGTGTATTAGACCAAAGCATTCTAAATGATATGCAGAAAGTAGGTAATAATTTGTTTGTATCAGATATTTAAGAATAAAAATAATGATGTGAAATAGTCCTGATTGAGTATTATAGTTCTCAATCAGGATTTTTCATTTATATACAAATGTGGGCTTCCACCCATTTAATAACATCAGATTACTTATACAGAATCTTCCCTTTAATCTGAATAAACGGTATGCAGTGGACTGAATTGGCAGCCGATGTCCGTGACGCTCACTCCAACCAACATATTTTTCCTTTTTTTCTCTGATAAACATCCTACATATGGAAAGAATAAATAAGGCAACACTTTTTGGAAATTTACTCTTTTTCGGGACGAAAAAGGAAGAAATTTACAAAAACCGCTTGCGGCTCGGTGTTGCCGTTTTATTCTTGCAATATACCTTTGTGTTCAGATAAAGAAAGGATTAATTAATATTATTCCATTGGCGAATAAGATATTAGATTGGTTACTGCTATTGCGTAATTCTCGTCATTCATGGAATAAAAGCCTAATTTATTGGCAAATGCACTACTTTTGATGTTGGCGCACTCAATACCAATATAATTGAAACTATATTTTCGGGCTACTTCGGTCAAGAACCTAAGAAAGTGTGTTCCGTGTCCTATCCGTTCTTTACTAAAACCTAATCGGGCGATAATCAGACAATCGGATGGAAATCGGCTTTCTACTCTCCTGATACGCAAATATAAATCTATCCGGCTGTTTCTCCGGGTGGCGATAATATTATCTACCGTCAGGTAAACGAGCGATTTACTATACTTGAAACGTTCCATCAGGTAGCGGTCTATATCGTTTCTTAGTTCCTCATATTCAATCATCTTCTTATCCCTTTCTTCCTTTTCTTCTTGCGCTTCTGTGCCTGTAAGTTTTCTGCCAATGTTGCATCATAATTGTTGCCATCTCCCAGTGAAAAGATAGATAACAGAGAATCACAGCTTCTATTATCCCCCTGATTGAAAGCGTGTTTATTGTTTTGCTTGCTATCAATATTGCAAGGAATCATATTTTCTTTTTCACTGGATTGAAATACTTCTTTTTTATTTTTGCCAGTAAAGTTCTGCTCCTGTACTTCAATCTGTTCGGAGATAGAACCGTTCTTCATCGTGTTGAGATAATCAAAAGATTCTGTTTGTTGTCGGTTGTAACCGAATATCTTATCAAATCCCTGTTCTGCTTGTTGGAAGAGGTTCACACGGTCAAACCCACCTTTGATTACTCCGTTCTTGGTATTCTTATGGTTGGTTAGCGGAGATAGCTTCTTTTTATTAGTTTGGTCTTTCCTGCTCACAATCAAATGACAGTGCATATTCAGTTCGTTATCGGAACGGCTACGGTCAAAATGTATCTTCCCGTAAAACTTTATATCCGCTTCGGATAGTCCTTTGTTGAAGTTTTTGGCATATTCAGGGATAAATACCTCACGGATATACCGTTTCATGGCTTCGGCTTTCGCCTGTTCGGTATTCCCCATTGCCCGAAGTTCACTTTCTGATGGGCTGACATGGATGGCAAAAAACTTAGCATCTGTTTTCAATAGTTGCCCGATATTACTATCTATATCCTTAATAACTTTTGATTTGTAGATATTATCATCCGTCAGGCTGAAAAAGCCATCGGTATAGATACCTTTCTCCATACGTTCCAAATCTTCATGCTCCATATATGAAACTAATTGGCGGCTACTTCCTGCATTGTTATACGTTCCACCCGATGATGGGGCAAAATCTATGTGCATGGCTTTATGTGTTTATCAGATTGATAATCTCTGCTTTTAGGCTCTCTTTCCGTTTACTATCCATCACACCACAAGCGGATAACTCCGAATAGAGTTGTATTAGATTTAGTAGCTTCTTATAATCTCGTTGGTGTATCTGATAGAGTGCGTTTAGTTGCTTCCCTTGCTGGTTGATTACGTCAGCGTGTTTGCTAAACTGTTCACTTACTTTTTGCAATACGGCTGTTTGTTTTCCCTGACTGGTTTTCAGCCACGAAAGAATAAGTGTTTCTAATGTTTTGCCAATGGTATCAAACCGAACCGCAATAGAATTGGCGGTTCGTATCATCGGATTTAGTTGTTCTTCCTCGTAGTGTCGAATGAAACGAATTATATCGTCTTGTCGTTTGTTAATCTTCGCCATTTCCGATTTTACGGATTCCGGTGCTTCCGATGGGTTGATACACGCTTTATCAATATAGACAAATGCCAACCTGACTATTTCCCCTTTTTTCAGTGAATAGCGTTTACAGAGCTTATCTATTAACTTACTCGTTTGTCGGTCTATTCCGATGGTGGTAAGTGTGGATATATTATTGGTCTTATCCATGATTATAACTTTTTTATAAGAGAAATGAGATTCATTTAGTTGATTATAAGTGAAATACATTTTTGACTTATAATCACTGTTATAAACGGTTACGAATGTAACCTCTTAAAGCCGAAGGCTTTGCCCCGCAGGGCAAGAGGGAAGAACAGGACAAAGTCCAGTTCCCTCTTGCTTCATTTAGCGAAACGAGCCAAGCCACAAGGCGAGGCGGTTTCTGCTAAATGGGGAGCGGTGGCACATCATCAGGCGGTAACATTACCCGTCTTGTTTTGCAGTGGTTTGCTTATCGAGTTGGTTTTCCTTTTTGAACCGTTCATAGGTCTTACTTTCGGCATTTTCCTGAACAAATGCCCGAATGTCGGCTGAACGATAATAGGTCTTATGACTTATCGTGAAGTAAGGGAGCTTACCACTTGCCCGATACCGTTGCAAGGTTCGGAAAGATACTTTCAATAGAAACGCCAAGTCCTGATTATCTAAAAGTTTGTCGTTCTCATCCATTACCTTGTCGGTATTGATAAGTGATTTCAGGTCTTGCCCTACTTCGGTGAGTTTCTTTGATAACCGTTCCATCCACTTGTCGAAGTTTTCATTATCTACATACATTTTGCTTCAATTTTTAGTTTAACATTATTGTTCTCAACCGATTGATGAAGCAAAGTTCGGCAGAATAGAGAAATGAAAATAGAGGAGTCCGGTATTGACCCCTCTATATCACAAACACAAATAGCTATTTATCAAACCATTGCAAAATCATCTTTTTTCATCTTTATTTTTCAGTGCTTCCGCTTGTCGTTTCTTATATTCTTTAATAAGGACGGCTTTTAAAGCATCCAATGTTTTGGTGAGATTACATGGTTTGCGTTTGAAAAGTTCGCTCTGACGGTCATAGATACCGTTAAAACTAAATCCAAAAGCCCGTTCAAAGACTTCTGAAATTGCAATGATAGATGGTTTCTTTCCTGTATTATCGACAATACCACCTAATAACATCAGGGCTGAAAGAATTTCGGTCATACCCATAATTCCAAGATATTGGAACTTAGGTATGACCGATAAAGGTGATTCAAATGTCAATGGAGTTATCGAACGGAACGATTCGGGATGTGTGATTTTGAAATTTAGTAGTTCCAGTTCTGCGTTAATAATCGCCAGTGTTTTTTGTAAGAACGGCTGTTTAAGCGCATTTTTCCCCCTGCCCGTAAAGAGGTGTTGTTTCAAGTGAAGCTATCTCGATACGGGTAGCTACAAGAATCCGATAAGTAGTGGAATAATCATTTCCATTACTCACCGTTTTTATTTGTTCAATAAACTCACCATAGGCATCTTGCAATTCTTCGTTAGTTACTTTATGTGAGGTTTCGGATAATAACCCGAATAACCTCATGTTTAACAATTCGTTCATAGGCATAATTTTTTAATGTGAATATTAATAATAAGACCAAAGTCTTTTTTTACCTATGACTTTAAAATCATATTCTTATATTTCTGCAATTGATGATATGTCCCGGAATTACAGAGATAAAAAAGAATACGACTGTTATAATTAAATTTTGCTCATATCCAGATATTAATAAAAGCGACATCATACCAACAATGCCTACCAACCCCAGTACTACAACTATTCTATACTTAATGATTATTCCTGTAACTATGGTTTCAACTCCCATTAGAGAAGATATAAAAGCGAATAACGGAAAAGTGTAATAATATCGCCCAATACATAAAAACAGTGTAAATCCTCCGAATAGTGCCCATACTTTATTGATTAAATTTTCCGTTCTGCTCTTACTATTACTCTTTTGGATTAAGCGAATGATTACGTTAGCTGAAATTGGAACACCAGCATATAAACAATAATAAAGTTCATCAGCGGTTAGTTTCAAGCACATAAACACCAAGAGGGAAAAGAAAACAGTTGAATATCCCCATATAAGAAAACTATTACCATTATATGCAATATTACTTTGCTCCATTCCGTTTTTTGTTAAAATAATACTCTTTACCGACTGGCAATTCCATAATTTGGTCGATTTGATTACAATTAAAGGCAACGGTTCTCAATCTCGTTATCGGTTCGCCCATCGGTTCATCGGTTAAATCATACGTTCCGTAATGCATCGGAATAAAGAGTTTTCCACCTAAATTATGAAAGGCTATAAATGCTTCCTCTGGATTCATGTGTTCTCTTGCCATCAGCCATTGTGGAGAATACGCTCCAATAGGTAACAAGCAAATATCTATATCTCCAAATAGTGCATGTATGTCTTCAAATATCATTTTATCGTATGCACTATCTCCAGCAAAAAAGATTTTCTTATCTCCATCTATAATTAAGAAGCTACCCCACAAAACTTTATTGTAATCGTTTAATCCTCTACGTCCCCAATGCTTAGCGGGAAGAAAAATAATCCGAATATCCTTGTCAATCTGAAATTCCTGATACCAACCAGCTTCCTGCATTTCAATATCTTTTAATATGACTTTTGCTCCCAAAGGGGCAAGAACCATTAAAGACAGATTATTAGCTACAATTTTATCAATTGTATTTTTATCAAGATGGTCGCGATGGTCATGTGAGATAAGCAGATAATTTATATCTGTCAATGAATCAATATTGCATGGTAAATCTACTTTCCGTTTTGTTGTTGGTAAATCAAAGAAACAAGGGTCTGTGATTAACTTTACGCCATTAATCGAAATAAAAAAAGAAGAGTGTCCCAACCAAATTATTCTATCTTCTTTACTGCCAAAATCATTGATATGGATTACCTCTAACCTAGATATATCATTTTGTTTCTCTAATTTTTGAGGATTGGAACTTAACTTCCATTTTAATACACTCCATACAGGCGATTTTACAATGGTTGAATCATTGTAGAAACGTCCATTAATGGTAATATTTCCACTCCATTGCTGTTTTACAGTTTTCAGAAGCGGATTATTAACTTTTTCTATTTTCTGCGTCGTATTCATTGAACATATTAGTATTGACGATATTATGAACGAGCCAAATATGCCAAGCCTTATTTTATAACCCCGATGCTTTTCCATCTATTAATCACATAAGTATATTTATCTCTACTTTTCAGGACAAAAGGCTTTATCAGCATATGTATTGCGATATAATTCACAACAACATCTATAATTGTTTTTGACTTCTTCTTTTTTATAGCACTGTAAAAAGTATCTGCTTTTTGATGGATTTGTTTTATCATTCGGTCAGAAAGCGGGTTGGTGTTAAATTGTAATTTACACAAAATAGAACTAACTATGATACCGCTTGAATATCGAAATAAGTTATTGAGTATTTTTAGAGCCGTACCTCCACCTGCAATTTCATACGTTACTACGGAAAAAGTATATTTATTATTCAGGGCTTGTTCTACCACAAAATGCCCTCTATCTATGTAGTTTTTAAGTATGCCCGGAATATTACTTACATAAGTAGGTAGTCCAATAATCACTCCCTCAGAATCTTTAATTGCAGCATTTAATTCTTCTGCGTAATCATTCATGTGGCAACTACCTGTATTATAGCATCGCATACATCCAATACATGTTTGAATCGGTTTCGATGATATGTCATAGTATGAAACTGACATATCATCGTTTGTTTCCAATCGACTTTTGATTTCTTTTAAGATTTTTGCAGTCGCTCCATTCTTTCTAGGGCTTCCGTTGATGATTGTTACTCTCATATTTATTATACATTTGATTTAATCATTCGACTAAATTGGTAGCAAAAAAAATTATGCTCTTATACTATTAATGATAAAGCTACTGACGTGCTTACTTCTTTCTTTTACAAAATGACTATATTTTTTATTATCCAATACAATTCCTGATAAGAAATTTTTTGCCATAAACGGGAATAAGGATAATGACAAAATATTAATAAACAGAGAATCAACATTTATCGTTTTTATAATATTGCTATCAATAGCATTCTGTACATCAGCATAAAACATAGACAAATTCTTATTTGCATTCTGCTCTTCTTTATATTTCAAAATAAGAGGTTCAACTAACTTCTTATTAACCTCCAATTCGTGCATAATAAAACCCGGAAGTTTGGGATGTTTAATGCCAACACTTATGTAGCTTTCAACCATTAATTCAATTTTATGGAAAATATCTACATTAGAGGTAAAAATCTTATTTAGTCGCTTAAATAGAGTTACAAATGCTTGATTAAGGACTATCTCGAATATTTTTTCTTTAGTTCTATAATAATAATGTAACAATGCAAGATTTACTTCTGCTTTTGAAGCTATGTCTCGCATTGTAGCACCGTTATATCCTTTCTCGAAAAATATTTCACGGGCTGCATCTATAATCTTTTCTTCTACTGATATTTCCATTACTGTTTTTAGTCAAACGACTAATTGCGAACAAAGCTAAAATAATATTTCTTAATATGCAAGGATAATTGAATTTATTCCCTATTTTTGTGCTATAAGAGTTATTTGAAGCAATGGAAAAACACAGCAAACTAAAGAAGTTCGCTCGTTTCTACATCGTTACCCATTGTTATACTCTTCTTCAAAAATCTATTATTCAATAGATTACAATCACATTTCTTGTTACAAAACACATATAATGCCTTTATGAATATTTCAATGAAGAATTAACACATAAAATTGTCTCCAAAATTTCCAAATTATGACGATTCCTCGTATATTTGCAAAAGGAAATGTGTTGTGAAGAATTTCGCCGCAAAGTAGTGCAAAAATTTGGTGGAGCAATAGCGGGAGATTACTTCTTTTTTGAAAATATATCTATAAGAAATACAGCCACTTAAGTCAAAATGACGATTTCTGGTGGCACCACAGTTTAAAGACTTAAAATTTGGTAAATCCCTGAAAATTAAACATTTCAGGGATTTTCTTTTTCTCCTAATCCGCATATTTTTGGCAGAATAACGCACTTCCGTAGTGCTAAATCGTGGACAATTTTAGTCTCGAAAGAAATGTCCACGAATTGTACCGTAAGTCGTTGATTGTCTTATCGTTTAATTCTTGCTATTCTGCACGATTCAGTAACTTTAAACATTATTTTTTAGAGTATGAAACGACAGACTTTCAACGTGCTGTTCTTCATCCGCAAGACAAGAACAGTAAAATCAGGTGAAACACCTATCATGTTGCGGATAACTATTCAAGGTCAATTAGCTGAAATGCAGTTAAAAAGAACCGTTAAACCAGAACTTTGGTCGCAAGCTAAAGAAAAGTGTACAGGCAAAGACGCTAAATCAGTAGAGGTAAACCGCTATCTTGAATCGGTAAAACTACGCCTATACGATATTCATCGAATTTTAGAAGATGATAATAAACTTATCAATCCGATGGAGATTAAAAGACGTTTTCTTGGACTGGATGAAAAGCACATGATGTTCTTTGAGGTTTTTCAGGAGCATAACGACAAATGTCGTGAGTTGATTGGCAAGGACTACGCCAAAGTAACTATCTCCCGATTTGATACTTGTTTAAGGTATTTCAAAGAGATGGCTTTGAAAGAATATCATTTAAAAGATATTCCCATGAAAGAAATAAGTCATGCTATCATTCAGGACTACATTCATTTCCTGAAAGCAAAGAAGGATTTACAGGAAAATACGGTAATCCGCTACATGAAAGTGGTGAAGAAAATCACCAATATGGCACTAGTAAATGATTGGATGGAGAAAGACCCATTTATCAATATTCGTTTCCATGAACAAGAAGTACACAAGGAGTTTCTAACGAAAGAAGAATTAGAAGCTATGCAAAACAAAGTATTTGATATTCCCCGACTGGATTTAGTGCGTGATACTTTCCTGTTCCAATGCTGGACTGGTCTAGCGTTCATAGATGTATCGGAATTAAAACCTGAACATCTTGTACCTGACAATCAGGGGAATTTGTGGATAAGGAAAGCTAGACAAAAAACAAAAATCATGTGTAATATTCCTCTTTTGGATATTCCTTTAGCCATATTAGAAAAATACAAAGGGCATCCACTGGCGAAAAAGAAAGATACATTATTACCCGTGCCATGCAATCAAAAAATGAATAGTTATCTGAAAGAAATTGCTGATTTCTGCGGTATCAAAAAGAACCTGAGCACGCACACTGGACGCCACACATTTTCGACCGTTATAGCTTTAGCGAATAATGTATCATTGGAAAATGTAGCTAAAATGCTCGGTCATACCAATACGAAAATGACACAACGATATGCCAAAGTTTTGGATCAAAGTATTCTTCGGGATATGCAAAATGTACGAGAGAATTTTTCTACTAAAACTACCTAAAGATGAAAACGGCTACCTAACCCAATCGGACGGTAGCCGTTTCTCACAAATTTATTTTCTCATATTACTACTAATCCCATTTTTTTGTATATTTACCTCATGTTAAAAATCCCAATATAATTATGGAACAAATCGGAAATGAGTTAATAGTCAAGTGGCAAGCAAGTCTTATTAGCGTTTATTTTATTGATTATAATGCAAAGAAGAATACTATTAAAAATATCCTTGAAGAAATAGCCAAATACAATGATGACTTAAGTATTTCGAATCTAAAAGATATTGCCAATGGCATGCTCCTTATCAGTAATCTATTATTAGCTATAAGTAATAATAATATTGTATTCACTCCTACAGAACTTTCTGCAAATGCAGCAAAAATATTAAGTGAACTCATGAAAAGCTAGTAATCTAGTTGATAGGCAGAACGAAACCTATCTTCCAAAACCCTCCTAATATCTGATTCACGAAACAGCACTTTGCCCGGAAGTTGAATAAAAGGGAAAATGCCACCATCCCGATAATACTGTAAAGTTCTACGGCTGATTTTGAGTATAGAACAAAGTTCGTCACTTGTCAGATACCGTTCACCCTCAAATATGGGCTTATTATTCTTCAATGCATATTCTATATAAGGTAAAGCCCTATCTAACGATTGCAATAATTCTTGGCTATCCTCATTCGTGTACAAATCCATAAGCAATTATTCTTTAATGGTTACTTTTATTCTACCTGAATCCAATAATTTTTGTACTTCGGCAACCTTATAATATACTTTCTTGCCAATAGTCGAAAAAGAAAGTTTGCCGCTCTCCCGTAAAGACTGTAATATTCGCAGAGAAATATTTAGCGAAGCTGCCAATGTCTTGCCTTCTATCCATTCTTTCTCAATACACATATCAGAGGGAGATAAAGAAGTATTATCTGCCAATGATATAATCTGTTCCAGCTTCTTTCTAAAAGAATCGAAGGAAATTCTTTCTATTGCTACTATATCCATATATAAATTACTTTTCAAAATTCATTTCCTTTTAAAGTAAGTTTTTCAGAACTCAATATGAAACATTAACAAAGGTAAGTTCCGCATTTAGCCTGTTCAAGTCCAAGCCTTCGGTTTAGAAGAAAATCTTCCTCTCACTATGTTCGAGCGTATTTTCATCTAAAGACTTGCACAGACTAAATACTTCACTGGAAAAGTCAATGATTCAAATTAAATTCCGAAAAACAATGTTTTGAGGGTAGCAGGTTATTCTTTCCCACTGTCAGAGTAGTGCTTTTGAAGCAACTTATCAATATCACTTTGTCGATAGATGATTTTGCTTTTATCTGGATGAAGGAGATTAATCCCGTATCTCGCCATTCTTGCAAGCTTCGCAAACTGACATTCAGTTTCTTGGAAACTTCATGGCTAGAAAGAAAACGTTCTCCGTTCAGGTGGAGTTTGTAGTGCTTTACTATAATTTCAATGCCTTTCAGCATTGAATCGAGCGAAGAAATAAATTCTTTGACTTGTGGTGTATCTTTATTTATTAGTTCCATGATTGAAAGATTGTTTTATTGAAATATTGATTTCAAGATTGCTGGATGGCTAATCAGTTGAATAATTAGCTGATTGATTAATTAGTTTCGCAGATAGTTACCCAGTGATGAAAGATTAAGCACATCTTTCACTGAATCATAATCTATGTAAATCCGTTTAGGAGCAGGAGCAATAAAATACAGGCTACCTTCTCTCTGTATTTCATATGTGGCGGGTGAAGCCTGTTTGGTGGTTTCCGATACATATATAATAGAGAGAAGATAATCTTTGTCGTTCCGATAAATGATAACCGTAGGATTCAGATTAACGCTTTCCCATGTGCCGACAATGGAAAACAGGTTGAAGGTCGGATAATCTTTTTTGATTCTTTTCATAAGACGTGATTTGTTTGGGTGATTGATTCTTTATTTCACAGTTTGAAATAATCTTTTCAATATCAGCAGATTTATAATAAATCTTGCTACCGATTTGAGAATAAGCCAGTCGCCCACTACTTCGGTAATATTGTAGTGTTCGTTTACTAAATCCTAACAACAGGCATACTTCCTGACTATCCAGCCAGTTTTCTACTTTTTGGATATGAGTGCTGCACAAACTTTCTATTCGTTTAGCAAACTCCGTGAACCTCTCGCAGATATACAAGAATGTTCTTTTTTCAATGGTTACTACCTCCATACTTTTACTTTTAATGGTTCATAAAACATGTTGATTCTATTTTCACCAGCAAATGAAAGAAGAATCAAGAGACGTTTTCTAAACTGTCTAAGGATGACATAGTAAGTTCAGCATTGGCTTGATAGCAAAAAACTTTCTACCACTGCAAATTTACCAAGCAGATTATTTGCATGTTTCCGACAAGTAACATATATTTGTTCCCAAATAGTAACAATGTGTAAAATGAAAGGAAAAAGCATAACAGGAGAAAGAGATCGGGAAGCTACCGAAAAGCGGTTGCTGGATACTATCGGTGAAATGATTGCCGAAGATGGCTTCGAGAAAATCGGCATTAACGCTATAGCTGCCCAATCAGGTGTTTCAAAGATATTGATATACCGCTATTTCGGTTCGGTAGAGGGACTTATGGCTGCTTATATACGACAACATGATTTTTGGCTCAATTTCCCACTTGAATATCCCAGTCGTGAAAAACTACCTGCATTCGTGAAAAGTATGTTTCAAGGACAGATTGAGCAATTAAGGAATAATCCTACTTTGAAAAGACTTTATCGCTGGGAATTATCTTGCAATAATGATATGATTGTAAAGCTAAGAGAGCAACGGGAAAAAGTGGGAATAGACCTTGTAAAGAAAGTAAGCGAACTAACAGGACATCCCCAAAAGGAAATTGCAGCAATAGCCTCTATACTGACAGCATCAATTACTTATCTGGTGATGCTGGAAGATTTTTGTCCGGTTTACAATGGCATTCCTCTGAATGAGAATTCAGGATGGGAACAGATAAACGAAGGAATTGAAATTTTAATAAATAAGGTATTTCAAGATGAAAACTGATTTCATACAAATAGCCAGTTATGCTTCTAAAGCTCCTTCGGGACATAACACACAGCCTTGGAAGTTTCACATTACGGACGGTACTATTACAGTTCTCCCCAACTTAGAGGTAGCGTTACCTGTCGTTGATAGAAGCAATCGTGAGTTATTTATTAGCTTAGGCTGTGCTGTTGAAAACTTATGCATCGCTGCCAGCTATTTTGGTTACACTACCCATATAATAGAATGTAGCACAGAAGCGATTATTCTTGAATTAACGAAAAATGACCTCACAATTAAAGATCCCCTATTCCATCAAATTGAGAAACGACAGACAAACCGCAATATCTATAATGGCAATAAAATATCAGATGGAATTCTACAAAAACTTGAATCCATTCCAAAAGAAAATGGTATTCAATTCTACTTTACTGAAATAAATACACCATTTGCAAATACAATAACCCAATACATAATGAAAGGGAATGAAATTCAAATGGCTGATATTGCTTTCAAGAATGAATTGCTTTCCTGGATGAGGTTTAATAAAAAACAAGTTGAGGCTACACATAACGGGCTAAGTTATTTGGTTTTCGGAAATCCGCCACTTCATAGAATATTAGCACGTCCCATAGTTAGCTTATTCTTAAAACCTAACGTGCAAAACAAATCGGATAGAAAGAAAATAGATTCTTCTTCGCATTTTGTTGTATGCACCACGCAACAAGATACAATCAAAGAGTGGATTAACTTGGGGCGAACACTCCAACGCTTTCTGTTAAGAGTAACTGAGATCGGGATTTCTTATGCTTTCTTGAATCAGCCGTGCGAAGTTGCAGTATTAGCATTTGACTTACGAGAGAAATTACCTGTCAATAAGGAACACCCAACATTAATAATGAGAATTGGTTATGCAAAGCAAATCCCTTATTCTCCCCGTAAAAAGATTGAAACATTACTAGTCTAATATTTTTTTGATTACCATGTTCCCGATTAGTAACAATAATAAAATAACAATTTAATAAAACTAATATGAATAAAATGGGATTGACATTGATTTATTTATGGCTTGTCAGCCTTTGTTCCTGCCAACAGGAATTGATTGAGTATGAGAAAGGAGACGTGAAAGTATGCATTGAACAGGGTGAACAATGGCTGCATGACTTTCCTTTGTTCTTAGGTATCAACAAAAAGAACCCACCTCAAATTGCTGTCTGGTTGGAAGATACACAAGGGAATTATCTTTCAACGGTCTATGTAAGCCATAAGATCGCCACTCAATCTTGGCAAGCATCGGGAGGAAACCGACGAAAAGAAGCTCTACCTCACTGGTGCTATTCACGTGGAGTTAAATACGATGATGGACTTTATTTGCCTACAAAGAAAGAGCCATTAACAGATGGCATATCAGGAGCAACCCCACATGGAAGTTTTGATATTAAATTAAGTCCGGCAACAACACTAAAGGCATTCGTAGTAAAAATAGAAATAAATCATTCCACTGATTTCAATGAAGCCTTCCCTAAATCAGCCAAAGAAGGAGAAGCCAACTATTCTGGAGGTAAAGAAGGAAGCGGACAACCAGCAATCGTATATGCAGCCAATGTAGATTTATCGTCAGACGAAAAATCATTTGAAGCAAATCTGGTGGGGCATAGTAGCCCTAATGGTAGTTCCGGAGAAGTCAGTAAAGATACATCAGGGCTGACAACTGCTTTACATATCGTAAAACGTATAACTGTAATTATCCAATGAAAAAGATTATTCTGCTTATTATAGTAAGTTGCACTGTTGTAATGGCAACAGCACAACAGACAGAACGCTTCACTTTTGCCACAAGTGTAGGGACAGGGATTGACATGAACGAGCCGTCAGCCACTCCGTTTACATGGCAAGCTCTAGGCTATTATGCAATCAACAAACGGTTCTCGGTCGGCATTGGTACAGGATTATCTATTTATGAAAAAGCTCTGATTCCGCTATTTGCCGATGCAAAATTTTTAATAATAAAGCCTAGAAAATTCACTCCCTATATAGAATGTGGTGTTGGATATAGTTTTGCACCGGATAAAAATGCTAATGGAGGTTTTTATCTGAATCCGTCTGCTGGGGTAGAATATTCTATTTGTAAAAGTAAGAAATTATTCTTGGCTTTAGGATATGAATCCCAGAAAATTGAACGACTGAAAACTCAAAAGCAATCATTGTTTACAGCCGAGTTTGCAGAGAAGCTAAGCCATAATGCTATTTCAATAAAGATTGGATTCAGCTTTTAAAGACATACGGAAATCATTCAGCAACATGTAACAGACTTTGGTCTGATTATTAATACTCATTAATTATTAAACACTCATGCCTATGAATGATTTATCAAAAACGAGGATTATCATCTTATTGACTGATTCCTCACAAAAAGTAACTGACACAGAAATGCAAGACGCTTATGACGAATTTATCAGATGCATAGCAACAATTGGCAGTTCAAAAGATAACTCCAATATCTTTCGGATGCTGAATCTCACTCGTATTGAGATAGAACCCTTAAAAGAGCTATATCAGTGCGAGCAGGGGAAAAAATGCGCTTAAAAATTATTATTTGCATAAAGTGCTAGCTATTATCAATGCAGAATTAGAACTATTAAGTCTAATAATTAAGCATCCTGAATCATTTGATTCCCCCACTTCACCAACATTCGTATCAGATCTATATGTAATCCCTAAGTCAAAGGACTTGGGGATTATTGGTATTGCTGAAATAGTAATAGGGTTATCTTTTTTAGGCGAAGTAGTCGGAAAAGACGGAAAGCCCGTCCCATTAGTTCGTTTAGCTCACGGTTTTGAAATCCTTTTCAATTTAAAATTTGGAAGTATATACGATAAACTGGATGCTATCTTTATGCGTAAACCATTCAATCTGACCAAAACATTAGATGCTTTAAAGAATGCAATTAACAAAGAAGCCCGTAAACGAGCTAATAAACATTAGACAAAATGGTTTTATAATCCTCTTATTTACAACTATTTGAATTTTATTTTCAGGGGAGTAGTTACCTACTCCTCTTTTTCTGATTCTCCATTCTGCCGATTTTTACATCATCAATCGATTGACATTCATAATGTATCACCAAAAAATGAAGCAAAATGTATAGAGACAACGAAAACTTTGAGAAATGGATGGAAAAGCTATCCAAGAAACTCACTGAAATAGGGAAAGACTTAAAGTCCCTAATCAATACCGATAAAGTATTAGATGATAATGAAAAGATACTCGATAATCAGGATTTAGCCTTTCTTCTGAAAGTATCTTTCCGAACTCTTCAACGTTATAGGGTAAGCGGAGTACTACCTTTCTTTACCATCGGAAAAAAAACTTATTATCGTGCTGGTGATATCCGGTCTTTCATTCGTGAACGTGCCGATTTCCAAAGCTACAAACAGTTTGAAGAAGCCAATCAATTAAAGAATCAGCCTTAAAAGCTAAAGGTAGCAAATTTAAGAATGAAGCATTACTGCTCCTTCCTTGTGCTACCACCCCAATTTAGCAGAAACAGCTACGCCTTTCGGCTTTGCTCGTTTCGCTAAATTGAGCAAGAGGGAACTGGACTTTGTCCTGTTCTCCCTCTTGCCCTGCGGGGCAAAGCCTTCGGCTTTAGCGTGTTACGAGAACACGCTGTAATAACACCTGTAATAAGCATTTTCTTTACAATGCTTATTATCAGGAATTTATTTATTCATATTTCTATAAAAAAGTAATTACCATGTCAAACAATAGTCGGAAAACGATATTCACTACCATTTCCATAGACAAGGAAACAGCAGCTTTAGTAGAAAAGATATGCAAACGCTATTCATTGAAAAAGAGTGAAGTTGTAAAGTTGGCGTTTGGGTATATCGATAAGGCACATATCAACCCATCCGAAGCACCTGAATCCGTAAAATCGGAATTGGCGAAAATAAATAAGAGACAGGATGATATTATCCGCTTCATTCGCCACTATGAGGAAGAACAGCTAAATCCTATGATACGAGCAACAAATTCTATAGCTTTGCGTTTTGATGCTATCGGTAAAACTTTGGAAACTCTTATTCTCTCTCAACTGGAAGCCATCCAAGAGAGACAAACAGCCGTGCTTAAAAAGTTAAGTGAACAGTTCGGCAATCATGCTGATGTGATAAACAATCAGTCCAAACAGATTAATGCACTATACCAGATACACCAACGGGATTATAAAAAGTTGCTTCACCTGATACAACTCTATTCGGAACTTTCCACTTGTGGTGTGATGGATAGCAAAAGGAAAGAGAACCTGAAAGCTGAAATCTTCAATCTGATAAATACGTAGTTATGCACATAGACTTTGCTCCACCATCAAACGGCACATATAATAATTCTGGAAGTAGCCGGCAGTTAGCTAATTACATGGAACACGAAGATTTAGAACGAATGAAAAAAGGCATCTATATCGAAGGCTTCTTTAATCTGACAGAGGATAATATCTATAAATCAAAAGTTATAAAAGATATTGATACTAATATCGGGCAACTACTAAAAACGGATGCTAAGTTTTATGCTATCCATGTCAGCCCATCGGAAAATGAACTTCGGGCAATGGGGAACACAGAACAGGAACAAGCCGAAGCTATGAAACGGTATATCCGGGAGGTGTTTATTCCTGAATATGCCAAGAACTTCAACAAAGGATTATCCGAAGCGGATATAAAATTCTATGGTAAGATACATTTTGACCGTAGTCGTTCAGATGATGAACTAAATTTGCACTGTCATCTGATTGTGAGCCGGAAAGATCAATTCAATAAGAAAAAGCTATCACCGCTTACTAATCACAAGAACACCAAGAAAGGGGTTATTGCAGACAGTTTTGACCGCATCGCTTTATTTGAGAACGTTGAAAAGGGATTTGATAAATTATTCGGCTACAATCGGCAGCTGTCCGAAACTTTTAAATACTGCAATATCATGAAAAATGGTAGTATAACAGACAAATTACAGATGCAGGAAAGGAAAGTAAATGCCTTTAAACAGAATTTTCTTGATGAAAAGGAAAAGACTATCAATATACAAACAAATGAAAAAGTACAAATAAATACAAAATTGAGAACGACTTCAGATATTTCAATACAACAGGAAATTGATACTACAGTACAACATCCAACAAATGAAGGCGGACTGTCCTCTTTGTTTTCTATACTTCCATTAGTAACAGAGAACAATCCGATTGGCAAACAACCACCTTCGAAATCGAAGAAAAAAAAGAAGCGAAGACCAAGATTGAACTAATAAAATTTGGATTCATATTGCATCAAGAGTTATTTCCCTCTCATGGTTCCTCAGCAGTTAGAAAAGGCAGAAGTCTTACAAGGGCAACCAATTGCCCGAGAATAACTTTTGTTAGTTTAAGATGCATGAAAATCATTTGCTACCATCAACTTCAAAATATAGAAGATTCCTGAAACTGTGATGTTTTAATAAAGAACAATGAAAAATTACAGTATTTGTTGGAGAAGGAAGGGGTTAAATATCAATTTTCAATCTTATTTTTGGTATTATCTTAAAGAGTGCATATCTTTGCATAAAATGCTAATTGATATGAGTAGAAAAGCAATCAATAGAATAAAAGCTGTTTTAGCTGAACAGGCGAAAACAAACAAGTGGCTTGCAGAACAGCTAAATAAAAATGAGACAACTATATCTCGTTGGTGTACTAACGAGGTTCAACCATCAATGGAAAATTTGGTTGAGATAGCAAAATTGCTTGAAGTAGATGTTAGAGAATTAATAAAATCCACGAAGGAGTAATGGAAAAACAAATTGAAATAATTGGCTGTAAGATTGACTTTCCTATCAAAAAAGAAATGTTATTCAAGTCGCCCGAAGAAAAAGTTAGACATGAATATATCGACCGTTTAATAAATTATTATGGATTTAATATAAATCAGATAGAACAAGACGCTAAAATAAAAGATGTTAAAAATAATCGTATACTTGCAAAAGCAGACATTGTTGTTTGGCGTTCATTTGAAGAAAGAAAAAATAAATCGACTCCATTAATTGTTGTGGAATGCAAAGCTGAACAAGTCACAATTAAAGCGGAAGACTATTTCAAAGGAACAGAGTTTGCGAGATTGTCCCATGCTAGTTTTTTTGTTACTACAAATCAAAAACAAACAAGAATTTTCTCCAAAATTTTTAAAATAGATAAAGCGGATAATATTTCAGAATTGACTGAAATAAAGGATATTCCACATGCAAATAACGCAAATGATGATAAAGTTGTTAATGGGTTACTGGGGCAAACTGTTGAATTCGCAAGAGATGAATTTAGCCGGTTGCTTTTAAAATGCCATAACATTATAAGAAACAACGATAAGTTATCCCCTGAAGCTGCTTTTGACGAAATAAGCAAAATATTATTCATCAAAACATTAAAGGAAAGGGAAAACAATGAAGGGCAAGTCTTTCTTCTAGAAGATTATAAGAAAGAAAAGAAGATATATGATAAAAACAAGGTAGAAAGTGATTTACCTTTCTATAAAAAATTATTCCAACGCGTTAAAGAACAATGGGCTAATGACGATTTATTTGAACTTTCTGAAACAATCAGAATCAGAGAAAATAGTTTTGAAGATATACTCAAAGAATTAGAAAGTTATAATCTATCTACAACTTCAGATGATATAAAGGGAATTGCCTTCGAAAAGTTTCTTGGAAAAACCTTTAGAGGTGAATTGGGGCAGTTTTTTACCCCAAGAACAATAGTAGAGTACATGATTGAAATCCTTGACCCACAAGAAGGGGAGATTATTTGTGACCCATGTTGCGGAAGTGGCGGATTTCTTATAAAAGCGTTTGAATATGTAAGAGATAAAATAGAAGAGAGTATTAAACTTACTAAAGAAAAAATAAAGCAAAAGTACTTTGACAAAGAGTATTACGCTATGGATGAAGAAGGCCAAAAAGAAATAACTCAAATTATAAATGACCAATTTAAAAAGCTAAATGCAGAATTTGACTCTGAAAATCCTCTAAGTCGATTTTATAAACTGTCACGTTCTTATTTTTTCGGTACAGATGCCAATCCTAGAATGGCAAGAACTGCAAAAATGAATATGATTATGCAAGGAGATGGACATGGAGGAGTACACCATCATGATGGGCTTATTAATGTTAATGGTATTTATAACAATAAATTTGATATTATCTTAACCAATCCACCTTTTGGTTCTAGAGTGGACAAATCACTTAGGATTACCAGTCAAGATATCCCTTCCAATGATAAAATTAAATTGTACAAATCCCTATATGGAGAAGAATATCAAAAAATTATAGATGATCTTACTGAATGGGCAAATTACGATAATGGCAAAAACAAGCCAAAAGGACGGTCTGTTTTAAGCCTTTTTGATATGGGTAATATGAGCAGTCTGACAGAAGTTCTGTTTATTGAACGATGCTTAAATTTGTTGAAACCGGGAGGACGAATGGCTATTGTTTTACCTGAAGGTGTGCTTAATAATCCTAAATTACAAAAAGTAAGAGATTATGTTGAAAGTAAAGCGAAAATAATCAATATTACATCTATTCCTCAAGATGTATTTATTGCATCCGGTGCAATGGTAAAACCAAGTTTGCTTTTCTTTAAAAAGTTTACAGAAAAAGAAGCAGAAGATTATTATCGTATTAAAACTAAGGCAACTAATGCAATTACTGATAAATACAAGAAGGAATTAGATTCCATTGAGAAAAAACTAAAATCTCGAGGAATAGACAAAGGTTCGAAAAAAGAACTAAAAGAAAAATACTCTCAATTTTTACAAAAAATTGAAGATGAAATTAAATTGGAAATAAAGGAGAACTTTGATTATGAGATTCCCATTGTGGAAGTAGAAAAGGCTGGCATAAGTAGCACTGGTGCTCCCATTGAAAATGAGTTAAAGCCAGTTGCAGTAGAGTTTAAAAAATATCGTACTATACATAAATTATGGGAACCTCATTCAATGAAAATAAAATATGACGTTTTCAATGGTAAATTTCAGCGAGTATTAGGAAACGAGAAGCCGCAAATATTTTATAAAGATGATGCAATTGACAACTAATAATACACTAGATAATTGGATGAAAATTATCTCATTCCATGATATTGTATTGTGGGATGTAAAACGGTATTTATCGAAAAAAATACAATCAAAATATCCGATTGTAAAATTGGGTTCATGCATCCAAGAACAAAGCCATAGGAATAAATTGTCAGATTATCCAGAGGATGAGTTTGGAATTTTAGGTGTTAGTAATAAGATCGGAGTTTTTGATGCATATATAGAGAAAGGAATGAATATTAATCAGCCTTACAAAAAGATGGAAAACGGTTGGTTGGCATATAACCCTTATCGCATAAACGTTGGAAGCATTGGAGTAAAAATGGAATCTCAAAAATATGACTTTATAAGCCCGGCCTATGTTGTCTTTAGTTGCAATGAAAAATTGCTTCCTGATTTTTTATATAAACTGTTTAAGACAGAACGGTTTAATCAAATCATAAATGAGAATACCACAGGTTCAGTTAGGCAAAATTTGACATTTGAGATACTAAAAACATTAGATATCCCTTTGCCACCTACTAATCGAGATTCGACAGATGGAAAATTCACAGGACAAACCCAAGAGGAGCTTTTGAAATCTTATTACTCCAAAATTGAAAAAGCAAATACACAAGAGAAGGATGCGGAAGATAAAGAACGAGAAATAAACACTTATTTGCTTGATGTGTTAGGAGTGGATATAAAAAAGAATGTGAGAAAAAACGGAATTTCTTTTACGAAATACCGTTTTATTGACCGTTGGGCTACAGATTATCTTTTTAATGCTAATTCTATGAAGGGAATTGTAGATGCAAAATATCCAGTTCTTAAAGTGAAGAATTTTCTCTCATCATTTCAATATGGATTATCATTAAGAGCAACAGAAGAACCAATTGGAATACCAATGTTAAGGATGAATAATATTGTAAATTCAGAGCTTAATATCGCAGATCTAAAATACATAAAAATAGATAAATCCCAAAAAGAAAAGTTCCTTTTAGAAAAAGGAGATTTATTATTTAATCGTACTAACAGCAAAGAACTTGTTGGTAAAACGGCTGTATTTGAGCTTGATGGTGAATACACATTTGCATCATATCTAATCCGATTAAAACTTAATACAAATAAAGTTAATCCTCATTATATTAATTATCTTTTGAATTCGCATATTGGTAGAGTACAAATAGATATGGTTAGCCGACAAGTGTTGGGGCAAGCAAATATAAATGCACAAGAACTACAAGATTTCATCTTCCCAATACCTGATGATATAACAATTCAGGATAGTATTGTGCGAGAAATTTCAAATATTAAAAAGGAAGCAAATGAACTACGGTATAAAGCTGAATGTAATTATAAAGAAGCAATTAAGGAGTTTGAACAAGCAATATTTAAAGAATCATGAAAATTAACTATCTATACATAGATAATCATAAATTATTGAAAGAATTCAGTATTGATTTTGAGAAAGATATATCCATTCTCATTGGTATTAATGGTTCTGGAAAATCTACAATATTGGAATCTATTGCACAGATATTTAGTAATGCTATATTGAACGAGAAATCAAAATTTGGATTCAAACTTCAATATGAATTGCGATTGGAAAATATTTTAGAGCAAACAGCAACAACAAGTGAATTTGTGACAAATTATATTGTGGTAGAAATATCAGCAAATGAAACGAATAGTGATATTTTATATAAAGTATTTGTCGCAGATAAAATTCTTGAAAAGAAAGATGATATTGAACGCGAATTTGGAAGTTTTAATAAAATTTTCCCGAGTAATATAATTATCTATTATTCAGGCTTATCAGATATTATGAAAAAAATCTGTTTACCTCATGACTTAATACTTTCCAAACAGTATCGTGAGGAAGGAGCTGCAAACATATACCGCCCATTTTTCTATTTTGAGCCTGCTTTATTTGATATTATCCTAATAAGTCTTCTTTCTTATGAATATGGAGACATTCCAAAGTATTTGGAAGAAAGAGCTAAAATAAAAGGACTTCAAAGTATTCGAATCAGATTAAAAAAACCAACTTGGGCTAAGCAAAAAATAGATAAATGGTGGGGAGCTAGAGGAGAAGTAAAATCTTTTCTTGATTTTCTTTCATCTAAAATGGGAGGGCTTGAATATCAGGAAATATTGTTGTTAACAGATAAATTTTCATCAAATGGAAACATCGTTATCGAGACATTTGGTGATGAATATTTGATTATCACAATTATAAAACAAGAAAAACTATTTGAAATTAGAGAATACTTCACAGAAGAAAAAGCTTTATTTAAAATGCTAAATACTTTATATGTTGATGGATTTTGGGATTGTGCTTCATTCTCCTTTGAAAAAGAAGAAAATGGAGAGATTCGCTCTTTTTCTGTTTTGAGTGAAGGTGAACAACAGGCATTAATAGTAAAAGGACTAACAGAATTGGTTACAAGTGAAAATACATTGTTTTTGTTTGATGAGCCTGACACTTACTTACACCCTTCATGGCAAAGAAACTTTATTGAAGAGATTGTTGCTTTTGCAGAAAATAGCTTTAATATATTAAGTCAGTTTATAATTACGACTCATTCCCCACAACTTCTAAGTAATGCAAATGCAAAAAAATCAGAAGTGAAAATTATGGAAGATGGAGAAATTATAAAAATAACGCCGAAATATTATGGAAAAGATATCAGTACAATTCTTTACGAAATGATGGGCGTTGAACGACGAAATAAAGATGTAACAAAGCGTCTGAGTCAATTATTTAATTTGATAGAAGATGAAGAATTAGAATCTGCAAAAAGAGAATTCAATTTGCTTTCTGATTTATTAGGAGAAGATGATCCTGCTATTGTTCAGGCAAAAATTCAGTTAGAATATTTAGAAGAATCAGAAAATGAAGCAGATAACTAAAGTATCAGAGCCCAACTCATTAATTCAACATAGAGCAAAGGCACATTCTTCATATGACAATTTACCAGCAGATGTGAAGAACGATTTAAGAACTAATTTATTAGCAGAACAAGGCCATATTTGCTGTTACTGTATGAAAAGAATTCCTGAAAAGGTTAATTTAGATGGAAAGGTTACTTATGAAATGAAAATTGAACATCACCAGTGTCAGGATAATTTTCAACATCTACAATTAGCTTACCACAATCTTTTGGGAGCATGCATGGGTAATGAAGGCAAGCCTAAGAAGTTGCAAACCTGTGATACAAAGAAAGGTAATCTATCACTAACTATCAATCCAGCATCGAATAATCCAAATTGTGAAACCCTCTTCAAATATAATTCTGATGGAGAAATTTGTTCTATTGTGAATGATGCCGAAATAAATCGGCAAATAAATGATATCTTAAATCTGAATATGCAAACGTTGAAAGACAATAGAAGAAAAATATATTTAGAGGTTCAAAAGAGAATAGAGGCAGAGAGCAAACAGCATGCTACAAAACAGCTTAAAATCAGATATTTTGAACAAGAACGAAATAAATGGCTAAATAAAGTGGATGGAAAATACAAGGAGTTTTGTATGGTAGCTGTTTACTATTTAACAAAGAAAATAAAACAAAATCAAAGGCCCTAAAAAATGATTGGTTACACCGTAAAAGATCGACACTAATTCAAAAATAAAGCTATTTCTATTATATTAACGAAACGAGGATGTTCATAATTTATTTCAATATATTGCTTTGTTTCTAAAATGCACTATTTTTACTACACAATAGAAATAAAAGATGAATTGACTTAAATTTTCGGACAAATGACAGATTGATTTAATATTCTTTCTTAACTTTGCAGTAATAATCGTGTTAAATCACAAGCAAAACGATAAAACATAATCGTGTGCTAAATCATGTGGATTTCCAAATGGAAGAAACTATAAAACGGTGATACTCAATAGAGAGAAGATAAAAGTTCTCTTGCTGGTGGCACCACTTTTAAGAAAAGAGAAACGATGTAAATCCCTAAATTTCAAAGAAGTTTAGGGATTTTTCATTTTCAAGAATAGGTAAAATAAGTGGGACTAAAGCAAACTATACATCCTTATTCGGGGGACGGTTTTAGAAAGCCTAAAATGTTACACAGCACAAGTGCTACTTCGTTTTTTTACAGCACGTTGATCTATTTTACATAACCGGGTTCTCGGTTCGATTTCCTAATTTTGTATCATTAAAAATTGAGCTGTATGGAAAGAGAAATATTCAGCGTGTTGTTCTTCATCAAGCGTAGTAAACCGTTAAAAACGGGAAAGTACCTCTGCGTGTGAAATTCTATCAGATTTACCAAGACTTGGAATTGGAGGAAAAGATTGTCTCCGCACGTGCCATAGTAAACCGCTATTAGGGAAAGGACGAAACTTTCAAAACATTATACAATGTGTTCAAGGAGTATAACGACAACTTGGAAACTCCAATGAAACAGATCCCCAATGTCCAACTTAAATTGACCCCCGATTTATTTTTCCTAAAACACAAAAAAGCATCACATAATCAGCTTATTAGTTCTCTATTTGTGCTGGGTTTATAATTTTTATTTACAGCCAATATAGTCATTCATTTCTTCCTGCAAATTTTGCGTATGGACTCTCCGTGTAGCTCAATTCTTGCGGCTTGGTGAGTTATTCTGTCCATGACTGCGCCGGCGATTGTCTTCTTGCCGATGACATCATACCTGTCTTTGACAGGCAATTGTGATGTAATCAGTGTTGATTTCTTACCATATCGGTCTTTGATGATGTCCATCAGATACATTCTGCTTCCGTTGTCCAACGGCTGCAAGCCGAAATCATCCTGTATAAGCATATCCGTCCTTTCTATCTTTTTCAGCATCCTACAGGATGCAACCTTTTACCTTGGTGGCCTTCAACTGCCCTAAAAGTTTGGAAGTATTGGCATACAGCACTTTCAAACCTTTTTTGGCAGACTCTGTATCCCAAGGCTGTGGCAATGTAGCTCTTTCCTGTACCGGAGCTTCCCATGACAAACAAGTCGCACGCCTCCTTGACAAATCTTGTTCATGCTGATTGATTTATTGGGAATACTATCTGTTTTGTCTATTTAATAGATTAATGTAGAATTATGAACTGATTCTGTAACTCTTTTAATGTTTTTTGGGTGGGGCAATTTAAATTGGATTTTGGGGAACTCTTTAGATAGGACAATGGGGGGACAGTTTATACCAAATTTTCCACCTGTCAATACACAGAAGAATTTTCATTGTTTATTACCGAAAAATAGAAGCAGTCTCTACAAAAAAAGACTGCTTCTGCTTCATTTCTAAAACAAATCAAAAAACAAATATGCTCAACTATTAATCTTAATTTTCTTTTAAGAAACGGATGATAACACAGGTTTGTCTGATACAGGAAACAAGTGCTCACTAAGCGCCTTCAAAGCATGCACTTTATCTTCCGCTTTCATCACCAACGATACATTACTACTACTTCCGCCGTATGAAATCATCCGTACGGGAATATCTTTCAATGCATTGATGATGCGTGCCTCAAAACCGACATTTTGCCATTCCAGGTCACCAACAACACAAACAATCACCATATTCTTTTCGACTGTAATCGTTGCGTATTTCCGTAATACACCCACAATCTCGTCTATATGCTTGTCATCATCAATCGTTACGGAAACCCCGATATCGGAAGTGGTCACCATGTCCACCGGCGTATTGTAATTATAGAACGTATCAAACACGATGCTCAGAAAATGAGGTGTCGGTATCATATGGAGCGACTTGATCTTGACATACGTGATGTTGTCTTTGGCGGCAACAGCTTTGATCGCACCCTTTTCCGCCGTGTTCGAGATCAATGTACCCGACGCACTTGGCTGCAATGCGTTCAAGAGACGTACCGGTATGTTCTTTTCCTTGGCAGGCAGGATGCAAGTCGGATGTAGTATCTTGGCACCGAAATGTGCCAACTTAGCGGCTTCGTCGAAGTTCAACTGCCTAACAGGAGCGGTGTCATTGACAAACCGTGGATCGTTGTTGTGCATCCCATCAATATCCGTCCATATCTGTATCTCTTCTGCTTGGATAGCCGCCCCAATTAGAGAGGCGGTGTAATCGCTTCCTCCTCTTTCCAAGTTGTCAATGCTGCCGTAAGCATTCCGGCAGATGAAACCTTGCGTAATATATATTTCTGCCTCTTTGTTTTGCTCCAAAAGTGTATTTAGGTGTTTAGCGATATATTCCATGTCCGGTTCATTGTCCATTGTAATCCGCATGAAGTTCAACGCAGGCAATAAAACTACCTTCACTCCTTGTTCTTCCAGATAGCAGGTCATCAGAAAGGTTGATATTAGCTCACCCTGCGCCAAGATTTCCTTTTCATCGAACATGCTGAAAGGCATATTAGAGAAAGACCAGACATGTTGAGACCGTTCGAGCATGTATTGCATGGCTTTTTCCTTGTAGACATCGCTCCGGTATAATTCTTCTATATGATTGACATAAGCCTGCTCCAAGGAAGAAAGGACCGCATTGGCTTTTTCCGGATCTTTCTTATGGAAGCACTCAGATATCTCCACTAAAGAGTTTGTTGTCCCTGCCATGGCAGAGAGTACTACTATTTTCTGTTCCTGATCGCAAATGATTGATGCGACATTCTTGATCCGCTGGGCAGAACCGACTGAAGTACCACCAAATTTTAATACTTTCATTAGACTATCTGATTTTTGATTTTACTTTTTATACATTGAATCTGATCACGAACGTGCTACCTTTACCGACTTCGCTTTCGATACGGATCGTACCACCATGAGCTTCCACAAAGTCCTTGCTGATGGCAAGTCCCAAACCGCTACCTTGTACTTTTGTTCCCGGCACACGGAAATAGTGGTCGAAAATACTTTCGTGGTAACGCGAGTCAATGCCCTTTCCGAAGTCCTTGACATAGATCTCGACGGCTTTGTCGATCTGTCGTGCACCGATGATAATCCGTCCGTTCTCCGACGAATAACGGATGGCGTTCGATAACAGGTTGGTCACAACCCAAGCAATCTTCTCGCTGTCGACAAACAATTTGGCAATCTTTTCGGGATACTCCACTTCGATCTGACAGTTAAAACGCTCGGCCTGTACCCGGTTCGCCTTGATGGCATAGTCGATCAGTTCGATCGGTTTGGTAATCTTCGGATTCAGGTAGAGCTTACCGCTTTCTACCTGTGACATCTTCAACAATTCGCCAGTGATCTCCAGCAAACGGTCACTATTTTCCTTTATGTTCTTGGAAAGGCTCTCCTGTTCTGTATTCAGTTTTCCGATCCGATTGTCTTCCAGCAATCTCAGACTCATCATTATAGCTGATATCGGTGTCTTCAGTTCATGGGAGATCGTCGAAATAAAGGTTGTCTTTGCAATATCTTTTTCTTTAAATTCGGTCACGTTCTTCAACAGGATCACATCCCCGACATACTTACTCTCCAGTCCAGTCTGCCTGTTAACGTTGATCGGGATGTATTTTACTTGAAAATAGCTTTCCTTGTTGTCCGCATAGATTTTCAACGGATCCTTATTGTCATCGGGATGTACCAACTGGCGGATCAAACGGCGCAGCAGATCATTTTTTAACGCCACTTCGGGAGCCGGTTTGTCGATAATGTTTTCCCGTGTCAAATTCAAAACAGTCAAAGCCTCGTCATTGACAAACAAAATCTTCCGTTCCTTACTCAAGCCTATGATAGGTTCTGCAATGCTGTTGATAATTGTTTCTATATATTTTTTCCCTTGCAGGATATCTTCCAGCGAACTGTTCCTGTATTCGGCCAAGCGCTCGGCCATCTCGTTGAATAACGTGGCTATTTCCTTAAACTCCGGTTCATTGCCCAAATTAAGCCGTTTGCTGTAATTGGCATTGGTGATTTCCTTGATGCCATCCGTCAATTTCCGGATCTGTACGCTGACCGAGCGTGGCAGGCGAGCCAGAAAGAGGAAGGCGATCACGATACAAGCGATCCCTACCGTCCAGATCCAAAAGAGAGACCTTTCCGCCGTATGGACAGCCACTTCATTCTTTTCATAAATGGCAGACATATTGACTGCCATAATGGTATAAATCGTCTGGCGTATCTGCCGAATCGATTCATCATCCATGTCATCCAACGCCTTTTCACAGTTCGAACTTAATCGGTTAGTCAGTATGTCTTCATCCTTCTCTGTCAGATTTTTTTTCTGAGCTTCCAACCCGGCCTCAAACTCTTTTCGGGCATTCGGATTTTCCCGAATGGCATCCAGTGACTCGAGCATCTGACGGGAATAAAGGAGTGAATTGTAATTATCCGCTAGGATATTCTGCGTGTCATCCGATACATTATGAATGTTTTTTATAGCCAATCCACCTAATAAAGTGATCAGGACAAATAAAAGTCCTATCCCATAAGTCAACTTTGTTTTTATATTCATATTCATGGAAGGATTTTTATGCTAATATTATTAAATCAATGCCTAATTGAGCCAACTCTTCTAACATGTTCCGATAGTGAACCATCGCAAGGATAGCGGAAGGATATTTTAAAGCTGGTCGTCCGATACATAGCGTACTGATTTGCTTTTCTTTACAAACCTGTACGATCGCATCCGTTATATGTGGGGATTGCACTTGAATGATTTCTCCTCCAAGTTCCGTTGCCAACTTGAAATGGTTAAGCAAATGCCTTTGACTTGCCAACGGAATCCTGTCGGAACTTTCTCTTGGGGTTTGTACATACAGTACAAAAAACTTGGAATTATATCGGGTTGCCAACCGTGCGACTTTCCGTATGATCTTACGGGGAGTTTTCTCATTACTGCTGATGCAGGCCATAAACCTTTCGTGGCGTACACCGAGATTCTCTGGAATGGTATTCTCCACTTTTTTTTCTACCCGCAAAGCTACCTCTTTCAATGCCAACTCCCTAAGCTGAAGAATATGTTCAGCCTTAAAGAAATTATTTAATGCTGTTTGTATCTTATCGGGTTTGTATATTTTTCCGGCTTTTAACCGAGCCAGCAATTCGTCAGCGGTAAGGTCTATGTTGACCACTTCATCAGCCTGCTCCAGTACGATATCAGGAATACGTTCCTTGACCTCAATGCCAACCACGTCCTGCACCATCTCGTTAAGTCCTTCTATATGCTGAATATTGACCGCCGTGATCACACTGATACCGGCATCCAGTATATCCATGACATCCTGCCAACGCTTTTCGTTCTTACTGCCTTCGACATTGGTATGAGCCAATTCGTCAACGATGACAACTTCAGGATGGATACTGAGAATCGACTGCAAGTCCATCTCTTCGATCTCTTTTCCTTTATAAAATATCTTGCGGCGGGGGATGATAGGCAATCCTTCCACCAATGCCTCCGTCTCGACTCGCCCATGTGTTTCTATATAACCGATCTTGACATCGATACCGCTTTCCAGTAATTGGTGGGCATCTGATAGCATCCGATACGATTTACCTACACCGGCAATCATGCCGATGTAGATTTTAAAATTGCCACGACGAGACTTTTTCAACAAATCTAAAAAATGTTGTACACTTTGTTCTCGGTCCATGCGTATTATTATATCAAGGTCTTAAAGAAATTCCCAAGACAAGATGGGCATCCTCCATACAAGGGTTCCAAATTGCCTGTGTAAAAATAGGTAATGAGAAAGAATCCGTGATTTTGATATCTTTCGTTGCTTTCAATGCAACATTCGTTACTGCAAATCCACTATTTACATCACCTCCATACGTAGTTATTCCCGCATCATACGGAAGAACACCACAAGTTGCATTCAGATCGACGCCCTTCACTGTGAATGGAAAATTCAACTCCACATAAGAAGAATAGTTTTGGTTTCCATTTTCATCTTTGTCTTGACCGGCAAACATGAAATTCCAAGTGATAGACAAAGGTAACTTCTCAATAGGCAAAGTGTAAGCCAAACCTGCTTCAAAATGGTGATCTGTTTCATGGCTTTTGAAGTTAAAATAACGGCAAGAGCCTTGCCCTGCCCACCATAAGCTAGCGACAGACAATGTAGGACCAGCTGATCCGAATGTATACGCTGCCGTTAAATCTATCTCTTTAGCAGCAGGCATAGATGTAGAGTTTGCTCCCTGAAAATCGGTAGATCCCCAGGCTGTCAAAGAGAAATTACCTACCCCCAGTGATAGTGTCGGCTGGAAGCTAGCACCAGTTTGGTAGAAACCACGCCAAATATAGGAACTTACCAAATCTCCCTGTACAGAAAAACTTACTTTACCATCCTCTTCCTGTGCATTAGCCAACGTAGAAGATGCCATTGAGAATACAACTGCCAAGGCTGCTACTTTTTTTACGAATGATTTCATAACCTAAATCTAATTGACTTATTAAAAATTTGTTATTTGTTATTTGATGCTTGATCAAGCGCAACATTTAATTTCAATACATTTACTTTCTCCGTTCCGAACATACCCAATAACGGTTTCTCAACATGAGAATTGACGATACCCATTACCTTTTCTTCCGACCATCCACGAGCGTCCGCTACACGTTTGGCCTGTGCATAAGCGGCTTTCGGTGAGATATGGGGATCCAAACCGGAACTGCTGGCCGTGATGATTTCAGCCGGAACTTTTTCACGGGTTAGGTAAGGATGATGAACCAAGAATGTATCAATACGTTCTTCCAACAAAGCTAAATGTTCTTCATTGGAAGGTCCCTTGTTACTACCTGCCGAACTGGATGCATCGTAACCGTCACCGGCATGGGAAGGACGTCCCCAGAAATAAATATCTTGCGTGAAATTCTGACCAATATTGGCGGCCCCCACTACTTTTCCATTCAATGTAACCAGTTCGGCATTACCCTTATTCGGTCCTGCCACTTGGGCAAACAACCACAAAACGAAAATGTAGAAAACACTGAAGAACAAACAAAATGCAATTGTCAGTCTTAATGATTTAAAAAGATTTGATATCATAATGAATTATTGTTTTATTTTCTTAACCTTCCTCCTATCTTCATACAGAGGGAGGAAGGTTTTTAATATTGATTTTACTTTTACATGAATAAACTTACAATCATATCTATCAACTTGATACCAATGAACGGGGCAATTACACCGCCCAAACCGTAGATCAGCAAGTTGCGACGAAGCAATGCGGAAGCACCAATCGGTTTATAAGCCACACCACGTAATGCCAGAGGGATCAGAATCGGGATGATGATCGCATTAAAGATGATCGCACTTAGGATCGCTGATTCCGGACTGTGCAGGTGCATGATGTTCATCGGGGCCAATGCCGGGATCGTAACCATGAACAGAGCTGGTACGATAGCGAAATACTTGGCCACGTCGTTAGCGATACTGAAAGTAGTCAGCGTACCACGAGTCATCAGCAACTGTTTACCGATTTCGACAATCTCGATCAGTTTCGTTGGGTCGTTGTCCAAATCAACCATATTACCAGCTTCCTTGGCAGCCTGCGTACCACTGTTCATTGCGACACCAACGTTTGCCTGAGCCAAGGCCGGGGCATCGTTCGTACCGTCCCCCATCATGGCGACCAGCTTACCGTTTTCCTGTTCCTTACGGATATAGTTCATCTTGTCTTCCGGTTTGGCTTCGGCGATATAATCGTCTACACCAGCTTTTTCAGCGATATATTTTGCGGTCAACGGGTTATCACCGGTTACCATTACCGTCTTCACACCCATCTTACGCAAACGTTCAAAACGTTCTTGGATCCCCGGTTTGATGATATCCTGTAATTCGATCACACCGATGATGAAATCATCCTGTGAAACAACCAGCGGAGTACCGCCGTTACTCGTGATCTTCTGAACCAAATCGGCCACCTCTTTCGGATATTTGTTGCCGGCAGCCTCACTCATCTTACGAATAGCATCAAAAGCTCCTTTACGGATGCGAGTACCGTTTGCCAAATCCACTCCTGAGCATTTAGTTTCTGCCGTAAACTTGATCATCTTTGATCCGGATGTATTCAGATCATGTACACGTACACCTTTTTCACGTCCCAGTTCCACGATTGACTTACCTTCGGGTGTATCGTCAGAAAGAGAGGACAGTAGACAAGCTTGTACAAAAGAGTGTTCGTCAATGCCGGATACCGGATAGAACTGGGTTGCTTTACGGTTACCGATCGTGATCGTACCGGTCTTGTCGAGCAGCAAAGTATCAATGTCACCGGCTGTTTCAACCGCCTTACCGGATTTGGTGATCACATTAGCAGACAACGCACGATCCATACCGGCAATACCGATGGCAGATAACAAACCACCGATCGTAGTCGGGATCAAACAAACGAACAAAGAGATAAAGGCCGCGATCGTAATCGTCGTGTTGGAATAATCAGCAAACGGTTTCAAGGTACCGCAAACAACAACGAATACCAATGTAAAACCTGCCAGCAAGATTGTCAAGGCGATTTCGTTCGGAGTTTTCTGGCGAGAAGCGCCTTCCACCAAGGCGATCATCTTATCCAAGAAACTTTCACCCGGTTCGGTCGTCACTTTCACCTTGATCTGGTCGGACAATACTTTCGTACCGCCTGTTACAGAACTCTTGTCTCCACCCGCTTCACGGATCACCGGAGCAGATTCACCTGTGATGGCGCTTTCATCGATAGAAGCCAGACCTTCGATAATTTCACCATCGGAAGGAATCGTGTCGCCGGCTTCACAAATAAAGATGTCGCCTTTCTTCAACTGAGAAGAACTGACCGTTTCGATCTTGTTACCGACACACAATTTGGCAGGAGTTTCTTCCCGGGTCTTACGCAAACTGTCGGCCTGAGCCTTGCCTCGTGCCTCTGCAATCGCCTCTGCGAAGTTGGCGAAAAGCAACGTGGCGAACAATACAATAAACACTAAGATATTATAACCGAAAGATCCTTGCGTTGTATCACCGGTGGCAGCAGCCCAAATCGTAACAAACAACATGACGAACGTCACCACCTCCACGATAAACATGATCGGGTTACGGAACATCATCCGCGGATTCAACTTAACGAATGATTGCTTCAAACTTTCTATAACGAGCTCCTTTGGAAATAAAGAAGCAGTTTTGTTATTTCTCATCTTCTTAATCTGTCAATTAGTAAATACTAAAATATTCGGCGATCGGGCCTAATGTTTGTGCCGGGAAGAATGACAAGGCAGCAACGATGACGATTACGCAGAATGTCATCACACCGAATGTAACCGTATCAGTCTTTAATGTACCCGCACTTTCCGGAGTGTACTTCTTGTTTGCCAAAAGACCTGCAATAGCTACCTGTCCGACAATTGGCAAATAACGTGAAATGATCAGTGCCAAACCGCAAGTGTAGTTCCAGAAATAGGTATTGTCGCCTAATCCTTCAAAACCGGAACCGTTGTTAGCAGAAGAAGAAGTATATTCATATAACATTTCACTGAAACCATGGAAACCGGGGTTGTTCAACCAGCCACCCTCGCTCTCTACGAATTCAGGGGCATATACCCATACGTAGGAAGAGATAGCCGTAAAGATCAAAATCACGAACGGGTGAGCCAACGAAACGATCGTCGCAATCTTCATTTCTCGGGCTTCTACCTTTTTACCTAAGAATTCCGGCGTACGTCCGACCATCAAACCGCTGATGAATACGGCTATAATCAAGAATGCATAGTAGTTCATGAAACCTACGCCGACACCACCAAACCATGTATTGATCTGCATGTTCAACATCTCCACCATACCGGAAAGAGGCATTGTACTGTCGTGCATACCGTTAACGGAACCATTAGAGGTGACGGTCGTAGTCACAGACCACAAAGCGGTTGCGCCCGGACCCAGACGGGTTTCCTTACCTTCCATAGCACCGCAAGACTGGTCAATACCCATCTCGTCGATTTTCGGGTTACCTGCCATCTCATAGTAAACGTTACAGAATACCCCCAAAAGATAAGCAAACAGCATCACACCATAGATCACATAACCTAACTTTTTACGTTTCAGATAAAATCCCAAAGCAAATACCAATGCCATCGGAATGATCAGAATAGACCAGCATTCTACAATATTGGTCAGGTAAGTCGGGTTTTCCAATGGGTGAGAAGAGTTTACTCCGAAGTAACCACCACCATTCGTACCTAACTGTTTAATCGGAACGATTGCAGCTGTAGGACCTTGTGAAACAGTTTGTTCAGCTCCTTCCAATGTCGGGATTGTCATTTTGGAGTCGAAGCCCATCGGCGTACCTTGTATGATCAGGATGAAACCCACGATCAGAGACATCGGGAAAAGGATACGTGTACAGCTGATCACTAAATAGTGCCAGAAGTTGCCGATTGTTTTAGTTGTTTTGGCGGCCATCGATTTCATAATTCCAGCCATGGCAGCCATACCTGTTGCAGCAGTGATGAACTGGAACAACATGATGACGAACAACTGTGTAAAATAAGTCAAACCGCTTTCTCCGCTATAGTGCTGCAAGTTACAGTTAACCATGAAACTAATACACGTGTTGAACGCCAAATCTGGACTTTGTCCGCTGTTCCCATCAGGATTCAAAGGAAGATATCCTTGCGATACCAACAGGATCATACCCCAGAAGAACCAAAATACGTTTATAATAAGCAGAGATTTCAAGAATGCCTTCCAATCCATCTCTTCATTGGGGTTGATACCCGCCAGTTTGTAAATAAATCTTTCAATTGGAGCCATGAAACGCATGCAGTCGTTTCCCTCCTTATACACTTTGGCGATATGCTTTCCCAGCGGGTAACTGATAACCAGCAGTAGCAATATCTGCAATGCTACACCTAAAATTTCTGTATTCATCTTTTCACTTAAAAAACTAATTACCATTAAAACTTTTCGGGCTTAATTAGGACATACATCAAATACCCGAAGATCAATAAGCAAAGTATAAACAGTGCTAAAAACATAATTTAATTCTCCTTTCTTACATTAAATTTTCTCAAACCAGTCCACACACTTGAAGAAAAACCAATAGCATGCTACACCGGTAGCACACAAGAACAAAAATGATAACGTATCTTCCATACTTGTCTCTTTTAATTGTTAATACTATTTATTTGTTTTCCGCCCTACTATATGCCAAAGCTGTGCCAAAAAATCGAGTTTATGCACAATATATTGTTTATCAGTTATATAATCAAAAAAATAATATTATTATGTAATATGCTCAATCCTTTTCAAAATGAAAAGGATATTTTCATTTTGAAAAGGTATATAAAACAGGCAAGCTGCCTGTTTTAGGTAACCTACCGGGTATGCAAGAACAAAGTGTTCCACATTATAGTCCATAGGCTTCCATCTTCCTATAAAGTGTGGTTAAGCCTATCCCAAGAAGACGAGCTGCTTCGGGTTTGTATCCGTTGGTATGTTGGAGAACTTTCTGAATGAGGTGTTTTTCAACGCTGATTAGGTTCAATTCAATATTATTCCCCGTATTTTCAGATAATTGACATTTCCTTTCCATGGACATCGTTTTATGGCTGCCATATATTTTTTATGATCACTTTAAATCTCACCAAAATCTTTAGATATCTGCCCTGCACAGACAGGCTTCCAACAATCGAAATTTCTTTTTTTAGCTAAAATCGTGTTATTGATTATAGGCAATTCGCAACTTTCGCTGATATATAAAATAGCATGTCCCTGAGCTGTTGTTTTCAATTGTTTTCTTAATGTGTTCCAAGCTTCTGTATCAGAAATAAAATATTGCGATGCGGTAGACTCCGTTTCATACACCAGTTTGTATTCATTCAGCACCAATTCATTTTCCTGATTTGTCTTCTTTTGAGGATAGCATAAATAGGCAATTCCTGTCAAAAGGATGATTCCTGTAAAAGTATTCAGCAGATATTTAAAATAATAATCATTTTCGAAGAAATAGAATTCATTGATGTTACCACATATACATACGCTAGCCACTAACAGTAATATTACCGTTATCCGTTGCTTCAAAAATTTCATCCGCATATTCTTTTCCATTTGTATCCTAATTTTTGAAATTAAATCTTTTAAATAAGCCGTGAATAAATTATATCCACGGCTCAAAAAGAAAAAAACAATTCAAATCTTTACATAATGAATGGAGAAAAAGATTTTGGTACACATAAAACAACTTTAATTGCAATAATATATAATATGAAACTTATATCCTTCTATGGGCAACCAAATACTTCTTGCAAGGCCACCATTTTTCAATCCTGTTTTTCAAAATGAAAAAATATCCAAAAACACCAATCCAGCTTGTTACTAGTAACAGAACGATAATCTTGTTTTTGATCCTTTGAGGAACATCTTTTTTTATTAAATTGCTGATTGCCCATACAGAGGCAAGCGAGCCTAATTGATAAATAAAAAATACCATTTTGTTTCTTTGTTGTTCTACATTGTTTCTTATAGCAGACAACCGAAGATGAATATTAATGATACTTTCTTCGGAAATCTAAACTGATAAAGATAATGCCAAAATCAGACCAATTTAAGAACAATAAACATAAATCACTATATATCAATCGATTAAAAATATCAATTCTAAATTGAAAGTAAAAAAAACAACTAAAATGAAAAACACTTTTTCATTTTGGTAATATTACTTAGGCTTCCCTATTTGCAAACATCTGTTTATCAATGACAAATACAAATTGGTATGGATTTTGCTTTGTGTTGTATATAATATTTCAAATATGAGATTATTTATCATTTCGAATAGGTTGCCTGTAAAAGTTACACGTTCCTCCGATGGAAAATTTGTTTTTTCACGGAGCGAAGGAGGGCTGGCTACAGGTTTGAAGTCATTGGACGTTGATTGTGAAAAACATTGGATCGGTTGGCCTGGCGTCTGCGTAGAACAAAAGACGGAAAAAGATGACATTTGCAGTCAATTGGAAAAAAATAATTATCATCCGGTATTCTTATCCGACAGGCAGTATGAAAATTACTACGAAGGATATAGCAACAGTACCCTATGGCCCCTCTGTCATTACTTTTTTGCTTATACGTTATATAAAAAGAACTTTTGGGAATCATATAGGGAAGTCAATGCTGTTTTTTGTGAAGAGATATCGCGGATAGTTGAACCTAATGATTGGGTTTGGGTACAGGACTATCAGTTAATGCTGTTGCCAGGCATGCTCCGTGAGAAGTTTCCCAACCTTCATATCGGGTATTTCCACCATATTCCGTTTCCTTCACATGAACTTTTCCGGATTCTGCCCGAAAGGGTCGAGATCCTGAACGGACTTTTGGGAGCCGACTTTGTCGCTTTTCACATTCACGATTATATGCGTCATTTCATCAGTGCGACGGAACGCGTCCTTCATAAGAATTTCAATCTGGATGAAGTTCAAATGAATGATCGTGTAACCCGTGTGGATGCATTACCGATGGGGATAAACTATGATCTTTATCACAATGTGATAGCTGATGACAAAGTCCA